>JACRYN010000016.1_pt2 | contig 87364 bp, 79 predicted proteins | sample 8023231 | NCBI WGS metagenome assembly JACRYN01 (sample SAMN15756473, study PRJNA655841) | gut metagenome | isolation source: fecal sample D84 from domestic dog with diarrhoea | host: Canis lupus familiaris | place: South Africa: Mmabatho, Mahikeng | collected 2019-09
CAAGCGCCGAAGCATCAGCCCTTGAACACTTCATCCAACAAGTTATGCATCGACTGGAAAGCCCGTGCGGCGGTCTTGGCGTCGTACATCATCTTGCCCGGCACATTGGCATGGGGGTCGGTGAAGGAATGCACCGCGCCGCCGTAGCTGAGCAACTGCCAATCCACACCCGCCGCGTTCATTTCATCTTCGAACGCTGGCAGTTGCTCTTTGGGCACCAACGGGTCCGAGGCGCCATGCAGCACCAGCACTGAACCCTTGATGTTCTTCGCGTCTGCGGGGTTCGGTGTATCCAGAGTGCCATGGAACGACACGGCAGCCTTCAGCGGCGCGCCGGTACGGGCCAGTTCCAGGGAGCAGCAACCGCCAAAGCAGAAGCCGAAGGTGGCCAGTTTGGACGTGTCCACCGCGGCTTCAACCTGGCCTTGCAGTTGCTCGAAGGCGGCTTGCATGCGCTTGTTCAGCAACGGGCGATCATTCTTCAACGGCATCATCGCCGCGCCCGCTTCATCGCCATTTGAAGGACGTACGTTTTGCCCGTAGAGGTCGGCAATCAGCACCACGTAGCCTTTGCCGGCAACGGCCTTCGCAATCTCTTCGGCCCCCGCACTCACGCCCATCCAGTTCGGCGCCATCAGCAGTCCCGGCAACGGGCCCTTGTGGCTGGCATCGAATGCCAGACGGCTTTCATAAGACTGGCCATCAATCTGATAGACCACGGAACGTACAGTGACTTGGCTCATCATTTTCTCCAATTCAGATGGATTGACGATGCTCCCTGTAGGAGCGAGGGGGACGCCTAGTTCTTGCTCGCGAAAAACGTGAGATCACCGCGCTCATTCAGCATTTGCGCGTTATCGTTGACGTTCTTCGCGAGCAAGCGCGCTCCTACAGTAGAGCCAGAACGAAAAAACCCGCCGAAGCGGGTTTTTCTACAACGGTGTTAAACCGACAATTCAACCAACAGCTTGTTCAGTCGGCGCACATACGCGGCCGGGTCCTTCAAGCTGTCGCCGGCTGCCAGGGCGGCCTGGTCGAAGAGGATGTGCGACAGGTCGCCAAACCGCTCTTCGCTCTGCTCGCCATCGAGTTTCTCGATCAGCGGGTGAGACGGGTTGAATTCGAAGATGGGCTTGGAATCCGGCACTTTCTGGCCGCTGGCTTCGAGGATCTGGCGCATCTGCATACCCAGGTCCTGCTCGCCGATAGCCAGGATCGCCGGGGAATCGGTCAGGCGGTGGGAAACCCGCACTTCACTCACCGCTTCACCCAGGGAAGCCTTGATGCGCTCAACCAGGCCCTCTTTGGACTTGGCGACTTCTTCGGCTTCTTTCTTCTCTTCTTCGGAGTCCAGGTTACCCAGGTCCAGGTCACCACGGGCCACGTCGACGAAGGTTTTGCCGTCGAACTCGGTGAGGTAGCTCATCAGCCACTCATCGATACGGTCGGTCAGCAGCAGCACTTCGATGCCTTTCTTGCGGAAGACTTCCAGGTGCGGGCTGTTCTTGACCTGGGCGTAGGTTTCGCCGGTCAGGTAGTAGATCTTGTCCTGACCTTCCTTGGCACGTGCCAGGTAGTCAGCCAGGGACACAACCTGCTCGCCGTCTTCGCCTTGAGTCGAGGCAAAACGCAGCAAACCGGCGATTTTTTCCTTGTTGGCAAAATCTTCCGCCGGGCCTTCTTTCATGACCTGGCCGAAGTTTTTCCAGAAGCTCTTGTATTGCTCAGGCTCGTTCTTCGCCAGCTTTTCCAGCATGTCGAGTACGCGCTTGGTGAGCGCCGACTTCATGGAGTCGATGATCGGGTCTTTCTGCAGGATTTCCCGCGACACGTTCAGCGACAGGTCGTTGGAGTCGACCACACCTTTGATAAAGCGCAGGTACAGCGGCAGGAAGGATTCCGCCTGGTCCATTACGAACACGCGCTGCACGTACAGCTTCAGGCCTTTTGGCGCCTCGCGCTGGTACAGGTCGAACGGAGCACGGGCCGGTACGTAGAGCAGCGAGCTGTATTCGAGCTTGCCTTCAACCTTGTTGTGGCTCCAGCTCAGCGGGTTCTCGTAGTCGTGCCCAATGTGCTTGTAGAACTCCTGGTATTCCTCGTCCTTGATCTCGGTACGCGGACGGGTCCACAGGGCGCTGGCGCGGTTGACAGTTTCCCACTCCACCGCAGGGGCTTCTTCGCCTTCGGCAACGGTCTGTTCCTTGGGCAACTCGATCGGCAACGCGATGTGGTCGGAGTACTTCTTGATGATGTTGCGCAGACGCCAGCCATCGGCGAATTCGTCTTCACCGGCTTTCAGGTGCAGCACGATGCGCGTACCACGGTCAGCCTTGTCGATAGTGGCGATTTCAAATTCGCCCTCGCCCTTGGAAGCCCAGTGCACGCCTTCGCTGGCGTCAAGGCCGGCGCGGCGGCTGAATACTTCAACCTTGTCGGCGACGATGAAGGCCGAATAGAAGCCCACGCCGAATTGGCCGATCAGGTGAGAGTCTTTCTTCTGGTCGCCCGACAGGTTCTTCATGAAATCTGCGGTGCCGGACTTGGCGATGGTCCCCAGGTGGGTGATCGCATCGTCACGGCTCATGCCGATACCGTTGTCTTCGAGGGTGACGGTCTTGGCGTCTTTGTCGTAGCTCACACGGATCTTGAGTTCCGCGCCGCCTTCCAGCAACTCAGGCTTGGACAGGGCTTCGAAACGTAATTTATCGACAGCGTCAGAGGCGTTCGAGATCAATTCGCGAAGGAAAATTTCCTTGTTGGAATACAGCGAATGGATCATGAGGTGCAGCAGTTGCTTCACCTCGGTCTGGAAGCCCAGGGTTTCCTTTTGAGTTTCCACACTCATGGTCATCAAACTCCAATTGGATGGCAGTGGCCGCGCCCTTGAGGGTTGGCGGCGGGTTGTCATCAAAGTTGGGGACTAAGACCAGGATTTCAAGGGCGGACCAATTCCTCAATTTTGAAATGTGCCCGGGCAGTGGCAATCGGTTCGGCCGGCGTGCTCTGCCAAGCGGTAATCGCCACGTTGGCCACGCGCCGGCCCTGGCGCCATACCTGACACTTGGCATAGGTGTCCCGAAACTGGCCGGCGCGCAGGTAATCCAGGGAGAAGTCGATGATTTTCGGCAGGCCCGGAGCGCCAGTGAACACCAGCAGGTGCATGGCGGCTGCCAGCTCCATGAAGCCGGCGATCACCCCGCCATGCAACGCTGGCAATATGGGGTTACCAATATTGTCCTTGCTGGCCGGCAGGCGAAACAGCAACTCATCCCCCAGGCGAGTGCATTCGATGCCGATCAGCCTGGCATAGGGCACCAGCTCGAGCATCGCATCGTAGTTGCCACGGTCGAGGGCTTGCTCCAGGCGCGTCTTGAACCGATGCGTCATGCCTGTTCTCCCTTGATGACAGTGCCCAAGCCTTGAGTGCCTTTGAGGCGCTTGCCCATGCGCATGAACGTGCCTACCACATGGGCGATAGGTTGTTGCGGGTCATCCTGATAGGCAACGCCACGGGTGAAGATCACGTCGGTGGTGACCCGGTAGCATTGCGCGAAGCCATACACCGGCTTATGGGGTTCGGCGGGATGCATGTAGTCGATACGCAGGTCCAGGGTGGGGCACACCTCGAACTCGGGCAATACGCACAGGGTCGCCATGCCGCAAGCGGTGTCCATCAAGGAGGTCAGCGCGCCGCCGTGGATCACCCCGGTCAGGGGATCACCGACAATATGCGGCCCATAAGGCAGTACGAGGGTCATGCCCTCCTCGCTGGCTTCATGCACCGCCACACCCAGCACCTGGCAATGGCGCAGGGCCGAAACGAAGCGCACGGCACGCTCCAACAAAGGGTTTACGGTCATTGTTTTTAGACTCTTATTAGTGTGAATTCGGCGGATTGGAATGACTGGGTAAAGTTCCTGTACGAAACATGCTATATATCTGTGGGACATAAGGAACTAATGCTGGCCCCTTGGGTTCGAAAGGCCAGTAGATATCTTCAATAAGGAGAAACACCCCATGCGTAAGACATTAGCTATTTCCATGATGCTGGCCGCTGCTCTCGGTCTGGCTGCCTGCGACAAGAAATCCGAAGACAAAGCCCAAGACGCTGCTGCACATGCTGAGCAAGCTCAGCAAGATATGGCTAAAGCACAGGATAAAGTGAACGACGCTGCGAAAGAAAACGCCGAAGCTGCCAAAGCTCAGGCCGAATCGAACGAAGCTGCTGCAAAAGAAGCTGCACCTGCCGCACCTGCAGAACCTGCCAAGCAGTAATCGCAGGGTTTGAAGCTGTATTGCAGCAAAAAGAAAGCCCGCTGACCAAGCGGGCTTTTCTTTGTCTGCGATTTACTGCCAGCGCTACGATGCGCCCTCTTTTACAGCGTCGACTGCTGGCATATCGGTCGGGGTATACACCATCACCTGCAATACATCGGAATGGAACTCGCGGCGGTACAGCACCAGCACCACCCCGCTGCTCATCAACATGAACAACCAGGGGCTGACAAACCAGGCCAGCATGGTCATGCCGAAGTAATACGCACGCAGGCCAAAGTTGAACTGGTTGGCCGCCATCGAAATCACCCGTGCCGCCCGCAAGGCAAATGCATTGCGCTCCTGCTCCGACACATGTCGTTCACCAATCATCGGCGCCGAGCCCACCAGCACCGCCGCGAAGTTGTACTGACGCATGCACCAGCTGAAAGTAAAAAACGCATAGACGAATACCAGGGCCAGGCACAGCAACTTGACCTCCGACATGCCCTGGGACGCCTGCTGCACCATCGGAATGTCTGCCAGCAACGACACCGCCCGCTCCGAAGCACCGAGCACGGTCAGGATACCCGCAAGGATGATCAAGGTACTGGAGGCAAAGAACGAGGCATTACGCTCCAGGTTGCCGATCACGCTGGCATCGGCGATGCGGTTATCGCGCAACAGCATGCGGCGCATCCAGTCTTCACGGTACAGGTGCAACACGCTGGCCAGGCAGGCCGTATCTCGAGCTTTCCAAGTGGCGTAACGGGTATAGCCACCCCAGCACAGGATGAACCACAGGGCGGCAAGCAGGTGGACTTGATTGGTTTCGACGAACGACATGCGGGTCCTTCTAAATGTGAGCCCGGTGAGTTGTGCAACAAATATCAAAACCCCGACCGTACTACCTGTCTTTTATGAGAATTCCTGTTTCCAGATGTACATGAGTTCGGCCTCGGAACCAATAGGACGCCACCAATCACTTAGTTGGCCACAAGGCACGAAGCCTCGATCATTTCTCAGGCGGAAGGAACTGCATATCTATCCTTAGGATGTTAAATGCGCTCAACGTCTCTCTCTGTCAGCCAAACACCTGCGCCGCAAGCGATCCAACTGTCCGTGGACACAGCCTCTGAATCGACAACGCAACACCCACCTTTATCGCATCACCCTCAACCCAAGCCGTTGGGACTGGACACGGATGATCGGATCAAAATCCAGGTAGCCGGCATAAAGCCAGTCGTTGCCAATGATACAGGGCCGAACGCAGTCGCCGCGCAATCCCAATTGATTGAGCAGCATCAGGCGTACAACCAGAAAATTATTGATTTACTCAGTCAGCAGATGACATTCCAACGCTTCACCCAGGCTCAGTTGAAAAAAGCCTTTCCCCAGCTCACATCAATCGACCCGAACATTATCCACGTCAACACCTATCGAAAACAGCCGCCGGCAGAGCCCGTGCTGATTTCTACGCAAATCTTATCGGAGGCATTGCTCGAAAAAGTCGCGCAAGTCCACATAAACGCCGTCACTGGCACGCCCAACACTGAAGAGCACAGTGCCGACATACAAACGGGCTTTTACATTGACGGACCTGCGGGTGCTCCCCAAACCAGGTTGGAGCATCAGGGTTCCCTGCTGACGCTTGCACACGATATCGCAACCCGCTTTTCAGGCGCGCTCAGTAGCTACTGGAAAAGATCACCCGTAGGCTCCCCCAAGCAGCCATCACGATCAGCCCAACTGCTCGCCCTGCATCGGCAAATGCTTTCCACCGAGGCAGCCCTGCGGGTTGAAGACGGAACCCTCAGCGAGGCTGGCAAAAAGCTGATCGACACCGCCTTTCAGTACCCCACCCTTGAAGCACGCGAGCGCGAACTTCCCGCAGGGGATCGGCCTGGGGTGTATCCGATCCGGATAGATGACAACTCCTCCAACGGCGCATTTTTAGCCGGTTGTTTTCTTATCACTCGCAGCGACGGCTCGTCGGCCGAGGCACCTTACACCGCAAGTGACACCCGTAATATCGGGCTGGATGACACCACCGGGCCTGTAGTGCTTTATACCCCCGGGGACGGTTTCGAGGAGTTCGCGAGCCCTGGCAAAGCCCGCGAAGCATTGATGCAGAGAATCGATAATGATGACGAGAAGGCCAACCTGCTACTCAAAAGTCTACCGGTGTCGGTAGAGCACAGTCGAAACCCTCCGTGGGGTGATGATTTAATGCTGGGATTCGCCCCCGTCTGCGGCGACGTAGTGGCACAAACCTTTCCCCAGTTGTTGCAGCGACAGGCTGACGAGGTCAATGAAACCATGCAGGCCGGGTTCGCCCAAGCGCAAGCCGAAGCTGGCTCCTCTCGCACACCGTCGTTGCTCTCTGCCCAAACTGTCGAAACCATCAATGATGCAGCGGATCTTTCACTGCATTTCGATGGCAGTAATGCCCTGCTCGCACGCAATGAGCAACTGCACAACAAACTGCAGCCACAATGGCTTAAAGAACTGACTCCCCAACAAGAAACGAGCTATAGGGAGCTGGAGGAAGCACAGGATACAAGCCTTACGCACTTGCAAGCGCTATTGGCAAACATCCCGGCCCCCAACATTTTCGCCAAACAGTTGCTGGCCCAGGCGTTGAAAGCCAAGCTGCCGGACCGCTACCGGCACGAGGAAATAGACCCTGACCACGTGATGGTTCAGATGACCACACAGCAGTCGAGCAATCGCGGCCTTTTAGGTTCCGCAAACGCACCAAAGCCGAAGATCCACACCCGATCGCTTACCGACCTGACGCTCATGAACACAACGCCATGGCATGAACGCTCGCCGACGAGCACCTGGGCCGCTCGCGTCGTAAGTGCCAATGGAAAATACCTGCTGACCCTGGATAAGCCGTTTCTCGAGGACCTGATCAGCCAAACCGATGTGGGCGGCAAATACCTCAAACTACTGGATGACAAACTCAGCCCCACTGCCACCTCCGACGAAGCCAGGGTGCTGCCCGACGCGTGGAAAAACCATCTGAAGGCAAGGATGGCCAAGGACGCGTTCATCACCAGCCTGGATCCCGACGCCTATCTGAACAGGCAAAAAATCGCCGAACAATGGATCGAAGCGACGCTTGAGCATAGCGACTCCACCACCTGGCCAATCGTGAATGGTGCGTCCATCGTCTCGCATAGAGTGGTCCTGAACGGCAAACCCGTCCAGGGCATGATGGTCATCAAACCGACCAACCACCCCTCGCTGGTGCTGTACAGCCCGGATGCTCCCGACGGACGTCCTTTCAGAGAAATTGTGGACGAGGATCAACTTAACACGCTGCTGAACACGTCCGAGTGGATGTCCTACATGGATCAGCGGGTATCACCTGTTGATCGATACAATATTCACGACACCCTGTTTTTGCCTCAGCTCGGCACGTGGCTCAAGAAATTCGCGGCCGACCATGAAGCGGGCATCCGGCTGAAGCCGTTCAAAGGTAGCATCACTGAAAACCTGTACATGCAGGAGGTGGGGTTACTCAGAGGGAGAGCGTCGGTTGGGATGATAACCAGCGCAGAGGTATCGGCCCGATCCGCAGCCAACAAATTAATGTTCGCCGCAGACATAGCCCAATTCGTTCTAAGCCTCATCCCGGTCAACGCTGGTATGTCAGCCACCAACAGGCTCTCCAAGGCTGCGCTAAGAACGTTGCGTACACCCGGACAAAGCCTGCCCAAGCTCCTCACCCAACCGGGACGCTGGGGGGCGGTGTACAACGACTTCGCCATGGCTGCGTCGGGTATCCCTTTACTCAAAAGGACCCCGTTGCGCCCAGTGTTCAGAACCCCTGGGCGCACGCTCCAACAGCGACTGACAATCACGGCAGGTACAAACGGTACGCCAAGCGGTCACGTCGTACCGGTTCCGGGTACGTCGATATCGGCCGGCCGCCCCTCAAGCATCCCGACTCAATTGCCGAACCCGGCCCACCCTGTACAGAACCGTGGGGACCTCGCCGCGCACGCACTGGATAATCAGCTACTGGCAGGAAAACCGCTCAGCGCCACCGGGCCACAACAAGTCGGTGAAAAATGGTTGATCCGTTACACCGATAACTCAGACGTGAGCAGGGTCTATCAAATAAGCCCAGCGTTCAAATTCGAATCAGGATTTGTAAACGTTATAAACCCCGAGACAAAGCGTCGGGTGGCTACGCTTTTGAACAAAGGGAACGGCGAATGGGTGCTAACCGGTTTGCCGGGAGGCGCCAAACTACCTCAAACGCTAGCCCCCCTACCGCAGCCTCATTCTGCCTCCTCGGCGGAAAACCTAGTGCCTGCAAGCAGCTCCACCACCTCCGGCAGTTCGCGAATAGAGCCGCCCATTCGAAAACCACTTGCAGTGCTGGTCAATACCAGGGCTCGTGACCTGAACGCCGAGCTGCATCTGGCCGGAGCGGCATTGAACCCCCGAGCGGCCCGAGCGGAACTGGTTCGCATCACAAAGCCGGATGACCTGAAGGTTGTATTTAAACCCGATACAGTCAGCAAGTTCGTCTTCACTCAAGACAACCAACTGATCATCGGTACTATCGACAAAAGTGCACCGCCAAAATGGTTATCACATCCTGCCATCGCGGAAATCGGTGCTGGCAGTGGCCAATCAGAAAAGGTAGTCAGCGCAGGCTATATAAGGAAAGACGCCTTCGGGAAATTCCACCTTTCCGATGTCTCTGGACACTATCTACCCAAAAAAAGCGATTTAAGGCCCGCCCAGGAATATTTGAGGAACATGGGAGTGGATTCGACAAAGAGCAAGTTCCCGATACCCTGAAACAGGCAGCCTGGCTTGGCACTGCGTACAAAAAAAGCCCCGGATCATTTGATCCGGGGCTTTTTAATTGCAGCGTATAAGTCAGAGGTTTTAAGCGATCGCTTCGCTGCGCTTGCCCAGCATACGGTCAATCACCACGGCCACGACCAGCGTCATCAACGATGGTACCAGCCACGCCAAACCTTGCTCGCTCAGCGGCAAGTTGGCCAACTGTGTAGGCATCCAACCCGCCAGGCCCGCGCCCTTGAGCGCGTCGATGCAGCCAAAGATGAACGACACCAGCATCACCGGGCCGACGATACGGCCCTGTTCCTGCCAGAACCCTTTGCAGAAGCTCAAGGCCACCAACACGATGCACGGCGGGTAGATCGCGGTCAGCACCGGGATCGAGAAGGCAATGAGTTTGGTCAAGCCCAGGTTGGACACAAACAGCGAGAACAGTGCCAGGATCACCACCAGGGTCTTGTAGGACAGCGGCAGGATCTTGCTGAAGTACTCGGCGCAGGCACAGGTCAGGCCCACGGCGGTCACCAGGCATGCCAGGGAAATCAGCACGGCGAGGAAACCACTACCCAGGGAGCCGAACGTGTATTGCACATAGGCATGCAGTACCGCCGCGCCATTGCTGGCACCCGCGGCCACGGCATGGCTGCCCGAACCCAGACGGAACAGGCTGACGTACACCAGTGCCAGGCCCACGCCGGCAATTAGCCCGGCAATGATCGCGTAACGGGTGATCAGCTTGGGCGACTCGACGCCACGGGAGCGGATAGCGTTGACGATCACAATGCCGAACACCAGGGCGCCCAGGGTATCCATGGTCAGGTAACCATTGATAAAGCCTTGGGAGAACGGCGCGGCAACGTATTCCGGCGTGGCAACCCCCACCTCACCGGCGGGCAAGGCAAACGCAGCGATACCGAGGATAGCCAGGGCGATGATCTTCAGCGGCGCCAGGAAACGGCCCACGGTGTCCAGCAGTCGCCCTGGATACAGGGAGACAAAGAACACCACCAGGAAATACACCGAGCTGTAGAGGAACAACGCCAACGGGCTTTCACCGGTCAAGGGCGCCAGGCCCACTTCAAACGATACTGTTGCGGTGCGTGGGGTCGCAAACAGCGGGCCCACTGCCAGGTAGGCCGCTGCCGCCAGCAGGCCACCGGCAATCTTGCCAATTGGGCTGCTCAGCGCGTCCATGCCACCACCGACCTTGGCCAGGGCGATCACGGTGACCACCGGCAAACCGACTGCGGTGATCAGGAAGCCCAGCGCCGCCATCCACACATGCGGCCCGGACTGCAAACCCACGATAGGCGGGAAGATGATGTTGCCGGCGCCCACGAACAGGGCAAAGGTCATAAAGCCCAGCGCCAGGATATCCTGGCTTTTCAACACTTTCATTTGAGGAAATACCACACTACTGAATCGGAATTTAGAGAGGGCTTCCCTATGGATGAGGGAAATGCTGCCGGCCCTTGTGGGGACCGACCGGTCTAGCGCGCAGCTTCCTTTTGGGACGCGGACGCATAAAGAGGCGGCTAGAGTACAGAATCAGGCTGACAAACGCACTGTTGCGGGGCGAACTGTCCGATAAGCGACATTTGAATGTCGCGTTTTCATACTTAATTGGGCAACACAGAACCCTGTGGGAGCTGGCTTGCCTGCGATGGCATCGACTTGGTTTGGCTGATGCACCCAGTTGCCTGTATCGCAGGCAAGCCAGCTCAGACATTGAACCGAGCACATTCGTCAATCTGGCTATATCCAGAATGCACAAAGGCCACCCGAAGGTGGCCTTTGTGTGGTGAAGCGTCAGCTAAGCGCGAGGCTTACTTGACAGCCCAACCGGTCAGCTCGGCCAGGGCCTTGCCGATGTCTGCCAGCGAACGCACGGTTTTAACGCCTGCGTCTTGCAGTGCAGCGAATTTCTCGTCTGCAGTGCCTTTGCCGCCAGAGATGATTGCGCCAGCATGGCCCATGCGCTTGCCCGCAGGGGCAGTCACACCAGCGATGTAGGAAACAACCGGCTTGGTCACGTGTGCCTTGATGTAGGCAGCCGCTTCTTCTTCAGCCGAACCGCCGATCTCACCGATCATCACGATCGCTTCGGTCTTCGGGTCTTCCTGGAACAGCTTCAGGATGTCGATGAAGTTGGAGCCTGGGATCGGGTCACCGCCGATGCCGACGCAAGTCGACTGACCGAAACCGGCGTCAGTGGTCTGCTTTACAGCTTCGTAGGTCAGGGTGCCGGAACGGGAAACGATACCGACTTTACCTGGCAAGTGAATGTGACCTGGCATGATGCCGATCTTGCATTCGCCTGGGGTGATCACGCCTGGGCAGTTAGGGCCGATCAGGACTACACCCAGCTCGTCGCACTTAACTTTAGCGTCCAGCATGTCCAGGGTAGGAATGCCTTCGGTGATGCAGACGATCAGCTTGATGCCGCCGAAGGCCGCTTCCAGGATCGAGTCCTTGCAGAAAGGAGCTGGAACGTAGATCACGCTGGCAGTGGCGCCAGTGGCTTCTACCGCTTCTTTCACGGTGTTGAACACGGGCAGGCCCAGGTGCTCGGTGCCGCCTTTGCCTGGTGTTACGCCGCCAACCATCTGGGTGCCGTATTCGATGGCTTGCTGGGTGTGGAAACTACCTTGCGAACCGGTAATACCCTGGCAGATAACTTTGGTGTCTTTATTGATCAGGACGCTCATTACTTGCCCTCCGCAGCTTTGACAACTTGTTGAGCAGCGTCGGTCAGGCTGGTAGCCGCGATGATGTTCAAACCGCTTTCTGCCAGTACTTTAGCGCCCAGTTCAGCGTTGTTACCTTCAAGGCGAACAACAACCGGGATTTTAACGCCGACTTCTTTCACTGCACCGATGATGCCTTCGGCAATCATGTCGCAACGAACGATGCCGCCGAAGATGTTGACCAGTACTGCGGCGACGTTGGAGTCGGACAGGATGATCTTGAACGCTTCGGTAACGCGTTCCTTGGTAGCGCCACCACCTACGTCGAGGAAGTTGGCTGGCTTGCCGCCATGCAGGTTGACGATGTCCATGGTACCCATGGCCAGGCCGGCACCGTTGACCATGCAGCCGATGTTACCTTCCAGGGCTACGTAGTTCAGTTCGAACTTGGCAGCGTGCGCTTCGCGCGGATCGTCTTGCGACGGATCGTGGAAAGTCTTCAGCTTAGGCTGACGGTACATGGCGTTGGCGTCGATGTTGATCTTGGCATCGAGGCAGTGCAGATCGCCGTCAGCCTTGATCACCAGCGGGTTCACTTCCAGCAGGGCCAGATCGTGATCCTGGAACAGTTTGGCCAGACCTACGAAGATCTTGGCGAACTGGGCAACTTGCTTGCCTTCCAGGCCCAGCTGGAAAGCCAGCTCGCGACCCTGGAATGGCTGAGCGCCAACCAGTGGATCGATAGTGGCCTTCAGAATTTTTTCTGGGGTTTCGTGAGCGATTTTCTCGATGTCCACGCCACCTTCGGTGGAAGCCATGAACACGATGCGACGGCTCGAACGGTCAACGACAGCGCCCAGGTACAGCTCTTTAGCGATATCAGTGCACGATTCAACCAGGATCTTGGTGACTGGTTGGCCATTGGCATCAGTCTGGTAAGTCACCAGACGCTTGCCCAGCCACTGCTGTGCGAAGGCCTTGGCGTCTTCTTTGCTGCGAACCAGCTTGACGCCGCCCGCTTTACCGCGACCACCGGCGTGGACCTGGGCTTTGACAACCCACTCGCTGCCGCCGATTTTGTCGCAAGCTTCTGCTGCTGCTTCCGGGGTGTCTACTGCGTAGCCCTTGGAAACTGGCAGGCCGTATTCAGCGAACAGCTGCTTACCCTGATACTCGTGAAGATTCATGCTTTTTACCGTCTTCGTTAGGTACTGCGCATTCGGCGCTGCGCTCATTATGAGTGCCGCGCCACCTGTGACTGCTGCTTGCGCAACTTGCGGGGCTTATGGCCCGTAAAGCTGCGCAAGGCTGCGTCCAGCGGATATTCCGCGGTGAGTCTTGCGCGCAAGGCTCACGACGGGCAACTCCGCCGTGGTTTCTTATTATCTCGCTTAGCGCTTCTTGCGGTTGGCGATGTGGATGGCGCCGCCATTCACTGCCAACGCTGCTTCGTGCAACGCTTCGGACAGGGTCGGATGGGAGAAGACCATCATGCCCAAGTCCTCGGCACTGGTGCCGAATTCCATGCCGATCGCGCCTTGCTGAACCAGTTCTGCAGCGCTTGGGCCAATCACGTGGACGCCCAAAACGCGGTCAGTCTTGGCATCAGCGATGACTTTGACAAAACCACCGGTGTCGTTGGCTGCCATGGCACGGCCAGAAGCGGCAAACGGGAAGGTGCCGACGTTAACTTCAACGCCTTCAGCTTTCAACTGCTGTTCGTTCTTGCCGACCCATGCAATTTCCGGGTGGGTGTAGATAACCGATGGGATCAGGTCGTAGTTCATCTGGGTCTTGTGACCCTTGATGCGCTCAACAACCATGATGCCCTCTTCGGAAGCCTTGTGGGCCAGCATCATGCCACGAACCACGTCGCCAATGGCATAAACGCCAGGCACGGTGGTAGCGCAATGATCGTCAACGTGGATGAAACCACGCTCGTCGATGTTCACGCCGCTGTCGGAAGCCAACAGGTCATTGGTCACTGGGCGGCGACCAACGGCAACGATCAGCTTGTCGAAGGTGATGGTCTGCTCGCCGTCTTTATCGGTGTAGGTCACCACGACTTCTTCGCCGTTGACCTTGGAACCGGTAACACGGGCGCCAAGCTTGATGTCCAGACCTTGTTTGGTCAGGGTTTTCAGCGCTTCCTTGGAGACTGCAGTGTCAGCCGCCAGCAGGAACGTGTCCAGGGCTTCCAGCACGGTGACTTCAGCGCCCAGACGCGACCATACCGAGCCCAGCTCCAGACCGATGACGCCAGCGCCGATCACGCCCAGGCGCTTAGGCACAGCCTGGAATTCCAGGGCGCCAGTCGAATCAACGATCACGTTGTTATCAACAGGAGCAGGCGGAATGTCGATTGGACGCGAACCTGGCGCCAGGATCACGTTTTCGGCTTCGATGACTTCAACCGAACCGTCTGGCTTGGTGACTTCAACTTTCTTGCCGGCCAGCAGCTTGCCGTGGCCTTGGATCGAAGTAACGCCGTTGGCCTTGAACAAGGTCGCAACGCCGGAAGTCAGGCCTTTGACGATGTTGGCTTTACGGCCGACCATTGCTGGTACGTCCATGGTCACGCCAGCATGGTTGATGCCGTGGATCGCGAAGCCGTCTTGGGCTTCGTGGAATTTCCAGGAGCTGTCCAGCAGCGCCTTGGACGGAATGCAACCCACGTTCAGGCAAGTACCGCCCAGCGCCAGTTTGCCTTCCTTGTCGGTGTATTTTTCGATGCAAGCAGTGGAGAGGCCCAGTTGCGCAGCCTTGATGGCGGCAACATAGCCGCCAGGGCCTGCACCAATCACTACAACGTCAAATTTCTGTGTCATGAAATAGATCCTCTATTAGCTTCAAGCGTCAAGCCACAAGCTGCAAGCCAAACTGCGTTTACTTGCAGCTTGCAGCTCGCAACTTGAAGCTGCTCCAATCAAATATCCAGGAGCAGGCGAGCCGGGTCTTCCAGCAGGTTCTTGATGGTCACCAGGAACGTCACGGCTTCTTTACCGTCGATCAGGCGGTGATCGTAAGACAGTGCCAGGTACATCATTGGGCGGATCACGACCTGGCCGTTGATGGCCATCGGACGCTGGATGATGTTGTGCATGCCCAGGATCGCGGCTTGCGGTGGGTTGACGATCGGCGTCGACATCATCGAACCGAAGGTACCACCGTTGGTGATGGTGAAGGTACCGCCGGTCATCTCGTCGATGGTCAGCTTGCCGTCACGGGCTTTCTTGCCGAAGCCAGCGATGCCGCCTTCGATTTCGGCCAGGCTCATCAGCTCGGCGTTACGCAGGACTGGAACCACCAGGCCACGGTCGCTGGAGACGGCAACGCCGATATCTGCATAGCCGTGGTAAACGATGTCGCCGCCGTCGATGGAAGCGTTGACTGCCGGGAAGCGCTTCAGCGCTTCGGTGGCCGCTTTCACGAAGAACGACATGAAGCCCAGGCGCACGCCGTTGTGGGACTTCTCGAACAGGTCCTTGTACTTCGAACGCAGGGCCATGACTTCGGTCATGTCGACTTCGTTGAAGGTGGTCAGCATCGCCATGTTCGACTGAGCTTCAACCAGGCGCTTGGCCACGGTGGCACGTACGCGAGTCATCGGTACGCGCTTCTCGGTGCGGTCGCCAGCGGCAAACACAGGCGCAGCGGCAGCAGGCGCTGCAGCCTTGGCAGGTGCGGCAGCCGGAGCATTCTTCTTGGCTTCAACTGCGGCAACCACGTCTTCCTTGGTCACACGGCCATCTTTGCCGGTGCCCTTGATGGAAGCCAGGTTGATGCCGTTTTCTTCAGCCAGTTGACGCGCAGCCGGGGCAGCGATTGGATCTTCGCCACCGGCTGCCGGTGCAGCGGCAGGCGCCGAAGCAGCCGGTGCAGCAGCGGCAGGAGCAGGCGCTGCAGCAGCGCTGCCCTCTTCGATCGAGCCCAGTACCTGGTTCGACAGAACGGTAGCGCCCTCTTCAGCAACGATCGCGCCCAGCACGCCGTCAGCTTCGGCCAATACTTCCAGAACGACTTTGTCGGTCTCGATGTCGACGATCAGGTCGTCACGCTTGACGGCCTCGCCTGGTTTCTTGTGCCAGGTGGCAACGGTGCCATCGGCAACCGATTCCGGGAATGACGGGGCTTTGATTTCGATAGCCATTATCTGTAGGTCCTTAAAATTCGGTTTCAGTCAGCGCGAAGGCGTTAAACAGTGAAAGCATCTTGCAGCAGTTTTTCCTGCTGCTCGGCGTGCATCGACGCATAACCACAGGCAGGTGCAGCAGAAGCATCACGACCGGCGTACTCAAGGACCAAGGCCTTGTTGTGGTTGCCGATGCTGCGACGCAGATGATGCTGGCTGCTGTACCAGGCGCCCTGGTTCATCGGTTCTTCCTGACACCACACTACGTTCGTGAGGTTGGTGTAAGGCGCGATGATCTCCATGAGGTCATCTTCCGGGAACGGATAAAGCTGCTCGATACGCACGATGGCGATGTCTTCGCGGCCTTCGGCACGGCGTTTTTCCAGCAGATCGTAGTAGACCTTGCCGCTGCACAGGATCAGGCGAGTGACCTTGGCGGCGTCCAGCGTATCGATCTCTGGAATCACGGTCTGGAACGAACCTTGGGCCAGATCTTCCAGGGTCGAAACGGCCAGTTTGTGACGCAACAGCGACTTCGGCGTCAGCACCACCAGCGGCTTGCGCAGCGGACGGATCACCTGGCGGCGCAGCAAGTGGTAGATCTGGGCCGGGGTCGTCGGCACGCACACCTGAATGTTGTGCTCGGCGCACAGTTGCAGGTAACGCTCCAGACGGGCCGAGGAGTGCTCCGGGCCCTGACCTTCATAACCGTGTGGCAGCAGCATGGTCAGACCGCACAGACGGCCCCACTTGTGCTCGCCGCTGGTGATGAACTGGTCGATAACCACCTGGGCACCGTTGGCGAAGTCGCCGAACTGGGCTTCCCAGATCACCAGCGCGTTCGGCGTGGTGGTCGAGTAACCGTATTCGAACGCCAGTACGGCTTCTTCGGATAGGAACGAATCGTACAGGTCGAAACGTGGCTGGCCTTCGTACAGGTTCTGCAACGGGATGTAGGTGCCCGCGTCTTTCTGGTTGTGCAATACAGCATGACGGTGCGAGAACGTACCGCGGCCGATGTCCTGGCCGGTCATGCGGATCGGGTGACCTTCGAACGCCAGGGTCGCGTACGCCATGGTTTCGGCGTAACCCCAGTTGATCGGCAGGCCGCCAGCTTGCATCTTCTGACGGTCTTCGTAGATCTTCGCAACCTGGCGCTGTACGACGAAGCCTTCGGGAATTTCCAGCAGCTTGGCGGACAGTTCCTGCAACGTCTTCAAATCGAAGGATGTATCGTGACGTGCAGTCCAGGTGTGGCCCAGGTACGGACGCCAGTCGACGAACAGCTCTTTGTTCGGCTCCTTGACCAGGCTTTTCACTACATGCAGGCCGTTGTCCAGCGCGTTGCGGTATTCGTCGACTTTCGCCTGAACACGCGCATCGTCAACCACGCCGGCCTTGGTCAGGCTTTCGGCGTACAGCTCACGGGTGGTGCGCTGCTTGGTGATCTGCTGGTACATCAACGGCTGGGTGCCGCTTGGCTCATCCGCTTCGTTGTGACCGCGACGGCGGTAGCAAACCAGGTCGATGACCACGTCACGCTTGAACTGCATGCGGTAGTCGACAGCCAGTTGGGTCACGAACAGCACGGCTTCCGGATCATCGCCATTCACATGGAGGATCGGCGCCTGAATCATCTTGGCAACGTCGGTAGCGTACTCGGTGGAGCGCGCATCCAACGGGTTGCTGATGGTGAAGCCCACCTGGTTGTTGATGACGATGTGAACGGTACCGCCGGTCTTGAAGCCGCGAGTCTGCGACATCTGGAACGTTTCCAGGACCACGCCTTGACCGGCGAATGCCGCGTCACCGTGGATGGAAATCGGCAGAACCTTCTCACCGGTGGCGTCGTTACGACGATCCTGGCGTGCACGTACAGAACCCTCGACCACTGGCGAAACGATTTCCAGGTGGGAGGGGTTGAATGCCATGGCCAGGTGAACTTCACCGCCGGTGGTCATCACGTTGGACGAGAAGCCCTGGTGGTATTTAACGTCACCGGAACCCAACTCGACCTTCTTCTTGCCTTCGAACTCGTCGAACAGCTCACGCGGGTTCTTGCCGAAGGTGTTGACCAACACGTTCAGGCGACCACGGTGAGCCATGCCGATCACGATTTCCTTGGTGCCATAGGAACCGGAACGCTGGATCAACTCGTCGAGCATCGGAATCAGGCTTTCGCCGCCTTCCAGGCCGAAACGCTTGGTGCCTGGGTATTTGGTGCCCAGGTATTTTTCGAGACCTTCGGCCGCGGTCACACGCTCCAGCAGGTGGCCGCGCACATCGGCGGACAATACCGGACGGCCACGCACGCCTTCCAGGCGGTGCTGGAACCACTGGCGCTGCTCGGAATCAGTGATGTGCGTGAATTCAGCGCCGATGGTGCGGCAATATGTCTGCTGCAACGCTTCGTGAATTTCGCGTAGGCTCGCTTCCTCTTTGCCGATGAACAGGTCGCCGGCACGGAAGGTCGTATCAAGATCGGCATTGGTCAAGCCGTAATGATTGATCGACAGGTCTGCAGGTGCAGGACGCTGCCACAGCCCCAGCGGGTCAAGCTGGGCTGCCTGGTGGCCACGCATACGGTAGGCCTGGATCAGTCGCAGTACTTCAACTTGCTTCTTCTCGTGCTCACTGCTCACGCTGCCGGCGGAAACCGGTTGGGCGCGGCGCTGGTTCTTTGCCAGCAGCACGAACTGATCGCGAATTGTTGCGTGCGATACATCGGTGGCAGCGTTGCCGTCTGAAGACAACGTCTGAAATTTGGTGCGCCATTCTTCTGGCACAGCGTTAGGGTCGTGCAGGTAGAGCTCATAAAGCTCTTCCACATAGGCAGCGTTACCACCTGAAAGATAGCCGCTGTTCCACATGCGCTGCATCACGCTTTCTTGCATGCTTGGTCACCCTCGATTTGGGGACACCACCGGCGAAAACACCGAGTCTGCTTGCAAAAGGCCAAGTGCAGCGACCAAAACAAGCCACTTAGGATCACGCTGATAGTTCGGGTACCAACCCGAATGCCCCTGCTTGTCTCATTTCTTCAAAATAAGAGCCGCGGCTTTGTAAGTCGCTGCTCAAGTTAAAACTACGGCGCCGGTTGAAGCCTGCGCCGTAGCATTTACGGGCACAACGGTCCTGCTTTTACTACAACGTCAGTTACACGCCGCTCTGCAGCAGCATGTTACGGATGTGACCAATGGCCTTAGTCGGGTTCAGGCCTTTAGGACATACGTTGACGCAGTTCATGATCCCGCGGCAGCGGAATACGCTGAACGGGTCATCCAGCGAAGCCAGACGCTCGGACGTCTTGGTGTCGCGGCTGTCTGCCAGGAAGCGGTAGGCTTGCAGCAGCGCAGCTGGACCCAGGAACTTGTCCGGGTTCCACCAGAAGGACGGGCAGGATGTCGAGCAGCAAGCGCACAGGATGCACTCGTACAGGCCATCGAGCTTTTCACGTTCTTCCGGGGACTGCAGACGCTCGATGGCCGGAGCCGGCGTGTCGTTCTGCAGGAACGGCTTAACTTTCTCGTATTGCTTGTAGAAGATGCTCATATCGACGACCAGGTCACGGATAACCGGCAAACCTGGCAGCGGACGAACGATCAGCTTGTTGCCTTTGACCACGGCGGACAGCGGCGTGATGCACGCCAGGCCGTTTTTGCCGTTGATGTTCATGCCGTCGGAACCGCACACACCTTCACGGCAAGAGCGACGATAGGAGAAACCCTCGTCCTGCTCTTTGATCAGTGCCAGTACATCCAGCACCATCAGGTCTTTACCACCGGTATCGACCTGGAATTCCTGCATGAACGGCGCAGCGTCCTGATCAGGGTTGTAGCGATAAACACTGACTTTCAACATGGCAGCCACCCTTAGTAAGTCCGAATCTTCGGTTCAAACGTCGGTACCGTCTTCGGCGAGAAGTTCACGGCACGCTTGGTTACGCGCTTGTCACCCGGGAAGTACAGGGTGTGGCACAACCAGTTTTCGTCGTCGCGATCTTCGAAGTCTTCACGAGCGTGAGCACCACGGGATTCTTTACGAACCTCGGCGGCGATCGCCGTCGCTTCAGCCACTTCCAGCAGGTTTTGCAGTTCAAGGGCTTCGATACGAGCGGTGTTGAACGCCTGGCTCTTATCGTTGATCTTGACGTTGGCGATGCGCTTGCGCAGGTCAGCCAACTGGGCGATGCCCTTCTGCATGTATTCGCCGGTACGGAACACACCGAAGTAGTTCTGCATGCAGCTTTGCAGCTCGCGACGCAGGGTTGCTACATCTTCGCCATCAGTGCGCTCGTTGAGAGCGTTCAGACGCGCCAGGGCAGCTTCGATGTTGGCGTCGGTGGCGTCATCGTATTCGATGCCGTCAGTCAGCGCTTTTTCCAGGTGCAGGCCGGCCGCGCGACCGAATACCACCAAGTCGAGCAGCGAGTTGCCGCCCAGGCGGTTGGCGCCGTGAACCGATACGCAAGCCACTTCGCCCACCGCGAACAGACCATGGATGATCTCGTCTTCGCCTTCGGCGTTCTGGGTGATTGCCTGGCCATGAATGTTGGTCGGCACGCCGCCCATCATATAGTGGCAAGTTGGAACCACCGGAACCGGAGCAACTACCGGGTCAACGTGGGCAAAGGTCTTGGACAGCTCGCAGATACCAGGCAGGCGGCTGTGCAGCACTTCTTCGCCCAGGTGATCGAGCTTGAGCAGTACGTGGTCGCCATTCGGGCCACAGCCGTTACCGGCGATGATCTCTTTAACCATCGAACGAGCCACAACGTCACGACCCGCCAAGTCTTTGGCGTTCGGAGCATAACGCTCCATGAAACGCTCGCCGTGCTTGTTGATCAGGTAACCACCTTCACCACGGCAACCTTCGGTCACCAGTACACCGGCGCCGGCGATGCCGGTCGGGTGGAACTGCCACATTTCGATGTCTTGTACCGGTACGCCAGCACGCAGAGCCATGCCGACGCCGTCACCGGTGTTGATCAGGGCATTGGTGGTCGATGCGTAGATACGACCTGCACCACCGGTCGCCAGCACAGTAGCCTTGGCGCGGATGTAGGTGGTTTCACCGGTTTCGATGCAGATGGCGATCACACCGACGAACTCGCCTTGTGCGTTCTTGACCAGGTCTACCGCGTAGTACTCGTTCAGGAACGTGGTACCGGCTTTCAGGTTGCCCTGATAAAGGGTGTGCAGCAGCGCGTGACCGGTACGGTCGGACGCAGCGCAGGTACGGGCAGCCTGCCCGCCTTTACCGTAGTCCTTCGACTGGCCGCCGAATGGACGCTGGTAGATACGGCCTTGCTCGGTACGGGAGAACGGCAGACCCATGTGGTCCAGCTCGAACACCGCGGCCGGGCCTTCCTGACACATGTATTCGATAGCGTCCTGGTCACCGATGTAGTCGGAACCCTTGACGGTATCGTACATGTGCCAGCGCCAGTCATCGTTCGGGTCGGCGGAGGCGATGGCGCATGTGATGCCACCCTGGGCCGATACGGTGTGCGAGCGCGTCGGGAACACCTTGGTGATCACGGCAGTCTTATGACCGCCCTGAGCCAGCTGCAGCGCAGCGCGCATGCCCGCACCGCCGCCACCAATAATGATGGCGTCGAATGAAATAGTTGGAATGTTAGCCATGAATCAGATACCCCAAAGAATCTGCACACCCCAGACGAAGTAAGCGAACATCGCAACGCCGCATACTGCCTGGAAGAGGAAACGTACTGCAGTCGCGGACTTGCCCAGCGCCATCGGCGTCAGGTAGTCAGTCGCGATGGTCCACATGCCAACCCAGGCGTGAGCGCCCAGGGCTACAAGGGCCAGCAGACTGAAGATTCGCATCGCATTGTGGGAAAACAGGCCGTGCCATTGCTCATAGCCGATGCCCGGGTTTGCGACGAGGTATCCGATCAGGAAAATGAAATAAGCCGCGAGAACGACCGCAGACACACGCTGTGCCATCCAGTCATAGAGGCCCGAACGCGACAGATTCGTTACGCTGGTTACCATATCCAAACTCCTGCCAGAACGATCAGCACCACGGAAATGGCGACGATGATTTTCGAGCCCAGGCGGCCGCCTTCCAGCGTCTCACCGATGCCCATGTCCATGATCAAGTGGCGCACACCGGCTACCAGGTGATACAGAAGAGAGGACAGGAGGCCCCATGCTACGAACTTGGCCAGCGGGCTGGTCAAGCATGCCTTCACCTCGGCGTATCCTTCCTCGGAACCCAGGGATTTGCTCAATGCATAAAGCATGATGCCCAAGCCCAGGAACAGGATGATGCCGGAAACACGGTGCAGGAACGACGTAACGCCGGTGATGGGGAGTTTGATGGTCCTTAGGTCTAGGTTTACAGGTCGTTGGCTATTCACGGCTTTTTTTCACACTGAAGAGCCCCTAACAATCAGGGCAAAGTTGTTGGGGAGTGCGACTGGTCAGGTAAGCACCACCCAGGGAGTGCGACCCCCAATGAAAGCAAGCCCAAAAGCCCTTGGCGGTCGGTGGCCGAGTATAGACAGTTAGGTTACTAATGACAACGCGCACACCTCACCCTAATAGCTGATTGCGCTGGCGGGATAAAAGGCGTAAATGGCAGTCAATTTCGACGAAAAAGTACGGTTAAAGCCTTCTGGCGCAAGACTTTAGGCAAATTGACATCTGGATTTATATCAATATAGTGGTGCGGGCCCTGCGTGGGGGGTCTGTCTGATGATTTGAAGCATAAATAGGAGGCCACATGGCTGACAAAAAAGCGCAGTTGATCATCGAGGGCGCAGCCCCCGTCGAGCTGCCCATTTTAACCGGCACCGTTGGTCCCGATGTTATCGACGTACGGGGCCTGACGGCCACGGGCCGTTTTACTTTCGACCCAGGCTTCATGTCGACCGCTTCCTGCGAGTCGAAGATCACCTATATCGATGGTGACAATGGCATTCTGCTTCATCGCGGCTACCCGATCGAGCAACTGGCTGAAAAGTCGGACTACCTGGAAACCTGCTACCTGCTGCTAAATGGCGAATTGCCAACAGCCGAGCAGAAAGCCCAGTTCGTCAGCACCGTGAAGAACCACACCATGGTTCACGAGCAGTTGAAGACCTTCTTCAACGGCTTCCGTCGCGACGCCCACCCGATGGCCGTCATGTGCGGTGTAGTAGGCGCCCTGTCGGCCTTCTATCACGACTCCCTGGACATCAATAACCCGCAGCATCGCGAAATTTCCGCGATCCGCCTGGTTGCCAAGATGCCTACCCTGGCCGCAATGGTTTACAAGTACTCCATGGGCCAACCCATGATGTACCCGCGCAACGACCTGACGTACGCGGAAAACTTCCTGCACATGATGTTCAACACCCCGTGCGAGATCAAACCGATCAGCCCGGTGCTCGCCAAGGCCATGGACCGGATCTTCATCCTCCACGCCGACCACGAGCAGAACGCTTCCACCTCTACCGTGCGCCTGGCGGGCTCTTCGGGTGCCAACCCGTTCGCCTGTATTGCCGCCGGTATCGCCGCACTGTGGGGCCCTGCCCACGGCGGTGCGAACGAAGCCGTATTGACCATGCTCGATGAAATCGGCGATGTGTCCAACATCGACACCTTCATCGCCAAGGCCAAGGACAAGAACGATCCGTTCAAGTTGATGGGCTTCGGTCACCGGGTCTACAAAAACCGCGACCCGCGCGCTACCGTCATGAAGCAGACCTGCGACGAAGTGTTGAAGGAACTGGGCATCAAGAACGATCCGCAACTCGAACTGGCCATGCGCCTGGAAGAGATCGCCCTGACCGACCCGTACTTCATCGAACGCTCGCTGTACCCGAACGTCGACTTCTACTCGGGGATCATCCTCAAGGCGATCGGCATTCCAACCAGCATGTTCACCGTGATCTTCGCCCTGGCGCGGACCGTGGGCTGGATCTCCCACTGGAAAGAAATGCTCTCCAGCCCGTACAAGATTGGCCGCCCGCGCCAGCTGTACACCGGCTACGAGTCGCGTGACATCACCAAGCTGGAAGACCGCAAGTAAGCATTCAACTGCTTAGCTGCATTGAGAACGGCCTCCCTTAGTGGAGGCCGTTTTTGTTGGTGTGGCCTGATCTACCGTCATCGCAGGCAAGCCAGCTCCCACATTGGACCGCATTCCAACAAAAGGACACGGCCCAGCGTGGGAGCCGGGCTCGCCCGCGATGAGGCCAGCCCAGGCGACACAAAAAAGCCAAGCAAAAAAATACCCCGGCCTTGCGACCGGGGTATCTCTTATGCAGCTGACGACTTAGTGATTAACTGCCCCACTCGCCCCCAGGCCAGTCTGCGAACGCACGAACTGCGGGAAGTACAGCGCACGCTCTTTCTCTGCCGCCGCCGACTTGTCGGTGATGGAGAAGAACCAGATGCCGACGAACGCAATGATCATCGAGAACAGCGCCGGGTACTCGTACGGGAAGATCGCCTTTTCATGGTGCAGGATCGACACCCAGATGGTCGGGCCGAGGATCATCAAGCCCACGGCGCTGATCAAGCCCAGCCAGCCGCCAATCATGGCGCCGCGGGTGGTGAGGTTTTTCCAGTACATGGAAAGCAGCAGCACCGGGAAGTTACAGCTGGCAGCGATGGAGAACGCCAGGCCGACCATGAACGCAATGTTCTGGCTTTCGAACAGGATACCCAGGCCGATGGCCAATACACCCAAGGCTACGGTGGTGATCTTCGACACGCGAATCTCATCTTTCTCGTTGGCTTTGCCTTTCTTGATCACGCTGGCATACAGGTCATGGGACACCGCCGAAGCACCCGCCAGGGTCAAGCCGGCAACCACCGCCAGGATGGTGGCAAACGCCACGGCCGAGATGAAGCCCAGGAAGATACTGCCACCCACCGCGTTGGCCAGGTGCACCGCCGCCATGTTGTTACCACCGAGCAAGGCGCCTGCTGCATCCTTGAACGCCGGGTTGGTGCTGACCAAAAGGATCGCGCCGAAACCGATGATGAAGGTCAGGATATAGAAGTAGCCGATGAAGCCGGTTGCGTACAGCACGCTCTTACGCGCTTCCTTGGCGTCGCTTACCGTGAAGAAGCGCATCAGGATGTGCGGCAGGCCAGCGGTACCGAACATCAGTGCCAGGCCCAGGGAGAATGCCGAGATCGGGTCTTTCACCAGGCCGCCGGGGCTCATGATCGCTTCACCTTTGGGATGAACCTTGATCGCCTCGGAGAACAGCATGTTGAAGTCGAAGTTGACGTGCTTCATCACCATCAGCGCCATGAACGAGGCACCGGACAGCAACAGCACCGCCTTGATGATCTGCACCCAGGTGGTCGCCAACATGCCGCCGAACAGCACGTACATGCACATCAGGATACCCACCAGGATCACCGCCACATGGTAATCAAGGCCAAACAGCAGCTGGATCAGCTTGCCCGCGCCAACCATCTGCGCGATCAGGTAGAACGCCACCACCACCAGCGAGCCACACGCCGACAGGCTGCGGATCTGGGTTTGCCCCAGGCGATAGGACGCCACGTCGGCAAAGGTGTATTTGCCCAGGTTACGCAAGCGCTCGGCGATCAGGAACAGAATGATCGGCCAGCCCACAAGGAAGCCGATCGAGTAGATCAAGCCGTCGTAACCGGAGGTGAACACCAGCGCGGAAATCCCCAGGAAGGACGCCGCCGACATGTAGTCACCGGCAATCGCCAGACCGTTCTGGAAACCGGTGATCTTGCCGCCCGCCGCATAGTAGTCCGCCGCCGACTTGTTGCGCTTGGACGCCCAATAAGTGATGCACAGGGTGGCGCCGACAAACGCGACGAACATCACAATGGCCGAGATGTTCAGCGGTTGCTTGTGCACTTCACCGGTCAATGCGTCCGCCGCCCAAACGGCCGGAGCCAACAGCGAAGCACCGAATAGAGCCAATAGACGCCGGATCATTGCGCAGCCTCCTTGAGAATCGCATTGTTCAGGTCGTCAAATTCGCCGTTGGCCCGACGCACGTAGATGCCGGTGAGAATGAAGGCCGACACAATCAGCCCGACGCCCAGGGGAATGCCCCAGGTAATCGAGGAACCAGGGCTGATCTTGGCCCCCAGCACTTGTGGCCCGTAGGCAATCAACAGGATGAAAGCGGAGTAAAGCCCTAGCATGATCGCCGAGAGAATCCAGGCGAACCTTTCCCTTTTCCTGACCAGCTCCTTGAAACGCGGGCTGTTTTGAATCGAGAGGTAAATGCTGTCGTTCATTGTTTTTATCCTCGCAGCACAGCTTTTTATTATTTTGGAACGTATCCACTGTATGCGGCTGCGCAATGGGTTCCAGACGACCTTAGTAGTAGATCGAGCTTAGCGAGGATTTGTAAAAAGTGTAGGAGCGAGCTTGCTCGCGAAAAACGTCAACGATAACGCGTTCATTCTGGATGATCGCGGTGCCTGTGCGTTCTTCGCGAGCAAGCTCGCTCCTACAATTGGGGCGGGGTTATTTAGCAGTCCATTCGGCGACGCGCTCGGGGTGCTTGGCTACCCAGTCCTTGGCCGCGGCGTCCGGCTTGGCGCCTTCTTGAATCGCCAGCATGACTTCACCGATTTCATCCTTGGAGGCCCACTGGAATTTCTTCAGGAAGGCTGCGACTTCCGGCGCTTTCTTCTCCAGGCCCTTGCTGCCGATGCTGTTGACGGTTTCAGCAGCACCATAAATCCCTTTTGGGTCGTCCAGGAAACGCAGTTTCCACTTGGCGAACATCCAGTGCGGCACCCAACCGGTGACCGCAATCGACTCCTGCTTGTCTTCGGCGCGGGTCAGTTCGGCAATCATCGCCGCACCCGAGCTGGCTTGCAGTTTGTAGTCCAGGCCATATTGCTTGATGGCTTCGTCGGTCTTGAGCATTACGCCCGAACCGGCGTCGATGCCGACGATCTTGTTTTTGAAGGTGGTATCGGTCTTGAGGTCTTCAATGGACTTGGCCTTGACGTATTCAGGCACGATCAGGCCGATCTTGGCGTCTTTGAAGTTGGGGCCGTAGTCGACCACCTTGTCCTTGTTCTTGGTCCAGTATTCACCGTGGGTTACAGGTAGCCAGGCGGAAAGCATGGCATCGAGTTTGCCGGTGGCGACGCCCTGCCACATGATCCCGGTGGCAACCGCTTGCAGTTTTACGTCATAGCCGAGCTTTTGCTTGATCACCTCTGCCGCCACATGCGTAGTGGCCACGCTGTCGGACCAGCCGTCCACGTAGCCGATGCTCAGGGTCTTGCTGTCGGCACTGGCCAGTGTGGAGCCCATCGCAACTACCAGAGTGGCAGCTGCGCCCAAGAGTCGTCGCATCTTCATAGTACTTCCCCGAAAGTGCTGCGCCCGACGGATGCCGAGCGACGTCAAACTGTTGTTATAGGGTGCACCGCGCCCCCTTCACGCGCATCGATCCGGTTGCTGAGGCATCAGTGGAGTACTGACAGTTTTATCTTCAACCTGCGTAGGCATTTGCCCTGCTCTGTCAGCGACCTTGGTTGAGCAGGAAACGACATCACATCGCCAGCAGGATGCTTTGTAGGCGTTATCGCCAGAATCCCGCCCGAAGTTTGCATGTCAAAATTATGCAGCCCCACAGGGCTGCGGCAAATCCGGGTAAGATGCGCGCCTTTGCTCCCCCAGATAAGCCGACCATGCCCGCGACTGCCCGCTTCCCTGCCCTGCCCTATTTCTTCGCCTTGATCCTCGGCGTGCTTGCCCTTGTCGGCTACTGGTACGGCCTCGGCCGGCCCGTGGTGTTGCCAGACGTCGCCAGCGCCAGCCATAAGCTGCAATGTGCGTCCTACACACCGTTCGACAAAGACCAATCCCCATTCGATCAACCGTTCGCGTTGCGCCCCGAGCGCATGGACGCCGACCTCGCGCTACTGGCTACGCGCTTTGAATGCATTCGCACCTACTCCATGACCGGCCTGGAGGCCCTGCCGGACATGGCGCGCAAGCATGGGTTGAAAGTGATGGCCGGGGCCTGGGTCAGCAGCGACCCCGTGGCGACCGAAAAAGAGATCAACGAGTTGATCGCGGCGGCCAACGCCAGCCCGGACGTGGTGACCTCGGTGATCGTCGGCAACGAAGCCCTGCTGCGCAAGGAAGTCACCGCCAAGCAACTGGTGGCGCTGATCCATCAGGTTAAAAGCCAGATCAAGCAGCCCGTCACCTATGCCGATGTCTGGGAGTTCTGGTTGCAACACCCGGAAATCGAGCCTGCGGTGGACTTCCTGACCATTCACCTGTTGCCGTATTGGGAAGATGAGCCGTCCGGCATCGACCAGGCGCTCAAGCACGTGGGCGATGTGCGCCAGACCTTCGGCCATAAATTCGCGCCCAAGGACATCGTGATCGGCGAAACCGGCTGGCCCAGCGAAGGTCGGCAGCGCGAAACCGCCGTGCCCAGCCGGGTCAATGAGGCCAGGTTCATGCGCGGCTTCGTGGCCATGGCCGAAGCCAATGGCTGGCGCTACAACCTGATCGAAGCCTTTGACCAGCCATGGAAACGTGCGAGTGAAGGGGCTGTGGGTGGTTACTGGGGGCTGTTCGATGCAGACCGTCAGGACAAAGGTATCCTCGCCGGCCCGGTGACCAATGTGCCGTACTGGCGGCTGTGGCTGGGCGTCGGCGGGCTCATCCTGCTGGGCACCCTGGTGCTCGGCGGCCGCGTTCGCAGCACTCGCTCTGCGTTAATACTGCCGTTGCTAGGGGCCGTCGCAGCGTGCTCCATCGGCAGTTGGGCCGAACTGACCCGCGTTACCGCGCGTTTCAACGATGAATGGCTATGGGCAGGCTTGCTGGTGGTCTTGAACCTGCTGGTGCTGGCTCATGCCGCCCTGGCCCTCAGCGCCCGGCAAGGCTGGCGTGAGCGCGGGTTCAACTGGCTGGAGCAGCGCGCCGGCTGGTTGATGGCAATCGCCGGGTTTGCCGGTGCGGTGATGATGCTGGCGCTGGTGTTTGACCCGCGCTATCGCAGCTTTCCAAGCGCAGCGCTGGTGTTGCCGGCCCTGGTGTACCTGATACGCCCGGTGACCGGGCCACGTCGGGAGATTGCGTTGCTGGCCTTTATCATCGGTGCCGGCGTTGCGCCGCAGTTGTACCGTGAAGGGCTGTTGAATCAGCAGGCCTGGGGTTGGGCAGTGGTCAGCGTGCTAATGGTTGCGGCTTTGTGGCGTTGCTTGCGAGTGCGCAAGGCGTAACACCGCTATCGCAGGCAAGCCAGCTCCCACATTTGACCGTGCTCACAGATAGAAATGTGTGAACACAATCAACTGTGGGAGCTGGCTTGCCTGCGATGAGGCCACATCAGGCGCCGCGAGGCTTCCTGACCAACCGCAACCCCGCAATCACCACCGCAAACACCGCAAACGTCGTGTTGTACAGCGCCAGCGCCGGCAACCCGAACACCAACCCCACCACCGCCAACGCCCACCCCGCACGCCCCGGTACAAAAAAGCCCAGCACCGAAGTGATCAACGCCGCCCACCCCAGCAGCTTGAAATGAATCATCAAACCCAGGTTCGAACGCACCTGGCATTCCCAGCGGCTGGCCTCATCAGCGCAGATGCCAACCCATTGCCCATCCTCCATGAAGCCATAGCGTGCGGCATAACTGGCGGCCAGCCATAACGGCAGGGCAATAAGCAGCAGGATCAACGGCAAACGACGGGACATGGGGCACTCCGATAGGCAAAAACGGCGCCCAGCTTAATCCCACGGCGGCCGTTAGCAAGGTGTTCGCACAGATATCTGTTCAACAAAGCATGGCAAAGTGTATCGTCTCGCTACTATTACCCCGATTCCGACGTTTTTTCCGACTTTTCGTGCCGAGTGCTGGCACTTCGGTGACAAGGCGGTGGTCATAGCCTGCGAACTTCATTCAGCCCGTTCCTCTTAGGGATTAAGTCATGCTCCGTTCCTTGCGCTGTGCTGCCTTGCTGGGCAGCCTATTTTTGAGTGCGTCAGCACTGGCCGTCGATATCGACCAAGCCAGCTATGGCTACCCTTTGACCAACCCGTTCGAAGCGACCATCGCCACCACACCTCCCGATCTGCGGCCAACCCTGCCGACCGATGACGAGATCACCCAGTCCGACTACACCCTGACGATGCGCCCCGAGCGCGAGTTCAGCCTGCCGGACAATTTCTGGGCGGTGAAGAAACTCACCTACCGCATTGCCAAGCAGGACCGCGCCGCGCCTTTGATCTTCCTGATCGCCGGCACCGGTGCACGCTTTGACAGCAGCATCAACGAATACCTGAAAAAGCTGTATTACCAGGCCGGCTACCATGTGGTGCAGCTGTCTTCGCCGACCAGCTTCGACTTCATCAGCGCCGCTTCGCGCTTCGCCACCCCGGGCATCACCCAGGAAGACGCCGAAGACATGTACCGCGTGATGCAAGCCGTACGCGCGCAGAACGCCTCGTTGCCAGTGACCGATTTCTACCTCACCGGCTACAGCCTGGGCGCCCTGGATGCGGCGTTTGTCAGCAAGCTGGATGAGACCCGCCGCAGCTTCAACTTCAAGAAAGTGCTGCTGCTCAACCCGCCGGTCAACCTCTACACCTCGATCACCAACCTCGACAAGCTGGTACAGACCGAGGTCAAGGGCATCAACAACAGCACCACCTTCTATGAGTTGGTGCTGAGCAAACTGACGCGTTACTTCCAGCAAAAAGGCTACATCGACCTCAACGATGCCCTGCTTTATGACTTCCAGCAGTCCAAGCAGCACCTGACCAACGAACAGATGGCCATGCTGATCGGCACCTCGTTCCGCTTCTCGGCCGCCGACATTGCCTTCACTTCGGACTTGATCAACCGACGTGGCCTGATTATTCCGCCCAAGTACCCGATTACCGAAGGCACCAGCCTCACGCCGTTCCTCAAACGCGCCCTGCAGTGTGACTTCGACTGCTACCTCACCGAACAAGTGATCCCGATGTGGCGCGCGCGTTCCGATGGCGGCAGCCTGCTGCAACTGATCGACCAGGTCAGCCTCTACGCCCTCAAGGACTACCTGCGCGACAGCCCGAAAATCGCCGTGATGCATAACGCCGACGACGTGATCCTCGGCCCTGGCGACCTGGGCTTCCTGCGTAAAACTTTCGGCGATCGCTTGACCGTCTACCCGCTGGGCGGCCACTGCGGCAACCTCAATTACCGCGTCAACGCCGACGCCATGCTGGAGTTCTTCCGTGGCTAAATATCTTCTGCTGCTCGCCGCACTGATGTGCGCAGGCGTGGCCAATGCCGACAACAGCAAGGCCCAAGAACCCGTCAAGGTCGATGCCGACGGCTTCAAGGAGCCGCTGACCAAGCTCAAGTTCAACCCAGGCTTGGACCAGCGCGAATTCGAGCGTTCCACGCTCACCGCGCTCAACGTCTACGACCCACTGGAGTCGTGGAACCGCCGCGTGTACCACTTCAACTATCGCTTCGACCAGTGGGTGTTCCTGCCGGTGGTGAACGGTTACCGCTATGTTACGCCGAGCTTTCTGCGCACCGGCGTGAGCAACTTCTTCAACAACCTGGGCGATGTGCCCAACCTGATGAACAGCTTGTTGCAGCTCAAGGGCCACCGCTCGCTGGAAACCACCGGGCGCCTGCTGGTCAACACCACCATTGGCATCGCGGGCCTGTGGGACCCGGCCACCGCCATGGGCCTGCCGCGCCAGAGCGAAGACTTCGGCCAGACCCTGGGCTTCTACGGTGTACCGGGTGGCGCCTACCTGATGCTGCCGATTTTCGGGCCGTCGAACCTGCGTGATACCGGCGGCCTGCTGGTGGACTACAGCGCCGAATCGCAGATCAACTTCCTCAACGTGTCTGAAGTCAGCTCCAACCATCCGGAAGTCTGGGCCCTGCGCGCCGTCGACAAGCGCTACCAGACCAGCTTCCGCTACGGCCAGATGAACTCGCCGTTCGAGTATGAGAAGGTGCGGTATATCTACACCGAATCGCGCAAGTTGCAGATCGCCGAGTAAACAGCAGCGATAAAAAAAGGCCATTCGATTGAATGGCCTTTTTTATGCCTGCGGTTTCACCCTCGCAGTGCTTTCCAACCTTTACCTGCCACGCTGACCACTGCCAGGACGACAGCGCCGGCAATGATCCCCGCCACCGCATTGAGCAGCGTTGGCATCAGCCACGCCAACGCGCCGGTGCTCTGGCTCACGGTTTCGATCCAGTGATGCACCACGGGCACGCCATGGGTGAGGATACCGCCACCAACCATGAACATCGCCGCCGTGCCAATCACTGACAGGCTCTTCATCATGTAGGGGGCCGCGCTCAGGATCGCGCCACCAATACTGCGCGCCACCTGGCCAGGCTTCTGCGTCAGCCACAGCCCCAGGTCGTCGAGCTTGACGATACCGGCCACCAATCCATATACGCCGATGGTCATGACAATGGCGATACCCGACAGCACGATCACCTGCTGCGTGAGCTGCGCGTCGGCGACGATGCCGAGGGTGATGGCAATGATTTCGGCGGACAGAATGAAGTCGGTACGGATCGCGCCCTTGATCTTGTCTTTCTCGAACGCCACCAGATCGGTTGCCGGGTCGGCCACCGCTTCAGCCAACTGTGCGTGTTCGGCTTGATCTTCAGCCTTGCTGTGCAGGAATTTGTGCGCGAGCTTTTCGAAGCCCTCGAAACACAGATAGGCACCGCCAAGCATCAACAGTGGTATCACCGCCCAGGGTGCAAAGGCGCTGATCAACAGGGCCGTCGGCACCAGGATCAGCTTGTTGATAAACGAGCCCTTGGCCACCGCCCACACCACCGGGATTTCTCGCTCGGCGCGCACGCCGGAGACCTGCTGGGCGTTCAGTGCAAGGTCATCGCCCAGCACGCCCGATGTCTTCTTGGCGGCCATTTTTGTCATCAGCGCGACGTCATCGAGTACCGCCGCGATATCGTCAATCAACACCAACAAGCTGCTTCCTGCCATGAACCGGACTTCCGTTAGAGAGAGATGGCGCGAGCATAGCGCGGCGCAAGGCCTTGCGGGCAGATTGTTGAGGCTTGCGGATGGCCGGTGCTACCATGCGCAACCGCCTGTCATGGCAAGGAAACGTCTGGTTTATGAGCAGCATTCGCGAGCGCAACAAAGAAAAAATCCTGCGGGCGGCGAGCGAGGAGTTTGCCGACAAGGGCTTCGCCGCGACCAAAACCAGCGACATCGCCGCCAAGGCCGGGCTGCCCAAGCCCAACGTCTATTACTACTTCAAATCCAAGGACAACCTTTACCGCGAGGTGCTCGAAAGCATTATCGAGCCGATCCTGGCCGCCTCCACGCCGTTCAACCCCGAAGGCGAGCCCAAGGAAGTATTGAGCAACTATATCCGCTCCAAAATCCGCATCTCCCGCGACCTGCCGTTCGCCTCCAAGGTGTTCGCCAGCGAAATCATGCACGGCGCCCCACACCTGAGCGCCGACCAGGTTGAGCAGCTCAACGCTCAGGCCAAGCACAATATCGACTGCATCCAGAGCTGGGTTGACCGTGGCCTGATCGCCGCGATTGACCCCAACCACCTTATGTTCAGCATCTGGGCAGCCACCCAGACCTATGCCGATTTCGACTGGCAGATCTCGGCGGTGACTGGCAAGGCCAAGCTGGATGAGGCCGATTATGAGGCGGCGGCGCAGACGATTATTCGGTTGGTGCTCAAGGGGTGTGAGCCGGATTGATAGACCGCGGCGAGGCTATCGCAGGCAAGCCAGCTCCCACACGGATTTGCGCCGGACACGAAATGTAAAATGGTCACAATCCCCTGTGGGAGCGGGCTTGCCCGCGATAGCGCCCATCCAGACACATCCTGCTAAAAGCCCGCCGATCAGCCTTCACGCCTCAGTCTAGCCTCTCAGAACACCATCTGAAGAGAGGCCACGGAATGCCTGATTTACCTGCTTCAAAACGCCTGCGCATCGGCCGCTATAACGAGTCCAACCGCATTTACCTGCTCACCACCAACACCCTTGAACGCGAGCCTATCTTCAGCGACTTCAGACTCGGCCGCCTGGTCGTACAACAATTCAGGATCGCCCAATATAAAGGGCTCGCAACATCATTGGCCTGGGTGGTAATGCCTGACCATTTCCATTGGCTTGTTTCTCTGGAGAAAGGTTCACTTGCCGACTTGATGCGACAAGTTAAATCCAAGAGCACCCGAGTGGTGAATGCGGTGGCTGGCCGTCAAGGTCGCCTCTGGCAACCGGGCTTTCATGACTATGCCGTGCGTCGAGAGGAAAGCCTTGAGGGGATTGCACGTTACATCGTAGCCAATCCACTCAGGGCCGGGCTGGTAAAGAAGTTTGGTGACTATCCGCTGTGGGATGCCATTTGGATTTGACTGGAGACCGAGTCGACTGCATCGCAGGCAAGCCAGCTCCCACACTGATTGCACTCACACAGTTGAATTTGTGAACACCGCTAATGTGGGAGCTGGCTTGCCTGCGATATCTTACTCACAGTCAGAACGATTCAAGCCGACACCCCCGCATCCGCCATCAACCCCACTCCTTCTATCGCCGTGATCGCACACTGCTCGTCAATATCGGACGTGTCCCCGCTGATCCCGATCGCGCCCAGCACCATGCCGCTCTGATCCCGAATCAACACCCCACCCGGCGCCGGCACGACGCTGCCCTGCCCCAGGCTGTTCAACGCCGCGATAAACGCCGGGCGCTGTTGGGCGTCCAGCGCCAGCAAACGTGAACCCTTGCCCAGGGCAATGGCGCCCCAGGCCTTGCCGATGGCGATTTGCGGGCGTAGCAGGCTGGCGCCGTCTTCGCGTTGCAGGGTGACCAGGTGGCCGCCGCTGTCGAGCACGGCGATGGTCAGTGGCGCAGCCGAAATGGTGCGGCCTGCAGTAAGGGCCTGGGTGGCCAGTTGGGTGGCGAGTTTCAAGGTTAAAGCGCTCATGGGTGCCGTCCTTATCTTGTTATGGGTAAAGCGGTGAGGTCTGTTTGATCAGATGCTCGATCACACAAATAGAACACAATGATGTTTATTTTTGTATACAATATTTTCCAACAAAGGCTCCACACGTCGAAAAAAGCGCTTCCGACGAACGCAAAGGTCAGTTTACGAAAGGCATTGACCAACGCCGCTCGCCGTGAATACACTTTGGACAGACACCACTTGTATACAATTACAAAACGCAAGAGGCACCAAAACCATGAGCAAAATGAGAGCAATCGAAGCCGCCGTCCTGGTGATGCGCCGTGAAGGTGTGGATACCGCCTTCGGTATCCCAGGCGCCGCGATCAACCCGCTGTATTCGGCCTTGCAGAAGGTGGGTGGCATCGATCACGTCCTTGCTCGCCACGTTGAAGGCGCCTCGCACATGGCCGAGGGCTACACCCGTACCAAGGCCGGCAACATCGGCGTGTGCATCGGCACGTCGGGCCCGGCGGGTACCGATATGGTCACCGGCCTGTACAGCGCCTCGGCCGACTCGATCCCGATCCTGTGCATTACCGGCCAAGCCCCCCGCGCCCGGATGCACAAGGAAGACTTCCAGGCCGTGGACATCACCAGCATCGTCAAGCCGGTGACCAAGTGGGCAACCACGGTGCTGGAACCCGGCCAAGTGCCCTACGCGTTCCAGAAAGCCTTCTATGAAATGCGCTCCGGCCGCCCCGGCCCGGTGTTGATCGACCTGCCGTTCGACGTACAGATGGCCGAGATCGAATTCGACATCGACGCCTACCAGCCGCTGCCTCTGGCCAAGCCGCTGGCGACCCGTGTGCAAGTGGAAAAAGCCCTGGCTCTGCTCGACGCAGCCGAACGCCCATTGCTGGTGAGCGGTGGCGGCGTGATCAACGCCGACGCCAGCGAGCTGCTGGTGGAGTTCGCTGAGCTGACCGGCATCCCGGTGATCCCGACCCTGATGGGCTGGGGCACCATTGCGGACGACCACCCGCTGATGGTGGGCATGGTCGGCCTGCAAACCTCGCACCGCTACGGCAACGCGACGATGCTCAAGTCAGACGTGGTGTTGGGCATCGGCAACCGCTGGGCCAACCGTCACACCGGCTCGGTAGAGGTGTACACCGAAGGCCGTAAATTCATTCACGTCGACATCGAGCCGACCCAGATTGGCCGCGTGTTCACGCCGGACCTGGGCATCGTTTCCGACGCCGGCTCCGCGCTGACGATGTTCATTGAAGTGGCCCGCGAGTGGAAAGCCGCCGGCAAGCTCAAGGACCGCAGTGCCTGGTTGCATGACTGCCAACAACGCAAGGCCACCCTGCACCGCAAGACTCACTTCGACAACGTGCCGGTCAAGCCGCAACGCGTTTACGAAGAGATGAACCAGGTGTTCGGCAAAGACACCTGCTACGTCAGCACCATCGGCCTGTCGCAGATTGCCGGCGCGCAATTCTTGCATGTGTACAAGCCACGCCACTGGATCAACTGCGGCCAGGCTGGCCCACTGGGCTGGACCATTCCCGCGGCGCTGGGCGTGGTCAAGGCCGACCCGAGCCGCAAAGTGGTGGCCTTGTCGGGCGACTATGACTTCCAGTTCATGATCGAAGAACTGGCGGTGGGCGCACAGTTCAAGCTGCCGTACATCCATGTGGTAGTGAACAACTCATACCTGGGCCTGATCCGCCAGGCCCAGCGTGGGTTCGAGATGGACTACTGTGTGCAGCTGTCCTTCGACAACCTCAACGCCCCCGAACTCAACGGCTATGGCGTCGACCATGTGGCGGTTGCCGAGGGCTTGGGCTGCAAGGCCCTGCGTGTGTTCGAGCCAGGCCAGATCCAACCGGCCTTGCGCCGCGCCCAAGAGATGATCGAAGAATTCAAGGTGCCGGTGATCGTTGAGATTATTCTGGAGCGGGTGACCAATATTTCCATGGGCACCGAGATCAACGCTGTCAATGAATTCGAAGACCTGGCCCTGGTCGGCAACGACGCGCCGACTGCCATTTCCCTGCTCGATTAAGGAGAACCCTATGCCACGCTTTGCTGCCAACCTGTCCATGCTGTTTACCGAACAGGATTTCCTTGCCCGCTTCAAAGCGGCTGCCGATGCCGGCTTCCAGGGCGTGGAGTACCTCTTCCCGTATGAGTTCAGCTCTGCCGACATCAAGGCGCAGCTGGACGCCAACGGCCTGACCCAGGTGTTGTTCAACCTGCCTGCCGGTGACTGGGCAAAGGGCGAGCGCGGCCTGGCTTGCCACCCGGACCGGGTCGAGGAGTTCCGTGCCGGGGTCAAACTGGCAATCGCCTATGCCCAGGTCTTGGGCAACACCCAGGTCAATTGCCTGGCGGGAATCCGGCCACAAGGCGTCGATGACGAGACCGTGGAAAAGACCTTTGTCGCCAACCTCAAGTACGCCGCCGAGAAGCTGCAAGCGGCGGGTATCAAGCTGGTGATGGAGATGATCAACACCCGCGACATTCCCGGCTTCTACCTCAACAACACGGCGCAGGCCCTGTCGATTCGCGAGCAAGTGGGCAGCGCCAATCTGTTCCTGCAATACGACATCTACCACATGCAAATCATGGAAGGCGACCTGGCGCGGACCATGGCGGCGCACCTGGGCGAGATCAATCACATTCAGCTGGCGGACAACCCTGGGCGCAACGAACCAGGTACGGGTGAGATCAACTACCGCTTCCTGTTCGAGCATCTGGACCGCATCGGTTACGCGGGTTGGGTCGGCTGTGAGTACAAGCCGTTGACCACTACCGAGGCGGGTTTGGGTTGGCTCAAAACCCACAACGCCATCTGACAACTGACACAACACAAAACAATGTGGGAGCTGGCTTGCCTGCGATGCGGACACCTCGGTGTATCAGGCATACGGGGGTGATGCCATCGCAGGCAAGCCAGCTCCCACATGAAAAGAGGATTTTGAACATGGCTAAAATCGGATTTATCGGCACCGGCATCATGGGCCAACCCATGGCCGCCAACCTGCAGAAAGCAGGCCATCAACTGTTTCTCTCCGAACATCACGGCAAGGCTCCGGCTGAACTGATCAGCGCCGGCGCCGTGGCGCTGGCCAACCCGCAACAAGTGGCCCAGGAAGCCGAGTTCATCATCGTCATGGTGCCCGACACCCCACAAGTCGATGACGTGCTGTTTCGCGCCGACGGCGTGGCTGCGGGCCTGTCGCCGAACAAGGTGGTGATCGACATGAGTTCGATCTCCCCTACTGCCACCAAAGCATTCGCCGCCAAGGTCAACCAGGCCGGCGCGCAGTACCTGGACGCCCCGGTGTCCGGTGGTGAAGTCGGTGCCAAGGCCGGCACCTTGAGCATTATGGTCGGTGGCGAACCGCAGACGTTCGAACGCGCGTTGCCGCTGTTCCAGAGCATGGGCAAAAACATCACCCTGGTAGGCGGCAATGGCGATGGCCAGACCGCCAAGGTGGCCAACCAGATCATCGTTGCCCTGAACATCCAGGCGGTGGCCGAAGCGTTGTTGTTCGCCTCCAAAAACGGCGCCGACCCGGCCAAAGTGCGTGAAGCGCTGATGGGTGGCTTTGCATCGTCCAAGATCCTGGAAGTGCACGGCGAGCGCATGATCAAGGGCACCTTCGATCCGGGCTTCCGTATCAACCTGCACCAGAAGGACCTGAACCTGGCGCTGGCCGGTGCCAAGGAACTGGGGATCAACCTGCCGAACACCGCCGGCACCCAGCAAGTGTTCAGCACCTGCACGGCAATTGGCGGCGGCAACTGGGACCACTCGGCGCTGATCAAGGGCCTGGAGCATATGGCGAATTTCTCGATTCGCGATAAATAACCCACACCGCTGATCGTTCCCACGCTCCGCGTGGCAATGCCTCTTGTGACGCTCCGCGTCACGCTTTGGGCGCAGAGCGTCCCGGACTGCATTCCCACGCAGAGCGTGGGAACGATCGCAGAGCGTGGGAACGATCGCTGCACCTCTAATAACAAGAATCCCCCGGGAGCCCGCTTATGTCGGTCGATCCGCAACACCTGCTTCGCGAGCTGTTTGCCACAGCCATCGATGCCGCCCACCCCCGGCAAGTCCTTGAACCCTACCTGCCTGCCGACCGCAGTGGCCGTGTGATCGTGATCGGCGCCGGCAAAGCCGCGGCCGCCATGGCATTGGTCGTCGAAGATTGTTGGCAGGGCGAAGTCTCGGGCCTGGTGGTCACGCGCTATGGCCATGGCGCGCCATGCAAAAAAATCGAAGTGGTCGAAGCCGCCCACCCGGTTCCGGATGCGGCCGGCCTGGCCGTGGCCCAGCGCGTGCTGGAACTGATCAGCCATCTGAGTGAAGACGACCGTGTGATCTTCCTGCTCTCCGGCGGTGGCTCGGCATTACTGGCCCTGCCCGCCGAGGGCATCACCCTGGCGGACAAACAAGCCATCAACAAAGCCCTGCTTAAATCCGGCGCCACCATTGGCGAGATGAATTGCGTGCGCAAGCATCTCTCGGCCATCAAGGGCGGGCGTTTGGCCAAGGCTGCGTGGCCGGCCACGGTGTACACCTACGCGATCTCCGATGTACCGGGCGACCAGGCCACGGTGATTGCCTCGGGCCCGACCGTCGGTGACCCTAGCACCTCGCAACAGGCCCTGGCGATCCTCAAGCGTTACCACATCGACCCCCCCGCTTCGGTGCGCAGTTGGTTGCAGAACCCGGCCTCGGAAACCGTCAAGCCTGGCGATCCGGTGCTTGCCCGCAGCCACTTCCAATTGATCGCCCGCCCGCAGCAATCCCTGGAAGCGGTAGCAGTAAAAGTGCGCCAGGCCGGTTTCAGCCCGCTGATCCTCGGTGATCTGGAAGGCGAAGCCCGCGATGTGGCCAAGGTACACGCCGGCATCGCCCGCCAGATCGTGCAGCACGGCCAGCCACTGGCGGCGCCGTGCGTGATCCTTTCGGGGGGCGAAACCACCGTCACCGTACGCGGCGACGGCCGTGGCGGACGCAACGCGGAATTCCTCTTGAGCCTCACCGACAGCCTCAAGGGCCTGCCCGGCGTGTACGCCCTGGCCGGCGATACCGATGGCATCGACGGTTCAGAAGACAACGCCGGCGCGATCATGACCCCCTGCAGCTACCGCCGTGCCGAAGCCCTGGGCCTGTCGGCCAGTGATGAGCTGGACAACAACAACGGCTACGGCTATTTCGCCGCCCTGGGCGACTTGATCGTCACCGAGCCGACGCGCACCAACGTCAACGACTTCCGCGCCATCCTGATCCTTGAGACTGCCAACCATGACGCCTGACAAGAAGGTCAAAATCCTCGCCACCCTGGGCCCGGCCACCGACGGTATCGACGACATCCGCGAGCTGGTGGAGGCCGGGGTAAATATCTTCCGTCTCAACTTCAGCCACGGCGACCACGCCGACCATGCCCAGCGCTACCAGTGGATTCGCCAGGTCGAGCGCCAGCTCAACTACCCGCTCGGTATCCTCATGGACCTGCAAGGGCCGAAGCTGCGGTTGGGACGCTTTGCCGAAGGCAAGGTGCAACTGGTGCGCGGCCAGGCCCTGCGCCTGGACCTGGATGAAACCTTGGGGGACCAACGGCGGGTCAACCTGCCCCACCCGGAAATCATCGCGGCCCTGGAGCCGGGCATGGACCTGCTGCTCGACGACGGCAAGCTGCGCCTGCGCGTGATCACCAAGCATGCCGACGCCATCGACACCACCGTGCTCAATGGCGGCGAACTGTCTGACCGCAAAGGTGTGAACGTCCCCCAAGCGCTGTTGGAACTGAGCCCACTCACCACCAAGGACCGCCGCGACCTGAGCTTCGGCCTGGAGCTGGGTGTGGACTGGGTGGCGCTGTCGTTTGTGCAGCGCCCGGAAGACATCCGCGAAGCCCGCGAGCTGATCGGCGATAAAGCATTTTTGATGGCCAAGATCGAAAAGCCTTCGGCGGTGCAACGGTTGCGTGAAATCGCCGAACTGAGTGACGCGATCATGGTGGCCCGGGGTGATCTGGGCGTGGAAGTGCCGGCCGAGAGCGTGCCGCAGATCCAGAAAGACATCATCAGCACCTGCCGCCAACTGGGTAAGCCGGTGGTGGTGGCCACGCAGATGCTCGAATCCATGCGCTTCTCGCCGGCACCCACCCGCGCCGAAGTCACCGATGTCGCCAACGCGGTGGCCGAAGGTGCAGATGCGGTGATGCTGTCGGCCGAAACCGCCTCGGGCGAGTACCCGCTGGAAGCGGTGCAGATGATGAGCAAGATCATCCGCCAGGTGGAAAACGGCCCGGACTACCAGGCACAGCTGGATGTCAGCCGGCCCAAGGCAGATGCCACGGTGTCGGACGCCATCAGCTGCGCGATCCGCCGCATCAGCAGCATCCTGCCGGTGGCGGTGCTGGTGAACTACAGCGAGTCCGGCAGTTCCAGCTTGCGCGCGGCGCGGGAGCGGCCCGTGGCGCCGATCCTCAACCTCACGCCCAACCTGTCCACGGCGCGGCGCCTGAGCGTGGCGTGGGGCGTGCACTCGGTGGTCAATGATCGGCTGCGCCAGGTGGATGAGGTGTGTTCCACCGCACTGGAAATTGCCCAGGCCCAGGGCATGGCGCAGCGTGGCGATACCTTGGTGATTACCGCAGGGGTGCCGTTCGGGCAGCCAGGGTCCACCAATTCGCTGCGTATAGAGACGCTGATTTAGCGCCTGTCAGGGCCTCATCGCGGGCAAGCCCGGCTCCCACATTTGATCGAGTTTGCATGTCGAACATCAATCAAATGTGGGAGCTGGCTTGCCTGCGATGAGGGCAACTCGGTCTTATTGACTCAACCCAAATGCACAACCCAACCTGCCCCGACTGGGCCGAAGCCCTGCTCAACGGCTTCAGCCAAATCTTCCTGCAGCGCCACCCGCTGTGCGGCCTGCTGTGCCTGCTGGCGATCCTGATCGGTGCCCCGGCCTTGCTTGGCGGTGCCTTGCTGGGGGGCGTCGCAGGGTTGCTCACGGCCCAGCGCCGGGGGTATCCCAAAGCCGAGCGCCAGGCCGGGCTGTATAGCTACAACGGCGTATTGCTGGGCCTGTTGATCAGCCAGCACTTTGCCTGGTCGGCGCTGGTGCCGCCGCTGATCCTGGCGTGCGGCGGCTTGAGTGCCATCCTCACTCGGCACTGGTTGAAACACGCGACCCAACCCCTGGATTTGCCAGCGTACACCGCGCCCTTTGTTGGCCTGGGCTGGTTGCTGCTCGGCCAGGCCCCGGAGAACACCCTTGCGCTGAGCGAGCCCGACACTGTCGCTGTACTGGCCGCACCCTTCACCGGCCTTGGGCAAATCATGCTGCTGGACCAGCCCCTGGCGGGTGTGCTGATCGCCCTGGGCTTGCTGCTGGCCGACCGTCGCGCCGTCGCGTGGGCCTTGGGCGGCGCCACTCTCGGCATGCTGGCCGGCCTGTGGTTGAACGACCCCACTGGCGCCCTGCTCGGCCTGCACAGCTATAACCCCGCGCTGGCCGGGCTGGCCCTGTGCTCGTCGCGTCGCCAGCCTTGGTTGCCACTGCTGGGTATCGGCCTGGCCATCCTGCTCACCCCTGGCTTTTGCGGCCTGCACCTGCCCGCGCTGACCGCGCCATTTATCCTCGCGTGCTGGCTGGTGCGCGCCGGTCAGCGAATGCTGCACAAGCCTCACATGGACAGCCCGTTCGAATCGCCCTAGGCTTGCTCGATATTCGTTTCAGGCAGGGTTTATGGACAGCAACAACGACTGGCGCCAGCGCCTCTACATCATGGTGTTCCAAAGCGACACCGTCGCCGGGCGGCGCTTTGACGGCATCCTGCTGCTGATCATCCTCGCCAGCCTGGTGATCGTGATGCTCGACAGCATCGACACAATCCATCAGAACTACGCCGACGTGCTGGCCTATATCGAGTGGGGCTTCACGCTGATCTTCGCCATCGAGTACGGCCTGCGCCTGTATTGCTCGCCCAAGCCGCTGCGCTATGCCTTCAGCTTTTATGGCTTGGTGGACCTGCTCGCCATCGTCCCCGGCATCCTCGCGCTGTACTACAGCGACGCCCAGTATCTGCTGATCATCCGCATCATCCGGATGCTGCGCATCTTCCGCGTGCTCAAGCTCAGCCCGTATCTCAAGCAGGCCAACTACCTGATGGCGGCGCTGCGCGGCAGCAAGCAGAAGATCGTGGTGTTCCTGGTCAGCGTGTGCACCCTGGTGACGGTGTTCGGCACCTTGATGTACGTGATCGAAGGCCCGGAACATGGCTTTACCAGTATTCCCAAGGGCATCTACTGGGCGATCGTCACCCTGACCACCGTGGGCTTCGGCGATATCGTGCCCAAGACGCCCCTGGGCCAGGTGATTTCTTCGCTGGTGATGATCACCGGTTACTCGATCATCGCCGTGCCGACGGGTATTTTTACCGCTGAACTGGCAAGTGCCATGCGCGGCGAACAGCTGCATACCGACTGCCCAGTGTGCAAGAAGGACAGCCATGAACCCAACGCCGCATTTTGCGCGCGCTGTGGCAGCAATTTGTTTCGCAAACTGGAATAAGCAAAGTTCGTTTTAATCTTTAAAGCTCTATGCAGGCCCGGCTATAGTCGCTGGCAAATTGCCTCCCTCTTCTCGAACAACAAGGAATGAGCAGTGAAAAAAATCCTCAGCGCCTCTCTACTGGCCGCCGGCCTGGCCTTGGCGGGCTCCGCCCAGGCAGCGACCACCCTGCTCAACGTCTCCTACGACGTGATGCGCGACTTCTACAAGGACTACAACGCCGCTTTCCAGAAGCACTGGGCAGCCGAGCATCCGGACGACAAGCTGACGCTGCAGATGTCCTTCGGTGGCTCCAGCAAACAAGCGCGCTCAGTGATCGACGGCCTGCCCGCCGACGTGATCACCATGAACATGGCTACCGATATCAATGCCCTGGTCGACAACGGCAAGCTGGTGCCGGACAACTGGGTGACACGCCTGCCGAACAACAGTGCGCCATTCACCTCAGCCACGGTGTTTATTGTGCGCAAAGGTAACCCCAAGGCGTTGAAAGACTGGCCCGACCTGCTCAAGGACGGCGTGCAGGTAATCGTGCCCAACCCTAAGACCTCGGGTAACGGCCGCTACACCTATCTGTCGGCCTGGGGTTACGTGCTGAAGAACGGCGGCGATGAAGAAAAGGCCAAGACCTTCGTTGGCAAGTTGTTCAAGCAAGCGCCAGTGCTGGACACCGGTGGCCGCGCCGCCACCACCACCTTCATGACCAACCAGATTGGCGACGTGCTGGTGACCTTTGAAAACGAAGCAGAAATGATCGCCCGCGAGTTTGGCCGTGATCAGTTCGAAGTGGTCTATCCAAGCGTTTCCGCCGAAGCCGAACCGCCGGTGTCGGTGGTGGATAAAGTGGTCGAGAAAAAAGGCACCCGTGCGGTGGCTGAGGACTACCTCAAGTATCTGTGGTCGCCCGAGGGCCAGGAAATTGCGGCCAACAACTACCTGCGCCCACGGGACCCTAAGGTGCTGGCCAAGTACACCGACCGGTTCCCCAAGGTGGACTTCCTGTCGGTGGAGAAGACCTTCGGCGACTGGCGCACAGTGCAAAAGACCCATTTCAATGATGGCGGGGTGTTTGACCAGATCTACTCTGGCCAATAACCCATCTGACTGAATCAACTCGGTCAAACCTGTGGGAGCTGGCTTGCCTGCGAAAGCGCTCTATCAGTCATATTTCTGGTGACTGGTGCACCGCCATCGCAGGCAAGCCAGCTCCCACTTTTTTGCGTAGGGCAGATGTGTCTGAATGTATCATCAGCCGGCATAAGTGATATCACCACAAGCAGCCTACTCACTTGAGAGCCTTGTCTTTACTCTCTCACGCCATCGTCCTTCGCCTTTATGAGTACACCATGAACGCAACCTCTCACGCTGCAGGCACCATGACCCGGGGCATGGTCATGCTGTTCGCGTTTTGCTGCGGCGCCATCGTCGCCAATATCTACTATGCGCAACCGATCATCGAGTTGATTGCCCCGGACATTGGCCTGACGCCGGCAATGGCCAGCCTGATCGTGTCCCTCACGCAAATCGGCTATGCCCTGGGCCTGTTTTTCCTGGTGCCTCTGGGCGACCTGCTGGAAAACCGCAAGCTGATGATCACCACCACCGTCGTGGCGATCGCCAGCCTGTTGGGTGCGGCGTTTATCGAACAGCCGAACCTGTTCTTGCTGGTGTCGCTGCTGATCGGTTTCAGTTCCGTCTCGGTGCAGATCCTGATTCCGCTGGCCGCACACCTGGCGCCGGCCGAATCCCGGGGCCGGGTGGTCGGCAGCATCATGGGCGGCCTGCTGCTGGGCATCCTGCTGGCACGGCCGGTGTCGAGCGTGGTGGCCGACCACTTCGGTTGGCGTGCGATGTTCATGGCGGCCGCCGCACTGATGGCGTTTATCAGCGTGGTGCTGATGCTGACAATCCCCAAGCGCCAGCCCGATCACAGTGCCAGCTACGGCCAGTTGCTGCGCTCCCTGGGCACCCTGTTGCGTGAGCAACCGCTGTTGCGCCAGCGGGCGTTCTACCAGGGTTGCATGTTCGCTGCCTTCAGCCTGTTCTGGACTGCCGTACCACTGGAACTGGCGCGTAACCACGGCCTGAGCCAAAGCGAGATCGCACTGTTTGCCCTGGTCGGTGCCCTTGGCGCCATCGCCGCGCCCATGGCCGGTCGCCTGGCCGATGCCGGCCATACCCACCGCGCCTCGTTGCTGGCGATGCTGTTTGGCGCGCTGAGTTTCCTGCCGGCGTTGGTACACCCGCTCTACAGCGTGATCGGCCTGGCAGTCACCGGTGTGGTTCTGGACTTCTGCGTGCAGATGAATATGGTCCTCGGCCAGCGCGCCATCTACGCCCTCGATGCCAACAGCCGCAGCCGCCTGAACGCGCTGTACATGACCAGCATTTTTATCGGCGGTGCGTTCGGTTCGGCGATTGCCAGCAGCGTGTATGAACATGGCGGCTGGTTGGCCGCCATGCTGGTGGGCAGCGCATTTGCGCTGTTGGCCTTGTTGCGCTTCCTGAGTGCGTCACGTAAAGCCGCGTTGGCCACTGCCCAAGCGTCCTGACGGGGCCTTCGGCTCATAAATACTTTTCACAACGCACAAAGGGGCGGGACTTAATCAATCATTGAGTAAGTCCCGCCCCGCATTGCGTCAAACAATCGCGCCCCTGCCGCCCCTGTATAGTGCTCAACGAAGTTCAGCGCTACCTTGCCGTCGCGTGCCATTTGCGACAGGTCGATCTTGTCTTTCTCCGTATTGAAGTCCACCAACAAGTCGGCATGGGTGCGTATTGAGAAATATGAGCTCCGTCTCCGGGTTTTATCTGGGCGCTGGCATTACCCATGCACTACTGGGTCAGGTGTTCACGCTGTGCCCGTGCTCCAGGCAACACAGCAAGCGTTCGACGGTATGCGCCAACGGGCCGGAATTATCCAATACGAACAACCCCGCGCCATGACCGGCAATCAATTCGGCAGTGAACCGCGCATTGCGCGCGAGGCGCTCCTCGATATCCGCCAATGACTCCCGCCCACGCGCAATCAGACGCTGGCGCAGCACCGCTTGGTCCACCGTCAGCAGCAATACCAGCAAGGTCGGATAACGCTCACGGGTTTGCGCCAGGTGCGCACGGGAACCGTTGACCAGAACGTCGTCCCCCGCGGCCAGCCAATCATCGATTTCCCTGGGGATGCCGTAGGACAAGCCATTAGCCTGCCAGCTCAAGGCAAATGCGCCCTCGGCCTCCATGGCCGCAAACTGCTCGGGGCTCACACCTTGCGCCGCTTCGCCCACCGCCTCCGCGGACCGAGTGATCACCCGTCGCACCATGCGGCACCCACGCTCAACCAGACGTGGGCGTGCGGCATCCAGCAGACTGTCTTTGCCCGAACCCGATGGCCCGATGAGATAGATCAACCTGCCTGCCATTAAAAACCCTCTTCGCTTGTCCCCACACCGGTACATCCCCGGGACCACTGCGCGGCGCCTGGTTTGCACCCGGGGAGCCGCGTCGTAGTAGCCGCAGGAAAGTATACCTAGCAATCCTTCCCACGCCAGGCCAGCGATAGCCACATCACTACAGCGCACTGCGCATTCGGCGCATGCGTCGGGCTTTAATTGCTTGGCCCTACCGTGATCTACACAGTGCGTTTGAAAGCCATGAAAAAGGCGACCCTCAGGCCTAATGCCAGTCAGTTAAGAGCTAGAGCAGACAACCAGTGACTTGTGGCGAGGGAGCTTGCTCCCGCTGGACTGCGTAGCAGTCCCATTTTTGGGGCCGCTTCGCGCCCCAGCGGGAGCAAGCTCCCTCGCCACAGTTACCGATTCTGTCTTAACTGACTGGCATTAACCCTCAGGCCGCCTTTTGTCATTGCGCGTATTGCTTGCTCAACCCCGGCGGCACGCCTTGCACGTTGGTCTCTTCCCATGGCCCGTTGGGGCTGATGGAGCGGCTCCAGCCGTTGCTCCAACGGTAGTAAGTGCGCTGGCGGTAGAAGGTATCAGGCTGATCGTCGAGCACGTACACCTGCATCTTGCCGTCCCAGTGGCTGGCGGCGCCCGGCGGTGGAGCAAAGGTCGGCGACTTGCTTGGCAGGGGTTTGGCCGGTGGCGTCACCGGGCCGGAAGGTTTGGTGCTGGGCTTGGTGTTCGGCTGGGTCGAGGGGCCAGACGGTGGAATAGTCGGGCCGGTCGGCGCCGGAGGTGGGCGGTGGACCGCACAGGCGCTCAGGCCGAGTACCAGGCTGAGCAAGGTGATGCGTGCAAATGCGGTCATGGGTGTGTCCTCAGAATTACTGGTCCGGAGTGTCGATGGTCAGTTGCTGCAACGCAGTGGTGCTGCTGCCCAACGGTTGGCTGCGGCCGATCCATTCGCCAGTGGTCGGTTGGCCGGCCCGGGATATGCGCGCAACCAGTTGGACTTCGGGGAAGTTGGACAGTTTCAACTGCGGCATCATCGCGTCGGCATCGCCCAGTTCGACGGTGACCGGCAATGCGTCGACGGTAACACGCTTGGCAGCCAAGGGCGCCGGGGGGCCGTTTACGGCGCGGGCAAAGATGAACACGCTGTCGCCTGGCAGGACGTTGGCCTTCACTTCGGCAGATAAGTCCACCCGCACGGTCAGTAGCGCCTTGGGCGCCTGGGCGACGCTGCCACCGCTCTCCTTGAGCTTCTCTGCCGCGCGATCAATCCCGCCTTGCAGGGCGACACGGGAATTGTCTTCTGGCGGCAGTTGCGCGAGCAGGCGGTTCCAGTAGTCGATGGCTTCCTGATAACGCTGGCCCTCAAAGGCAGCGATACCCAACAGGCCAAGACTGGTGACTTCCTTGGGATCGAGCTTCAAGGCTTCGTCGGTCAGCGCCTGAACCTGAGGCGACCATTGTTTGTTGTCAGCAAAGTACTGCGCCTGGGCCCATTGCCCGAGCAGTTCCGGTTGGCGCCCGGCCAACGCAACCGTACGTTCAAAGACTTTGGCGGCATCGCCGGCACGGTCCTGGGCCATATAGGCGCGCCCAAGGAAGTACAAACCTTCTGCCGAATCCGGTTGTGCAGCGGCGGCGCGTTCCAGGCGACGGGTCATGTCGGCCATGGACACCGGCGGTTGGGAAAACTCACGGGTCAGTTCAACCTTGTCGCTCGCGCCATAATGCAGGTACAGCGCCACGCCCAGCACAGGCACCAGAAACGCCGCCAAAAACGGCAGCGGTTTGCCTAACCGCGATTCGCGGGGTTTTTCCACACCTTCGGTGTCGGCCAGCAACTCGCGGGCCGCTTCGGCGCGGCCGGTATCAAGTTGCGCGGTATTCAACACACCTTCGTCCTGCTGCGCTTGCAGCTCGGCGACGCGTTCCTGGTACAGCGCCACGTTCAACGCGGTGCGATCCTCTTCACGCTGGGCACGACGGCCACGCAACACAGGGATCAACAGGAAACTCAGGGCAATCAGTAGCAGCAAACCGGCTGCGAGCCAGAAATCAATCATCAGTCTTGGTGTCCAGCAATTGGTCGAGGCGTTTACGCTCTTCAGGGGACAGCGCATCGGCGCCATCAATCGGTGCGACACGGCGCCGACGCACGATCACGGCCATCACCACCACACCGGCCAGCAGCAGCCCGGCCGGGCCAAACCACAGCAGCGCGGTCTTGCCGGTGAGTGCCGGTTTGTAGCGTACGAAATCACCGTAGCGGTCGACCATGAAGTCGATGATCTGCTGGTCGTCCTTGCCCTCCCCCAGCATGCGGAAAATCTCTCTGCGCAGGTCGGTGGCGATCGGGGCGTTGGAGTCGGCGATGTCCTGATTCTGGCATTTGGGGCAGCGCAGTTCCTTGGTCAGGTCGCGGAAACGCTCACGCTGCGCGTCGTTGGCGAATTCATAGGTGTCGATGGCGGCGTGGGCCACGCCGGCCAGGCCCAGGGCTAAAACGGCAGCGGTCAACCAACGCTTCATGGCTTGGCCTCATCGACCAGGGCCTGGTACTTGGCGGCCAGTTGCTCACGCCACACCGTTTCGTCGATCACGCCGACGTACTTGTCGCGGATCACACCTTTGGCGTCGATGAAGAAAGTTTCCGGCGCGCCGTACACACCCAGGTTCAATCCCAGGTTGCCGTCTTCGTCGCGGATATCCAGCTGGTACGGGTTATGAAATTCCGCCAACCACTTCACGGCCGCCGCATTGTCGTCCTTGTAGTTGATGCCGTAGATCACCACGCCCTTCTCGGCCAACTTGTTCAGCACCGGGTGTTCGACGCGGCAAGAGATGCACCAGGTGGCCCACACGTTGACCAGGGCCGGCTTGCCCTGCAAGTCTGCCTGGGTCAGGGTCTTGTCACCCTGCACCGTTGGCAGGTTGAAGGCGGGGAACGGCTTGCCGATCATCGCCGAAGGCAGCTCGGCAGGGTCCAGGTACAACCCGCGATACAGGAACACCGCCACCAGCAGGAACAACGCCAGCGGCACAACCATCAACCAACGCTTCATACCGCAGCTCCCGAAAGGCCAAGCGCTTCACGCACCCGGCTCTTGACCTTGACCCGATAGCGCCGGTCCAGCGCTGCGAGCAACCCGCCGAACCCGGTGAGCAAACCGCCGAACCAGATCCAGCGCACGAAGGGTTTGACATGCACGCGCACGGCCCAGGCCCCGTCGCCCAAGGGTTCACCGAGGGCCACATACAGGTCACGGGTGAAACCGGCGTCGATCCCAGCCTCGGTCATCATCGAACTTTGCACGGTGTACAGGCGTTTCTCCGGGTGCAGCACGGCGATTTCCTTGCCATTGCGCACTACGCGCACCGTGCCTTTGTCGGAGGTGAAGTTCGGCCCTTCGAAGTGCTTGGCACCTTCGAAGATGAAGTGGTAACCGGCCAGGTCCATGGACTCGCCCGGCGCCAGGCGCAGGTCGCGCTCGGCGCTGTTCTGGCTGGACAGCACCACCCCAAGGGCGCACACCGCAATACCAATGTGGGCGATCTGCATGCCCCAATAGCTGCGGGTCAGAGTGGGCAGGCCTTTGATCAGGCCTTTGTGGCGCGTCTTGTCGACGATGTCCCGCGCCCCCGCGAGCAACACCCAGGCTGCCAGCAGGAACGTCGCGAGTACCGCCCAATTGAAGTCGCCGTAGGCGAAACCGGCGATCACCGCCAGGGCCACGCTGCCGAGCAGCACCGGCATCAGCATGCCCACCAGCCATTTCACCGGGGTGTCTTTCCAGCGCACCAGCACGCCGACCGCCATCACCACCATCAACAGGCCCATCAGCGGGATGAACAACGCATTGAAGTACGGCGGCCCCACGGACAGCTTGGCGCCGCTCAAGGCGTCCAGCACCAGCGGGTAGAGGGTGCCGAGCAGGATCATCGACGCGGCTACCACCAGCACCAGGTTATTGCCCAACAACAGGGTTTCCCGCGACCACAGGTTGAAACCGACCTGGCTTTTGACCACCGGCGCGCGCAAGGCAAACAGGGTGAGCGAGCCGCCGACGACAAACAGCAGGAAGATCAGGATGAACACGCCGCGCTCAGGGTCTGAGGCAAACGCATGCACCGAGGTCAGCACGCCCGAGCGCACCAGGAAAGTGCCGAGCAGGCTGAGAGAAAACGCCGCGATGGCGAGCAGTACCGTCCAGCTCTTGAACACGCCACGTTTTTCGGTGACGGCCAGGGAGTGAATCAGCGCGGTACCCACCAGCCACGGCATGAAGGAGGCGTTTTCCACTGGGTCCCAGAACCACCAGCCGCCCCAGCCGAGTTCGTAGTAAGCCCACCATGAGCCCAGGGTGATACCGATACCTAGGAAGGCCCAGGCAACGATGGTCCATGGCCGTGACCAGCGCGCCCAGGCGGCGTCGAGACGACCGCCGAGCAAGGCGGCGATGGCAAACGCGAAGGCCACGGAGAACCCCACATAACCCATGTAGAGCATCGGCGGGTGCACGATCAGGCCGATATCCTGCAGCAACGGGTTGAGGTCGTGACCGTCCACCGGGATCTGCGGCAGGATGCGGGTGAACGGGTTGGAGGTCATGATCAGGAACAGCAGGAAGCCGATGCTGATCATGCCCATCACCGCCAGCACCCTCGCCAGCATCACTTGCGGCAATTGGCGCGAGAACACCGAGACGGCGAAGGTCCAGCCGCCGAGGATCAAGGCCCACAACAGCAATGAACCTTCGTGGGCACCCCACACGGCGCTGAACTTGTAGTACCAGGGCAAAGCGCTGTTGGAGTTGTTGGCAACGTAGGCGACCGAAAAATCGTCGGTCATGAAGGCGTAGGTCAGGCACCCAAAGGCGAACAGCAAGAAGGCAAACTGGCCCCAGGCGGCCGGCTGCGCCAGGCTCATCCACAGGCGGTCGCCGCGCCAGGCACCGAGCAAGGGCACCACGGCCTGGACCACGGCAAAGCACAGCGCGAGGATCATCGCCAACTGGCCCAGCTCCGGAATAAACAGTGCGGACGTCATGGCTCAGCCCTCCTTGACTTGGGTGGCGGGAGCGGTTTGGCCGCTGTCTTTCAAGGCTTTGGTGACCTCGGGCGGCATGTATTTTTCATCGTGCTTGGCCAGCACTTCGTCAGCCACTACCACGCCATCGGCGTTGAGCTTGCCCAAGGCGACAATGCCCTGGCCTTCCCGGAACAGGTCCGGGAGGATGCCGCGATAGGTGATGGTCACGGCCTTGTTGAAATCGGTGACGACGAAGGTCACGTCCAACGAATCGCCGGAACGCTTCAACGAGCCCTGCTCTACCATGCCGCCAGCGCGGATGCGCGTATCGACCGGTGCCTCGCCATTGGCGATCTGGGTGGGCGTGTAGAACAGGTTGATGTTCTGCTGCAGGGCACTCAGGGCCAGGGTCACGGCAATGCCGACGCCGGCCAGGATGGCAAGGATGATCAACAGACGCTTTCTACGCAGCGGATTCACTTTTCGGTCTCCCGGCGCAGACGTCGCGCCTCTTGTTGCAGGTAACGCTTGCGGGCCAGGATCGGCGCGGCGACGTTGAGGGCCAGCACCGCCAGGCAGATGCCATAGGCCGTCCAGACATACAGGCCGTGGTGGCCCATGGCGAGAAAATCACTGAAAGAAGCAAAACTCATCCACGTGCTCCCAGGCAGCTTTGCACTTCGGCCTTTACCCAACTGGTACGGGCTTCACGCTTGAGCACTTCAAGGCGCATGCGCAGCAGCAATACGGCGCCGAAGAAACAGTAGAAGCCCAGCACCATCAGCAGCAACGGCGCCCACATTTCCACGGGCATCGCCGGTTTTTCGGTGAGGGTGAAGGTGGCGCCCTGGTGCAGGGTGTTCCACCACTCCACCGAGTACTTGATGATCGGGATGTTGATCACGCCGACAATCGCCAGCACCGCGCAAGCCTTGGCGGCGCTGTCACGGTTGCTGATGGCGTTGCCCAAGGCAATCAGGCCGAAATACAGGAACAGCAGGATCAGCATCGAGGTCAGGCGCGCATCCCACACCCACCATGAGCCCCAGGTCGGCTTGCCCCAGATCGCACCGGTCACCAGCGCCACGGCGGTCATCCACGCACCGATGGGCGCGGCGCATTGCAGGGCTACATCGGCCAGCTTCATCTTCCATACCAGGCCGACGACACCGCACACCGCCAGCATCACATAGCAGGACTGGGCCAGCATCGCGGCAGGTACGTGGATATAGATGATGCGAAAGCTGTTGCCTTGCTGATAGTCCGGCGGCGCAAAGGCCAGGCCCCAGACCAGGCCGGTGCCGATCAGCAGGATGGCGGCGATACTCAACCACGGCAGCAGCTTGCCACTGATGCCATAAAACCATTTGGGCGAGCCGAGCTTGTGAAACCAGGTCCAGTTCATTGCTGTTTCCATCACGGTGCTTTTCGTCGTGGCGAAAAGCTCAGGGTCTTTACTGACTCAGCGTCATTGACGCCGGGTCAGACCTCATTATTCACCAACGCTGATTTTCAGGCCGGCGGCTATAGCAAAAGGTGTCAGGGTTACCGCCAGGGCGGCCAGGCTACCCAGCCACAAGAGATAACCGGTCGCCGGCATGCCCATGAGCGCGGCTTGCAACGCGCCACTCCCCAGGATCAACACCGGGATATACAGAGGCAGAATCAACAGCGCCAGCAACAGCCCGCCCCGTTTCAAGCCGACGGTCAACGCTGCGCCCACCGCCCCCAACAGGCTGAGCACCGGCGTGCCGAGTAACAAAGACAGGAGCAGCACCGGCAGGCATTCAACGGGCAACCCAAGCATCATGGCAAGCAGTGGCGAGAGCAAGACTAGCGCCAAGCCGGAAAAAACCCAGTGTGCCAGCACCTTGGCCAGTACCAGAAGTGGCAACGGGTGCGACGAAAGGACCCACTGCTCCAGGGAACCGTCTTCGAAATCACTGCGAAACAGCCCGTCCAGCGAGAGCAGAACCGATAAAAGCGCGGCGACCCACACCAGTCCTGGGGACAAGGTTTGCAACAGTTTAGTCTCCGGACCAACCGCCAGCGGGAACAGCGCGATCACGATGGCAAAGAACACCAGCGGGTTGGCCAGTTCGGCGGGGCGACGGCACAACAGCCGGGCTTCGCGGGCGACCAACAGGGCGAACACACTCATAGCGACCACCGCCCCAGGTCCAGCTCACGGTAGCCAGCAGGCATACGCGCCAAGGTGTGGTGGGTGGTGAGCACCACCAGGCCGCCTTGCTCGCAGTGCTGGGCCAGGTGTGCTTCGAGTTGAACCACGCCTTGTTTGTCGAGGGCGGTGAAAGGTTCGTCGAGAATCCACAACGGCGGGCTGGGCAAGTACAAGCGGGCCAAGGCCACGCGGCGCTGCTGGCCGGCGGACAGGGTGTGGCAGGGAACGTCCTCAAAGCCCTTGAGGCCCACCGCGGCCAGGGCCTGCCAGATGGCGTCACGGGAAGCAGGATGATGCAGGGCGCTGAGCCAACTGAGGTTTTCTTCAGCAGTGAGTACGTCTTTGATGCCGGCGGCGTGGCCGATCCAGATCAGGTTGCGCGCCAGCTCGCTACGCTGTTCGTTCAAGGGCTTGCCGTTGAGATGCACCACGCCGGCCGTCGGCTGCATCAGCCCGGCCAGCAGGCGCAGCAGGCTGGTCTTGCCGCTGCCATTGGGGCCACTGATTTGCACCATGTCCCCACCCGTCAGCCGCAGGTCGAGTTGCTCGAACAGCAGGCGCAGGTCGCGTTCACAGGCAAGCGCTACGGCTTCAAGAAGAGGGCTGGTCAAAAGATCGCGGGCCTTTACGGTTCAAGTCGGCGGTGCAGCGGCCGTTATAGAGAGATGCACAATAACGGCTTTGGCGACCGATTTTAGAGAGCTGGATCAAATAGTTGTGAGGTTTTTACCGCTCTCTTTGCAGACGGGCGGCATTATACATGCGATGCCCTACTCTAAAGAGGGCAATTTCCCCAGAGACGATGCGCACGATGACCGGCGAGATCAACCTTCCTCCACTGCCGCCAACCTCCGCACCCGGGCCCACTCCGCTGCCTGGGGCCGGCGCATTGCTCAAACTGCTGGAGCCGCAGGCCGGGTTGATCGACCCGGGGAAAACCGTGAACGCTGAGGTCATCGCGCTTAAACAAGGCGGCGAGGCCTTTCAGTTACTGCTCAAACTGACCCTCGAAGGCGGTCGCCAGGCGCTGGTGCAGGCCAGCAGTGCCCAGCCCTTGCCTCTGGGCAGCAATGTGGCGGTGAGCCAGACGCCTGCGGGCAACCTGGCCCTTACCTTGCAGCAAGCCATGAGTGCCAACGTGGCCGCTCTCACTCGCCTCGACACCCACCAGATGCCGGTGGGTACGTTGTTGCAAGCCAAGGTGCTGACCACGCAGATGCTGCCCCAGGGCACGGCACAACCGGCGATCTATCGCTCGCTGGTGAGTGTGCTCAATAACGCCCTGGCCGGTGCCACCCTGACCTTGGAAAGCCCTCAACCGCTAAGGGTGGGCAGCTTGCTCAGTGCTGTGGTGCAGAACGCGCAGACCCTGAACTTCGTACCGCTAAGCGGCCTGAAGGACCAACTGGCCGTGACGCAGCAACTTGCCACTCAGCAAAGTCGCCAAGGCTCGCTGGATGCGGTGTTCACCGCCTTGCAAAACCTGCCCCGTGGCGACAGCACATCGGCCGAACTGCGGGCCGCCGCCGAGCGATTGTTGGCGGCCTTGCCCGATCTGGCACAGGTCAGCAATCCCAAGGTGCTGGCCCAGGTAGTGCAGAACAGCGGCGCCTTTCTGGAAGCCAAACTGCTCGCCGGCCAGAACCCGCAAATCCCACCGTTGGACATGAAAGGCGCGCTGTTACGCCTGGTCGCAGACCTGCTGCCCGCCCTGCCCGCCAGCACCAACCTGAATGCGATCCTCGCCGCCAATACCCTGGCCCAGGTGTTGCCGCACTTTGTGCGCAGCCCGCTGAACACCCTCGGCCAGGTCGGCGCCCGGCAGATACCCGCCGGCTTCCCGCTGCCCGAAAGACTGATGGCAAAACTGGAAGGTGAAGGCGACCTGGAAAACCTGCTACGCCTGGCCGCCGGGGCGATCTCGCGCTTGCAGAGCCATCAACTGTCGAGCCTGGAACAGACCGGCACCACCGCCGACGGACGCCTGCAAACGACCTGGCAGTTGGAGATTCCCATGCGCACCCTGCAAGACATCGTGCCGTTGCAGGTCAAGTTCCAACGCGAGGAGCCCGCGCCAGACAAGGACCAGCCCGAGCGCAAGGATAAAAAAGACCCGAAACAAATGCTTTGGCGCGTCGAACTGGCCTTTGACATGGAGCCGCTGGGGCCGTTGCAAGTTCAGGCGCAGCTGTCTCAGGGCAAACTGTCCAGCCAGCTATGGGCCAGCCGCCCTTTCACGGCCAGCCTGATCGAAAGCCACTTGGGCAACCTGCGTGAGCGCCTGGTCTCATCCGGGCTCAACGTCGGCGACCTGGATTGCCATCTGGGCACCCCGCCACGCGGGCCAAAAACCGGACTGGAGCAACGCTGGGTGGACGAAACCGCATGAAAAACGCCGACCCGCCCCGCCAGGCCATCGCCCTCAAGTACGACGGCCAACAGGCCCCTACTCTGACAGCCAAAGGCGATGATGCCCTGGCCGAAGCCATCCTCAAGCTGGCACGGGAGAATGAAGTACCGATCTATGAAAACGCCGAGTTGGTGAAGCTGCTGGCGCGCATGGAACTGGGGGACAGCATTCCGGAAGAGTTGTACCGCACGATTGCCGAGATCATTGCGTTTGCCTGGACGTTGAAGGGCAAGTTCCCGGCCGGCTACGACCCGGAGGCGGGGCCGGTGGAGCGGGATGTCACTGAGCAGGGTGACGATTACTGATTGCTCATAGGGCACATACACATCCAAATGTGAGAGCCTGCTTGGCTGCGATAGCCATCGGTACCTACACAACTTCGGCGCGACGCTGGATCTGTGGCGAGGGAGCTTGCTCCCGTGACGGCCTACCAACCGACGCAAATCTCCCTGACGCACCACGATCCAAATGTGGGAGCGCGGGGCGGCAGGTAAATAAGCGTCGGCTGGTCGGTCGTCACGGGAGCGAGCTCCCTCGCCACAGGTTTTGCGTCGTTCAGAGGTTGTGTAAATACCTATGGCTATCGCAGGCCAACCAGCTCCCACATTTTTAGCGCGCGGTCAGTTAAGGACTTCGCTCAAAGGAATGAAGTTGACCCGGTCGCCGATGGCCAGCGTGGTCCCTTCCAGCACCTCCACAAAGCCTTCAGCCCACGCCGCACTGCGCAGCACCCCGGAGCTTTGGTTGCGGTAGATGATCGCCTTGCCCTGTTCGATCCGCCCGCGCAGGTACTCGCGGCGGTTGCCGGGCTTGGGCCAGACGAACCCTGCCGGCACTTCGAAGCGCAGCGGCTGCACCTCCTGCACCCCTTGACGGCGCAGCAGATACGGGCGCGCCAGCAGCGCAAAAGTCACCAGGGTCGAGGCCGGGTTTCCCGGCAGGCCGATCACCGGCACGCCACGAAAATGCCCGAAGGTCAGCGGCTTGCCCGGTTTGATCGCCAGCTTCCACAGCGCCAGCTCACCCTCTTCCCGTAAGGCAATGCCAAGGAAGTCCGCTTCGCCCACCGACACACCGCCGGTCGAGAGGATCAGGTCAACGCTGCCCAGCCCCGCCAGGCGCGCGCGGGTCTGTTCCAGATCATCCGGTAGAATCCCGGCATCAATCACTTCGCAGCCCATGCGCACCAGCCAACTGCACAGCACGCGACGGTTGCTGTTGTAGATCTGCCCAGGGCCGAGCGGCAACCCTGGCTCGATCAGTTCGTCGCCGGTCGACAACACGGCCACGCGTACGCGCCGCACCACCTCGAGTCGATCACGTCCAAGAGACGCGGCCAAACCGAGTTCGATAGGGCCCAGGCGGGTGCCGGCACTGAGTACGGTCTCGCCGACCGTGGTCTCTTGGCCCTGAGGCCGGATGTTGTCGCCCATCTGCAATGGCTCGGTGAAACTCACGCGCTGGTCGGTATGCACCACGGCGTTTTCCTGCATCTGCACGCAGTCAGCGCCTTGGGGCACCGGCGCGCCGGTAAAGATGCGTGCACAGGTGCCGGCCGCCAAGGGTTCAGGGGCAGTGCCGGCGAAAATCCGCTGGCTCACCACCAAGGGCTCGCCGGTCCAATCCGCCAGGCGCACGGCGTAGCCGTCCATGGCACTGTTGGGCCACGGTGGCAGGTCGAGTGTGGAGATCAGGTCCAGGGCCAATACCCGGCCATCACACTCAGCCAGAGGCAGTACTTCCTGCTCGCGGATCGGCGCGGCGGCTGCCATGTCGAGCAAACGCTGCAGGGCTGCTTCCACCGGCATCAGGACGCCGGTCTTGCCGGGCTTATCCACGGGATTCACAAGGTTCGGCCAGCTTCAGATGCGGAACGAAGTTGCATGGGCGGTGACGGTTATCCAACTGCTCGGCGAGGATGCCGTCCCAACCGGTGCGCACGGCATTGGTGGACCCTGGCAGGCAGCACACAAGAGTGCCATTGGCCAACCCCGCCAAGGCGCGCGATTGCACGGTGGAGGTGCCGATATCGGCCACGGAGATCTGGCGGAACAGCTCGCCAAAACCATCGACCTGCTTGTCGAGCAGGCAGCTCACTGCTTCAGGGGTACTGTCGCGACCGGTGAAGCCGGTGCCGCCGGTAATCAGCACCACCTGCACCACGTCTTCGGCGATCCAGTGGGCCACCTGGGCGCGAATCTTGTAAAGGTCGTCCTTGAGCAGCACGCGCTCGGCCAGGCGGTGGCCGGCGGCGGCAAGACGATCGACGAAGACCTGGCCGGAGGTGTCGGTCTCCAGGGTGCGGGTGTCGCTGACCGTCAATACAGCAATATTCAGGGGTACAAAGGGCGCATCGGCCTTGGCTTTCATGGCACGGTCCGGTTGTCGAAGGAACAGCCCGATGTTATATCACAGGCCCCTGTTTCCCTGCCGCAGCGCAACCACCATGACGTTTGAATTTTCTTCCCTGCCGTGTTCGATCCTGTTGCTGGCCGGTGGTCGCGGCCAACGCATGGGCGGGCAGGACAAAGGGCTGCTGGAATGGCAAGGTCAGCCCTTGATCGCCCACCTGCACCAGTTGGCCCGGCCGCTCACCGATGACCTGATCATCTCGTGCAACCGCAACCATGAACGCTACGCGCTCTATGCCGACCAACAGGTGAGCGATGACAACCCGGACTTCCCCGGCCCGCTGGCAGGTATCCGTGCAGGACTCTTCGCCGCACGCCATGAGCATCTGCTGATATTGCCTTGCGATGTGCCGCAGATCGATGCGCGACTGCTCGCCGACCTGCGTGCGACCGCACGACGCAATCGGCAGCTACCGGTGATGGTGCGCCAGGGTGACTTCTGGGAACCCTTGCTGTGCGTCATCCCCACTCGCCTGAAAAACCAGGTGGAACAGGCGTGGCAAGCGGGGGAGCGCAGCCCGCGCAAGCTGTGGCTGCAACTGGGTGCCGTGGCGCTGGAATGTCCGGCCGATGACCCGCGCCTGGCCAATCTTAATACGCCCGAGCTGTTGCACCCCGGGGCTGGCATGTCAGAATGAACCCTGCACAAGGAACTTTGCCGGCGTCCCGTACGTCACAAGGTCAGCAATTTAAAAGTATTCTCTCGGAGACAAACTCATGACTCAACGGACCATCGCCGCTCTCATGCTTGCACTGGGCCTCGCCACCCTCGCCGGTTGCGCTTCGCCAACAGTGATCACCCTGAATGACGGTCGCGAAATCCAGGCCGTCGACACCCCGAAGTACGATGAAGATTCGGGCTTCTACGAATTCGAACAACTGGACGGCAAGCACACCCGTATCAATAAAGATCAGGTTCGCACCGTTAAAGACCTGTAAGCCTCAGCGCTTGCACACAAGGCCCGCCTAGCGCGGGCCTTGTTGTTCCTGGGGTTTACCAGTCCAGGGTGATCTGGCTGCGAAAGCTGCGTTGTTCACCGCTTACCGGGTCGATAAAGCGCACGCCCTGGGCCAGTAGCTTGAGTGGCTTGGCGTAATCGTCCTCGGCATCCTTGATCACTTCGGGGTAGAACGGGTCATTACAGATGCTCGCCCCGAGCGCCGTCATATGCACGCGCAGCTGGTGCTTCTTGCCGGTCACCGGGAACAGGCCGTAGCGCCATAGATCAGCGTTTTTCTCGCGCACCTCTACCGCCGTCTCGGTGTTGCTGGCACCCGGCCCTTCCTGCATGCGAAAGAAAGGTTCGCCATCCACCAAACGGCTTTTGTGCACCAACGGGAAGCTGAGGTGCGGCAAGGCCGGAGCGATGGCTTCATAGAATTTGTCGATACGTCGCGTGGGAAACAATTGCTGATAGGCCGAACGGCTGTGCGGGTTGGCGGAGAACAGCACCAACCCCGCCGTATGTCGGTCGATGCGATGCAGGGGCACCAGGGCGGGATTGTCCAGGCGCCGGATCAAGCGTCGCAACAAGGTGTGCTCGACGTACTCGCCAGCGGGTGTCACTGGCAGGAAATGCGGTTTGTCCGCCACCACCAGGTGCTCATCCGCGTACAGGATGTTTTCCAGCACCGGAATCACTTTCTCGTTGGGCACTTCGCGAAAGTAATAGATGCACAAGCCTTCCTTGTAGCCCAGGCCCAGGCTGATCGGGCTGCCATTGACATCCAGCACCCGGCCGCGGGCAATGCGGTCCAACCATTGTTCGCGGCCGATGGCCGGAAAGTGTGCGCACAGGCAATCGAGCACCGTCACCCAGGAGCCCGGCGGCAAGTACAGGGTGCTGGCTTGGTGCTGGGAGGGGGAAAAAATGGAAGTGGACATGCCGACGCTCAAAGCCTGGAAAACAGGCGGGCATTATCGCCCATGGCGCGCGATTGCCTAGGGCCTATCTCAGGCCTTGGCCAGTTGAGCTCGCAGCACCGGCGAGGCGCTTGCCGCCTCGGTGAATTCCTTGAGCCAGCGCAGCACGTCCACCGCTTCCCAACGACCCGGGTCATACAACGCGTAGAGCAACCCCTGATAACCCACCACATCCAGCTGCTTGTGATAACCGGCGCGCTGGAACAGCGCCTCGATTTCCGCGAAGCAGGTGTTGAAATGCACTTTGTTAAACGGCGTCTTGCCTTCCGTGACCAGGCCATCGAGGCGCAGTTCGTTCACCGCGTCACGCACCACATCGGCGGACATGCGATTGACGCTGCTTTTAAGTTGTTCAACATTCACCACGGGCGTTCCCTCTATTCAATCGCTGTACGAATATACAGTAACTTAATATTTGGAAAGCCGCCATCGCATAAATCTCAGCGCAGGAAGGTAACCACCTGCGCGGTGTCGAACGGCCAGTCCAGTTCCGCCCCGGTGTCCGTGCGGCGAAGCACCGGAATCCGCAGGCCGTAGACGTCTGTCAGGTCCTCCGGATCGGCGATATCCACCAACTCCACCAACAACCCGTGCTCGACGAGCGGCATGACTTCGGCTTCGGCAATCTCACACAGATGGCAACCCAGGGTGCCGAACAGCTGGCATTCAGGAAGCATGATGAAAAGACTCGAACAAGAAACGAACGTCCATTCTAATCCCAACAAGCCCCTGTAGGAGCGAGCTTGCTCGCGAAAAACTCCCGCGCGCCGCGTTCACTCAGGAACCCCGCGTTATCGTTGACGTTTTTCGCGAGCAAGCTCGCTCCTACGGTGCAAAAAGCCTGATCCAGATCACCATGGCCTATAACTGATTCAGCGATTCTTGCGGCTTTTTGCCGCTCGCCCCGCAACGGAGATGCCTGTGTTCGCCAACCTGCTGATTATTCTGGCCTCATCCCTGGTGGTGATTGCACTGTTTCGCCGGCTGCAGCTGCCGCCCGTGCTGGGCTACCTGTGCGTAGGCCTGGCAGTGGGCCCCACCGCGCTGGACTGGGTCAATGACAACGAAGACCTGCCGGACCTGGCCGAGATGGGTGTGGTGTTCCTGCTGTTTTCCCTGGGGCTTGAGTTTTCCCTGTCGAGAATGTTGGCGCTGCGCAGCGTGGTATTTGGCCTGGGCAGCCTGCAAGTGCTGGGGTGCGGGGCATTGCTGGGCGCGTTATTGATGAGCTTTGGCCTCGCACCTGGCGTCGCGTTGTTACTTGGCGCAGGGCTGGCGTTATCGTCCACCGCCATTGTCAGCAAGGAGTTGACCAGCCTGGGTGAAGTCTTCAGCAGTCATGGGCAGAATGCGATCGGCGTGTTGCTGTTCCAGGATGTCGTAGCGGTGTTGCTGCTGACATTGGTACCGGTATTTGCCGGCAGCAGCGACCAAGCCTGGTACTGGGCGCTGCCGCTGACCTTGGGCAAGACCGTGGTGCTGTTCGTGGGCCTGTTGTTCGCCAGCCGCTGGTTGCTGCCGCGCCTGTTCCGTGAAGTCGCCGCGTCTCATTCGGCGGAACTGTTTGTGCTGCTGGCGCTGGTGATTGTCTTGCTCACCGCTTGGCTCACCCACCTGCTGGGCCTGTCCCCTGCCCTCGGTGCATTCCTGGCCGGCATGCTGCTGGGGGAAAGTCATTACCGACACCAGATCGAAGCCGATATCCGCCCGTTTCGCGACATCCTGCTGGGGCTGTTTTTTGTCAGCATCGGCATGCTCATCGATCTGCAGTTGTTCGTCAGCCACAGCCTGTTGATCCTCGGCCTGACGCTCACGCTGATGCTGGTCAAAGGCAGCGTCGTCGCGGCGCTGGTCAAGTGGCGTAACAGTGACACCGAAACAGCCTGGCGCAGCGGTCTGGCGCTGGCCCAGGGCGGCGAGTTTTGTTTTGCGCTGATGGCGCAGATGCAGCAGAGCCGGTTGATTCCCGATGAGTTCAACGGCCTGCTACTGGCTGCCACCTTCTGCTCGATGCTGCTGACACCGCTGCTGTTACGTGCGGCACCGGCCATCGCGCTGCGCCTGCATCGCAAGCCCAACCAGCAAGTGCAACTGGAACACATCACCGCGCTCAACGCTCAATTGCACGGACACGTGGTGATTTGCGGGTATGGCCGGGTAGGCCAGTCCATCGGGCGCTTTATGCGCCGCGAACAACAGGCTTTTATCGCCCTGGATGATGACCCCGAACGGGTGCAGGAAGCCGCCGCCGAGGACAGCAGTGTGCATTACGGCGACTGCCGCCGTGGTGCATTGCTCAGCGCCGTCGGCCTGGAACGGGCGCGGTTGGCGGTGATCGCGGTGGACAACAGCGATGTCGCCCTGGTGGTGCTCAAGGAGGCGCGGCAGATCAACCCAGACGTGCCGATCCTGGTGCGCACACGCGATGACAGCCAGTTGGCTGAACTCAAGGCCGCGGGCGCCAGCGAGGTGGTGCCCGAGTTGCTGGAGTCGAGCCTGATGCTCGCCGCCCACGCCCTGATCCTGCTGGGCCTGCCGGACCAACAGGTGCAGGCGCGAGTGAATGAAGTACGGCGCAACCACTATCGCCTGCTGCACGGTTTCTACCCACCGCCACACACTGACGAAGACGCGCCGATCAGTCCTGACTGACCGCGCCGATCTTGTGGATCGACAGGTCCGCACCGTAATACTCCTGTTCCTGGCTCAAGCGCAGCCCTTGCACGCGCTTGATCACGCCGTACACCAGCAAGCCGCCGCCAAATGCTACCGCCACGCCCAGCCCGGTGCCGATCAACTGGCTGATCAGGCTCACGCCGCCCAGTCCACCCAGGGCAGCCTGCCCGAAGATGCCGCAGGCAATGCCGCCCCACACGCCACACAAGCCATGCAACGGCCACACGCCCAGCACGTCGTCGATCTTCCAGCGCACCTGGGCAGCGATAAAGCACCCCACGAACAAGCCGCCAGCGACCACGCCCGTGACCAGCGCGCCCACCGGATGCATCAGGTCGGAACCGGCGCAGATTGCCACCAACCCGGCCAAAGGACCGTTGTGCAGAAAACCGGGATCGTTACGGCCAATTACCAGGGCAGCCACGGTGCCGCCGACCATGGCCATCAGCGAATTGACGGCCACCAGACCACTGACGCCATTGAGGGTTTGCGCGCTCATCACGTTAAAGCCGAACCAGCCCACGATCAGAATCCACGAGCCCAGCGCCAGGAAAGGAATGCTCGACGGCGCAAACGCCACCAGGCGCCCTTCACGATAACGCCCATTGCGCGGGCCCAGCAGCAACACCGCCGCCAGCGCCAGCCAGCCGCCCATGGCGTGAACCACCACGGAACCGGCAAAGTCGTGGAAGCTGGCGCCAAAGGTTGCGAGCAGCCATGCTTGCAGGCCAAGGTTGCCGTTCCATACCAGGCCTTCGAAGAACGGGTAGATAAACGCCACGATCAGCGCGGTGGCACACAGCTGCGGGGCAAACTTCGCACGCTCGGCAATCCCGCCGGAAATAATTGCCGGAATCGCCGCGGCAAACGTCAGCAGGAAGAAAAACTTCACCAGGCCGTAGCCATGATCGGCGCTGATCACCGCGGCCGGTTGCAGGTAGCTCACACCGTAGGAGATCCAATAGCCTATAAAGAAATAGGCCAGCGTTGAAATCGCGAAATCACTGAGGATTTTCGACAAGGCGTTGACTTGGTTCTTCTGCCGTACCGTGCCAACTTCAAGGAAGGCAAAGCCGGCGTGCATGGCCAGCACCATGACCGCGCCAATCAGAATGAACAAGGTATTGGAGCTGTGGACGAGGGTGTCCACCGCGCTTTGCAAGTTTTCCATGGAGGTTGGCAGGCCTGCATCAAGGCAAAAAGCACCAAAGCGGTTCAAGCCAGGGTTAAGCGCACTAAATTGGCACCGCCGGCTCCGCCTTTCTTCAGAGGGCGTGAACCGCTTTAGCGCAGCGATCAACACAACAGGCCGTTGCCGAAAGGGTTTTTCCGCGAAATTAAGTGATTTAGGGTAAGGTTTTCCAAGGTTTTCACCTCGACCGCCCGGATTCAGCGCAGGCTCCAAGGCCTGCGCACCAAGGCAAAGCAAAAGCTGTACCACACAATTGCAATGAACCTTCAGCGAACGCCGCGACTCGAAACCACACGTACAGATCAGCTACCCACGGAGATAACCATGGCCGGTAAAACAGCAAAGACTGCTCAAGAGATACTGATGGAGGATTTTCAAACCCTGGTCAGCGATACCGAAAAGCTGCTGGACGACACTGCCGTGCTGGCCGGTGACCAGGCTGACGAGCTGCGCACCAAGATCCACGAGAGCCTGCTCAAGGCCCGCGAGACCCTGCAACTGACCGAAGACTCATTGCGCGAGCGCGGCCAGGCGGCAATCACCGCCACCGAAGACTACGTGCAAGCCAACCCATGGCAGTCAGTCGGCATTGCTGCCGGCGTAGGCTTTTTGATCGGTCTATTGGCTACAAGGCGCTAACCATGTCTATCGGCGAATCCAGCTCATCCACGAGCGCACATTCCTCAGCAAGCGGTTCAACTTCCCGACGCCTGGGCGCAGCTGTGCTGGGCTTGCTGCACAGTCATGTCGAGTTGTTCGGCATTGAATTACAAGAGCAAAAGGCCCGTACCGTCAGCCTGTTGCTGTTTGCCGGCCTGGCGTTGGTGTTTGCCCTGCTGTTGCTGGTGGGGTTGTCGACGCTGGTGATGATCCTGGTGTGGGACACGGGCTACCGCCTGACCGGCATCATCTGCCTCTGCGTGTTCTACAGCCTGGCCGCTGCGTTCTGCGGTGTGCGCTTGAAGGCGGCGGTATTCGATGAGTCAACGCCCTTCCACGCCACGCTTGAAGAACTGGCCAATGACCGGGAGCGCCTGCTGCCATGAGCATGACTGAGATCCCGCAAAATACTTCTCGCCGGGAAATGCGCAAAGCCTTGATTCGCCTGCGCATGGAAATGCACCGCCAGGAAATCCGTCATGAGTCCCAACAACTCATGGCGCCCCTGCACAAAATGCGCAACATGCGCCACAACTGGCAGGACAGCCTGGGCATCAAGCACGCGCCGTTGTGGGGCGTGGCGGCGGTTACGCTGATGGGCTTCTTTACCGGCAAGGGCGCCAAGGGCGGCAGTATCAGCAGCATCACGCGCCTGGTGCGGCTGGGTGCCGGCTTGATCCCCCTGATCAAGTTGGCCATGCAAGGCTCTTCGCGCAAAAGCTGACCCTCGTGAGCCGATGACCGCAATGACCAGACACCTGCTGGTCATTGCGGTTTTTTGCGCTGCCTGTTAATTGATACCGACGCGGCCGACCGCTGGATTCGCCTGCCCTTGAAGGCCGAACCGGGAAGCTGGAACTGTCATTCACACTACGGAGAGCCTGCGCCTTGGATTGGCCCACCCTGCTAACCCGCGAACGTCTTGGAAAACCCCTGCACAGCCCTGAAGAACTGGGCCGCAGCCCCTTCCACAAAGATCACGACCGCATTATTTTCTCCGGCGCATTCCGGCGCCTGGGACGCAAGACCCAAGTGCATCCGGTTTCGAGCAACGACCATATCCACACACGCTTGACCCACTCCCTGGAAGTCAGCTGCGTGGGGCGCTCACTCGGCATGCGCGTGGGCGAAACCCTGCGCAGCGCCCTGCCCGACTGGTGCGACCCCAGCGACCTGGGCATGGTGGTGCAATCGGCCTGCCTGGCCCATGACATCGGCAACCCGCCATTCGGGCATTCCGGCGAAGACGCCATTCGCCACTGGTTCCAACAGGCCGCCGGGCGAGGTTGGCTGGATGGCATGAGCAGCGCCGAACGCAATGACTTCCTTAACTTCGAAGGCAATGCCCAGGGCTTTCGGGTACTCACCCAACTTGAATACCACCAGTTCGACGGCGGCACGCGGCTGACCTACGCCACCTTGGGCACGTACCTCAAATACCCCTGGACTGCCCGTCACGCCGACTCGCTGGGCTACAAGAAACACAAGTTCGGCTGTTACCAGAGCGAGTTGCCAATTCTTGAGCAGATCGCCCACAAGCTTGGCTTGCCCCAGTTAGAGGAACAACGGTGGGCGCGTCACCCGCTCGTCTACCTGATGGAGGCAGCCGACGACATCTGCTACGCGTTGATCGACCTGGAAGATGGCCTGGAAATGGAGCTTCTGCAGTACAGCGAAGTGGAGTCGTTGTTGCTCGACCTGGTCGGTGATGACCTGCCACAAACCTATCGCCAGCTGGGCCCATTGGACTCTCGCCGACGCAAGCTGGCGATCCTGCGTGGCAAAGCCATCGAGCACCTGACCAATGCGGCTGCGCAGGCGTTTGTCGAACAGCAGGACGCCCTGCTGGCCGGCACGCTGCAGGGAGACCTGGTGGAGCATATGCACGGCCCGGCAAAGCGCTGCGTGCTGGATGCCAAAGACATGGCGCGCAAGAAAATTTTCCAGGACAAGCGCAAGACATTGCATGAAATCGGCGCTTACACCACCTTGGAAATCCTGCTGAACGCGTTCTGCGGCGCGGCCCTTGAACAACATGGCGGGCGAACACCGTCGTTCAAGAATCGGCGCATTCTCGATTTGCTGGGCAACAGCGCGCCGGACCCCGCCTGGCCACTGCACGCCTCGTTCCTGCGAATGATCGACTTCATTGCCGGTATGACCGACAGCTACGCCACCGAAATGGCACGGGAAATGACTGGGCGTTCCAGCCCTCAGTAACGCTTGCATCCGACCGCCTGTTCCCTGAAACGAATTGCCCTACGATGGGAACAGAGCGGACTGATCGAATTCGTACAAGCATCCGAAGAATAATCACGCGTTCCCAACCGACCGAGCAATTCTACTGCCCCCATCGACGCTTGCCTCACTGTGTGCTTTCTATGCCCAGATACTCTCTTCGTATTCTTTTGGTGGAGGATCACCCGTTTCAACTTCTGGCCACCCAATGCCTGCTCAACAGCTTCGGCTTCGATCAACTGACTGCGGTGGAAAACGCAGAGCAGGCCATACGCACAATGAGCCAGTCCGAACATCCCTTTGACCTGATGTTGTGCGACCAATGCCTGCCCGACCTGCCCGGACTTGAACTAGTGGAAATCGCCAGCCGTCGGCGCTTCATTACCAGCGCTATTCTGTTAAGCGGGTTACCCACGCCAGAACTGATGAGCCTGACAAAACAAGCCTCGCAACGAAGTCTTCCGCTTCTTGGCTATTTATCAAAACCGTTGAACAAGGACGAACTTGAAAAGTTAATCGGCTTAACTTTTACCCCCCCTACGTAGGACTTTAAACATCTTCTTCGACGAAATACGCTACGAAGCCCGCCGTAAAAACTCAAGCCTATCACCATGCCACGATTGCGTTTGAAACGCTCACATGCTCTGTCACGACTACCCATCAACTTGTAGGCGTATACCTTTTTAATTGTAGGAACTTTCCTGTTTTGCATCTACTGCTCGTGCGCTTCATGCCGTGCCCTTATCTTCTGAGCTAATGTGCCCGCTTTATTTGCACCTGCATGGAATGTGATTATGAACTCAGTTTTTATTATCGATGACCACCCCGTTATCCGGCTTGCTATTCGAATGTTGCTGGAGCACGAAGGTTACAAGGTCGTCGGCGAAACAGACAACGGGTGCGATGCCATACAAATGGTCCGTGAGTGCCTTCCAGACTTGGTGATTCTGGATATCAGCATCCCGAAACTCGACGGTCTCGAGGTGCTCTGCCGATTCAATGCCATGAACACCTCCATGAAGACCCTGGTGCTCACGGCCCAGTGCCCGACGCTATTTGCTACGCGGTGCATGCGCTCGGGCGCCGAAGGCTACGTGTGCAAGGAGGGTGACCTGAGCGAATTGCTGAGCGCCATTCGCGCTGTCCTGTCCGGCTACAACTACTTCCCCAGCCAGGCATTGAGTGGCCCCGGAGCCGAAGGCATGGATGTCCAGGAGCTGGAACTGTTCAAGTCAGTTAATGACCGAGAGTTGATGGTCCTGCAACTTTTTGCGCAAGGTCGCACTAACAAGGAAATTGCCAAAGGTATGTTTTTAAGCAACAAGACGGTCAGTACTTATAAAAAGAGACTCATGCAGAAACTCAAAGCCAAATCCTTGGTAGAACTCATCGAGATGGCAAAACGAAACGCGCTAGTGTGAGAAAGCGGATGCCCAGGCGTATAAAGGACTATCTGATTATATTAAGTGCCGGTTTGTACTTCAGCACTACCGTGCTGGCGGAGCACCAAACCAGCCCGGAACGTTTCACCCTCTTGAGTCGTGCGGGAGCTGTTCAACTGGACACTCATTTTGACAAGGCCCAGCGCCAGTGGCTGCAGAACAAACGTGAACTCACGCTGGGGACATCCACACCTGATTACCCGCCCTTCGACCTCACTTCCAGCGGCCATGACTACGAAGGCCTTACCGCCGACTACGCAGGATTACTAGCCAAGGCACTCTCCCTGCCAATCAATGTGATGCGCTACCCCTCCCGAGCGGCGGCCATTCGCGCCCTGGAAGACGGGGAAATTGACCTGCTGGGCTCCTCAAACGGGTTTGAAGCTGCGACGCCAAATCTTATCCTCTCCGAACCTTATGCCGTGGACCAGCCGGTGCTGGTCACGCGCGAGGGAGAAACCCGCAGCCTCAGCGAAGGCCTCGATGGGCTGCGCCTGAGCCTTGTCTATCACTACCTGCCGCTCAATGAGGTGGAGAAGCTGTACCCCAAGGCGAGCATCCGCGCCTACCCGTCCTATCAGAATGCCTTGAATGCAGTGGCCTTCGATCAGGCGGATGTGTTTCTCGGTGACACCATTTCCACCCATTACATGATCAACAAGGGCTATCTCAAGAACATTCGCATGGCCAACTTCGGCAAACATGAAGCTTATGGTTTCAGTTTTGCCACGCGCCAGGACAACCGGATGCTCCTCAGCATTGTCGATTCAGCCCTGGCCTCAGTGCCCATCAACGAAAGGGACAGTATTGCCAAGCGCTGGAGCGCCGGCAGCGACATCCTGCTGACCGACAAGAAGCTGCAACTGACCCAGCGCGAAGAGCGCTGGCTCAAAGAGCATCCGGTGGTCACCGTGGTCGTCAACGAAACTTTCGCGCCCCTGACGTTCTTCGATGCAGACGGCAACTTTCGCGGCATCACCGCCGACTTGCTGGAGTTGATTCGCTTGCGCACCGGCCTGCGTTTTTCGGTGCAGCGCGGGCGCGATGTCAGCGCGATGATCGACCAGGTCGCGACCCAGAAAGTCGATATGATCGGTGCCATCGTGCCCAGCAACGAACGAGATTCGCAGCTTAATTTCAGCCGCCCCTACCTGGAAAACTCCTATGTATTGTTGACACGCAGAGAGCAAGGTGCCCCCTCGAACATGGAGCAGATGGCAGGAAAGCGTCTGGCAATCACCCGAGGCAACCCACTGGCCGCGACCTTGAGCAAAGACTTCCCGCAGGTTCAACTGGTGGAAACCAGTGATACGTTCAGAGCATCGGAGCTGCTAGCACAGGGACAAGTGGATGGGGCAGTGAATACCTTGGTGATCGCCAACTATTTCCTGTCATCCCAGGTCTTCCAGGATAAATTGCAAATAAGCGCCAGCATCGGCACGACCCCAGCGACCTTCTCTCTTGCTACCTCGCGCCAAGCCACGGAGTTGAGCTCGATACTCGACAAGGCGCTGCTCAGCATTGCCCCGGATGAAATGGGCGTAATCAACAGTCGCTGGCGTGGCTACACCGCCGCATCGGACAGCTACTGGCGTAATTACCATCAACTGATCGCGCGAATCATCATCGGCACCGGGCTGTTGCTGTTGATATCCCTAGCCTGGAACGCCTACATGCGTCGCCAGATCAAGCATCGAAAAATGGCCGAACGTGCCCTCAACGATCAGTTCGAGTTCATGCGTGCACTGGTCAATGAGACGCCCCATCCGATCTACGTGCGCGACCGCAATGGGTTGTTGCAGACCTGTAACGACAGCTACCTGCAGGTGTTCGACGTCAAGCGCGAAGAGGTGATCGGCAAAAGCGTGACCCAGATGACCATGGCGCTGGCGTCGGAGGCAGCCCAGTATCATGCTGACTATCTGCGTGTGGTGGCCGAGGGTAACCCGCTGATCCTCGATCGCAGCCTGCATATCCACGACAAGAAACTGACCATCTATCACTGGATCCTTCCCTACCGCGACTCTACGGGTGAAGTCCAGGGCATCATCGGTGGCTGGATCGATATCAGTGACCGACGCCAGCTATTCGATGAACTACGCGCTGCCAAGGAGCGCGCCGACGAAGCCAACCGCGCCAAGAGCACGTTCCTGGCTACCATGAGCCACGAGATTCGTACCCCGATGAACGCTGTGATCGGCATGCTCGAACTGACGCTCAAGCGCGCCGACCAAGGACACCTTGACCGTCCGGCGATCGAGGTGGCGTACAACTCGGCCAGAGACCTGCTGGAGCTGATCGGTGACATTCTCGACATCGCGCGTATCGAGTCCGGCCGCCTCAGCCTGGCGCCGGAGCGCGTCAACCTGCGGGAGGTAATTGAATCAGTGGTGCGCGTCTTCGACGGTCTCGCACGGCAGAAAACCCTCAGCCTGCTGCTGGAGTTCAAACCCGACCTGAACGATATCGAGGTGCTGATAGACCCGCTGCGCTTCAAGCAGGTGCTATCGAACCTTGTGAGCAACGCGATCAAGTTCACCGAACAAGGGCAGGTCAAGATCAAGGTCGAGCTGCAGCCTACCCAGGCCCCGGAGCAGATCGAGCTGAAACTGGTGGTGGAAGACACCGGCATCGGCATCAGCCGGGATGACCAACAGCGCCTGTTCGAACCCTTTGCCCAGGCGGACAACTCCGGGCAACTGGCGCGCAGTGGCGCGGGCCTGGGTCTGGTGATCTGCCGCAGCCTGTGCGCGATGATGGGCGGCCAATTGAGCCTGAGCAGCGTGCCCATGGTCGGCACCCAGGTGCACGTCAACCTGAGCATGCCTCGCCTGCAAGCGATCCAGGCGGTGGGTGAACACACGCCGCCAACGCCGGCCACCGCACGGGTGCTTAACGTACTGGTGGTAGACGACCATCCGGCGAATCGCCTGCTGATGTGCCAGCAATTGGGCTACCTGGGGCATAAATTCATCGCTGCCGAGCACGGAGCCGCAGGGTTCCAGGCCTGGCGTAAAGAGCATTTCGACCTGGTAATTGCCGACTGCAACATGCCCATCATGAATGGCTACGAACTGAGTCGTTCAATCCGTGAATATGAGCAACGCGAACAATTGGTGCCCTGCGTGGTACTGGGCTTTACCGCCAACGCCCAGCCGGAGGAAAGGCAACGGTGCGTGCAAGCCGGCATGGATGACTGCCTGTTCAAACCCATCAGCCTTACCGTATTAGAGCGCCAACTGGCACATATCGCCCCTGAAGCCGTGCCCCAACGGCTGGACCTCGAATGCCTGGAAGCGCTGACCGGCGGTGATCCACAGTTGAGTCGACGCTTGCTGGAGGAGCTGCTGAGCAGCAGCCTTCACGACCGCAAGGTCCTTATCGAACTGCGGGATCGACACGCGCCCCCCTCGGACATCATTGAGCAAGCCCACAAGATCAAGGGTGCCGCCCGCATCGTTCAAGCCCATTCGTTGGCGGGGCAATGCGAAGCCTTGGAGCAAACCTGTTCTCGCAATGAGGAGTGGGCCGTGATCGAAAGCGGCATCAGGGCCCTGGAACAGCTCATGCTGGAATTGGAGAAGATGCTGCGGGTTCAACTCGATGAACTGCAAGCCCCATAGCACCAGGGCCCGTCGTGGCGGGAGCGAGCAAATGCGCTCCTACCGCGACCAGCATAAGTACCCACCGCTTCAGCAGTCGGTCAACTGCAGGAAAATCTCCGCCAGCCGCTCAATCCCCTCCTGGTCCTGAGGGGTAAAGCGGCCCAGCAATGGGCTGTCGAGGTCAAGGACACCAATCAGTTGGCCGTCCTTGACCAATGGCACCACCAATTCACTGTTCGAAGCGCTGTCGCAGGCGATATGGCCTGGGAACGCGTGCACGTCCTCCACGCGCTGGGTTTTCCGTGAGGCCGCAGCCGCACCACACACGCCGCGACCAAACGGAATGCGCACACAGGCGATCTGCCCCTGAAAGGGCCCAAGCACCAGCTCTTCGTTACGATTGAGATAAAAGCCAGCCCAGTTCAAGTCATCCAACTGGTTGAACAGGAACGCGGAAAACTGCGCACTGTTGGCAATAAAATCGCGCTCATCAGCCAGCAATGACTCCAGTTGCGCGCAGAGCATGGCATAGCCATCAAGGCCGCTGCCGGCCTGTTGTAAATCGATCATGGTTGACGTTCCAGCAATTTAAGACCCACCCAGTAACGGGCGAATTGGTAGGCGCACCGGCCATTGCGGTTGCCGCGCCCAGTGGCCCAACGCACCGCGAGAACGTCAAGCTGCTCATCGCGTTGCCACTGCAAGCCGGCCTTGCTGGCCAACTCACCGATCCAGTGTTCCACCACATCCAGGAAATGCTCCTGGGTAAAGGGGTAGAAGGACAACCACAAGCCAAAACGATCCGACAAGGCGATCTTGTCTTCAACCGCCTCGCTCGGGTGCAATTCGCCGTCCACGCGTTTCCAGTTGTCATTGTCGCTCTGGTTTTCCGGCACAAGGTGGCGACGGTTGGACGTGGCGTACAGCAGCACGTTTTCCGGCGCCTGTTCCAGGGAACCATCCAGCACGCTCTTGAGCACGCGATAGTCACCTTCGCCGGCCTCGAACGATAGGTCATCGCAAAACAAAATGAAGCGTTGTGGTAGCTTGACCAGTTGCTCGACCACCCGCGGCAGGTCAGCCAGGTGGTCACGCTCGATCTCGATAAGACGCAGGCCGGCGTTGGCGTGCTGGGCGAGCAAGGCCCGGACCATGGAAGACTTGCCGGTGCCACGCGAACCCCATAACAGGGCGTGGTTGGCGGGTAACCCATCAAGGAACTGTTGGGTGTTGCGCGCCAGTTGTTCACGTTGTTTGTCGACACCGATCAGGTCCGACAGGCGCATGTCCAGGCTCACTTCCAACGGTAACAGGAAGCCATTGCGACCTTCGCGCTGCCAGCGGGCGGCCAGGCATTGGTGCCAGTCGATCGCCTGACGTGGGGCGGGTAACAACGGTTCCAGGCGAGCCAGCACCGCATCGGCGCGCTCAAGAAAGGCATTCAATCGAGAATCCACAGCTATTCCTCTGGCAACTTCTTGCAAAAGATGGCGTATTGGCAACCCTGCGGCAAACTGTAGGGCTGCATCAAACAAACGATTCATGCCGGGCGAGCCAAAGCTTGTGGATGTTCAGCTATGCTTGCCGGGCGAAGGGAAACGCTAAGTGGTTCAACACTCGATGGATATCAAGTTCGCCCACCGCTTGTCTTATAAACAAGCCAGATTAACTGTGCTGGTCGGTTTCGTCTTGGGAACCCTGCTCAGTCTGATCCAAATCGGCATTGATTATGCCAGTGAAGACGCATCCATCAACCGTGAAATACGCTCACTGATTGAAATCAGCCATAACCCGGCGTCAAGAATCGCCTACAACATCGATGCCGAACTCGCCCAGGAACTGACCTTGGGCCTGCTGCACTCCCCCGCCATCATCCGCGCGCAGTTGATCGACAACAATGGCGTGGTGCTGGCCGACGTCAACCGTCCGCGCAAGGAAAGCAACTATCGGCCGGTCAGCGATTTTCTGTTTGGTGCCAATCGCCAATTCGAAGACCGACTGTTTCTCAGCCATATGCCCAACGACTCCCTTGGTGTGCTACGCCTGGACGTCGATACTTATGCCTTTGGCAGCCGTTTCCTGCATCGCGCCGAGATCACTCTGCTCAACGGCTTCGCCCGCAGCCTGCTGCTCACCGGGATTTTGCTCGGCCTGTTCTACGTAATGCTCACCCAACCGCTGGTGCGCATTATCCGCGAGCTGAGCACACGCAAACAGGCGCGCCTGGATTGCCCACCGGGGCATGAACACGATGAAATCGGCGTGCTGGTCAGCGTCGCCAACCAACAATTCGAAAACATGGAAACCGAGATCCAGCAACGGCGCCATGCCGAAGATCGCCTCACGGAGTATTTGGGGCAACTGGAAAATATCGTTTCTGCGCGCACCCTCGAACTCAAGGCCAGCAACCAACGCTTGAGCCAGTCCAACGATGAGCTGGAGGCGGCGAAAATGACTGCGCTGGGCATGGCTCAGGCACGGGCAGCATTCCTGGCCAATATGAGCCATGAAATTCGTACGCCGCTCAATGGGTTGCTGGGCATGATTGCCCTCTCACTGGATAGCCCGCTGACCGCCGAACAGCGCCAGCAACTGTCCATTGCCCATGACTCAGGCAAAGTGCTGGTGGAGTTGCTCAACGATATTCTTGACCTGTCCAAGTTCGACGCCGGCCAGCTGGAACTGGAGCATATCCCGTTCGACCTGGGCTCATTGGTGGAAGATACCGCCAACCTGCTCTCGCAAAATGCCGCTCCGAGCGTGGAGCTGACCTGCCTGATCGACCCGCAATTTCCCGCCCAGGTGGTCGGCGACCCTACCCGTGTGCGGCAGATCGTCAGCAACTTGCTCTCCAACGCCTTGAAGTTCACCCGCTTTGGCCGCGTCGATGTGCGTCTGCGCGCCCTAGAAGGCCGGGTCAGCATTGAAGTGTGCGATACCGGCATTGGCATCGCCCAGGAAGCCCAGGTGAAAATCTTCCAGCCGTTCACCCAGGCCGGCGCTGGCATTACCCGCCAGTTTGGCGGGACGGGATTGGGCCTGGCGTTGACTCATAACCTGTGCGAAGCCATGCAAGGCCGCTTGAGTATCAGCTCGGAGGTGGGCTTTGGCAGCCAGTTCTGCGCCGACCTCCCACTGCCCGCGCATTTGCCTGCCATGCGCTATGCACCGCTCACGGGCGAGGTGATCGCCATCACCAACGCCGGCGGCGGGCTGACGGAGCTGCTCACCACGCTATTGCCCTCTTGGGGGCTGACACCGCGCTGCTATTCCCAGGACGATGATTTGAGCGGGCTGGCGCCCGACCTGTTGATCACCGACTGCCCTGAATGCTTGTTCCGCTTGCGCCCGGGCATCAGCGCGCCGATTCTGCTGGTTACCGCCTATGGTAACTTTTTGCCCAGCGAAGAAGTCACGGCCCTGGCGCCGCTGCAGCAACAAGCGCGCCCATTGAGCCGCAACGCGCTGTACCAGATCCTGCAACGCAACCTGCGCAGCGGCGCGCAACTGGTGCTCGACCCGGTCCAGATAGAAACCGCACCGCTTGCGCACCGCGCGCGCATCCTGCTGGTGGAGGACAACGCGGTCAATCAACTGGTGGCCAAGGGCATGCTCAGCAAGCTCGGGTGTGAGGTGATCGTCGCGGCCCATGGCGGCGAAGCCCTCAAGCTTCTGGAGGACCAGCGCTTCGACTTGGTGTTGATGGACTGCAACATGCCTGTGATGGATGGCTATGAGGCCAGCCGACAAATTCGCCGGAGCGGGCGTTGGCCGGACTTGCCCATTGTTGCCTTGACCGCCAACGCGATGGCCGAAGAACGCGAGCGTTGCCGGGCCGCTGGAATGAACGATTACCTGGCCAAGCCGTTTCGCCGTGAAGAACTCAACGCCTTACTGGAACTGTGGGTACCGAAGACAACCAGCCTCTGATGGGTACCCGCAATATTGCGGTCATTTGAGCAGGGCTTCAATCTCCTGGGTCAAGTCCTGGGGCTTGGTGGTTGGCGCAAAACGCTTGACCTGCTTGCCATCACGGCCGATGAGAAACTTGGTGAAGTTCCACTTGATGTTCTTGGAACCCAGCAGCCCCGGGGCCTGTTTTTTCAACTGCACAAACAACGGGTGGGCATCGCTGCCATTGACGTCGATTTTCTTGAACAGCGGAAAACTGACACCAAAGTTCAGCTCGCAGAACTCGGATATCGCGCCTTCATTGCCGGGTTCCTGCTTGCCGAACTGGTTGCAGGGAAAGCCGAGCACCACTAGGCCCTGGTCCTTGTATTGCTGCCAAAGTTGCTCGAGGCCCTTGTACTGCGGTGTGAAGCCGCATTTGCTCGCGGTGTTGACCACCAGAATGGCCTTGCCGGCAAAGTCGGCCAAGGTCTTTTGCTCACCCTTGATGGTGGTGCAAGGGATGCTCAGCAGGGAGTCGCTCATGGCAATGCCTCAAGTCAGGGAAAGAACAGCCTTATTTGTAGGAGCGAGCTTGCTCGCGAAAAACTATCAGACGCCGCGTTCATTCAGGAAACCCGCCCTATCGTTGACGTTTTTCGCGAGCAAGCTCGCTCCTACAGGGACCATGCAAGCCTAGCGCGGCACCAGCTCCAGGCATACCGAATTGATGCAGTAGCGCAGGCCCGTCGGCGGGGGGCCGTCCGGGAACACATGCCCCAAGTGTGCATCACACTTGGCGCAGGTGACTTCGGTGCGAATCATGCCGTGGCTGACATCGCGGATCTCGACCATCGCGCTGTCGGCGATCGGCTCATAGAAGCTGGGCCAGCCACAGCCGGAATCAAACTTTGCCTTGGAATCGAACAGCGGCTCGTTGCAGCAGATGCAGTGGTAGACGCCGTCGGTCTTGGTGGCGTTGTACTTGCCGCTGAACGGTCGCTCGGTACCCTTGAGACGGCACACGTTGTACTGCTCCGGATCGAGCATCGCCTTCCATTCATCTACAGTTTTCTGCAACTTATCCATCGGTACACCTCGGCAACTGAAAAACCCTGATCTGTGTCTTTTCCATGGATCAGGCGGCACGTATGATTGCGCCTCTTCAAAACGCCAGTCTGGCACCCGCGCCATCGGCATTCAAACGTATTTATGGGTGCGGGCCGTGCAGGCTTCACCCTACGGTAGTGCCTACGCCGTCGGGATCGTTCATTTTCAGGATCACATCGCCATGCAGGTCAGCAAATCGAACAAGCTCGCCAACGTCTGCTATGACATTCGCGGCCCGGTGCTCAAGCACGCCAAACGCCTGGAAGAGGAAGGCCATCGCATCCTCAAGCTGAACATTGGCAACCCGGCGCCGTTTGGTTTCGAAGCGCCGGACGAAATCCTTCAGGATGTGATCCGCAACCTGCCGACCGCCCAGGGTTACAGCGACTCCAAGGGCCTGTTCAGCGCGCGCAAGGCGGTGATGCAGTACTACCAGCAGAAGCAGGTCGAAGGCGTCGGCATCGAGGACATCTACCTGGGCAACGGCGTGTCCGAGCTGATCGTGATGTCCATGCAGGCGTTGCTCAACAATGGCGATGAAGTCCTGGTGCCAGCCCCGGATTACCCGCTGTGGACCGCCGCCGTGACCTTGGCGGGCGGCCACCCGGTGCATTACCTGTGTGATGAGGGCGCCGACTGGTTCCCGGACCTGGCCGACATCAAGGCCAAGATCACGCCCAACACCAAGGCCCTGGTGATCATCAACCCGAACAACCCCACTGGCGCCGTGTACTCCAGGGAAGTATTGCTGGGCATGCTGGAACTGGCGCGTCAGCACAACCTGGTGGTGTTCTCCGACGAGATCTACGACAAGATCCTCTACGATGACGCCGTGCATATCTGCACCGCCTCCCTGGCCCCGGACCTGCTGTGCCTGACCTTCAATGGCCTGTCCAAGTCCTACCGCGTGGCGGGTTTCCGCTCCGGCTGGATCGCCATCTCCGGCCCCAAGCACAATGCGCAAAGCTACATCGAAGGCATCGACATGCTGGCCAACATGCGCCTGTGCGCCAACGTACCGAGCCAGCACGCGATCCAGACCGCCCTCGGCGGCTACCAGAGCATCAACGACCTGATCCTGCCCCAAGGTCGCCTGCTGGAGCAACGTAACCGCACTTGGGAGCTGCTCAACGCTATCCCCGGCGTGAGCTGTGTGAAGCCCATGGGCGCGCTTTACGCGTTCCCGCGGATCGACCCGAAAGTCTGCCCGATCCTCAACGACGAGAAGTTCGTGCTCGACCTGCTGCTGTCAGAAAAACTGCTGGTCGTGCAAGGTACCGCCTTCAACTGGCCATGGCCGGATCACTTCCGCGTGGTGACATTGCCACGTGTGGATGACCTGGAGATGGCGATTGGTCGCATCGGTAACTTCCTGAAGTCCTATCGCCAGTAAGGCAATTGAAGCTGTACGACTCACAAAGGGTCGTACAGCGATTATCTGGCAACACTTCTGTGTCACTTACTTGCGGTTGTACTTCATTTGGCCCCTGCCTATGACGTGCCCCCTATAATCACGGGGCGACAGGGTAGCATCGGGTCGAGCAAGGCTGACAATACAGGTCGGAAAATCCCTTCAAGGCCCTACGCCAACGGTGTAGGACACAGTTTGAAATAGTCCCCCGGTTGAATCACCCCATGCCGCACCTTATATACCCCGCAGTGAGCGACATATTAAGCATGAGGAGAATTCTACAACCATGATGCGCATCCTGCTGTTCTTGGCCACTAACCTGGCAGTCGTACTGATTGCCAGCGTCACCCTGAGCCTTTTTGGCTTCAACGGGTTCATGGCGGCCAATGGGGTTGATCTGAACCTCAATCAGCTGCTGATTTTCTGTGCAGTCTTTGGTTTTGCCGGTTCGCTGTTCTCGCTGTTCATCTCCAAGTGGATGGCAAAGATGAGCACCAGCACCCAGATCATCACGCAACCACGCACTCGCCATGAACAATGGCTGATGCAAACCGTGGAGCAGTTGTCTCAAGAAGCAGGCATCAAAATGCCCGAAGTCGGGATTTTCCCGGCTTATGAGGCCAACGCCTTTGCGACCGGCTGGAACAAGAACGACGCGCTGGTGGCCGTGAGCCAGGGCCTGCTGGAGCGGTTTTCGCCCGACGAAGTCAAGGCGGTGCTGGCCCACGAGATCGGTCACGTGGCCAACGGTGACATGGTCACCCTGGCGCTGGTACAGGGCGTGGTGAACACCTTCGTGATGTTCTTTGCGCGGATCATCGGCAACTTCGTCGACAAGGTCATCTTCAAGAACGAAGAAGGCCGTGGTATTGCCTACTTCGTGGCGACCATTTTCGCCGAGCTGGTCCTGGGCTTCCTGGCCAGCGCCATCGTGATGTGGTTCTCGCGCAAACGCGAGTTCCGCGCAGATGAAGCCGGCGCACGCCTGGCGGGCACCAGCGCAATGATCGGCGCGCTGCAACGCTTGCGCTCCGAACAGGGCCTGCCGGTGCATATGCCCGACAGCCTGACCGCCTTCGGCATCAACGGCGGCATCAAGCAGGGCCTGGCTCGCCTGTTCATGAGCCACCCGCCGCTGGAAGAGCGGATTGACGCACTGCGTCGCCGGGGCTGATAGCCGGATGACTCAACAAGGGGGCGATCTGATCGCCCCTTTTTTGTGCCTGCTGATTTCACCGCTCTCTGTAGGAGCGAGCTTGCTCGCAAAAAACTCGCAGGCGCCGCGTTCATTTAGCAAGCACGCGTTATCGTTGACGTCTTTCGCGAGCAAGAACTAGGCGTCCCCCTCGCTCCTACAAAAGGAAAAACCCTTTTAGCGCCTGGTCAGCCGATAAGCACGCTCTTCAAGGCGAGCAACACCGTCCTGCAGGAACTTTCCGCTCTCCCTCAGGATGTCCCGCTCCTCCAGCCGCTCCAACGCCCAATGCAGTGCAAATAGCACCTGCACCTCCTCGTCCGTGACAGCAAAGGGTGGGCCGGCCTTCTGCCCTTGGTCGTAATCGAGGGTAATCAGCAAACCCTGGCAGCCTGAGGGCAGCAAGGCATTCAGATGCTCTGCGTATCGCGCGCGCATCAGTGGCGGCAATGCTATCAACGCTGCGCGGTCATAAACGGCGCTGCAACCGGCCAGCGCCCCGGCATCGAGGCTAAAGAAATCGCCACACCACAGCTCGATCATGCTGGCCTGGTAGACCTTGAAGGCGCCCTGCTGACTGATGTGCGGCACAAGCTCCTGCTCGCTGAAGAACGCCTCAACCGCCTGCTCCGACAGCTCCACGCCCATTACCGGGTACCCCTGGCTCTTGAGCCATACCAAGTCCAGGCTTTTGCCACACAACGGTACCAGCACCTTTGCCCCCTCGGGCAACCCCAGCACGGGCCAGTGCCGTTGCAAATAGGGATTGACCTCGCGCTGATGGAAGCCGATCTGATTGCTCGCCCAGCGGTCCTGCCAAAATTCAGGCTGCATGAATCACTCCGAAAATTCGATCAAAAGGCGCTAAAACTTATATTAGATTTAGATCGATGATCTGATTGAAGATGACTCCATCTTAACCCTCAGGACCCTGCTCATGCTCCCCAGCCTGTTTATCTCCCACGGCTCGCCCATGCTGGCCTTGCAACCCGGTGCCAGCGGTCCTGCGCTGCAGCGCCTGGCTGCCGAACTGCCACGGCCCAAAGCCATTGTGGTGGTGTCGGCGCATTGGGAAAGCCCGGACCTGCTGGTCAGCGGCAGTGCTGCCCCCGAAACCTGGCACGACTTCGGTGGCTTTCCGCGCGAGCTGTTTGCGGTGCAATACCCCGCGCCGGGTGACCCGCAGTTGGCCAGTGAGATCGTCGAACTGCTGCACGCCGACGGCCTGGCTGCACGTATTGACGAGCAACGCCCCTTCGACCACGGCACCTGGGTCCCGCTGTCGCTAATGTACCCGGCAGCGGACATCCCGGTGGTACAAGTGTCCTTGCCCAGCCGCCTGGGCCCGGCTTTGCAGACTCGAGTCGGGCATGCACTCGCGAGCCTGCGCGAACAGGGTGTGCTGCTGATCGGCTCCGGCAGCATCACCCACAACCTGGGCGAACTGGATTGGCGCGCCGGGCCGGAGACGATTACATCGTGGGCCCGGGAATTTCGTGACTGGGTGGTCGACAGACTCGCGGCCAATGATGACGCCGCCTTGCATGACTATCGCCGCCAGGCGCCACATGCCGTGCGCAGCCATCCCAGCGATGAACATTTGCTGCCGCTGTACTTTGCGCGGGGTGCGGGCGCAGATTTCAGCGTGGCGCACCAAGGCTTCACACTGGGTGCCTTGGGCATGGATATCTATCGCTTTGGCTGAAACCGTTATACCTGTGGGAGCTGGCTTGCCTGCTCTCACAGTTGATCGCGTCGGAGCCTAAAACATGAGGCGAAAAAAAATCCCCGAACCAGTCGGGGATTTTTTATGTGCGATCAATCAGCCCAAGGGCGGATCAATCTTCGCGGTAGCGACGCAGCTTGAGCTGCTTACCGGCAACGCGAGTGTCTTTCAGCTTGGCCAGCAGTTTTTCCAGGCCGTCTTCCGGCAACTCCACCAGGGAGAAGCTATCACGCACCTGGATGCGACCGATGGCTTCACGTGCCAGGCCACCCTCGTTGAGGATAGCGCCCAGCAGGTTCTTGGCAGCGATACCATCACGCGCACCCAGCGCGGTACGGCAACGAGCACGGCCTTCAGCCAATGGCACTGGAGCACGACGCTCACGGTCACCACGGTCTGGACGGTCACCGGAACGCTCTGGACGATCACCGCGTGGCGCGCTGTTCGGAACCAGTGGACGTTCTTTTTCGATGGCTGCCAGGGTCAGGGCCTGACCATTGGTAGCTTTGCGCAGCAGGGCTGCAGCCAGGGCACGCGGGGTGCAACCGATATCGGCGGTCAGGCGGTCCAGCAGGTCGCCGTGGGTCGATTCAGCGTCAGCCACCAGTGGCGCCAGGCTGTTGGTCAGTTTCTTGATGCGCGCATCGAGAACGGCCTGGGCATCCGGCAGGCGGACTTCGGCAACTTTCTGGCCGGTAACACGCTCGATCACTTGCAGCATGCGGCGCTCACGTGGAGTCACCAGCAGCAATGCACGACCTTCGCGACCGGCACGGCCAGTACGGCCGATACGGTGAACGTAGGACTCTGGATCGTAAGGCATGTCAACGTTGAACACGTGGGTGATACGTGGAACGTCGAGGCCACGGGCAGCAACGTCGGTCGCCACAACGATGTCCAGACGGCCATCCTTGAGGGAGTCGATCACGCGCTCACGCTGGTTCTGGGCAATGTCACCGTTCAGCGCAGCGGCTTTGTAGCCTTTGGCTTCCAGGGCGCTGGCCAGGTCCAGGGTCGCTTGCTTGGTGCGCACGAACATGATCAGGGCGTCGAAGTCTTCGACTTCCAGCAGGCTCAATACAGCCGAGGTCTTCTGGTCAGCGTGAACCAACAGGTGAGCCTGTTCGATCGCGGTAACGGTTTGGGTCTTGGTCTGGATCTTCACGTGCTCCGGATCGCGCAGATGGCGTTCGGCAATGGCACGGATGGACTGCGGCAGGGTAGCCGAGAACAGTACGGTCTGACGGGTCGCTGGCAGCGCCTTGAAGATGACTTCCAGGTCATCCATGAAGCCCAGCTTCAACATTTCGTCAGCTTCGTCCAGAACCAGGTGGTTCACGGTCGACAGGACTTTTTCATCACGACGCAGGTGGTCGCACAGACGGCCCGGAGTGGCGACAACGATCTGTGCGCCATTGCGGATTGCCTTGAGTTGTGGGCCCATAGGCGCGCCGCCGTAAACGGCCACAACAGTTACACCCGGCATTTGCTTGGCGTAGGTTTCAAAGGCGGTTGCTACTTGCAGCGCCAACTCACGGGTTGGCGCCAGGATCAGGGCTTGCGGCTCGCGCTTGGCAGGATCGATGCAATGCAGAATAGGCAGGGCGAACGCGGCGGTTTTACCGGTACCGGTTTGCGCCTGGCCAATCATGTCCTTACCGGCCATGATGATCGGGATCGATTGCTGCTGAATCGCCGAAGGTTCTTCGTAGCCGGTCGCTGCGACGGCTGCAAGAATATTCGGGTTAAGATTAAAAGCGGCGAAGCCGCCGGTTTCCTGGGTCATGGGTCTGCCTCTAAGTGCATCCGCAAAGACCCATGCTCCAAAGCTGCGCATGCCGTGTTGAGACTCAAGAGTCGCCCTGGCTGCTTTGTCGGCGGGGATTTGCGAAAACGAATGAATGAAAAAGATTCGTCAAGGAAGAGTCCGCTGTGCGGACGTGCAGCCGAAGCTGACTTCGGGGAATTGCGCTACCTAAACGCGGCCCGGTTAAAGGCCGGCGCGCACTATACCGGAAATAGCTGAAAAAGGGAGCTTTTTTTATCGCCAGGCGCCGATAAACCGCACTGGGTCACGCGCTTTGCAGATCCATGCGCCAGGGTCTATTTTTCAAAGGCCCGGCCCTGTTGGTTATCGAGCTTAAACGGTTCACCCACCCATTGAGACCCTTTGGTCTGAAACCTCACCTGCGCCCCGAGGGCACACCCGATGAATCAAGCCAGCAGTAGCCGTGTCAGCCGCGCACTTGAGGGCCATGTTCTATTGCTAGGCCTGGACCGCGTGGCCAAGCGCAACGCCTTTGACCTGGATTTGCTCAATGAACTGAGCCTGGCCTATGGCGAATTTGATCGAAACGATGACGCACGGGTGGCCGTGGTGTTTGCCCATGGCGATCACTTCACCGCAGGACTGGACCTGGCCAATGTCAGCGGCGTAATGGCCGGCGGCTGGCAACCGCCGCTGGGAGGGTGCGACCCGTGGGGGGTGTTTGCCGGCCCGCGCGTGAGCAAGCCGGTGATCGTCGCCGCCCAAGGTTACTGCCTGACCATTGGTATCGAGTTGATGCTGGCGGCGGATATCAACCTCTGCGCCAGCAATACCCGCTTCGCCCAGATGGAGGTGCAACGCGGCATCTTTCCGTTTGGCGGCGCGACATTGCGCTTTCATCAGATTGCCGGCTGGGGCAATGCGATGCGTTGGCTGCTCACCGGCGACGAATTCGACGCCCATGAGGCCCTGCGCCTGGGGTTGGTGCAGGAAGTGATAGCCAGTGAAGACCTGTTGCCCCGTGCCATTGAATTGGCCAACCGCATTGCCCGCCAGGCGCCGCTGGGTGTGCAGGCAACGTTGATGTCGGCACGCCTGGCGCGCATGGAGGGTGAGGCCGTCGCAGCCGCCGCGCTGCCGCCCATGGTGGATAAACTGCTCAACAGTGAGGACGCCAAGGAGGGTGTTCGGGCGATGGTCGAGAAGCGGCCCGGGGTGTTCAAGGGGATTTGAACAAACTGAATTAGCCGTCGCCAGTGAGAGCCTCTTCGCGGGTAAGCCCGCTCCCACAGGGGATTGCATTTCAACACAGAGTGCAACTCGACTGTGGGCTTGCCCGCGAAAGCGTCCGAACTGACAACTAAGTTGCTGGCCGAATCGCCTTGATCAACGGCTGCAACGAATACCCCAATCGCGGCGCCAAGGCTTCGGCGCGGGCTGACAGCGCATCCAGGTCCAGCACCTGATCCAGCTCCGAAGGCACCAATAGAATCACATTGCCCTCCTTCACCGGCAGCTCCCAGTAATGCCGGTGGTACAACCCACGCAGCAACGCCGCCCCCAGCGGCTTGCCGTCATCGGTGGCCCACTGGTTGATCACCAGCCAGCCGCCGGGGTTGAGTTTCTTCTGACAGTTTTCCAGGAAGGTCCAGGCCAGATGCCCCACGCCCGGGCCGACATCGGTGTAGAGGTCGACGAAAATCAAATCGGCCGATTCAGCACTGTCGAGCAATTGCAGCGCGTCACCAATGCGGATGTACAAGCGCGGATCGTCATCCAGCCCCAGATATTCAATCGCCAGGCGCGGCACATCGGGGCGCAGCTCAATGGCTTCGACATCCTCCAGCGCCAGGAACTTGAGGCATGCCTGGGTCAACGTGCCCGCGCCCAGGCCGAGGAACAACGCACTTTCCGGCTGTTCATGGCACAACGCGCCGATCAGCATCGCGCGGGTGTAGTCGTACTCCAGCCAGCTCGGGTCAGCAGTGAACACACAGCTTTGCTCGATGGCGTCGCCAAATTCGAGAAAGCGGTAATCAGCCACTTCAAGCACACGGATCATGCCGAATTCATCATGGACTTCGGCCAGCAGGCGCTCGACACGCTCCTCGCTCATCACTACTCCTAAAGGGTTTACCGCACGACAAAGGCGCGATTGTCGGCCAAGCGGCAACCACAGGTCACGCACTAATTGCTGCTAACATTGACGCCCTAACATCCACCTGCAAACGAGTTCATGATGAGCCACCCCTGGAGTCCCGATAGCTGGCGAGCCCTGCCGATCCAGCAGCAACCCCGATACCCGGACGCCGCGCACTTGGAGCAAGTGGAGCAGAGCCTGGCGAGCTACCCGCCTCTGGTGTTTGCCGGCGAAGCCCGCGAATTGCGCCGTCAGTTTGCCGAAGTGACCCAGGGTCGTGCCTTCCTGCTGCAAGGTGGCGATTGCGCCGAGAGCTTCGCCGAGTTTTCCGCCGCGAAGATCCGCGACACCTTCAAGGTGCTGCTGCAGATGGCCATTGTCATGACCTTCGCCGCCGGTTGCCCGGTGGTGAAAGTCGGGCGCATGGCCGGCCAGTTCGCCAAGCCACGTTCGGCCAACGATGAAACCATCGACGGCATCACCCTGCCCGCCTACCGTGGCGATATCGTCAACGGCATCGGCTTCGACGAAAAAAGCCGCGTGCCAGACCCGGACCGCCTGTTGCAGTCCTACCACCAGTCCACCGCCACCCTCAACCTGCTGCGCGCCTTTGCCCAGGGCGGTTTTGCCGACCTGCACCAAGTGCACAAGTGGAACCTGGATTTCATCGCCAACTCCGCCCTCGCCGAAAAGTACAGCCAACTGGCCGACCGCATCGACGAAACCCTGGCCTTCATGCGCGCCTGTGGCATGGACAGCTCGCCGCAATTGCGCGAAACCAGCTTTTTCACCGCCCACGAAGCGTTACTGCTCAACTATGAACAAGCCTTCGTGCGCCGCGACAGCCTGACCAACGATTACTACGACTGCTCGGCGCATATGCTGTGGATCGGCGACCGTACCCGTCAATTGGACGGCGCCCATGTCGAGTTCCTGCGCGGGGTGAACAACCCGATCGGCGTGAAAGTCGGACTGAGCATGAACCCGGAGGACCTGATCCGCCTGATCGACATCCTCAACCCGGATAACGACCCTGGCCGCCTCAACCTCATTGCCCGTATGGGTGCAGGCAAGGTCGGCGACCATTTGCCCAACCTGATCCGTGCCGTGCAGCGCGAGGGCAAGCAGGTGCTGTGGAGTTGCGACCCAATGCACGGCAATACCATCAAGGCCAGCAGTGGCTACAAGACCCGCGACTTTGCGCAGATCCTTGGCGAAGTGAAGGATTTTTTCCAGGTGCACCAGGCAGAAGGCAGCTATGCCGGCGGGATCCATATCGAGATGACCGGGCAGAACGTCACCGAGTGCATCGGCGGCGCACGACCGATCACCGAAGATGGCCTGTCAGACCGCTACCACACCCATTGCGACCCACGGATGAATGCCGATCAGTCGCTGGAGTTGGCGTTCCTGATTGCCGAGACCTTGAAACAGGTAAAGCGCTGACGTTTTATCGACGGGGATGACGCCATCGCGGGCAAGCCCGGCTCCCACATTTGAACGCGTTTCTCTGTGG
>JACRYN010000006.1_pt1 | contig 84263 bp, 66 predicted proteins | sample 8023231 | NCBI WGS metagenome assembly JACRYN01 (sample SAMN15756473, study PRJNA655841) | gut metagenome | isolation source: fecal sample D84 from domestic dog with diarrhoea | host: Canis lupus familiaris | place: South Africa: Mmabatho, Mahikeng | collected 2019-09
CTGGCGCTGTTAGCGCTGGCAGGCTTCGCTGTCTTCGGGGGCGCTGCTAAAATCGACATTGGCTTGCAGGGCGGTGTAATCGTTTTCGCTCAAACGCCCGAGCACCGACACCGCCAATTCCACTTCGATGACCTTGCGCAGTTGGTAGACCTGCTCGCCGTCAAGGTGCTGGAAGTGCAAGTAATTGCGCAAGGCGCGGCTGGCCGGCTCGGTGCCGGCCTGGTTCAAGTAAGCCCCGCCGCTGGGGCCGGTGCGCGTGCTCACCAGGCCCTCCACTTCCAACGCCTTGAGCGCTTCGCGTGCCGAACCCTTGGAACACTGGAAGCTTTCCATCAGCTCGCGTTCGGTGGGCAGGCGGTCGCCGGGCTTCAAGGCGTCGGTGACGATCGAGCGCTTGACCGACTCGACAATCACATCGGACAGCTTCTGGCGTTTGCGGCGTAGCGGGCGAGTCAACATGGCGGTGATTTATCGTATTAATGCGGATAAATAGCACTTAATAACGATTGGGGAAGTGCGTCAACGCAGGCTGTCGTTTTTGGTGGCAAGAGGTCGTAAATGCGTGGGCTACTTACTCCCAGGCGCTGAGGTCGAGACAGCGCGTGGACGCCGGCGGTTGTCTACCATAAGCGAGAAAATCCCCCAGCCAGCGGTTGACGCAGCCGTCGGCGCCTGCGCGCGCCGACTCCTTGAGCAAGAGTTGCTCGACACCGGTGGCGACTGCTTCGCCAGGCTCGGCATTGATCAGCACCATGCGCCCGACACGCTCGGGAAACAGCGTGCCGTAGCGGCTGCCGAGGCGGGTGGCAGCGGCGTTGCCCAGGTAGTTGAGGCGCGCCTCGTCAAGTTGCCCGCGCACGAACTCCATGTCCCGCGCGGCCTGTTCCACGGCATTGCCCTCGCGCAGGTCGCGGGCGCTCAGCTCGATGACGTCATAACGGTCGACCAGGGTGCGATAGGCCTGGGTGGCAAGCGACTCCCAGCGGCTGGCGAGGTGAAGAACGAAAGGCGCGTCCTTGGCCTGGAGGGGTTCGCCGGCCTGGATGAACACGACACCTTCACGGTTGAGCGGTTGCCGTGCGCCTACCCGTGTCACGCTCAAGCTTAGGCGGCCGCGCTGGGGTGCGGCATGGTCGCGGGGGACGTTGACCAGGCCGCATTGGGTGCGGCCAACCACTTGCGGGTTCAAGTGCGCCGTCGTGGTGAGGGGGCAGTCCAGCAGCCAGTCGATTGCGGTGGGGGCGATCAAGGGCTTGGCCAGCGCCAGGTTCGGTATCAACCAGCAGCCAATGCAGGCCAGGCCTTTTACAACAACGCTGGGTTTCATCATGAGGTCCCGGGCTTCCGTGTGATAACGGCTTTTTTACCAAGGACCTTGAGGTGGAGAATGTAGGGTGAAGAAACAACTCGTGTATGAAATATGAGTTTCGTTTATCAGATGTTGGTTTTCCAGCCACCGCCTAATGCCTTGTACAGGGCGATGCTGGCTTGTAAGCGCGACAGGCGCAGTAGCACGTTCTGGTCCTGGGCGCCGTACAAAGTGCGCTGGGTTTCCAGCACCGTGAGCAGGTCTTCGGCACCGGCTTCGTAGCGGCTCTGGGCAATCTGAAACGCGGTCTGCGCCTGTTGCAGCTCCTCGCTTTGCCACTGGCGTTGCTGGTCAAGGCGGGTGATGCTGCTGAGGGCTTTTTCCACATCGGCAAAGCCATTGATGATCGCCCCGCGGTAGGTTTGCAGCAGTTCATCCTGGCGTGCCCGAGCCTTGTCGCGCTCGGCGCTCAGCCGGCCATTGTTGAAGATTGGCGCCATCAGGCCCGAGGTCAGGGTGTAGAAGGGGCTGCGCAGGACCTCTTGGGCCTTGTATGCGCCAGAGCCGAGGGTCGCGCCCAATGTCACTGAAGGCAGCATCGCTGCACGGGCCACCGTGACGTCGGCACGGGCCGCTGCCAACTGGGCCTCGGCCTGGGCGAGGTCGGGGCGCCGGCTCAATAACTGGCTCGGTACACCGGGCCCGATACTCGGCCAGGTCAATGCCTGGAAGGGTTCAGCGCCCAGTTCCAGAGCCTGTACGGGTTGACCAAGCAAGGCTGCCAAAGTGATTTGCGACTCTTCGACCGATTGCTGGATCAGCGGCAATTGCCGTTGCTGGCTGGCCACCAGGCTCTTCTGTTGAGCCAGTTCCAGGGCCGTGGCGGAACCGGCGTCGTGGCGGGTCTGTACCAGGTTCAGCACATTGCGCGCATTCGCCAGGTTGAGCTCGGCAATCTGCAGGCGCTGGCGCGCGGCCAGGGTTTGCGCATAGCGGTCGGCGACATTGCTGAGCAGGGTCAGCTCCACGTTGGCCTGATCGAACTCACTGGCGTGCAGGCTCTGCACGGCGCTGTCGCGCGCAGCGGCGCGGCCCCCCCAGAAGTCGATTTCATAGCTGGCGGTGAGGCTGGCGTCATAGCTGTTGACGGTCCGATTGCTTTCGGTGGCGTCCAGGTCCGAGTTGCCGCTGCCGCGTAACAGCCTTTGCCGGCTGGCGGTGAGGTTGAACTTCAGTTCCGGCAGCAGCGGTGCGCCGGCAATCACCGCCGTGGCCTGGGCCTGACGGACCCGCGCCATGGCGGCTGCTACGTCGAAACTGTCACGACGGGCCTGATCGATCAGGCGGTTCAACGCCGGGCTGCCAAACTGCGTCCACCAGCGCTGGTTGATGGCTTGGGTCGCTTCGCGTTCTGCATAGTGCCAGGTGGCGGGCGTGGCGAGGCCGCTGTCGATGGCCGGCGGGTTAGCGCCACAGGCCGTGAGCAACAGGCACACACTGAACGCTGACAGTTGTGGAGTGAGAGATCGTTTATTCACTGGTCAACGCCTTAACCGGATCGAGCCGGGCAGCTTTACGGGCCGGCATGAAGCCGAATACGACGCCGGTAACCAGCGCACAGCCAAACGCGCCGAGCACCGCCACCAGGGAAAACTGCACCGCCACTTCAGCCAGCACCAGCACGCCGCCCACCAGCAATGCCAGGGCAATACCGAACAGGCCGCCGACCACCGAGAGCATCACCGCCTCGGTGAGGAACTGGCGCAGGATGTCGCGCTGGCGCGCCCCGGTGGCCATACGGATGCCGATTTCACGGGTGCGTTCGCGCACGGTCATCAACATGATATTCATCACGCCGATGCCGCCCACCAGCAGGGAGATCGCCGCAATCGAGCCGAGCATCAGCGACAGGGTGTTCTGGGTGCGGGCTTCGGCCTGAATCATCGCGGCATTGTTGGTCAGCTCGTAGTCGCGCTTGCCGTTGTGCAGCTTCAGCATCAACTGGTCGATGGCGCGTTCGGCTTCATGCACCTTGCGTGCATCGGTGGTGGCAATCGCCACGTATTCGGGGTTGTAGCTGCCGAACAGGCGGACACTGGCGGCGCTGTAGGGAATGGCGACACGGTCGTCACTGTCCTTGTTGCCGGAGCTGGAGCCTTTTTCCGCGAGCACGCCGACCACCTGGAAGGGGACGTTCTCGATCAGGATGTACTGGCCGATAGGGCTGGCCACGTCCTTGAACAGTTTTTGGCGGATGCGCGCGCCGATCACGGCGACCGTGGCGGCGGCGCGTTCGTCGGCCTCGGTGAAGTAGCTGCCCTCGACCACCGGCCAGTTGAAGATCTCCGGGAAGTTGGTGTCGTTGCCCCCCACGTAAGCCATGTAGTCGACGTTGCCGAAGCGCACTCCCGCGTCGGTGCCGTTGACCGGCATGATGCGCTTGACCTGAGGCAGCGTCGCCAGGGCCGCGACATCGTTGAGGGACACGATACCCAGCGGCGTACGCGGGTTGGGCGAAGATCCGCTGAGGTAGATGATATTGGAGCCGAATGCGCCCATCTGCGCCATGACCTGGCGCTTGCTGCCTTCGCCCACTGCCAGCATCACCACCACCGACGCGACGCCGATGATGATGCCCAACAGCGTCAGCGCCGTGCGAAAACGGTTGATCCACATCACCCGCCAGGCGGCCTGCACGGCATCCAGCAATTCGGCTTTCCAGGCACCATTGTGCTCGGCGCCGTCGACCAGGCGTTGGCGCAGGTCCACGGCGTGCAAGGCGCCGGCCGCCACGCTGGGTGTGGCCGCGCGGGTGTCAGCCGAATCGCTGATGATCTGGCCGTCGCGAATCTCGATGATGCGGTTGGCTCGCGCTGCCACTTCACGGTCGTGGGTAATCAGAATGACCACATGGCCCTGGCTCGCCAGTTCGTCGAGCAAGGCCATAACCTCGGCGCCGCTATGGCTGTCGAGGGCGCCGGTGGGTTCGTCGGCGAGGATGATATGGCCGCCGTTCATCAGGGCGCGGGCGATGGACACCCGTTGCTGTTGCCCACCCGACAGCTGGTGCGGCCGATTGCCGGTGCGCTCGGCCAGGCCCAGGCGGGTGAGCAGGGCGCTGGCGCGGGCATGGCGTTCGGCGGCGCTGATGCCGGCATAGATCGCCGGCATCTCGACGTTTTCCTGGGCGGAGCCTGAGGGAATCAAGTGGTAGCCCTGGAACACAAAACCGAAGGCTTCGCGGCGTAGCCAGGCCAGTTCGTCGCTGCCCAGGTGGGCGACGTTTTCCCCGGCGAACAGGTAGTCGCCCTCGGTGGGGCGGTCGAGGCAGCCGAGGATGTTCATCAGCGTCGATTTACCCGAGCCCGACGCGCCGACAATGGCGACGAACTCGCCGGCATGGATCGACAGGTCGATGCCGCGCAACACATCGACCTGCGGGCTGTCGCCGCCGCCGTAGGATTTGCGGATGCCTTTGAGTTCAATCAGGGGCGTGGTCATTTCAGCCCCCATGGCTATCAACCGGGCCGATCAACAGGTGGTCGCCCTCGCTCAACCCCTCGAGCACTTCCACCCGCAGGCGGTCGCTGATGCCCAGGCGCACTTCACGGTCTTCGATGGCTCCGTTTTTGGCGACCACCCGGGCGATTTGCGCTGCGGAGCCGGGCACGCTTTGCAAGGCGGCGACGGGTACGGAGAGGGCGTCCTTGACTTGGCTGGCGACGAAAAAGACCTGGGTGGTCATCTCGGCCATCAGCGCGTTGTCGGCGTTGTCCACGTCCAGCAGCACCGTGTACAGCACCACTCGGCCAGTGCCGCTCTTGCTGGTGCTGCTCGGGCTGCCGCTGCCCTGGGTTTCGTTCAAGGGCTTGGGCGGGATCGGCAGGATTTGGCGCACGGTGCTGGTCCAGCGCCGGCTGCCACCGCTCAGGGTGGTGAAATACGCGCTCATGCCGGGTTTGACATGGCCGATGTCGGCTTCGGAGACTTCCGCCCACACCGTCATGGGCGACAGCTTGGCGATGCGCAGGATCAGCGGGGTTTGCTGTTGCGCGTTGAGGGTCTGGCCGACGCGTGCATCCACGGCCACCACGGTACCGGTCATTGGCGCGTAGATGCGCGTGTAGCCCAACTCGGCTTCATCGCTGCGCAGGCTGGCCTGGGCCTGGCGGATCTGTGCCTGGAACATCTGGACCCGCGCCTGGGTCGCGCTGAGTTCCGCCTTGGCGGTCTGCACGTCTTCCTCGCGGGTGGCGTTGCCGGCACTCAGGCGCTGCTGACGCTGGTACTTCTGATGGGCCAGTTGGTGCTGGGCTTTCTGCTCCTGCAACTGGGCCTGCAGGTTTTCGATGGCATAGCGGCTGGCGTCGAGCTTGGCTTTTTGCGTGGCGGGGTCGATCTCCACCAGCAATTGGCCCTCTTGGACCTGGTCACCGGCCTCGACGTGGATTTTGCGGATCTGCCCGGAGGCTTGGGCGCCGACGTCTACGTAACGTCGCGGTTGCAGGGTGCCCAGGGCGGTGACGCTGTTTTCGATGTCGGCGCGGGTCACGGTGACGGTGGCCAGGGCGTCGCGGCCCGGCGTCAGGCCCTGCCAGGTGGCAAACGCAACGATGGGAATCAGGCACGCCACCACAAGCAGGGCGCGTCGGGCAGGTCGAGGGCGTTTCATGGGTAGCTTCCAGCCAGGAAAGTTCGGGGCGCAGTCGCGCAGAGCTGACAGGTAAACGAGGAAAATGCTCCGGAATTTAGGCTGTTACATAAGTAGTTACAGCGCGAATTGCGAAAAAAACCGACCGCTGATGAGAGAGTTCTTTAAAAGTAGATGAGAATTACTATAAATTGCACACACTCAAACTGCCATCATCGGTGATGGCAAAACCGCCAATGATTGCGGGCGCATCCAGGTAAGGGGATGCGCTCTTGGGTTTTTCGCGAGCAAGCTCGCTCCTACAGGGGCCGGGTGTCGTTTGTACCAAGGCCGTGGGGTCAGGAGTCATGTTGGAAAACTACTATCGCGAGCTGGTGTGTTTCCTCAACGCCAAGCTGGGCAACCGTCAGGTGGCCGAAGATGTGGTGCATGACGCTTATGTGCGGGTGCTCGAGCGCGCAAGCGACACCCCGATCGAACAGCCCCGCGCCTTCCTGTACCGCACCGCCTTGAACCTGGTGATCGACGGCCATCGGCGCAACGCCGTGCGCCAAACCGAGCCCCTGGAGGTGCTGGACAGCGAAGAGCGCTTCGCCGCCTGTTCCCCCCACGCCAGCCACGATCAGGGCCAGCGCCTGGAGATGCTCGAGCGCGCCTTGGCCGAGCTGCCGGTGGCCTGTCGCGATAGTTTCCTATTGCGCAAGCTCGAAGGCCTGTCCCATGTGCAAATCGCTGAACGCCTGAACATTTCCCGCAGTCTGGTGGAAAAACACATCGTCAATGCGATGAAGCACTGCCGGGTGCGCATGCGCGAGTGGGAAGCGCACTGATCGGCTGTTAGTTAAATTTTATTTCACTGTCCTCGTTTCCTATCAACACACGGCCTGTTGTTCAGGCCATGAAGGTATTCCCGCCCCACCGCCATGGGGCTTATCCAGAGGACACTGGAATGACACAGGCAATTGCTTCGCCCGCGGTTCATGACCTGATCGGGATCGGTTTCGGCCCTTCGAACCTGGCGCTGGCCATCGCCCTGCAGGAGCGTGAAAAGGCCCAGGGCAAGCTGGACGTGCTGTTTCTCGACAAACAAGCCGACTACCGCTGGCACGGCAATACCCTGGTGACCCAGAGTGAACTGCAGATTTCGTTCCTCAAGGACCTGGTGACCCTGCGCAACCCCACCAGCCCGTACTCCTTCGTCAACTACCTCAAGGCCCACGACCGCCTGGTGGACTTCATCAACCTGGGCACCTTTTACCCTTGCCGCATGGAGTACAACGACTACCTGCGCTGGGTGGCGGGGCAGTTCCAGGCCCAGGCCAACTACGGCGAGGAAGTGCTGGCCATCGAGCCGATCCTGCATCAGCAACAGGTCGAGGCGTTGCGCGTGATCTCCCGTGATGCCCAAGGCGAGCAGCATGTGCGCACCACCCGTTCGGTGGTGGTCAGCGCCGGCGGCACACCGCGCATCCCCGAGGCATTCAAGGCGCTCAAGGGCGATAGCCGGGTGTTTCACCATTCCCAGTACCTGGAGCGCATGGCCAGCCAGCCGTGCGTAGACGGCAAGCCGATGCGCATCGCCGTGATCGGCGGCGGCCAGAGCGCGGCAGAAGCTTTTATCGACCTCAATGACAGCTTCCCGTCGGTGCAGGTCGACATGATCCTGCGCGGTTCGGCGCTCAAACCGGCCGACGACAGCCCGTTCGTCAACGAAGTGTTCTCGCCGGCCTTTACTGACCTGGTGTTCCAGCAAGTCGGTGCCGAGCGTGAGCGTTTGGTCGCCGAATACCAGAACACCAACTACTCGGTAGTGGACCTGGACCTGATCGAGCGAATCTACGGGATTTTCTACCGCCAGAAAGTCTCCGGCATCGCCCGCCAGGCGTTCCGCACCCTGACCGTAGTCGAGAAGGCCACCCCAGGCCCGCTGGGTATCGAACTGGCCCTGCGCAATAGCGCCACCGGCGAAACCAGCCTCAACCATTACGACGCGGTGATCCTCGCCACCGGCTACGAGCGCCAGATGCACCGTGAACTGCTGGCGCCGCTGCAAGCCTACATGGGCGACTTCGAAGTGGCACGCGACTACCGCATCGTCACCGACGAGCGCTGCAAGGCTGGCATCTACATCCAGGGCTTCAGCCAGGCCAGCCATGGCTTGAGCGATACCTTGCTGTCGGTGTTGCCGATTCGGGCGGATGAGATTGCGGCGTCGTTGTATGCGCTGGACCATCATCGTGGCAAGGCGCGTTCGGTGCAGGACTTGCTGCTGGCAACCGCCAGCTGACCGATCCGCTTATTGTGGCGAAGGAGCTTGCTCCCGTTCGGGTGCGTAGCGCCCGCAAGCTTTTGGGGCCGCTTCGCAGCCCAGCGGGAGCAAGCTCCCTCGCCACAAGAGCTCGCTCCTACAGACGGCACTTGTGACAAAGTGTGGCTATTGGTACTGTACAAAAAACCAGTATCGGTAGCCCTCCATGCAGTTGATCGAAAAACTCAGCATCCTCGCCGACGCCGCCAAGTACGACGCGTCCTGCGCCAGCAGTGGCGCGCCCAAGCGCAGTTCCGAGGGCAAGGCGGGGCTGGGTTCCACCAATGGCATGGGCATCTGCCACAGCTACACGCCCGATGGCCGTTGCGTGTCGTTGCTCAAGGTGTTGCTCACCAACTTCTGCCTCTACGACTGCCAATACTGCGTCAACCGCCGCTCCAGCGACGTGCCCCGTGCGCGCTTCAGCCCGGAGGAGGTGGTCACCCTGACCCTGGATTTCTACAAGCGCAATTGCGTCAGTGGGCTGTTCCTCAGTTCCGGCATCATCCGTTCGTCGGACTACACCATGGAGCAACTGGTGCGGGTCGCCAAACTGCTGCGCGAAGAGCATGACTTTCGCGGTTATATCCACCTCAAGACCATCCCCGATGCCGACCCGGCCCTGATCGCCGAGGCTGGCCGTTATGCCGATCGCCTCAGCGTGAATATCGAACTGCCCACCGACGCCAGCCTGCAGACCCTGGCGCCCGAGAAGCAGATCGGCTCGATCAAGCAGGCCATGCAGACCATCTACACCGGCGAACAGACGGTGCTCAACGAACCCCGTGCGCCACGTTTTGCCCCGGCCGGGCAGAGCACGCAGATGATCGTCGGTGCCGACGACACCGACGACAGCACCATCCTGCACGGTGCCGAGGCGTTGTACGGTAATTTCAAGCTGCGCCGCGTGTATTACTCGGCGTTCAGCCCCATCCCCAACAGCCCGAAAAGCGTACCCCTGGCCGCGCCGCCCTTGATGCGCGAGCACCGCTTGTACCAGGCTGATTTCCTGCTGCGCAGCTACGGTTTCAGCGCCAATGAGCTGTTCGCCGGCCCCGGTGACCTGGCACTGGATATCGACCCCAAGCTGGCCTGGGCCCTGGAGCATCGTGAGGTGTTCCCCCTGGACCTGAACCGCGCCGAGCCGACCCTGATCGCACGTATTCCCGGCATCGGCCTGCGCACCACCCAGCGCCTGGTCGACCTGCGCCGTGAACGCAAGATCCGCTTCGAAGACCTGGCGCGCATGCGCTGCGTGCTGGCCAAGGCCAAGCCGTTTTTCATCACCAGCGACTACCACCCGCAGCAGGCCGACAGCACCAGTGTGTTGTTGCGCGAACAATTGCGTGACCGTCCGCAGCCGCAACAGATGGGGCTGTGGGGATGATCAGCCTGGAGTGCGACAACCTGTTCAGTACCTGGCGCGAACAGGCCCGCTGGTTGCTCAGCCATCAGGTCGACCCCAGCCAGGTCAGTTGGGGCGAGGTGCAGGCGGCGGACCTGTTCGCTACCGATGAACTGATCCCACCAGGGATGGGGCCGTTTCAGGCGCGCATACCCAAGGCGTTGTTGCAATTGTTGGAGTCCGCTGCCTGTTATCACGGTGATCAGCGCTGGAGCCTGTTGTATGAAGTGCTGTGGCGGGTCAGCCATGGTGATCGCACGGCCATGCTCGCGGGTGACAAGCTTGGCAGCGAATTGCAGCGGCGCATCAAGCAAGTCAGCCGGGAAGCCCACCACTTGCATGCGTTTGTGCGCTTCATCGCGCTGCCGGACGGGGCCGGGCCGGAACTGCCGGAGTACGTGGCCTGGCATGAGCCGGCCCATGACATTCTCAAGAGCGCCAGCGAGCATTTTATCGGGCGCATGGGCCGCCATCGCTGGATGATCGCCACGCCCCTGGACGGGGTGTATTACGACGGCGAGCAATTGATTCATCAGCGCCAGTGCCCCGAGGCCTGGCAGCAACTGGCACAGAATGTTGAAGATCCCCACAGTGCGATGTGGTTGACCTACTACAGCCACATCTTCAACCCGGCGCGGCTGAACCCCAAGGTGATGGAAGGGCATTTGCCCAGCCGCTTCTGGAAGAATTTGCCGGAGGGCAAGTTGATCCCGGGGCTGATCAGCGAGGCGCGTACGGGCAAGCAGAAGGATGGGCAGGCGAAGCTGGTGGGTGCCAAGCCAGGCAAAAGAATTGCAAACCCGGTCAATGTGGGAGCTGGCTTGCCTGCGATAGCGGTCGACCCGTCAGATGTGGGGTGACTGATTGATCGTTCCCACGCTCTGCGTGGGAATGCCACCCTGGACGCTCCGCGTCTGCTCTTGAAGTTGTGACGCGGAGCGTCACTGGATGCATTCCCACGCAGAGCGTGGGAACGAGCTAGCTGGTTCAGGCCAGTTCGGTCGCGGTGTTCTTGACCACCGCCAACTCCGGATGCGCCACCAGCTTATCAATGTGCAACTCATCATTGTTCAACCAGTTCTCGGTCAGCACCCGGTAATGCTCCATATCCCGGCAGCGCATGCGCAGGCTGTAGTCGAACGGCCCGCTGATCAACTGGCATTCGAATACCTGCGGGCAGGCTTTCACGCAGGCTTCGAAGGCCTTTTGCGCCGAGCGCCCGCTTTGGTTGGACAGGGCCACCAGCACCAGCAGCGACAGCCCCGGTGAGACCATCTGCACATCGATGATCGCCCCATACCCACGGATCACCCCGCGTCGCTCCAGCTTGCGCACCCGCTCCAGGCAGGGCCTGGGGGTGAGGTGCACCAATGACGAGAGCTTTTCGTAGGTGATACGCCCCTGATGCCTGAGTACGTCGATGATCGCTTCGTCGATGCGATCCAGCGTAGGGGAAGAATGGGGTCCGTTGGCCTTGGTATCCATGAGTTCACTTCAAACGGTTAGAAAGAAATTGCTGCAAGCGTTCGCTGGTGGGATGGTCGAGGATCTCGGCGCCGCCGTGTTCTTCGACTTGGCCCTGGTGCAGGAACAGTACTTGGCTGGACACCTGGCGGGCAAAGCCCATTTCGTGGGTGACCATCAGCATGGTACGACCTTCCTCGGCCAACGTCTGTATGACTTTAAGCACTTCTCCTACAAGCTCCGGGTCCAGGGCCGAGGTGGGTTCATCAAACAGGATGATCTCCGGCTCCATCGCCAGCGCTCGCGCAATCGCCACCCGCTGCTGCTGGCCACCGGACAGGAACGCCGGGTATTGGTCCGCCACGCGGCTCGGCAGGCCGACCTTGTCCAGGTACAGCCGCGCACGTTTCTCGGCTTCGGCGGCGCTCACGTTCAGCACCCGGCGCGGGGCCATGGTGATGTTTTCCAGCACGGTCATGTGGCTCCACAGGTTGAAGTGCTGGAACACCATGGCCAGGCGCGTGCGCAGGTTTTGCAGTTGCGCCTGGTGCGGCGCGCGGGTGCCGGCGCGGCCTGGTTGCATTTCGATGCTGATGCCGTCCAGGGTGATCACCCCGGCGTCAGGCTGTTCCAGAAAATTGATGCACCGCAGCATCGTGCTTTTGCCCGAACCGCTGGCGCCGATCAAGCTGATCACATCGCCCTGGCGTGCGTTGAGGGACACGCCCTTGAGCACTTCGTGTTCGCCGTAGCGTTTATGGATACCTTCGACTTGCAGCTTGATGGCCGCCGTGGCGGTGTTGCCGACGGGTACATCCATTGGATAAGCGGCCAGGGCCTGCGCGGACTGATTCATGGGTTAGCCTCGGGTAGGAACAAGAAAGCGCATCCAGCGACGTTCGGCCAGCCTGAACAGGCCCACCAGTGCAAAGGACAGCAGCATGTAGAGCAGGGCGGCGATGCCGAAAGCCTGGAAGGTCAGGAACGTCTCGGCATTCGCATCGCGGGCGACCTTGAGGATGTCGGCGACGGTGGCGGTGAACGCCAGCGACGTGGCGTGCAGCATCAGGATCATTTCATTGCTGTAGGCCGGCAGGGCGCGACGCAATGCGGCGGGCACGATCACAAACAGGTTCAGCCGCCAGCCGTGCAGGCCATAGGCGCGTGCCGCTTCGATCTCGCCATGGGGAATGTTGCGAATTGCCCCGGCGAAGATTTCCACGGTGTAGGCGCAGGTGTTGAGCACAAACGCCAACAGCGTGCAGTTCAGCGCATTGCGGAAAAACTGGTTGAGCAGGGCGTTGTCCTGCACCACTTCCAGGCTGTACAGCCCGGTGTAGCAAATCAACAGTTGGATATACAGCGGCGTGCCGCGGAACAGGTAGGTGTAGACCTCCACCGGCCAGCGCAGCCAGAAATGTTCTGAGACGCGTGCCAGCGCCAGGGGGATCGACAGGCCAAAGCCCAGCACTACCGAAATAATGAACAGCCACAAGGTCATGGCGACACCGGACAGGCCGCTGCCATCGCTGAACAGGTAGGCCAGGCCGTATTGCTGGAACAGTTCGATCATCGCGCCATCCCCTTGATGCCCAGGTTATAGCGCCGTTCCAGGCGCTTGAAGATGCGGTTGGAGAGGGTAGTAATCACCAGGTACACCAGGCCCGCGAGGATCAGGAAGTACAGCGGCTCGCTGGTGGACTTGCCGGCGTTCTGGGCGGCCTTGACCAGGTCTGACAGGCCGATGATCGACACCAGCGCCGTGGACTTGAGCAGCACCAGCCAGTTATTGCCCAGGCCCGGCAGGGCAAAGCGCATCAGTTGCGGGAACAGCACCAGGTGAAAGCGCTGCCAGCGGCTCAGGCCGTAGGCGGTGGCGGCTTCCAGTTGGCCCGCCGGCACGCTGAGGATCGCACCCCGGAAGTTCTCGGTGAAATATGCACCGTAGATAAACCCCAGGGTGATCACCCCGGCGGTAAACGGGTCGATTTCAACGTAGTCCCAGCCGAACGCTTCGGTCAGGTCGTTGAGCCACAGTTGCAGGCTGTAGAAGATCAGCAGGATCAGCACCAGGTCCGGCACGCTGCGGATCAACGTGGTGTAGAGCGTGGCCGGCACGCGCAGCCATTCGACGCTGGAGAGTTTGGCACCCGCGGCGACCAGGCCCAGGGTAAGGCTCAGGGCCAGGGCGAGGAACGCCAGCTTGAGCGTCATCCAGGCACCCTGGGCCAGCATGGGGCCGTAGCCTTGCAGGTTGAGGAGGTCGTTCATGGGGAAGATCTCGAAGGAGTGCACGGATTTACTGTGGGAGCTGGCTTGTTGTGGCGAGGGAGCTTGCTCCCGTTCGACAGTGCAGCTGGAGCCGGATTTTTGGGGGCGCTTCGCACCCCAGCGGGAGCAAGCTCCCTCGCCACAACAAGCCCGCTCCCACAGGGGCACGGGTTGCCGGTTACTCGTTGTAGATGTCCTGATCGCCGAAGTATTTCTTCTGGATCTGGGCGTAGGTGCCATCGGCCTGGACGGCGGCGATGCCCTTGTTGATCAGCTCACGCAACGCCTGGTCGTTCTTGCGCAGGCCCATGGCGATGTCCAGAGGCAGGGTCGGGTCCTTGAAGGCCGGGCCGGTCTTGAAGTCGGCGCCTTCGGGCTTGGACAGGAAGTTGAGCTGGGCTTCGAGCTTGTCCGTCAGGGTGGCGTCGAGGCGGCCGTTTTGCAGGTCGGCGTAGTTCTGTTCCTGGGACTGGTACGCCTTGATCTGTGCACCGAGCTTGGCCAGGTGCGCGCGGGCATAGGCTTCCTGCAACGAGCCTTGCAGCACGCCAACCTGCTTGCCGTTCAGCGACTCGGGGGTGTCACCGAAGGTGGCGTTTTTGCGGGTGATCACCGAGGTGGGGCTGAGGAACAGGCGGTCGGTGAAGTCGATGACTTTCTCGCGGGCCGGAGTCACGGCCATGGAAGACATGATCGCGTCGAACTTGCGCGCACGCAGGGCCGGGATCATGCCGTCGAATTCGTTGTGCACCCAGGTGCATTTCACTTCGAGCTTGGCGCAGATGGCGTTGCCCAGTTCGATATCGAAACCTTGCAGGCTGCCGTCGGCGGCGACGGATTCGAAGGGCGGGTATTCGGGGAACACGCCAAACCGGATTTCTTTCCAGTCCTGGGCGTGGGCAGCAGTGGCGCACAGTGGCAACAGCAACGCAGCGAAGAGTGATCGCAGAGGAGTCATGTGTCGGTCCCTATATTTTGTAATTGATGTCAGGGGCAGTGAATAACTGGGAGCAGAGAATGCTTCATGATGGTGCGTTTTTTGTGTCGTTTACCCCCTGCGCAAAGCGCAAATTGCGCTGTTAATACAGGCAATGCAGCGGAATCGGCTGTGACACCGGCAAAATCGGCTTTCAACCCACCCGAATCTGGCCTGCCCTGGGCGCAAAGCGGCAAGCCAGAGCGGTTTCAGGCGCGCTTTTTATGCTGTACCACAGGTTGCTGGGCCAGGCGTGCAAACAGGTCTTTCGGGTCGGCCAGGTCTGGCACCAGCTCCAGCTCGCTGCCCACATCCAGGGCCTTGGCCACGTCCAGTACATAGCGCAGGGCCGAATAGTCTTCGATAGCAAAACCCACCGAGTCGAACAGGGTGATCTGGCGTTCATTCTCGCGGCCCGGCTGTTGGCCGTTGATCACTTGCCACAGCTCGGTGACCGGCGAATCTTCCGGCATGTGCTGGATTTCGCCTTCGATGCGGCTTTGCGGTTCGTACTCGACGATCACCCTGGCGCGCTCGACGATACGGCGGTCCAGCTCGGTCTTGCCCGGGCAGTCACCGCCCACGGCATTGAGGTGCATGCCTGGCTCGATCATCTCGTCAGTCAGGATGGTGGCGTAGGCCTTGTCTGCAGTCACGGTGGTGACAATGTCCGCGCCTTTGACTGCCTCGGCGACGCTGGCGGCCAGGATCACCTTGATCGCCGGGAACGCCTTGAGGTTGGCGGCGAGCTTGGCGGTGGCCTGGGGGTCGATGTCGAACAAGCGGATTTCAGTAATGCCCAGCATGGCGTGGAAGGCCAGTGCCTGGAATTCGCTTTGGCAGCCGTTGCCGATCAGCGCCATGCTGCGGCTGTTGGCGCGGGCCAGGTAGCGGGCGACCAGGGCCGAGGTGGCAGCGGTGCGGATCGCAGTGGTCAGGGTCATCTCCGCTAGCAGCACCGGTTTGCCGGTATCGACGTCGCCCAAGGCGCCGAATGCCATCACGGTGAGCATGCCGGCCAGGGTGTTTTTCGGGTGGCCGTTGACGTACTTGAAGGCGTACAGCGAAGCGTCGGACACCGGCATCAGCTCGATCACGCCATCCGGTGAGTGGTTGGCCAGGCGCGCGCACTTTTCGAAATCCTGCCAGCGCAGGTAGTCGGCGCGAATGTAGTCGGCCATCTCGGTGATACAGGTTTGCAGGCCTTTTTGCGATACCAGGTAGCTGAGGTCGTTGACGTCGATATAACGGGTCATGGCAGGACTCCTTATTGAAATGAGGGACGGGCCGGCAGATGCACTTCGGCCAGCATGCAGCGGGCACTGCCGCCGCCGATGCGTTCGATGTTGTCGATATTCACCACCACCGGCCGCGTATGGCGTTCCACATGCTGACGCTGCGCCGGATGCAGGGCGCCCCAGGCACTGGCGGACATCACCAGCAATGGCTGGCCGTCCCGGTCGTGGACCTCCAGCATGTTGCCGGCGAAGGCTTCCAACTGGTCGAAGTCCAGGCTGAGGATGTCCTTGCCGGTGTCACGCAGGGAGCGTTCCAGGGCCAGGCGCTCGCTGTCGTCGGGCAGGGCCTGCAGGCACACCACCGCGAGGTCGCGGCCAACGCTCATCATCACGTTGCTGTGGTAGATGGGGGCCTGGTGACGGTCCAGGGCGTGGAACACGCAGAGTTGGTAGTCGAGGCGTTCGGCAAACTGGCGTAGGGCCGCGTGGTGGGTGCGCCCCGAATGGCACGCGTAGCTGATGCGGTGCTGGCGGTCGAGCACCATGCTGCCGGTGCCTTCCAGGAAGATGTTCTGTTGTTCCAGGTGGCTCAGGTCGATGGTGGTGTTGATCGCAAAGCGTTGCTCCAGTACTTGCAGCACGCCCTTGTTGCGCTCCAGTCGGCGGTTCTGGCCTTCCATGGGGTAGAGCACCAGGCTGCCGTCGGCATGGCTGCTCCACCAGTTGTTGGGGAAGATCGAGTCGGGCGTATGAGGCGCCGGCGTGTCCTGCACCACCAGCACCTCCACGCCATGCTGGCGCAGGGTGTCGACATAACCGTCGAACTCCTCCAGCGCTTTGTGCTGTGCACTGAGCGGGTCCAGCGGCGGGCGTTGGAAACGGTTGTTGATCGCGGTATCCGGGTTGAAGGCAAAGCGCGCCGGGCGGATCATCAGGACGGTGTTGGTGGTTTGCATGGGGGCACGGGTCCGTTGGGGATCTTGTGCCGCTATTGTGTGCGTTGCGGGGAAAGGATCCCGGCTGAAACAGCGGGGTGGCTCAGCCAAGAAAGCTGAAAACGGGGGTGGCGCAGCCGAATCGGCTGTCAGATTGAAATACGATCAACCTGTGGGAGCAGGCAAGCCAGCTCCCACATTGGTATTGTGGTGATTGTTATCGTTGTGTCAGCCAGGAGGAACCATGTCTACCGCTGTTCGCCTTGCCCAACCTTCAGATGCCGAGGGCATCAGCCAGGTCATCCTGGCTGCGCTGCACAGCAGCAACGCACGTGATTACCCAGCAGATGTGATTGCGCGGGTTGCCAGCAACTTCACCCCCGACGCGGTAATGGCGTTACTCCAGCGGCGTGTGGTGTTGGTGGCGACTCAGGATCAACTGATCGTTGCTACGGCCGCACTGGACGGCAACGTGGTGCGCTCGGTGTTCGTCAACCCGGCGCTGCAAGGGCAGGGCATTGGCCGATTGTTGATGATCGAGATCGAGCTGCGCGCCCGTGAAGCCGGCGTGACGGTGCTGAGCGTGCCGTCCTCGCTGACGGCGCAAGCCTTCTACGCCAAGCTGGGTTTTCACAACGTGCGTGACGTGTACCACGGCAACGAGCGCACGTTGGTGATGGAAAAGGCGCTGTTGTCCCGCCACCCCATCGGGCCGTATCGCGACCGTCAACACCGTGCCCAGGTGATTGAGTTATGGCAGCAGGCGTTTGGCTATGACACCGCGCATAACCTGCCGAGCCTGGCGATTGATAAGAAACTGGCGGTCAATGACGGGTTGTTCTTCGTTGCCACCGACAACAAAGCCGTGATCGGTACGATCCTCGCCGGCTATGACGGGCATCGTGGCTGGTTGTATTCGGTGGCGGTGCATACCGACTATCGGCGCCATGGCCTGGGGTCGTCGCTGGTGCGCTATGCCGAACAGGCGTTGACAGCGCTGGGTTGCATGAAAATCAACCTGCAGATCACCGGCGGCAATGACGTGGTGGTGGGGTTTTATGAGGCGTTGGGGTATGGGGTGGAGCCGAGGATCAGTATGGGCAAGAAGATTGCCGAGAATATTACGCCACGCTCATGAAGGTGCAGAAACCAGTGTGGGAGCTGGCTTGCCTGCGATAGCGATAGGCCTTTGATCGTTCCCACGCTGCGTGGGAATGCCGCCTGGGATACTCCGCGTCCCGCCGGACAACAGGTGACGCGGAGCGTCAGGGGATTCATTGCATTCCCACGCGGAGCGTGGGAACGATCAAGCGGAGCGTGGGAACGATCAACCAGCCAGCTCCCACGGGGTTTTGTGGTGTCGCTGGCTTTTGTGGCTGTCAGACCTTGACGATCCAACCCGCTGGCGCTTCCACGTCACCGGTCTGCACACCGGTCAGCTCTTTGTAGAGCTTCTGGGTGATCGGGCCGACTTCGGTCTCGCTGTGGAACACGTGCAGCTTGCCGTTGTACTGGATGCCGCCAATAGGCGAGATCACGGCAGCGGTACCGCAGGCGCCGGCTTCCTTGAATTGGTCCAGCTTGTCGATGAACACTTCGCCTTCTACCACTTCCAGGCCCAGGCGGGTCTGGGCCAGTTCGATCAGCGACAGGCGGGTGATGCCTGGCAATACCGAAGGCGACTTCGGCGTGATGAACTGGTTGTCGTGGGTGATGCCGAAGAAGTTGGCCGAGCCGACTTCTTCGATTTTCGAATGGGTCATCGGGTCCAGGTAGATCGCGTCGGCGAAGCCGGATTTCTTCGCTTCCGAACCCGGCATCAGGCTGGCGGCGTAGTTGCCACCAACCTTGGCGGCACCGGTGCCTTGCGGCGCGGCGCGGTCGTAGCCGGAGATCTGGAAGTTGTGCGGCACCAGGCCGCCCTTGAAGTAGGCACCGACCGGGATGCAGAACACCGAGAAGATGAATTCCGGCGCGGTACGCACGCCGATGTTGTCACCGGTGCCGATCACGAACGGGCGCAGGTACAGCGCGCCGCCACTGCCGTACGGCGGGATGAAGCGCTCATTGGCCTTGACCACTTGTTTGCAGGCGTCGATGAACGCGTCGGTCGGCACTTGTGGCATCAGCAGGCGGCCACAGCTGCGCTGCATGCGGGCGGCGTTCTGGTCCGGGCGGAACAGGTTGATCGAGCCGTCCTTGCAACGGTAGGCCTTCAGGCCCTCGAAGCATTGCTGGCCATAATGCAGGGCAGTGGAGCCCTCGCTGATGTGCAGCACATTGTCGTCGGTCAGGGTGCCAGCTTGCCATTCGCCGTTCTTCCAGACCTGGAGAAACCGCTTGTCGGTCTTGATGTAGTCAAAACCCAGCTTGTCCCAATTGATGCTCTCGTTACCCATGACACCCTCTATCTCTGGTCAAGTCGGATTTTTTTCTGGATGGCGCAACAATACTGCATTCTTGGCCGGTGTGGGAGCAGGGCGGTGGACCATTCAACTCTGCATTGGCTGATCCACCGCTATCGCAGGCAAGCCAGCTCCCACACTTGGAACGTATTCCAATGTGGGAGCCGGGCTTGCCCGCGATGGCCTCGCCACGGCTTTACAGGTGCAACGCGTGCCCCAATGCCCGCAGCGCGGCTTCCTGCACCGCTTCACCCAGGGTCGGATGGGCATGGATGGTCCCGGCCACATCCTCCAGGCGCGCGCCCATTTCCAGGCTCAGGCCAAACGCAGTGGACAGTTCCGACACCCCAGCCCCCACCGCTTGCCAGCCAACAATCAAATGATTGTCACGCCGCGCCACCACCCGCACGAAGCCGGCCTTGGACTCCAGCGTCATGGCCCGGCCATTGGCGGCGAACGGGAAGCTCGACACAATGCAATCCAGGCCAGCAGCCTTGGCCTCGTCCGGGGTCTTGCCGACCACCACCAGTTCCGGGTCGGTAAAGCACACCGCCGGAATTGCCGCCGGGTTGAATTCGCGGGCCTTGCCGCTGATCAGTTCGGCAACCATTTCGCCCTGGGCCATGGCCCGGTGCGCCAGCATCGGCTCGCCACTGAGGTCGCCAATGGCGTACACGTTGCGCATGCTGGTCTGGCAGCGGCTGTCGATCTTGATCGCCGCGCCGTTCATGTCCAGGTTCAGCGCTTCGAGGTTCCAGCCTTGGGTGTTGGGTTTGCGCCCCACCGCGACCAGCACCTGGTCGGTGTCCAGCGCCAGGGCGTCGCCATTGGGTGCACGTACTTGCAGCTTGTTGTCGGCAAAGCCGGTGACGCTGTGTTCCAGGTACAGCTTCACGCCGAGTTTCTTCAGGGATTCAGCCACCGGCAGGGTCAGCTCGGCGTCGTAGGCCGGCAGGATGTGCGCCTGGGCCTCGACCACACTGACGTCGGCACCAAGCTTGCGGTAGGCAATCCCCAGTTCCAGGCCGATATAACCACCGCCCACCACGATCAAACGTTTGGGTACATGGGTCGGTGCCAGGGCTTCGGTGGACGAGATAATCGGCCCGCCAATCGGCAGCATCGGCAGGTTGACGCTTGTCGAGCCGGTGGCCAACAGCAGGTGTTCGCACTGGATGCGTTGCTCGCCCGCCTCGACGGTCTTGCCGTCGATGACTTTGGCCCAGCCATGGATCACCTGCACCTTGTGTTTTTTCAGCAGTGCGGCGACGCCGGTGGTCAGGCGGTCAACGATGCCGTCTTTCCATTCCACGCTCTTGCGGATGTCCAAAGTCGGTACATCCACCTCAATGCCCAACTGCGAGCCCTGGCTATGGTGCACGGTTTGCTGGAACTGCTCGGCCACATGGATCAGCGCCTTGGAGGGAATGCAGCCAATGTTCAGGCAGGTGCCGCCCAGTGCTTGGCCTTCCACCAGAATGGTGGGGATGCCCAGTTGGCCTGCGCGAATCGCCGCGACATAACCGCCGGGGCCGCCGCCGATAATCAGCAGCGTGGTGTGCAATGTCTGAGTCATGCCCTTACTCCAGGAACAGGCTGGCGGGTTGTTCGAGCAGGCCGCGAATGGCCTGGATGAATTGCGCCGCGTCCATGCCATCGACCACGCGGTGATCGAAAGAGCTGGAGAGGTTCATCATCTTGCGCACCACAATCTGGCCCTTGATCACCATCGGCCGCTCAACGATGCGGTTGACGCCGACGATGGCCACTTCCGGCAGGTTCAGCACTGGCGTACTGACGATGCCGCCCAGGGCGCCAAGGCTGGTCAGGGTAATGGTCGAACCGGACAGCTCTTCACGGCTGGCCTTGCCTGTGCGTGCGGCATTGGCCAAACGCGCGATTTCTTCGGCAGTGCCCCACAGGCTGCGGGCTTCGGCGTGGCGCACCACCGGCACCATCAGGCCCACGTCGCTCTGGGTGGCGACGCCCACGTGCACGGCACCAAGGCGAGTGATGACCTGGGCTTCGTCGTCGTAACGCGCATTGATCTGCGGGAAGTCGCGCAAGGCTACCACCATGGCCCGCACGATAAACGGCAGCAGGGTCAGCTTGCCGCGTGTCGCACCGTGCTTCTCGTTGAGGTGCACGCGCAACTCGTCGAGGGCGGTGACGTCGATCTCTTCCACGTAGCTGAAATGCGCGGCGCGGCGGGTGGCGTCCTGCATGCGCTGGGCGATCTTGCGGCGCATGCCGATCACCGGGATCTGGTGTTCGTCAGTGCGCTCGGCATGCGGGTTGGCGGCGCTGGCGCCCGTTGTCGGGCCCTGGCGCAAGTAAGCCTCCAGGTCTTCATGCAGAATCCGGCCCGCAGGCCCTGTGCCCTGGACCAGGCGCAGTTGAATCCCGGCATCCAGCGCGTGTTTGCGCACGGCAGGCGAGGCCAACGGGCGTTCGCTGGCTTCACGGGCCACGGGCGCTTGCGGCGCTTTCACTACTGCAGCGGGCTTGCTTTCTACCGGCGCCTGTACCGGTTTGGCTTCGGCCAAAGGTGGCGCGGCCTTCGCCGGCTCGGCAACCTCCGGCATATCCTTGGTATTGCCTGCGCCTTCCACTTCAATGCTGATCAAAATGCTGCCCACTGCCATGACCTCACCCGGCTCGCCGCCGAGGGAAATCACCTTGCCGTGGACCGGCGAGGGAATATCCACCATCGCCTTGTCGGTCATCACATCCGCCAGCACCTGGTCTTCAACCACCAAGTCGCCGACCTTTACATGCCATACCGATAATTCAACTTCCGCGATGCCTTCGCCAATGTCCGGCATCTTGATAACGTGCGTGCCCATTCAGACCTCCATGACCCGTTTCAACGCCGCGCCCACTCGGGACGGCCCTGGGAAATACGCCCACTCCTGCGCGTGCGGGTAGGGAGTGTCCCAACCAGTGACGCGTTCGATCGGCGCTTCCAGGTGGTGGAAGCAATGCTCTTGCACCAGCGAGACCAACTCGGCACCAAAGCCGCAGGTGCGCGTGGCCTCATGCACCACCACGCAACGGCCGGTCTTTTTCACCGACTTGACGATGGTCTCCAGGTCCAGCGGCCACAGGCTGCGCAGGTCAATGACCTCGGCGTCGATGCCGGTTTCTTCAGCGGCGACTTGCGACACATACACGGTGGTGCCATAGGTCAGCACGGTCACGGCCGAGCCTGGGCGCACGATGGCGGCTACGTCCAGGGGCACGGTGTAGTAACCGTCCGGCACCTGGGCTTGGGGGTGTTTGGACCACGGCGTTACCGGGCGGTCGTGGTGGCCATCGAAAGGGCCGTTATACAGGCGCTTGGGTTCGAGGAAGATCACCGGGTCATCGTTTTCGATGGAGGCGATCAGCAGGCCCTTGGCGTCATAGGGGTTGGACGGCATCACCGTGCGCAGGCCGCAGACCTGGGTGAACACCGCTTCGATACTCTGGCTGTGGGTCTGGCCGCCATAGATGCCGCCGCCGCAGGGCATGCGCATGGTCAAGGGCGCAGTGAACTGGCCGGCCGAGCGATAACGCAGGCGTGCCGCTTCGGAAATGATCTGGTCGGTGGCGGGGTAGACGTAGTCGGCGAACTGGATTTCCGCTACCGGGCGCAGGCCGTAAGCGCCCATGCCCACGGCCACGCCGACGATGCCGCTTTCCGAGATCGGCGCGTCAAACACCCGCGAGCTACCGTACTTGGTCTGCAAGCCTTCGGTGCAACGGAACACGCCGCCGAAGTAACCGACGTCCTGGCCGAACACCACCACGTTGTCGTCACGCTCAAGCATCACATCCATGGCCGAGCGCAGGGCCTGGATCATGGTCATGGTGGTGGTGGTCATGGCGGTTTCCAGTTCGATACTGTTGTTGTGGTCGTTCATGTCACACCCCCAGCTCTTGACGCTGGCGCTTCAAGTGCTCCGGCATCTCTTTATAGACATCCTCGAACATGGTCGCGGCGCTTGGAATCTGGCCACCGGCCAGGGTGCCGTACTGTTCGGCTTCTTTCTGCGCCTTGACCACTTCGGCTTCAAGTTCTGCACTGACCGCCGCGTGTTCCTCTTCGGACCACTGGCCAATCTTGATCAGGTGCTGCTTGAGGCGGGCAATCGGATCGCCCAACGGGAAGTGGCTCCAGTCGTCGGCGGGTCGATATTTGGATGGGTCATCGGAGGTGGAATGCGGGCCGGCGCGGTAGGTGACCCACTCGATCAGGGTGGGCCCCAGGTTACGGCGCGCACGTTCGGCGGCCCAGGCCGAGGCGGCGTACACGGCGATAAAGTCATTGCCGTCCACGCGCAGGGAAGCGATGCCGCACCCGACGCCGCGTCCGGCGAAGGTGGTGGCTTCACCGCCAGCGATGGCCTGGAAGGTGGAAATCGCCCACTGGTTGTTGACCACGTTGAGGATCACTGGCGCGCGGTACACGTGGGCGAAGGTGAGGGCGGTGTGGAAGTCCGATTCAGCAGTGGCGCCGTCGCCGATCCAGGCCGAGGCGATCTTGGTATCGCCCTTGATCGCCGAGGCCATGCCCCAACCCACGCCCTGCACGAATTGGGTGGCAAGGTTGCCGGAAATAGTGAAGAAGCCCGCCTCCTTGACCGAATACATGATCGGCAATTGGCGGCCCTTGAGCGGGTCGCGCTCGTTGGACAGCAGTTGGCAGATCAGGTCCACCAGCGGCACCTCGCGGGCCATCAGGATGCTTTGCTGGCGATAGGTGGGGAAGCACATGTCGTCGATATTCAAGGCCAGGGCCTGGGCGCTGCCGATGGCTTCTTCGCCAAGGCTTTGCATGTAGAACGACATTTTTTTCTGACGCTGGGCGACCACCATACGGTTGTCGAAAATGCGCGTCTTGAGCATGGCGCGCATGCCTTTGCGCATGATCTCGGTGGAGACACCTTCGGCCCACGGGCCCAGGGCCTGGCCCTGATCGTCGAGCACACGGATCAGGCCCTTGGCCAGGTCGGCGGTGTCGGCGGGCTCTACGTCGATGGCGGGTTTGCGTACCAGGCCGGCGTCGGTCAAACGCAGGTAGGTGAAGTCGGTCTTGCAGCCTGGGCGACCCGAGGGTTCGGGAACGTGCAGGCGCAGCGGTGCATACGGCTGGGTCATGGCTTTCTACGCTCTATCTTGTGAATTTCTTGTAGTGGGCGCGCTAGCTGACAGTCAGTCTTCGGATAGAAGAAATCTTGTCCTACAACAATCATAGGCGTGGCGTAGAAGAATATTTATCTCTGTTTCATTGCGTCGCCGGCCATTTGCGGATAAAAAAACTGCATAAACATAATAAACAGGTGATTTTGTCTCATGCGCAAACTGGACCGTACCGATATCGGCATTCTCAACGCCCTGCAGGAGAATGCCCGGATCACCAATGCCGACCTGGCCCGCTCGGTCAACCTGTCGCCCACTCCGTGTTTCAACCGGGTCAAGGCGATGGAAGAACTGGGGCTGATTCGTGAGCAGGTCACGCTGCTGGATGCTGATCTGCTGGGGCTGCACGTCAATGTGTTCATCCACGTGAGCCTGGAAAAACAGAACGAGCTGGCGCTGCAGCAATTCGAAGGGGCGATCTCGGATCGGCCTGAGGTGATGGAGTGCTACCTGATGGCCGGCGACCCGGACTATTTGATCCGCGTGTTGGTGCCCACGATCCAGTCCCTGGAGCGCTTTATGATGGACTTTTTGACCAAAGTGCCTGGGGTGGCGAACATTCGCTCCAGCTTTGCCTTGAAGCAGGTGCGCTACAAAACCGCGCTGCCGTTGCCGGCCAACGGCATCAGCCTCGGTTCCTGATTCAACACGGGACAAAATGTGGGGCTTGCCTGTGATGACGGCACCCCGCGATCCAACTGTGGGAGCTGGCTTGCCTGCGATGGCGGCCTGACAGCCGACGACTACCTACCTGACACCCTAACGATCCAACTGTGGGAGCTGGCTTGCCTGCGAAGACGGCCTCACAGTCAATGCAGCTGGATTGTGTACATATCCATTCCTGCGGTAACGGCCACTTAGGGTTCCGCCCTGACGGCGGCTCACTTTCGAAAAGCGCGAAAGTAAGCAAAGCGCTCTTGCCCCACCACTCGGCACCTCGCTTAGGCTCGGTGTGCCCGTAATTCGCCAGTGATTTGGGGGGCCGCCGCCACGCGCCATCCATGGCGCGGGGCGGCTAAACCGGCATCCCTGCCGGTTTACCCCCCAAATCCCTGTCGAATTCCGGCCAGCGTGGTTTAACGGGGCGCCTAAGATCAAAAGCAGATCAAGAGCGGCTCGCTTCGCATCGTGGTTACCGTTGGTCGGTATAGAGCGGTATATCGGGCAAATGGGCCAACTGACCCACCGCTATCGCAGGCAAGCCAGCTCCCACAGCGGATCGGTGCTTCTAAAGTTGGTTGAGGGGGATTTTCAGGTACGTCACGCCGTTCTCTTCTGCCGGCGGCATATTTCCAGCCCGCACATTTACCTGGATCGCCGGAAGCAACAACGTTGGCATGCCCAATCCAGCATCACGCTGGGTGCGCATCTGTACAAACGCCGCTTCATCCACCCCATCATGCACATGAATATTGCCCGCCCGTTGTTCCGCCACGGTGGTCTGGTACCTGGCCTCACGGCCTTCAGGCGGATAGTCATGACACACATACAGCCTGGTATCGGAGGGGAACGCCAACAGCTTGCGCATCGACGCGTACAACTGCCGCGCATCGCCGCCGGGGAAGTCGCAGCGGGCGGTGCCGACGTCGGGCATGAACAGGGTGTCGCCCACCAGGATCAAGCGGCCGTCGATCAAATAGGCCATGTCGGCGGGGGTGTGTCCAGGCACGTGCAACGCCTGGGCCTTCAAGTTGCCGATATGAAAGACTTCATCCGGCGCAAACAGGTGATCGAACTGCGAGCCGTCCACGCGAAATTCCGGCTCGAGGTTGAACAGGTTCTTGAACACGCCCTGCACCTTGCTGATCGACTCGCCTATCGCGATCTTGCCGCCCAAGGTGCGGCGCAGGTAGGGCGCGGCGGACAGGTGGTCGGCATGGGCGTGGGTTTCCAGCAGCCACTGCACGTGCAGGCCATGCTCGCGCACAAAGGCAATCACCTTGTCGGCTTGTGCCGTATCGGTGCGCCCCGAAGCCGGGTCGTAATTGAGCACCGAGTCGACGATGGCGCAGGGGCCGCCATCGGCTTCATAGACGATATAGGTGTAGGTCGACGATGCGTCATCCAGAAAGGCTTGAATCAACGCTGGCATGGCGGCTGTCTCTGCTGAAGAAAAAAGTGGTTACAATCAGTTTACATTTACACATAATGTTTTGAGCTTAAGTGACTTAAAGGACCCGAGGCAAATGGAATCTACGTTGAGTGAGGGCGAGGTCGCCCAGTTGCGTGCATCGGCGTCCAAGGCCTGTGCCTTGCTCAAGGCCCTGGCCAACGAAGATCGCTTGTTGATCCTGTGCCAGTTGACCCAGGGCGAGCGCAACGTCGGCGAGCTGGAAGCCCTGACCGGCGTACGCCAGCCCACCCTGTCACAACAGTTGGGCATCCTGCGCGATGAAGGGCTGGTCGCCACCCGTCGGGAAGGCAAATACATTTTCTACGGGTTGGCCAGCCACGAAGTGATTCAAGTGATGAAAACCCTGTCCGGGCTGTATTGCGGCGCGGTCATCAAAAGCTGGGCGTGACGCCATCCGGCAGCGACCCTTGTGTGCATTGACTCAAAAAGGCAGTAGACAATGACCGAACAACACTGGGGACCCACCATCAGTGGCGATATCGTAGTCATCGGCGGCGGCTCGGCAGGCATCGGCCTGCTGGCCAGCCTGCTCAAGCGCGACCCGCAGCTGAACATCACCCTCATCGAACCTAACGACTACCACTGCTACCAACCGGCCTGGACCCTGGTCGGCGGCGGCGCTTACGACCTGCACAAGACCCGCCGGCCCCTGGCCGATGTGCTGCCCAATGGCGTCAGCTGGGTGCAGGCCGCCGTCAGCGAACTGTTGCCCGATGAAAACACCCTGGTGCTCGACAGCGGCCAGCGCGTCACCTGGAAGAACCTTATCGTCTGCCCTGGCCTGCGCCTGGCCTGGGAAAAAATCGAAGGCCTGCAAGACACCCTTGGCCAGCACGGTGTCACGTCCAACTACAGCTACGAGCATGCCGCGTACACCTGGCAGTTGGTGCAGCAGCTCAAGGGTGGCAAGGCGTTGTTCACCCAGCCGGCGATGCCGATCAAATGTGCCGGCGCGCCGCAAAAAGCCCTGTACCTGTCTTGCGACCACTGGCTCAAGCAGGGCGACCTCAAACACATCGACGTCGAGTTCAACCTGGCCGGTGCGGCGTTGTTCGGTGTGCCAACCTTTGTGCCGCCGCTGATGAAGTACGTCGAAAAATACAACGCTCGCCTGGCGTTCAACTCCAACCTGGTGAAAGTCGACGGCCCGGCGCGCAAAGCCTGGTTTGAAGTCAAAGACGCCGAAGGCAACGCGACGGTCGAAGAGAAAACCTTCGACATGCTCCACGTCGTACCGCCGCAGTTGTCCCCGGACTTTATCCGCCAGAGCCCGCTGGCCGACGCCGCCGGCTGGTGCGAAGTGAACCCCCACAGCCTGCAACACCTGCGCTACCCGCATATCTTCGGCCTGGGCGATGTGTGCGGCACCACCAACGCCAAGACTGCTGCGGCGGTGCGCAAGCAAATCGTGGTGGTGGCCGAAAACCTGCTGGCCCTGCGCAAGCAGGCACCTTTGCCGCTCAAATATGACGGCTATGGTTCCTGCCCACTGACGGTGGAGAAGGGCAAGGTGGTGCTTGCCGAGTTTGGCTACGGCGGCACGTTGCTGCCGACCTTTCCCCTCGATCCCACGCAAGCACGCCGTTCGATGTGGTTCCTCAAGGCCACGCTGCTGCCTTGGTTCTACTGGAATGGCATGCTCAAGGGCCGCGAGTGGCTGACCCGTCTGAGCAAGGTGGACTGAATGCTGCTGGCCAGTGTGTTGGGTGTATTGATGGGCCTGGTCATGGGCCTGACTGGCGCGGGCGGCGGCATCCTTGGGGTGCCGGCGCTGGTGCTGGGGCTGGGCTTGACCATGACCCAGGCCGCGCCGGTGTCGTTGCTGGCGGTGGGCGCAGCGGCAGCGGTTGGTGCCATTGATGGCTTGCGTCATGGCTTGGTGCGTTACCGTGCGGCGTTACTGATCGCCTTGCTTGGCGCGCTGTTTTCGCCGTTGGGCGTGTTTGTCGCCCACCAACTGTCGGAACCGGTGCTGATGGGGCTGTTCAGTGCGCTGATGGTGCTGGTGGCCTGGCGCATGCTGCAACGGGAAAAGCGCGAGGCCGGGCCGAGTGACCATGGTGCGGCGTCGTGGGGCCAGAAAAACTGCATGCTCAACCAGCAGACCGGTCGCCTGGCCTGGACCGCCAAATGCAGCGCCACCCTGGCGGCGTTGGGAGCGGTGACCGGCGCCGTTTCAGGTTTGCTGGGCGTGGGCGGCGGCTTCCTGATCGTGCCGGCGTTCAAGCAACTGACCGACGTGCAGATGCGCGGGATCGTCGCCACGTCGTTAATGGTGGTCAGCCTGCTGTCGCTGATCGGCGTGGCCGGTGCGTTTCATGCGGGCGTGAGCATCGAGCCGGTGGGCTGGGTGTTTATTGGTGCGAGCGTCGTCGGCATGTTGGCGGGAAGGCGGTTGTGTTCGGTGATCCCCGCGCGGGTGTTGCAAGTGGGGTTCGCCAGCCTGTGTGGAGTGGTGGCGATTGGGATGCTAGCCAGCGCGTTGTTCTGACGCTGTACCTGTGCACTGTCACGAAATCTTGTACTTGGTCAGGAACCTCCTCATTGAGCGCTGACACTCAGTGAACGGCCGCAAGCGCCGAAACGCGCTTTTGCCTGGATGATTCTTCGACTATGCACAGGCGCTTTATGACAATTACCGCAGCACATACGCATTTTTCGCTTCCCTTGGCAGCAGCTGAAAAACGGCCACCGCTTGTGGCCGATGACCTTGAACCGTCGTTGACGCCCCAGCGTCCCAGCCAGAATTTGCCATTACCCAACAGTCCTGTCTTCTCACTGGGCCATTTGGGCGGGGCATTATCCTGGCCAAATCCCTTGAGTGCAGACGAGCAGCGGCGCTTGCGCCTTGCGACGATGAATTACGCACACCCTTTGGGCGACCAACCGCTGGTGATGCAAACCAAGGGTGGCGTACTGGAGTTTCTGCGGTATCGCCAGCCGCTGCCGGCAGAAGTGGGGAGCGACCCGGCCAAAATACTCGAAGCGCTGGTCAATTCCCCGCAAGGGCAACGGATGGGCAACGCGCTGCAGCAAACAATGCAGGGCATTGACAGCGAAAGCAGCGCGAGCGATTACCTACTGGCCGCTATCGCACTGCAGATGGACCCTGAGTCGATCACCGCACCCGATTGCAACAGCGTCGCTGGGTTTGATCTGGGCGGTGACACGCATGGGGGACACGACGCAGCCACGGTGGTGGCTGGCTTGGCCGAACATTTGAGTCGTACTGGCAAAACCAGTGCTGCACTGGCAAGTGTCGGCGCGTACCTGTTGCTGGCCAAGTCGGCGCCGCAGTTTCTGATCAAAGACATTCCTGCGACGGTGAAAGTCGGCAGCCAGGCATGGGCCAGCCTGGCGATTGCTGCGATGACGATTGAGGCGCAGACGCCGGGCAAAGTCCCCGGCATGACGTTTGCCCAGGTCATGAGCGAGGCGCAAGAAGCACGGCGGGTTGACCCAGGAGTTACCCAAGCGGCAGAGACGGTGGCATTGCTGGACTGGGCCGTGGCCAGTGGCGTTCTCACAAAAAGACAGAATGGCGACTATCCACCCGCGCAACTTGAATCGGCAAGGGCCGCATTCAACGCCCAGCTGGACACCCGGCTCACTGCCTCCCATGCACTGGATAAGGCATTGCCCACGCGAAAAGAGATCGCCCTGACCAAGCTCAAGGAGCGATTTGGCGACCTTGGCGCGTTTTTCGAGGAGAAAGTATTTGCTGTCGATCAGCACTACGTGAAGATTGAAGGGGGAGGTATTTCGCTCTTGGATGTCGCCATGGACGACTGGCTGGAGTCCCGGCCTTTCAAGGCGCACGAACCCAGCAGCTCACTCAAGGGCAACGACCTGCAAAGGGTACTAACGAGTTTGAACGCCAATCGGCAATTTGGCGTGCCGGCAGAATTCGAACGGCAGTTCAGCCGTGCAATGGAGGAAAAAAAGGCCGCCGTCAATACAACGGTCAGGCACATGATCTCGCAACTGCCCTTACAGGATCGCAAGCATTTCGAGTTTGGAAAGGTCAGTTTTTTCCAGGAAGGCTCATACGTCATGGATGGGCATTTCAATAATACGTATGCTCAAAATGAACCAGGGCTGCTGGTCAAGACCGAGCTGCAAGGCACGTCGCACGCCTACGTCATCGACTTCAATAAAGGCACGATTGAAAAAACGAGCCTTTACAGTACAAAGGTTAAGGAAGACAGGGATGGCAACAAGGTTTCGACGACCAAAGTATTCACGCCCAGCCATAAAGCCGATGATCTGGGACGTGAGCGACCGCTGAATAACGCGCCTTGGGATAGCTTTACCAGCGCTCGATCCCATGGGATTGCCACGGCGTTTGTCGAACACTTGGACCTCGACGATCCCGCTATCAAACAGCAGGTCCGTGGGCAAACCGCCTTGGACAAGGCGAACGCACAGCTGAGCGAGTTTTTGTTGAACCTGATCCCGTTCAGGTCCGCCATTGTCAATTTTCAGAACGGGCAGTATGGCGCGGGTGCTTTTGACCTCTTGCTGGATGTATTCGGTTTTCTTACCGCCGGCACCGCCACCGCAGGAAAGTTGCTCAAGGTCGGCCGTTCTGCGTTGTCTGCCGGGGCCAAGGCATTGCGGGCGGTCAAGGTCATCGGCGTGGCGGCCATTGACGTACTCAACCCCGTCGGCGGGGTGGGCGATTTGCCCAGGTTGGTGGGTAGCGCTGGTCTCTATGTATTGTCCAAAGGCGTCAAGGCCGTCAACAAGCTCAGGGGCGCCACCGGCAGTTATGACGTGTTGAAGGCGATCAGCAAACAGTACGAGGCCGCCGCAACCGGCACCGTGAAGGTGGCAGGCCAGACGGTGGAGGGGGCCGCGGTGCTCAAGGGTGGCAAGTGGTATGCATTCGATGCCGACGCGATGCGGCCTTATGGCGGCCCGCTCGATGAGTTCAAGGCCGCAACCCAGGCTGTCGACGGTGAGGTGGACACTGCGAGCTTCGATGGGCCAAGTGAGCTGAGCCATGAGCTGTTCGGGCACTTCAAAGTGCCTGAATCCAAAATCGCAGGGCTCACACGCAACAGCCAGGGCGTATATGTGGCAGCCGATGGGCACTCCTCGCACATACGCCATACCGACAGCAACGGTGACACAGCGGTGTATGAGGTGCGCCAGGTGTCGCGCACGGAAGACGGCACCGTGCAGGCCCGGGTTTATCACAACAACCGGCAAACCGAGTTGTTGGTCCAGCATGTACAGGGCGACGAATGGCAACGCCTGGGGGCACCCGGCGGCGGGCAGATCACTGCTGAGCACTTGAAGGCCTGGGAGGCCTTGTCGCCGCAGGAGCAGATAAGGCTGACCCGAAAGGGCTTTGCCAAGCAGAATAAACTCACACAGAAAACCTTTGAGTTTTTCGTAAAGCCAGACGGTCAGTTAACCGATAGCGGCGTGCTCGTGCGTGATCGCCCTGCCAACGCATTCACCGCAAAGGTGACCGAAACGCATGTGCGTGAGTGGAAAAACATGACCCAGGCGCAGCGTGACGAAATGACCCAGGAGGGGTTTGCTGTTCTTCATAACCTTCGGCCGGGTACGTTCAAAACGTATGCGCGCAAGGACGGTACCCTGATGACCCGCGGGGAAACGCTGATCAACTCCTCTGTTCCCACCAAAAGTAACCAGATTACCGATGATCATTTACGCCAGTGGGATGAGCTTTTCAGGCAACCAGGCAACTCATTGACGTCAGCGCAGTTCGTGAGCCAGCACGGGCTCAGCCAACGTAGCTGGGCGCAGTACGTCAACGCGGACGGCTCGTTGAAGGGGGCGGGCGCGCAGCGTCTGGAACGCGCACTGCAAAGCGCCGCACGGGCGTCCGCTGTTCAGGCCCAGACCCCCATGGCCGATCATTTGCGCGCTTGGCAGGCGTTATCATTGGAGCAGCAGCAAAGCCTTACCCCCGCAGGCTTCGCCCGGCAGCAACATCTGCACCCGAAAGTGTTCAATCGCTATGTAAAACCAGATGGTCAGTTGACCGCTATCGGCGTGGCGGTGCGCGACCGTGCACCCAATACGCCATTTTATACCGTGACTGAAACCCATATCCGTGATTGGCAAGACATGCCACAGACGGAGCGTGACGAAATGACGCTCGAGGGGTTTGCCGAGCTTTATCACGTTAATCCAGGCTCGTTCAAAACCCATGTGCGGCGAGACGGTACATTGGGGCCGGTCGGTAGAGAACTGATGGACAGGGTGGTCGGTATTGCCCCTAACAAGATTACCGACGACCACCTTCGCCAGTGGAAAGCCTATTTCGAGGACCCGAATAATGCGATCACGCAAGCGCAGTTCACAAGCGAGAACGGGCTCCATCCAGCCACTTGGAGAGACTGGGTCAACGCTGATGGTTCCTTGAAAAAGACCGCCAGCGAACGCCTTGAGCGCGCCGCACTGGGTCCGGTCACCCATGTTCCCAGGGCGCGCATGGAGTTGATCACGGCTGGGCATTTGCGCGAGTGGGAGGCGTTGCCGCCCGCGCAGCAACGAAGCCTTACACGCAGGGGCTTTGCTCGCCAGAAACATCTATCCCCGAGAACCTTTGAGTATTACGTGCAGCCTGACGGCAAACTGAGCCCTGCCGGTGTGACGGTGCGCGACCGCTCTGCCAACATGGCGGCGGGCAGGGTGACCGAAACGCATATCGATAGGTGGCAAAAGCTGACGCAGCAGGCGCGTGAGACCATGACCATGGAGGGGTTCGCCGTTCAGCATAACCTGAGTGTGCATTCGTTCAGAGCGTATGTCCGTCCTGATGGTGGCCTGTCGGCGGCCGGCGAAGCCCTGATGAAGAATGTAACCGATGGCGCCTATCGCAGGATTACCGGTGACCTTTTGCGCCAGTGGCAAGCGCTTGCCGAGAGCGCAGACAACTCCGTCACGCAGGCGCAGTTTGTGCAACAGCACAGGCTTAGTCCAGACCTCTGGAGTAAGTACGTGAGAGCGGACGGCTCGTTTACAGCGAACGCCTCGCAACGTCTGGGACGGTTACAGCAAGGCACTGGGCCGCGCCCCGTTCCTGGGCAATCGGTTACGGATAGTCCACGAAAACGCCCCGCATCAGAGCCCTTGGACCCGCCACCATCAAAGGTCGGCGCCGGCACAACGCAAGGCCTGGAGGCCCCAGCCCCCGCTTCGACAGTCCCGCCCGTGGTGATCAAGGTTGAACCTAGCGATTTCCCGACATTGCCTCGTCATCAGATCGACAACACGCTGCCGATTCTGCAGGACCCGGTGAACCCCAGAATCAGCTTGACCCAATCACTCGAAGGCCCGATCGATGACATCCGCATCTCCCACTGGAATGGCGTGCTCGATGGGCTTGATAGCCCGACTAAGGCGAGGGTTTCAGCACAGATCAAGGCGTCGATCAAAGACTGGCTGCGCACCGAAGGCCAGCATCAGACCCGATTTGACGATGCCCTGGAGGTGGTCACGCCGTTGGACGATGGGGGGCCGGCTCGCGGTGCTTCGGTATGGGCGCGGCGCGATATCCCCCAATTTGAAGTGCTTGGCCCTTATGCAGGCAAATACCATGCAGACGAAGCGTCACTGTTCGAGGAGCAGCGCAAGCAAGGTTCGCGGGCTGTAATGACTTACCTGTTCGGTACGCGCTCGGGTACCCGGACGGTGAGCGGCCTGCACACTGGCAACACCCTGAGCCTGATCAATACCTCGCAACTGGGCGAGGGGCCTGCGTGGATGTCCAACAATGTCGTGTCCATCGCGGTCGGGAAAAACCTGACGTTCTATGTGGCGCTCAAGGACATCAAGAGAGGCGAGGAGCTACTGCTGGACTATGGACCGTTCTATAAGCCGGTGCCTGATATAGCGATCAAGCCGGACCCTGATCGCTGAGTTCAAGCGCTGGGCGAAGGGGCAAGACAAATGATGCCGGGCAGTGGGCGCCATTTGACTGTGCCCCATTGACGATCAATTGCGTCCTCAAGATGGCAACATGAACGCCTCTCAGGTTACTGTTCCTCTGTGTAACGGATTCACCGGCCTTGCACCCCGGCTTACCAAGGTCACCGAATGGATAAATACACCCCCCACACCTGGCAACCCCACGAGCGGCCGAGCCTGCCTGGCTCGCCGTCGACGCCGCTGCATCCTACGCGTAAGCGCTGGCTTTTCGCGCTGGTCGGCGTGCTGGTGGCAATCACCGGCGGCTTGGGTAACGCCCTGGTCATCGCCAACCTGCAATACCTGCAAGGCGCCCTGGGCGCGACCACCGCGGAAATGGCCTGGCTGCCCGCCGCCTATGTAATGACCAACGTGTGCATGAACCTGCTGCTGGTAAAGTTTCGCCAACAGTTCGGCCTGCGCGCGTTTACCGAGGTGTTCCTGGTGCTCTACGCGCTGGTGACCTTCGGCCACTTGTTCGTCAATGACCTCAGTTCGGCGATTGCGGTACGGGCCGCCCATGGCATGGTGGGTGCGGCGCTGAGTTCGTTGGGCTTGTACTACATGATCCAGGCCTTCCCGGCCAAGTGGCGTTTGAAAGCTTTGGTGTTGGGGCTGGGTACCGCGCAGTTGGCGCTGCCCCTGGCGCGGCTGTTTTCCGAAGACTTGCTGCAAATCGCTGAATGGCGCGGGCTGTATTTGTTCGAACTGGGCCTGGCGCTGATCTGCCTGGGCTGCGTGTTCCTGCTCAAGCTGCCGCCGGGCGATCGCTTCAAGACCTTTGAAAAACTCGACTTCCTCACCTTCGCCATCCTCGCCAGCGGCGTGGCGTTGCTCTGTGCGGTGCTGTCCCTTGGGCGCATCGATTGGTGGCTGGAAGCGCCGTGGATCGGCGTGGCCTCCGCCTGTTCCCTGGTGCTGATCATGGCGGGGCTCGCCATCGAGCATAACCGCAGCAACCCGATGCTGATGACGCGCTGGCTGGGCAGCGGCGTGATGATCCGCCTGGCGTTGGCGGTGGTGCTGATTCGCATGGTGCTGTCCGAGCAATCCACCGGTGCGGTGGGGTTCATGCAGATGTTGAACATGAGCTACCAGCAGATGCACACCCTGTACGTGGTGATGCTGGCCGGGGCGATTGCCGGGCTGGTGGTCAGCGCGCTGACGATCAACCCGGCGCATTTGCTGATGCCGCTGATCATTTCCCTGGCGCTGATGGCGACAGGTTCGGTGATGGACAGTTTTTCCAGCAACCTGACCCGCCCGCAGAACCTCTATATCAGCCAGTTCCTGCTAGGCTTCGGCGGTACGTTCTTCCTGGGGCCGACCATGGTGCTGGGCACCAAAAACGTACTGACCAACCCGCGCAACCTGGTGAGCTTCTCGGTGATGTTCGGAATCTGCCAGAACCTTGGCGGCCTGATCGGTGCGGCGTTGCTGGGCACTTTCCAGATCGTGCGCGAGAAGTACCATTCGAGCATGATCGTCGAGCACCTGACCCTGATTGACCCGCTTGTGGCGGCGCGGGTGCAGAGTGGTGGGGCGGCCTATGGCAAGATCGTCGCTGACCCGGAACTGCGTAACCTCATGGGCATCCGCAGCCTGGCCACGGCGGCCACCCGCGAGGCGAACGTCATGGCTTACAACGATGTCTTCATGCTGATCGCGATTATCGCGATCCTGACCATGCTGTGGATCTTCACCCGCAGTCTGTGGTTGATGAGCACCACCAAGGCAATTCCTCCTGTTCAACCCAGCGGCGCAACTTCATGACTGAACCTTCAACCACCACCACGACCGCCATCGCCGCCACGCCGGAAGGCAGCACGCCCCCGGGCGCAGTGCCTACCCAATTGCGGCCCTTGCGCGTGCGCATCATCTCGTCCCTGGGCTTTGCCGCCATCGCCATCATCGGTGTGCTGATCGTGCTGTACGCCTGGCAACTGCCGCCGTTCAGCAGTGCGGTGGAAACCACCGAGAACGCTTTGGTGCGTGGGCAGGTGACGATTATCGGCCCGCAGCTCAGCGGCTATGTGTTCGAAGTGCCGGTGCAGGACTTCCAGTACGTCAAGACCGGCGACCTGCTGGTGCGCCTGGATGACCGTATCTACAAGCAACGCCTCGACCAGGCCCTGGCGCAACTGGCGGTGCAGAAGGCCTCGTTGGCCAACGTGGTGCAGCAACGCAACAGCGCCGAAGCGACCATCAAGCTGCGCCAGGCCGCGCTGGTCGACAGTCAGGCCCAGGCACGCAAGAGCACTGCGGATTTGCGCCGCAATGAAGAACTGATCAGTGACGGTTCGGTGTCCAAACGCGAACTGGACGTGACCCGTGCGGCCAACGCACAGACCATCGCTGCCGTGGCCCAGGCCCAGGCCAGCCTGGAAATCGCCCGCCAGGATTTGCAGACGGTAATCGTCAACCGCGGCTCCCTGGAGGCAGCTGTCGCGAGTGCCGAGGCGGCGGTGGAGTTGGCGCGCATTGACCTGTCCAATACACGCATCACGGCGCCACGGGATGGTCAGCTCGGGCAGATCGGCGTGCGCCTCGGCGCCTACGTCAATTCCGGCGCGCAACTGATGGCGCTGGTGCCCAAGCAGTTGTGGGTGATTGCCAATATGAAAGAAACCCAGATGGACAATGTGCAGGTCGGCCAGCCGGTGACGTTCACCGTGGATGCGCTGAACCACCGCAAATTCCATGGCACGGTGCAGCATATTTCCCCGGCCACCGGTTCCGAGTTCAGCCTGTTGCAGGCGGACAACGCCACCGGCAACTTCGTCAAGATCGCCCAGCGGGTGCCGGTGCGCATCATCGTGGACCCGGACCAGGCCGAGAGTGAGCGCTTGCGGCCGGGGTTGTCGGTGGTGGTGAGTATCGATACGGCAGGGCGCCTGAAAAACAGCCCACCCTGACGTTGACGCATCCTCTGACTGTAGGAGCGAGCTTGCTCGCGAAAAACGTCAACAATAACGCGTGTTTTCTGAATGAACGCGGCGCCTGTGAGTTTTTCGCGAGCAAGCTCGCTCCTACAGTTCAGGCATTTGGAGTGCATTTCAGGTTGAATGCCAGGTGGGTTGACTGGCCTTGCTCCAGCAGCTTAAGGCCAGGCTTGCCCGCCAGGTGATGGGCATTCACCGGATGGCTCACCGGCTCGATGCAGAAAAACTCCAACCCCGGCGGGCAGTACAGCAGGAAGTAATCGGCGCCGCTGGCCTGGCATTCGAGGCAGTAGCCAAGCTCCGGTTGTTCGATCACGCAGTGCCCATCCCAGCCGCAAAAGCCGTTGTCCACCAGCCCCTCTGGCAATCCTTTGAGTTGCCGGAAATCCCAGGCTTCGGTAACAGGTTCCAGCCTCGTGGGCAGCTTGGCTGCATCACTCATCCACACTTGCCTAGCCTTGGCCTGCAGCCGCGTACCCGGCCGGCGCGGCAAGTACGGATGCAAGCCCAGCCCATGCCAGGCGGGTTGCTCGGCCAAGTGAGTTACACACAATTGGATATTCAACTCACCGTTGTTCAAGCGAAACCGCTGGCGGGCGTGATAGGCGAAGGGCGTTTCGCAGCGCAGCTCCAACACCACTTCATGTTCTGACTGGCTTGTCACCTGCCATGCCTGCTGCCAGGCCGAACCGTGAATCGGAAACGGGTCAGTGAGGCTATTGGGTGCCAGTGCCAGCCAGCCATCGGGGTTGTCGAAGCCGCCGTGGGCGATGCGGTTGGACCAGGGCGCTAATGGATAGCAGCCCAGCTTGCCCGGCAGCCCGGTATTGATCGCGTGCTCGTCGCTGTGCCGCAATAGCGGTTGCCCGGTGTCGCGTACCGTCCAGTTGACGAGGCTGCCGCCGATGGCGGGGGCGAGCACCAGATGGGTGAATTGATCTGTAAGCTCAATCACGATTGACCTGCCTAGTGAAGTCAAAACAAACACTGAGGATTCAACTGTGGGAGCTGGCTTGCCTGGCGATAGCGGTGTATCAGTCATGAATGCGTTGACTGACAGATCGCTATCGCAGGCAAGCCAGCTCCCACATTGGTTTGCCTTTACAGCACCAAGTGGGGCAACCACAGCGACAACGCCGGAACGTAGGTCACCGCAATCAGCACCAAGAACAACACCGCATAAAACGGCAGCAGGGCCTTTACGGTTTTCTCGATACTGGTCTTGCCCACCGCCGCGCCGACGAACAGCACCGCGCCCACCGGCGGGGTAATCAGGCCGATACCCAGGTTCACCAGCATGATCATGCCGAAGTGGACCGGGTCGACGCCGATGCCCAGGATCACCGGCATCAGGATAGGCGTGAGGATCAGAATCAGCGGCGCCATGTCCATCACCGTGCCGAGCAACAACAGCATGACGTTGATGCACATCAGGATCACGTAGCGGTTGTCCGACAGGGTCAGGAACAGCGTGGTGATCTTCGCCGGGATCTGCATCAGGGTCATGATGTAGCCGAAGCTGGCGGCGAAAGCGATCAGGATCATCACGATGGAAATGGTGCGCACCGTGCGATGCATCAGCTTGGGCAGCTCGCGCCATTTGTAGTCGCGGTAGATGAACATGGTCACGAAGAATGCCCACAACACCGCAATCGCCGCCGACTCGGTGGCGGTGAAGATGCCCGAGAGGATGCCGCCCAGGATGATCACCATGGCCATCAAGCCCCAGAGCGCATCGGCGGCGATCTTCAGCGCCTGCTTCAAGGGGATGACTTCGCCTTTGGGGTAGTCGCGCTTTTTCGCGAAGATCAGGCAGAGCACCATCAGGCACGCGCTCATTAACAGGCCCGGCACCACACCGGCCATGAACAGCGAGGCGATGGAGACGGTGCCGCCTGCCGCCAGGGAGTACAGCACCGAGTTATGGCTGGGCGGCGTCAGCAGCGCCTGCACCGAACCGCTGACGGTCACGGCGGTGGCGAATTCGCGCGGATAACCCCGCCGTTCCATTTCCGGAATCAGCACCGAACCGACCGAGGCGGTATCGGCCACGGATGAGCCGGAAATCGCGCCAAAAAACGTCGAAGCCATGATGTTGACCAGGGACAACCCGCCACGCACAAAGCCCACCAGCACCCCGGCAAAGGCCACCAGGCGCCGCGACATACCGCCCTCGGCCATGATCGCCCCGGCCAGCACGAAGAACGGAATCGCCATCAGCGAAAACTTGTTCACCCCACCGGCAATCTGAATCATCAGGGCCTGGAACGGGATATCGATCCACCACGCGCCAATCAGCGCCGACAGCCCCAATGCATAGGCCACCGGCATGCCGATCAGAATCAATACAACAAAGCTGCCCAAGAGAATCAATGCGTCCATATCAGGCGGCCCCTTCGTTTTCTTCAACCAGGTCGAAACGCACCACCTTGCGGTTGCTCTGATCACCGAGCAGCAGCTTTTCGACCACGAACACCAGGGTCAGCACGCCGCCAATGGGGATCGGCATATAGGTGATGCCCACGCGCAGGGTAGGGATGGCGCTCATGAATTGGTTCCAGGTGGACAGGCACAGCTTGGTGCCCCAAATCGTCATGAACACGCAGATGGTGCCCATCAGCAGTTGCGAGAGGATGCCGACGAGGCGGCGTTGGGCAGGCGGCAAGCGGTCAGTGATCATCGCTACCGACATGTGCGCACCGGCACGATAACTGGCAGCGGCGCCGATAAAGGTGAACACCAGCATCAGCAGGATGGCGGTGGGCTCCGGCCAGCTGGAACCGGTGCCGAGGGCGTAGCGGGTGAAGATACCCCAGGGAATGATCAAGGCGACCCCCAGGACGGAAAGACCGGCTACCCAGATGCAGGTCATGTAAAGGCGGTCATTGAAGCGCAGCAGTAAAGTCTTCATGGCGTTCACCGTGACCGGGCGCGTCGATGCCGACCGCGCCGGGCCTTATGCAGGGGCAGGGGAGGTTATTGAACCGCGTCGATGCGCTTGATCATGTCCGCATACGGCGCACCGTATTTGGCACGCACCGCCGCAGTGGCCTCATAGAAGGGCTTTTTGTCGACAGTGATGAACTCCACGCCGGCCTTCTTGAGTTTCTCTTCACTGCTGGCGGACTTGGCGTCCCAGAGCACGCGCTCATCAGCCTGGGCGGCCTTGGCGGCGGCCTTGACCATGTCCTGCTGGGCGGGGTCGAGCTTGTTCCAGGTGATTTTCGACATCACGATGGGTTCAGGCAGGATCAGGTGTTCGGTGAGGGTGTAGTACTTGGCGTTCTGGAAGTGGTTGTGTTCCAGCAAGGTCGGCGGGTTGTTTTCCGCGCCGTCGATGACCCCGGTCTGCAGGGCGCTGAAGATCTCGCCGGTGTCCATGGCAATGCCGTTGGCGCCCATGGCGTTGAAGGCTTCGATGAAAATCGGGTTGCCTTGCACGCGGATCTTCATGCCCTTGAGGTCTTCGATCTTGCGCACCGGTTTCTTGGTATAGAGATTGCGCGTGCCGCCATCCATCCAGGCCAGGGCCACCAGGCCGAACTCGGAGTTGGTGATCTTGGCGAGGATCTCGTCGCCAATCTCGCCATCGATGACCTTGCGCATATGCGCCTGGTCGCGGAATACGAACGGCAGGTTGAACACGTTCACGTCCGGCACCACCGGGCCGACGATGCCGAGGCTGACGCGGGTCATTTGCACGGCGCCGACCTGGGCCTGTTCGACCACTTCCTTCTCGGAGCCCAGCACACCGCCGGGGAAATACTTGAAGGTCAGCTCGCCGTTGCTCGCCTTGGTCAGGGCCTTGCCCATGTTTTCTTCTGCGACAACGGTGGGGTAGCCAGCGGGGTGGATGTCGGCGAACTTGATTTCCAGCGCGTGGGCTGCGCTGCTGAGGGTGAAGATTGCAGCGGCGAGCAAGGTGCGTTTGAAGTCCATGGAAGTCACTCCTGTCTTGTTATTGTTGTATTCAAGGCACAGCGATTAAACGATGAAGCGGGGTTCGGGCAGTCCTTGGACGCCGGGGTTGAGGGCGAACACGCCACCAGACAGCGACTGTTCACTCGGGTCGTCGCGGATGGAGGTGACGTACAGAGTGTCCAGGCGGCTGCCACCGAAGGCGCACATGGTGGGTTTTTTCACGGGCACGCTCAGGGAGCGGTCCAGGCGACCGTCCGGGGTGAAACGGTGAACCAACCCGGCGTCGTTGGCGCATATCCAGTATCCGCCCTCGGCGTCCACGGCTGCACCGTCGGGACGCCCGGGGAAGTCGTTCATATCAATGAACAGGCGGCGATTGGACGGCGTGCCGGTCTCGATGTCGTAGTCGAACGCCCAGACCTTTTGTACCTTCGGGTGCGAATCGGAAGCGTACATCGTGCGACCATCGGGGCTGAAGGCCAGGCCGTTGAGGGTGATGAACCCCTCCAGTAGCGCGTGGGGCGCAGCCCCGGACCCATAGCGATAAAGGACGCCTTCGGCGGCATTCAAGCCCATGTCCAGCACCATGCTGCCGGCCCAGAAACGGCCCTGGCGATCGCAGCGGCCATCGTTCAAACGCATGTCCTTGCGCGAATGCTCGATGCTGGCCAGCGGCACGGTGTCGAGGCTGCCGTCGTGGTGGGGCGTGAGTTGGAAGAAGCCGGTTTGCATGCCAGCGACCCAATTGCCTGCCTGGGTGCGCGCAATACAGGCGAGCATCTCTGGGGCTTTCCACGCCGCCAGATGGCCGGTGGCGGCGTTCCAGCGTTGCAGGCCGCCGTTGGGGATATCTACCCAATACAGGGCGTTTTCTTCGGGCACCCACACCGGGCATTCGCCCACCGCATTGCGGGCATCGACAATCAGTTCAGCAGTCATGGTCATTCCCTTGGGTTGCGGGGCACTCAGTCACCGAACGGCCCCGCCGCGCAGAACGCACCGCCCTGGTAGACCTTGGCCGGGTCATCGGCGGCCATGGGCGGTTGGGTTTCGACCTGGGCGCGGAACACTTCGGAGCTGTCTTTGGGGGCAAAGCCCAGGTGCGCGGCGTAGCGGTTGTCCCACCAGGTGTCGAGGTTGGCCGACATGCCGTACACCACGGTATGGCCGACGTTGGGCGTGTACAGCGCGCGTTCGAGCAGTTGGGTCAGGTCGTCGAAACTCAGCCAGGTGTGCATCATCCGGCGGTTCTGCGGTTGCGGGAACGAGGAGCCGATACGGATGCTCACGGTCTCGATGCCATAACGGTCGAAGTAGAAACTGGCCATGTCTTCGCCGTAGGACTTGGACAGGCCGTAGTAACTGTCCGGGCGGCGCGGGGAATGGGCGTCGAGTTGCTCGCCCTGTTTGTAGAAACCGATCACGTGATTGGAGCTGGCGAAGATCACCCGCTTGACCCCGTGGCGGCGGGCCGCTTCGTAGATATGGAAAATGCCGCTGATGTTCGCGCCCAGCACCTCTTCGAACGAGCGCTCCACCGAAACGCCGCCAAAGTGCAGGATGGCGTCGACGCCCTCTACCAACTGATGCACGGCGTGTTTGTCGGCCAGGTCGCAGGTGTGTACCTCTTCGCGAGCGTCAGTGGCGGGGGCCATTTCAGCGATATCCGAAAGGCGCAGCACCTGGGCATAAGGACGCATGCGTTCACGCAGGACTTTGCCCAGGCCGCCGGCGGCACCAGTGAGCAACAGACGGTTGAAGGGAGCGGGGGTGGTGGTGGTCATGGGCCTTCCAGATTTTTGTTGTAGGTTGTCGTATGACTATGGGGAAATAGTGTTAGGGATTCCTGGTGTTGTCAACGTCCTTCCAGGCACATGAGATCAAAGGTGGGAGCTGGCTTGCCTGCGATAGCGGTGAGTCTGAAAAGGATGTGGTAACTGACCCACCGCTATCGCAGGCAAGCCAGCTCCCACATGGATAAGTGGCACCTTAGAGATCGGATTTGCCTTTGCAACTACAACAACGAAATCGGATAGCTGATAAAAATCCGGTTCTCATCGAACTCGTTATTGCTGAAATCCCGACGCATGGTCGAGTTGCGCCACTTCACATTGAGGTTCTTCAGCGCACCGCTCTGCACCGTGTAGGCCAACTCCGACTCACGCCCCCACTCCTTGCCGTCGGTGATCGCCCCGGTGTGTACATTGCTGCCGCTGATATAGCGGTTCATCAGGGTCAGCCCTGGAACGCCGAGCACCACAAAGTTGAAGTCGTGGCGCACCTGCCAGGACTTTTCCTTGGCGTTGTCGTAGCTGGCGTTGTAGCTGTCGTTGGCCAGAGTGCCGCCGCTGGTGCCGTTGATGCGCATCCAGGCGCTGTCGCCGCTGAGTTTTTGCAGGCCAACATAGAAGGTATGGCCGTTGTATCTGGCCGAGAGCAGGGCGAACAGGGTCTTGTTATCGAGGTCGCCGGCCAGGGCGCTGCCGTCTTCCTTGCCGTTGAAGAACCCGAGGTTGGCGCCCAGGGTCCAGTCTCCCAGCGGCTGGCTGTGGGTGAGGTTGAGGTACTGCTGTTGGTAGATATCAGTCAGTTCGGCGTACCACAGGCCGACCTGGGTACGTTTGTCGTTGAAAGTGTATTCGCCGCCGCCGAAGTTGAAACGGTCCGAAGTGAACGCGGCTTTGCCGTTCATGAACATGTCTTCCATGCTCGCGTCGTTGCGCGGGCTGTTGCCGCGAAACTGGCCACCGTAGAGCGTCAGGCCGGCGATTTCATTGGAGGTGACCTGGCCGCCACGAAAGGTCTGGGGCAGGGAGCGGCCATCATCGGAACGCAAGATCGGCAGCACCGGCATCCATTCGCCAACCTTCAACTCGGTCTTCGACAGCCTGGTTTTCAGCGCGACACCCAGGCGCCCGAAATTGTCGGCGGGGCGGCCATCGTCATGCACCGGCAACAGTTGGGTGCCGGCGGTGCCTTTGCCGCCATCAAGCTTTTGCGAATACAGGCCCAGCACGTCAATCCCGAAACCGACCGTGCCCTGGGTAAAGCCGGACTTGGCATCAAGGATAAAATTCTGCGCCCACTCTTCGGCCTTGCCCTGGGGGTTGGTCGGGTTGGTGAAGTTGCGATTGAAGTAGGCATTACGCAGGTTGAGCGTGGCCTTGGCGTCGTCGATAAAGCCTTCGGCGTTGGCACCCAGCGGCAGAGTGACGGCCAGGCTGCCGAGGCCGAGAAGGCCCAGGCGAGTGCAGGAATGACGGGCGGATTGACTCACAGTGAGGCTCCCTTTGTTTTGTTGTTTTTATTATTTGTCATACGTTGTCGTACAACATTGAGCGCGATATTTGCGAGGTTTTGAGGGCGTGTCAAGCGGAAGTTATACGATGACTTGGGTGAAACGATTCAACGCAGCGGCACGGTCGCCCCCTGTAGGAGCGAGCTTGCTCGCGAAAAACGTCAACGATAACGCGTGCTTCCTGAATGAACGCGGCGCCTGTGAGTTTTTCGCGAGCAAGCTCGCTCCTACATTGATTGCACTGCACAAGACTTTTCAGCCAGCCATGACCATCGGCGGCAGGGTGCCAAGCAGGGAAACCGCAGCCACTGCTGCAACGCCCAACAGCCACTCCATCATCACACTGGCTCTCAAACTGCCCAGGCGTTGTTCGCAGCGCTTGATACGCAACCGGTTCAACAGCGCCAACCCCAGCATGCCCAGCACCAGCCCCACCTTGATCAGCAGGATCAAGGCGAAGCCCTCGAACAGCGGCGTGGGCCACAGTTGCCCGGTGAGCACGCGCACGTTGATCAGACCGGTTACCAGCAGGCCGCCGACCAAGCCATATCCCACACCACTGAAGCGACGCAGAATCGGCTCCAGGTGGTGGTCTTGCGCCTGCCGGAGGATCAGCACCAACACCAGCAACCCACCGAGCCAGGCCCCAACGCACAGCAGGTGCACTACCTGGTTAAGGATCAGCAACCGCCCACTCAGCCCATCGAGCATGGCGCCATGGCCTACAGGGGCCAGGGTCGCCAGCAGCAGGGCGAGCAGCGGCAAGCGCAAGGCCGGCCAGGGCTTGATCAGCACGATCACCAGCAGCAGGTTCAGCAGCAGATGCCAGGCCCATACCTGGCCAAAAAAGGTCTTGCCCAGCACCAACTGCACCGTGGCCGGTTGCAGCGCCGACTCCCAACTGCCGGCCATGCTGGCGGTGATCAACAGCAACCACACAACCCCGGTGAACAGCCCCAAGCCGGCCAGGCCACGGGTGATGCGCAGCAATTGCCGGTCCAGTGTCGGCTGCACATGAGCGCCGAGCAGCCAGGGCCTGAATACCCAGGCCCCGAACATTAGCAACACGACGCAAAAGTGCAGGAAGCGGCACAGCACCAGCAGGGTTGCCATGGGTTATTGGCCGACCTTGAAGCTGTAAGTGCCTTCGCTTTTGTGAGTGTCGACGGACACTGCATGCCATTCGACTTTATAGGTGCCGTTTGCCAGCGCAGCGGCAGGCGTGACCACCAGTGTCTTCTTGTCGGCGTCCGGAGTTTCCAGGCCCTTGATGGCGATTTCGGTGCCGTCCTTGCTCAGGGAGACCTTGGTGAAGGTGGCTTCGACGCCTTCGCTGAAGGTCAGACGCAGGTCTTTGGGTGCGGCGACTTTGCTGTCAGCCGCAGGCTCCGCGCTCTTGAGGTGGGCGTGGGCAAACGCCGTGGAGGCGCCCAGCAGGGCAGTGAACAGGACAGCAGCGGTCAGGGACTTCTTGAGCAACATTGTTCAATACCGATCAGAGGATAGGAGCCGGCAGTGTACGAAGTTTCGGCTTGGCCTGTCGCCCCGATCTAGAGCCGGTGGTAGTCTTTAGGCCGTGTTGTTGTCAGGGAGCCCTTATGGGCAATCACAAGATCGGAATTCGTCGGGTCAACGTCGAGAAAATCCTGCTGGCGGCGGAGAAGGTCTTCGCCAACAAAGGCTATGGCAGCACCGCCATGGCAGACATCGCCGAAGAAGCGCAACTGCCGCGCTCCAACCTGCATTACTACTTCACCACCAAAAGCGAGCTGTACAGCGCGGTGCTGTTCGACCTGCTGGAGTTGTGGAAGCAGGACGCCCTGAGCTTTGAAACCTTCGACGACCCTCGCGTGGTGCTCAGCAGCTACATCCGCGCCAAGATGCAGCGCTCGCGCACGCGCCCGTATGGCTCCAAGGTCTGGGCCAATGAAATCATCCACGGCGCGCCCACACTCGGCGAGGCCCTGGATGAAAGCCTGTACGACTGGGCCAAGATGAAGGAAGCGAAGATTCGCCAATGGGTGCAAGACAAACGCATCCTGCCGGTGGAGCCCTCGAGCTTGCTGTACATGATCTGGGCCTCGACCCAGCACTATGCCGACTTCGACCACCAGGTGAAGATTCTGAATGATCACCAGCCGTTGTCGGACAGGCAGTTCGAGAAGGCCATTCAGACCGTGACCGGTGTGATTTTGCGCGGGATTGGGTTGGAGCCTTGAGCTGATCGTTCCCACGCTCCGCGTGGGAATGCCACCCTGGACGCTCCGCGTCCGCTCTTGCCGGCGTGACGCGGAGCGTCACAGGATGCGTTCCCACGCGGAGCGTGGGAACGAGGGGCTAGGGTTACACGGCCTCCCGGTAAGGATTGCGCGGGTCCTGCGTCCAGTTCAAAAACGGCTTGCCGGTATCGATCGGCACCATCTCGATGCAGTCGGCCACCGGGCAAGTGATCTGGCACAGGTTGCAGCCCACGCACTCATCGTCGATCACCTCATACAGATGCGTGCCATCGGCCTGCTTCAAGCTGGCAATGGCCTGGTGCGAGGTGTCCTCGCAGGCAATATGGCAACGACCACAGCCAATGCACGCCTCTTGGTCTATCTTGGCGATGACCTGATAGTTGATGTCCAGGTACTTCCAATCCGTGGTGTTGCCCACCGCCCGCCCGGAAAACGCCTGCAGGTTGGCATGGCCTTGGCTGTCCATCCAGCGCGACAAGCCATCCTTCATTTCTTCAACGATGCGAAACCCATGCAGCATCGCCGCCGTGCACACCTGCACCGCGCCGCAGCCCAGGGCGACGAATTCCGCGGCGTCGCGCCAGGTGCCGATACCGCCGATGCCGCAGATCGGCAGGCCGTTGGTCTGTGGGTCACGGGCGATTTCGGCGACCATGTTCAACGCAATCGGCTTGACCGCCGAGCCGCAGTAACCGCCATGGGTGCTCTGGGTACCGACCACTGGCAGGGCGACCATGCGCTCCAGGTCCACGCTGGTGATGGAGTTGATGGTGTTGATCAGCGACACCGCATCGGCGCCGCCGCGATAGGCCGCCCGCGCCGCCACGCGGATGTCGGTGATGTTCGGCGTGAGCTTGACGATCACCGGCAGCGAACAATACGTCTTGCACCAGCGCGTCACTTGCTCCACGTACTCCGGCACCTGGCCGACGGCGGCGCCCATGCCCCGTTCGGGCATGCCATGAGGGCAGCCGAAGTTCAGTTCGATGCCGTCGCAGCCGGTCGCCTCCACCAAGGGCAGGATGTTTTTCCAGGACGCTTCGACACAAGGCACCATGAGCGAGACGATCAGTGCGCGGTCCGGCCAGTCCTTTTTCACCTGGGTGATTTCCCGCAGGTTGATCTCCAGGGAACGGTCGGTGATCAGTTCGATATTGTTGATGCCCAGCACTTCGCGGTTGGCGCCATAGTGCGCGGAGTAACGCGACGACACGTTCACCGCCGCCGGGTCTTCCCCCAGGGTTTTCCACACGACGCCACCCCAGCCGGCCTCGAAGGCGCGCACCACGTTGTAGGCTTTGTCGGTAGGCGGCGCGGAGGCCAGCCAGAACGGATTGGGCGCTTTGATACCGGCGAATACAATCGAGAGATCGGCCATTACGCAGCCTCCACAGTCAGCATGAGTTGGGCATGCATGGCTTCGGCGGCCCGCTTGCCATGTTGTACCGCCTGAACGGTGAGGTCCTGGCCGAGGCTGACGCAATCGCCGCCGGCATACACCCCTGGGATGCTGGTGCGCAGTTGCTCATCGACGAAGATGCGCTCGCCGACGCGATGCAGTTGCTGGGCCAGCGGATCGTGCAGGGCGTCGTTGTCGAAGCCTTGCCCGATCGCCTTGAAGATCGCGTCGGCGGCCAGTTCGAAGGTTTCCCCGGTAGGCAGCAGGCGACCGTTTTCCAGGCAGGTGCGGGCAAAGCGCATGCCGCGTACGCGGCCTTGGTCATCGAGCAGGACCTCGTCGGGTTGGGCCCAGGTCAACAGCCGTACTTGATTGGCCTTGGCGATGTCCTGTTCGTGGTGGGTTGCGCCCATGTCGACCAGGCCACGGCGGTATACCAGGTTGACATCGCGGGCACCGAGGCGGGCCATCTGCACGGCCATGTCGATGGCGGTGTTGCCGGCGCCGAGCACGATGCAGCGGTCGGCCAGGGGCAGTTGGCTGAGGTCATCGGCCTGGCGCAGTTCGCGGATATAGTCGGTGGCGGCGAGCAGGCCGGGGGCATCCTCAAAGGGCAGGCCCAGCTGTTTGCTGGCAGCGAGACCCAGGCCGAGGAACACCGAATCGAATTGCTGGTGCAGTTCGCTCAAGGTCAGGTTGTCGCCCAGGCGCTGGCCGTGGCGAACCTCGATGCCGCCAATCTGCAGGAGGAAATCCAGTTCCTTCTGGGCGAAGTCGTCCACCAGTTTGTATTTGGCGATTCCGTATTCATTCAGTCCGCCGGCTTTTTCCCGCGCTTCGAAAATCACCACGTCATGACCGTGCAAGGCGGCGCGGTGAGCGCAGGCCAAACCGGCAGGCCCGGCACCGACCACGGCGATGCGCTTGCCAGTGGGCGCGGCGCGTTGGAACGGGTGTTCGCTGAAGTGCGCGTTGTCGATGGCATAGCGTTGCAGCAGGCCGATCAGCACGGGGGCGCATTCTTCGGCGTTATTGCGTACGCACGCTTGCTGGCAAAGGATTTCCGTCGGGCACACCCGTGCGCAACTGCCACCGAGAATGTTGGCTGAGAGGATTTTTTGCGCGGCCCCCTGCACGTTTTCGGTGTGGATATTGCGGATGAACGAGGGGATATCGATCTCGCTGGGGCACGCATTCACACAAGGCGCGTCGTAGCAGTACAGGCAGCGCGAGGCTTCCAGTTGGGCCTGGCGGGCGTTGAGGGGCGGTGCCAGGTCGGTGAACTGGCTGGCGAGGGTGGCCCCGTCTTCGCGGGGGTGGGGGAGGTGGGTCAGGGTCTGGATCACGGTGTTGGCCTCACGGTTATTGAGGTGCTGCCTCTGATGGGCGATCGTTCCCACGCTCTGCGTGGGAAAGCCTCACTGGACGCTCCGCGTCCGCTTTTTTTGGACTCAGCGGTTCACGGCCACTGGCTTGCAAAGCGCTGCCCGCTTGCTCAACTGCTCGAACACCGAGGGATACGCCGGCCGCTGCACATACCGCCCGGCCCCTCGCTCCGCGCGCAGGTCACCATCGGCCCACACCAGCTTGCCCTGGCTGATGGTGTGGCTGGGCACGCCGCGCACGGTCTTGCCTTCGAAGATGTTGAAGTCCACCTGCTGATGGTGGGTCTTGGCGGAAATGGTCCGCGTGCCCTCGGGGTCCCATAGCACCAGGTCGGCATCGGCGCCTACGCGTATCGCGCCTTTGCGTGGGTAGAGGTTGAAGATCTTCGCGGTGTTGGTGGAGGTCAGCGCGACAAATTCCTGCATCGACAGACGCCCGGTATTGACGCCTTCGTGCCACAGCAGCGCCATGCGGTCTTCAATGCCGGCGGTACCGTTGGGGATCTTGCTGAAGTCGTCACGCCCGGCGGCTTTTTGCTCGGCGCAGAAACAGCAGTGGTCGGTGGCGGTGGTGTGCAGGTTGCCCGCTTGCAGGCCATGCCACAGCGCCTCTTGGTGCCCGCGTGGGCGGAATGGCGGGCTCATCACATAGCCGGCGGCGGTCTGCCAGTCGGGGTGCTGGTACACGCTGTCATCGAGCAACAGGTGGCCGGCGAGTACTTCACCGTACACCGCCTGGCCTTTGCCTCGGGCATAGGTGATTTCATCCAGGGCTTCCTTCGTCGACACATGCACCAGGTACAGCGGCGTGCCGATGGTCTCAGCAATTCGGATGGCACGGCTGGCCGCTTCGCCTTCCACCTGGGACGGGCGCGACAGCGGATGGGCCTCCGGCCCGGTGATACCCTGGGCCATCAGCTTGCGTTGCAGGTGGTACACCAGCTCGCCATTTTCGGCATGCACCGTGGGCACCGCGCCGAGTTCCAGGCAGCGTTCGAAACTGGCGACCAAGGTGTCATCGGCAGCCATGATCGCGTTCTTGTAGGCCATGAAATGCTTGAAGCTGTTGATGCCGTGATGGCTGACCAGCTCGGCCATTTCCTCGCGTACCTGCTCGCTCCACCAAGTGATCGCTACATGAAACCCGTAGTCGGCGGCAGACTTTTCGGCCCAGCCGCGCCACTGGTGGAAAGCTTCCATCAGCGATTGCTGTGGGTTGGGAATCACGAAGTCGATGATCGACGTGGTACCACCGGCCAAGCCTGCCGCCGTGCCACTGAAAAAGTCTTCACTGGCCACGGTGCCCATGAAGGGCAGTTGCATATGGGTATGGGGGTCAATGCCGCCTGGCATCAAGTATTGGCCGCTGCCATCGAGTATTTCGCAGCCTGTGGGAATATCCAGATTCGTGCCAATGGCGCGAATGAGACCCTCTGCGCATAACACATCGGCGCGGTAACTTTCATCATGGGTAATAACGGTGGCGCCACGGATCAACAGCGACATGTCGAGTTCCTCACAGGCTTGACCGGCTTGTGCCAGTTCTAAGTGTTGTAATGCTGCGTACCGAGGGTCGGTTAATTCCTGTCATCGGTGACAGGAATAGAAACTAGCCCGAGTTTTTCGAATGAGCAAGAAGATTTTTATCAAGCCTTTAATGTTTTTATCTAATTGATTTATAAGTTAAAAATACTATTTTCACCAAAATGAAGCACGCCCACCCTGTTTTGACGCACTTGACAGGTTCTTGATCTGTTCAATATTTCTTATTGCAAATCAGGCGCTTGAGATATGCCGCTTGACGGCGTCGAGAAATAAAAATAATTGTGATGCACCAGTTTGAGACCTGCAGGTTCTGGCAACTTGCGTATTGTTTAGCCTGACGCGTGCGGCAAGTAGCGCAGGCTCAATTGGAAAGCTGATAAACATCAGCAAGTTATACAAGCGGTGCGGGTTCAGAGGCGGTTGTCGGCACGGTTATTGAGTGCACGGGCAGTTGGCCGGAACCCTGGATGTCATGTTGTTGATGCGGTACTCCGGCCACCTGAACCTAGCGTGCAGGTGAGCAACAATAATTTTAAAAAAACCGTGGAGCGGCCATGCAACAGAACAGATCGCAAGTCATCGAGCGCAACGGCCTGTACGAACTCGACGCCGGCCCCGACGTCCTCGACAGCCCTCGCTACAACCACGATATGGCACCTACCAAAGTGCACGAGCGCACCTGGAACAAATGGCACATCACCGCGCTGTGGGTCGGCATGTCGATCTGCGTGCCCACCTACACCCTAGGCGGGGTGCTCACGGCGTATTTCGGGCTGTCGGTGGGGGAGGCGCTGATGGCGATCCTACTGGCCAATATCGTGGTGTTGATCCCGCTGACCCTCAACGCGTTTCCCGGCACCAAGTACGGCATTCCGTTTCCGGTGCTGTTGCGTTCGTCCTTTGGCATCCTCGGTTCCAACGTACCGTGCCTGATCCGCGCGCTGGTGGCCTGCGGCTGGTTTGGTATCCAGACGATGTTCGGCGGGCTGGCGATCCACCTGTTCCTGGGTTCGATTTTCGACGGCTGGAAAGCCCTCGGCGGTACCGGTGAGGTGATCGGTTTCATGCTGTTCTGGTGCTTGAACCTGTGGGTGGTGCTGCGCGGCGCCGAGTCGATCAAGCGCCTGGAAACCTTGTCGGCGCCGCTGTTGGTCGCCGTAGGAGTTGGTCTGCTGGTATGGGCGATGCCGAACGTGTCCCTCAGCGAGCTGATGGCTATTCCACCCAAGCGCCCCGAAGGCGCCAGCCTCACCGGTTACTTCATGGCGGGGCTTACGGCGATGGTGGGCTTCTGGGCCACCTTGTCACTGAACATTCCCGACTTCAGCCGCTACGCCAACAGCCAGAAAGACCAGATTCTGGGGCAGATCTTCGGCTTGCCGCTGACCATGTTCCTGTTCGCCGCCCTCGGCGTGGTCATGACCGCCGCCTCGGTGAAACTGGTGGGGGTGAGCGTCTCCGATCCGGTGAGCCTGATTGGTCATATCCAGAGCCCGGTGTGGGTGGCCATCGCCATGGCGCTGATCATCGTCGCCACCTTGTCCACCAACACTGCGGCGAACATCGTCTCGCCCACCAACGACTTCCAGAACATCGCGCCCAAGCTGATCAACCGCACTACGGCGGTGATCCTCACCGGCCTGGTAGGGCTGGCGCTGATGGCCCACGAACTGCTGAAAAAACTCGGGCTGATTGTCTCGGACGTCAGCCTGGAAACCGTGTATTCCAATTGGCTGCTGGGCTATTCAAGCCTGCTGGGGCCGATTGCCGGGATCATGGTGGTGGACTATTTCATCACCCGCAGACAACAGTTGGACCTGGCCGGCCTGTACCGCGACGACGTGTACCCGGCCTGGAACTGGAGCGGCTTTATCGCCTTTGGCGTACCGGTGGTGCTGACGCTGCTGTCGCTGGGCAGCGATGCGTTCAGCTGGTTCTACAGCTACGGCTGGTTCACCGGCTCGGCGTTGGGCGGGGTGTTGTATTACGGGCTCAATGCCAAGCGCGCTAGCACTCCACTCACCGCCAAATCCCCGTTGTAAACACGGTTCAGGTGGGAGCTGGCTTGCCTGCGATAGCGGACTATCAGTTAAAGCCGTGTCGGCTGACACACCGCTATCGCAGGCAAGCCAGCTCCCACAGTTGACCGCGTTAATTCATAAGAACCTGTAGCCTGAGGAGACCCCCATGAACGCTGCCCTCGACGTTCTGCAATCGACCCATCAGCACATCAACCGTGACCGTCTGTGGCAGTCGCTGATGGACCTGGCCAAACTCGGCGCCACCCCCAAAGGCGGAGTGTGTCGCCTGGCCCTTACCGACCTCGACCGCAAGGCTCGCGATCTCTTCGTGCAGTGGTGTGAAGCGGCGGGTTGCACCGTGACCATCGACGGCATCGGCAATATCTTCGCGCGCCGTCCCGGCCGCAATCCCGACCTGCCCCCGGTGATGACCGGCAGCCATATCGACACCCAGCCCACCGGCGGCAAGTTCGACGGTTGCTTCGGCGTGCTGGCCGGTGTGGAAGTGCTGCGCACCCTCAACGACCTCAAGGTGGAAACCGAGGCGCCGCTGGAAGTGGTGGTGTGGACCAACGAAGAAGGCTCGCGTTTCCCGCCGTGCATGATGGGCTCAGGGGTGTTTGCCGAGAAGTTCAGCCTCGCCGATACCCTGGCCAAGGTCGATACGGACGGCGTCAGCGTGGGGGATGCGTTGAACGCGATTGGTTATGCCGGAACACGGCCGGTCAGCGGGCATAAGGTCGGCGCGTATTTCGAGGCCCATATCGAACAAGGGCCGATTCTGGAGGATGAACACAAAACCATCGGCGTGGTGCTCGGCGCCCTCGGGCAAAAGTGGTTTGACCTGAAGCTGCGCGGTGTTGAAGCCCATGCCGGCCCTACACCCATGCACTTGCGCAAGGATGCCCTGGTAGGCGCGGCGGCGGTGGTGGCCGCCGTGAACGCTGCGGCGTTGGCGCATCAGCCGCATGCATGCGGCACGGTGGGGTGCCTGCAAGCGTATCCGGGATCGCGCAACGTGATTCCCGGTGAGGTGCGCATGACCCTGGATTTTCGTCATCTGGAACCGGCACGGCTGGACTCGATGATTGCCCAGGTGCGTCAGGTGATCGAGGACACCTGCACCAAACATGGCTTGAGTTTCGACATGCAGCCCACGGCGGACTTCCCGCCGCTGTACTTCGACAAAGACTGCGTGGAGGCGGTGCGCAATGCCGCCAATGGCTTGGGCTTGTCGAACATGGACATCGTCAGCGGGGCAGGGCACGACGCGATCTTCGTGGCTGAGCTGGGCCCGGCGGGGATGATCTTTGTACCGTGTGAAGGCGGCATCAGCCACAACGAAATCGAAAATGCCGCGCCGGATGACCTGGCGGCAGGGTGTGCGGTGTTGTTGCGCGCGATGGTGGCCGCTTCAGCGGCCATTGCCAGCGGCAAGTTAGCCGCCTGAACTGATCGTTCCCACGCTCCGCGTGGGAACGCCGCTCAGGACGCTCTGCGTCCGCCCTTGAAATCGTGACGCGGAGCGTCACAGGGTGCATTCCCACGCAGAGCGTGGGAACGATCAGTCGATCAGTGGCTATTAACCCGGCTGCCAGCCGCCGCCGAGTGCGGTCAAAAGTCCCACGCTCGCCTGCAACTGCCGGGTCTGCACCGCCTGCAACGTTCTCTGTGCCTGCAACGCGGCGGTTTGGGCGGTGACCACGTCCAGGTAACTCACCGCCCCGGCCTGATAGCTGTTCATCGCCAAGGCCTGGGTATGTTGCGCCGCCTCTGCGGCCGCTTGTTCGTCCTCGGCTTGCTGCTGCAAATCCCGCAGTTGCGCGAGGTTATCTTCCACCTCGCGCACGGCTTTCAATACGTGGCTACGGTACTGTGCCGAGGCTTCCTCGAATTCGGCCTTGGCCTGGCGCTCGTCGGCGCTCAAGCGTCCGCCATCGAAGATCGGCAGGTTCATCAGCGGCCCCAGTGCCCAATACCGGTTGCCGGCGGACAGCAGGTTGCCAACGCCTTGGGTCTGTCCGCCCAGCACACCGGTCAAACTGAAATCCGGGAACCACGCCGCCTTGGCCACGCCGATCGTTGCGTTGGCCGCAAACACACGACGTTCAGCTGCGGCAATGTCTGGACGACGCTGCAGCAAGTGGCTGGGCAACTGCGCCGGAATGCTTGGCAACGCCATTAGCTGCGGGCTGGGCGGCAATGAAAAATCACTGGCCGTCACGCCCACCAATTCGCCGATGGCATGCTCGGCGAGGTTGCGCTGGCCACGCACTTCGTCCAGCTGCGCCTTGGCTTCGGCCAGTTGGTTTTGCGCGCGGGTCAGGTCCAGTTCCGACGCAATCTGGCCTTCATAACGGCTGCGGGTCAGTTGCAACGCTTGGCTGAAGTCCTGCAACGACGTGTTGAGGATTCGGCCCTGTGCATCCAGCCCATTGAGCTGCACATACAGGCTCGCCAACTGCTGTTGCAGGCTCAGGCGCACCACCACCAGATCATCAAAGGACGCTTGCGCCTGGGCATCGCCCGCAGCGACCTGGTTGCGGATTCTGCCCCACAGGTCGAGGTCGTAACCCAGGGAGAACCCAGCGGTATTGCTGTTGTACACCGACGGCTGTGTAGTGCCGCGTAGCGGTCGTGAATCCGATTGACGTTGGCGCAGCGGTTGCGCGCTGGCGGTGATTTGCGGGAAAAGGCCCGCGTGCAGTTGACTGGCGTAGGCCTGGGACGCATCGAAATGCGCCAGCGCCGCGGCCAGGTCCGGGTTGGCCTTGAGCAGTTGCTGTTGCAGCGCGTTCAGGCGCGAATCGTTGTAAAGCTGCCACCACTGGGGCGCCAGTTGATCCGACGGTTGCGCGCTGTGCCAGAGGCCATCGCTGGTTTGTTCGCGGTAGTGGGCGGGCAGGTCAATCGACGGCACCGTATAGGTGGGCGCCATCGAGCAACCCTGCAACGCCAGTACCATCAGTGCCGCCAGCGGCTTAAGCCTTGGGCGCATGCGCACCTCCCGAGGCGTCGGCCAGTTGCACCGGGTCGCCTTCGCGCAGGGCGTCGGGCGGGTTGTCGATGATGCGGTCAGCAGGCTTCAGGCCTTGGTCGATCACCAGGCGCTCGCCGAGGTCCAGGCCAATATGAATGTCTTGCAGGTGCACATGGTTGCGACCGTCCAGTACCGCAACCTGGGTGCCCTGGGCGCGGAAGATCAAGGCGCTGGCCGGGATGCTCACGCCATGGGTATCGGCCGGAATCGGCAGGGTGACTTCGGCGTAATCGCCTGGCAGCAGTTCGCCGTTGGGGTTGTCGGCAACGAACTGGGCGAGCAGGGTGCCAGAGCGGCGGTCGATGGCAGTGGAGTCACCGATCAGGCGTGCCTTGAAGTGCTCGCCGGGGTGCTCGGGGACGGTCAGTTCGGCCTCAAGGCCCGTATGAATGACCGCTGCATAGTTCTGCGGCACCGGCACGTACAAGCGCAATTGGTGGGTGTCGGCAATGTTGAACAGTTCCGGATCGCTGGCGTTATCGGCCTTGATCAACTGGCCGATGTCCGTGTTGCGGGCAGTGATGGTGCCAGCGAATGGCGCTCGAAGGGTCTTGTAGCTTTCCAGGGCGCACAGTCGTGCGTAGTCCGCTGCCGCGGCTTCGGTGTTGGCCTTGGCGGCTGCGGCGTTGGAGGTTTTCTCATCGGCGTCCTGGCGCGATACCGAATGGCTGGCCAGCAGGTTTTGCCAGCGGGTCGCCGTGGTGGCTGCCAGGCGTGCATTGGCTTGTTGCTGGATCAGGCGGGCATGGGCCTGGGCCAGTTGTTGGTCGAGGTCTGGGCTGTCGATTTCGGCGAGGATTTGCCCGGCCTTGACCTGGGCACCGATGTCGACTTTCCAGTCCTTCAAGTAGCCGCTGACACGCGCATGGATCGCCGCTTTGCTCCATGCGTCCAGGTGGGCGGGCAGGCGCAGGGTGTCACCGCCGGCGTTTGGCTTGGGTTGGAACACCATTACCTGGGGGACGGCGGCGGCTTCGGTCCAGGCGGTGACCGACTGCTCGTGCAGCGTACGCGCGTGCAGGCCGCTGGCGACTAACAGGGCAGCCAACGTCAGGCCACCGACACCCAGGAGCATCAGACGCTTGCGCGAGGGTTTTTGATCAGGCGACATGGGGCGTTTCTCCAGCAGTTGCGCGAGTAGGATGACGACCGTGGACCTGGCTGAAGACCACGGGAACAAACAACAAAGTGGCGATGGTGGCGAAGACCAGGCCACCGATGACCGCCCGGCCGAGCGGGGCGTTCTGCTCTTCGGAAATGGCCAGGGGCAACATGCCGATGATCATTGCTAGGGCAGTCATGCACACCGGGCGAAAGCGCGTATAGCCGGCTTCCAGCGCGGCTTTCAACGCATCGCCATGTTCGGCCAGGCGCTCACGGCAGAAGCTCACCACCAGGATCGAGTTGGCGGTGGCCACACCCATGCACAAGATGGCGCCGGTGAGTGCTGGCACCGACAACGAGGTGCCACTGAGAAACAGCATCCACACGATGCCCGCCAATGCTGCCGGCAACGCCGTGATGATCACAAAAGGGTCGGCCCATGATTGGAAGTTGACCACGATCAGCAAGTAGATCAGCACCACCGCGCCGAGCAGTCCGAAGCTCAAACCACTGAACGCCTCATGCAGCGCATCGATCTGCCCGTGCAGGCTGATGGTCGCGCCTTTGGGGCGCAGGGACGCAGTGTCATCCAGCACCTTTTGCACATCGCGGGCCACACCGCCGAGGTCGCGGCCTTGCACGTTGGCGTACAGGTCCAGGGTCGGCTGGATGTTGTAGTGGGTCACCACGGCCGGGCTTTGTACCCGGGAGATGGTTGCTACGCCGCCGAGAATTTGCGCCTGCCCATCGGCACCGGTCACTGGCAGCGCTTCCAGGGACGGCAGGCTGTCGAGGCGGTATTGCGGGGTGGCGGCGACGATGGAGTAAGACACGCCGTTGGCCGGGTTGAGCCAGAAGGTCGGCGCGGTTTGCGAGCTGCCGGCGAGGGAGGCGACCATGCTGTTGGTGACGTCACGCTCGGTGATGCCCAGGCCATTGGCGCGCATGCGGTCCACGTTTACTTGCAGCGAGGGGTAGCCGGTGGACTGCTGGATGCGCAGGTCGGCAATCCCCGGTACATGTTGCAAGCGCCGTTCAAGCTCGACGGCATAGGCGCGGTTTTCCGCGTCATTGCGCCCGGAGATTTTGACGTCCAGAGGGGCGGGAGCGCCGAAGTTGAGGATCTGGCTGCTGATGTCGGCGGGCAGGAACGCAAAGTGGCTGCCGGGGAAACTTTGCGGCAGGGCTTCACGCAGTTTTTTCACATAGTCGGCGGTGGGCGCGTGGTGCGTTTTCAAGCTGACTTGAATATCGCCATCTTGCGGGCCGATGGTGCCGCTGCTGCTGTAGGCCATGTCGATGCCGCTGAGCGGAATGCCGATATTGTCGACGATGGTGTCCAGTTCTTCGGCCGGGATGACCTCGCGGATCCGCTCTTCGATGCGGTCGAACGCCGCGGCGCTTTCTTCGATGCGCGTGCCCAGTGGCAAGCGCACATGCAGGGCCAAGGCACCCGCATCGGTGGCCGGGAAAAAGTCCTGGCCCAGGCTCGGCAACAGCAGGAACGACGCGAGTACGCAGGCCAGGAACCCGACAATAAAGCGCTTGCGTGCGCCCAGCGCCAGCGTCAGCAGGCCATGGTAGGTGTCGCGGATATTGGAAAAGTGTCGTTCGAATCCCTGTTGAAAATTCAGCACCGATTGCAGCAACGCATTGCGCGGCCTCACGTGCTGTTCACCCTCGTGGTGATTGATGAATGCATCTTCCGGATGATGCCCCGCGCCTGCCTCCGGCCTATGTGGTTTGAGCAAATACATCGCCAGCGTCGGCACCAGGGTACGCGAGAGAATGAACGAACTGGCCATGGCAAAGATCACCGCCAGCGCCATTGGCCGGAACAGGTAACCGGCGATGCCTTGCAGCAAAAACATCGGCACGAACACGATGCAGATGCACAACAGCGAGACGAAAGCCGGGCCGACGATTTGCGCGGCGCCGTCGAGAATCGCGGCCTTCACCGCCTTGCCTTGCTCCAGGTGCCAGTTGATGTTTTCGATGGTCACCGTGGCGTCGTCCACCAGGATGCCCACCGCCAACGCCAGCCCGCCCAATGTCATCACGTTGAGGGTTTGCCCACTGACGGCCAATAGCGCGATGGCCGACAGCACTGCCAGGGGAATCGACGCGGCGATGATCAAGGTCGAGCGCCAACTGCCGAGAAACAGCAGGATCATCGCACTGGTGAGCAGTGCGGCAATGATGCCTTCCTGGGCCACGCTGCCCACCGATTGCTTGACGAACACCGAGGCATCGCCCAGCAGCGAGGTTTTCAGCGACGGTGGCAAGGTTTCGTTGATGCGCGGCAGCATCTGCCGGATACCGTCGATGATCGACAGCGTGGAGATGCTGCCGTTTTTCAGCGCCGGCATCAGCACGGCGCGATGGCCGTCGACCCGCACGATATTGGTTTGCGGTGGTGAACCGTCGCGCACATGGGCCACTTGGCCGATGGTGATCAGCGCACCGTCGACGGTCTTGATCGGCAAGTCGTTGAGCTCATCAATCGCCTTGGGGCTGTTGTTGAGCAGGATCGTGTATTCGTTGGGGCCGAGCTTGGCGGTGCCCACCGGGATGATCTGGTTCTGCAGCGCCAGGGCGTTGCCCACGTCCTGGGCCGACAAGCCTTTGGCGGCCAGGGCTTGAGGGTCGAGGTCGAGGGTTATCTGCCGTTGCTTGCCACCCATTGGCGTGGGCATGGCCAGGCCGGGCAGGGCGCTCAAGGGCAGGCGGATATTGTTCTGCACCAGGTCGCGAATTTTGGCTTCCGAAAGGCTGGGGCTGGAGAACGCCATTTGCAGGATCGGCACCGTGGAGGCGCTGTAGTTGAGGATCAGCGGCGGTGTGATGCCCGGTGGCATTTGCTTGAGCACGGTTTGTGACACCGCCGTGACCTGGGCATTGGCGGTACGGATATCTACGCCAGGCTGGAAGAAGATCTTGACGATGCCCATGCCGGGCAACGATTGCGACTCGATATGCTCGATGTCGTTGACGGTGGTGCTCAGGGAGCGTTCGTAGGTGTAGATCACCCGGCCGGCCATGGCGTCCGGAGACAGGCCGTTGTACTGCCACACCACGGCGACCACGGGAATGCCGATATCGGGAAAAACATCCGTGGGCGTGCGCAGGGCCGCCATCGGCCCGATGATGCAGATGAATATAGCCAGCACGATGAAGGTGTACGGCTTGTGCAGTGCGGTCTTTACCAGCCCGAGCATGCGTGAGTCTCCGAGAAGAGCAGGATTGCAAACCCCGGCAGTCTTGACCGACCCACCTAACACGCACCTTTCAGCCAGGTGAAGGAAGTTTTAGTCAAGGGCTGAAGATACTTTCATAGGGATTCATTTGTTCCAGGAAGGGCGGCTCATCAAGCTTGTCAGCCATCGGATACGAGCTTTTCATTCATGCCCTTTGGAGCCCTGTCATGTCACTCAAACCACTGTTGTTAGTTCCCGTCCTTGGCTTTGTCTGTTTACTGTCGGCCTGCGCCGGCCCGATCCCCAAGGCGGACCCCAGCGAAGCCTGGATCGGCTTGCAGGAAGAAGCGCCGAATGACCTGATGGCCGAGCGTGTCGATGGCAAGCGGGTGGACGATGGGCGCTATTTTGAGGTGACCCCGGGTGACCATCGCCTGGACGTGACTTTATTTGAAGACGAGCCGGGTGATGACAACCAGCAGGACTGCCAGGGCCGCATCGAGTACAAGCATTTCAAGGCAGGTGAGCACTACACCCTGGTGGAGTCGAGCCTGGGCACCACGGTGCGCGCGTCTCTTGAGGACGGCCACGGCAAGGAAATTGCCGCGACCCAGGACTTCAATTGCATGCCTGGCTAGGCGTGATGCGCCGTCGCCTTGTGCGGTACTGCAGGTGCAGCAGGTTTGACGTGGGGGTGATGATGCCGGCGCGTCACGCGCATGACTCCCCACAGCATGGCGGCGGCGACGGCCAGCCAACCACAGATCAACAGGAAAATCGTTGTCGCAAGGCTCATTCGGGCCTCCTTTCGCCCACTTGGGGCACACACAGTCTTCTCAATGGACAGTCTAGTCAGCTGGCGGTTGCCTGCTATTGACCAATGGTCGAGTCGGTCCAACTTCTTTGCTCTATCAGCGCCGCTTTACTGAGCCAGTGGGCTATACCGGCGGGGCGGGGCGCCCTATGATCGGAGGCCTTTACCGGCAGTTGATCAAGAGAGTGAAAAAATTGCGCTTACGGTCGAACCTTAAAACCTCCTTGCTGCTCGCCGCTGCCCTTGGGCTGGCGGCCTGTGCCAGCAGCACACCATCGAAACTGCCAGGCTTGCCGGAGCGCGTTGAACTCACTGGCGTGCCGACCTTTCGCAGCGAGGCTTATCAGAGCGGTCCTACGGCACTTGCCAGCATGCTGTCGCAACAAGGCATTGTCATGACACCGGGTTTGCTTGATAAACCGCTGCACCTGCCCGGCGCCGAGGCGGACCTTGAGCGCAACATGCAAGTGTTGGCACGTGAATACGGGCTGATGGTGTATCCACTGGAGGCCAAGCTGACCGCCGTGCTGGCGCAGGTGGCGGCGGGTTACCCAGTGATGGCGCGGATCAACGCCAGTTATTGGTCCGGGGCGCGCTATGTCGTGGTGGTGGGGTTCAACCAACAGAAGAGTACGGTGCTGTTGCGCTCTGGCAACGAGCGCCGGCTGATCATGCGCTTCAGCGACTTCGAGTCGGCGTGGGCGAGCGCGGGCCATTGGGCCATTCTGACCCAGCGCCCGAGCCAGTTGCCGGCCAATGTGGACGTGCAGCGCTGGCGCGAAGCGGCCAATGCCACGGCGCAGGCGGGGCAGGAGCAAGCGGCGGCCCAAGCGCTCAAGGTGTTGGCAGAGAAGAAGTGAAGCTCAAATAGTGTGGGAGCGGGCAAGCCCGCTCCCACACTAAAACCGTTGCTTATCGACGCACTTCCGCAGCGGTCGCTCGGTTCTTGAGGTTTTTATCGGCCTTGTAACGCAGCGCCACATCCGGCACTGCGCCGCCTTTGCCGGTCTCGACCCAGCTACGAATACGGCTGGCATCGGCAAAATGGGTGAACTTGCCAAAGGCATCCAGAATCACCAGCGACACCGGGCGATTGCCCATGCTCGTCACCAACACCAGGCAATGGCCGGCCTGGTTGGTGAAGCCGGTCTTGGTCAGCTTGATATCCCAGTTGGCGCGGTTGATCAGGTGATCGGTGTTGGAGAAGCCCAAGGTGTAATTAGGCTTGCGGAACGACACGGTCTTTTCCTTGGTGGTGCTCAACTGGCTCAGCATCGGAAACTTGCGCGCATAGGCCAGCAGCTTGCTCAGGTCGCGGGCGGTCGACACGTTATGGATCGACAGGCCGGTGGGCTCCACGTAGTGGGTGCTGGTCATGCCCAGGGACTTGGCCTTGGCGTTCATCGCGGCAATGAAGGCCGCGTAACCGCCTGGATAGTGGTGGGCGAGGCTGGCGGCGGCGCGGTTTTCCGAAGACATCAGCGCGATCAGCAGCATTTCCTTGCGTGGCATCTGGCTGCCGATCTTCACCCGGGAGAACACGCCTTTCATCTCGGGCGTGTCGGTGATGTTGATGTCGATGTACTCGTCCATATTCTGCTTGGCTTCGAGGACGATCAGGCCAGTCATCAGCTTGCTCACCGAGGCGATAGGTACCACCACGTCAGGGTTGCTGGAATAAATGACTTTATTGGTCTGCAAGTCGACCAGCATGGCGCTGCCGGAGGCGATCTGCAGCTTGGAGGCGTCACGCGGGGCCAGGGTGGATTCGGCGGCGTGGGCGAAGGTGCCTGTTAACGCAAAAAACAGGCTGACAATAGAAAGACGAATTTTCACGCGGATGAACTCGCTAAAAAGTAAGGAAATGCCGTTGTAGAACGGGTCTTAAGACAAATGACGTTACATTTTAGGAGTATGGATGAAGAACTGTCGAATGTTCTTCTAGAACCAGACGAAAGTGCCTAAAAACTAAGAAAAAACGGTTTTTTTACGGGCAATAAAAAGCCCTGCGCTAAGGCAGGGCTTTTTCATCACCTCTGGTTATTAACCGTGCAGCGTTTCCGCTGCATATAAGGTGTTTTCCAGCAAGCAGGCCCGGGTCATCGGCCCGACACCACCGGGGACCGGCGTGATCCAGCCTGCTCGGGGCAGGGCGGTTTCATACACCACGTCGCCCACCAACTTGCCGTCTTCCTGGCGGTTGATACCCACGTCAATAACGATGGCGCCTTCCTTGATCCACTCACCCTTGACCAGGCCCGGCTTGCCGGCGGCGACTACCACCAGGTCGGCACGGCCGACGTGGCCGGCGAGGTCCTTGGTGAAGCGATGGGTGACGGTCACGGTGCAGCCGGCCAGCAGCAGCTCCATGGCCATCGGGCGACCGACGATGTTCGATGCGCCCACCACCACAGCGTCAAGGCCGTACAGGTCGACACCGGTGCTTTCCAGCAGCGTCATGATGCCTTTAGGCGTGCATGGGCGCAGCAGGGGAATGCGTTGGGCCAGGCGGCCGACGTTATAAGGGTGGAAACCGTCGACGTCTTTGTCCGGGCGGATGCGCTCAAGCAGTTTGGAGGCGTCCAAATGCTCTGGCAGCGGCAGTTGCAGGAGGATGCCGTCCATGCCCGGGTCATCGTTGAGGCTGTCAATCAGGTCGGTCAGGGCCTGTTGAGTGGTGTCCGAAGGCAAGTCGTAGGCCTTGGAAATAAAGCCGACCTCTTCACAGTCTTTACGCTTGTGCGAGACATAAACCTGAGAGGCAGGATCGCTGCCGACCAGGATCACCGCGAGGCCAGGCGTGCGCAGGCCTTGCTGGCTGCGCTCGGTGACTCGTTTGGCGATCTGCTGGCGCAGGCTGGCGGCGATTGATTTGCCGTCGATAAGTTGTGCAGTCATTACGCGTGATTAACCATCGAGAGGGGGAAGAAAAGTGCGCGCATTCTCGCATGCCAAGGCGCGAGGGCAAAGGCGCTTGGTCTGCAAATTGCCCTAACCCCTTAAATAAAATCAGTTTTTTTCAAAAAAGATTTGACGGGTTTCCAGGGCATCTATACTATTCGTCGCACTTGTCGGGCACAGCCTAGCACTGGTTAAGAAGGTCGAGCAGAATAGTTGTACTGCAAGGCTGGAAGCACTTAGTTTGTAATCCTCCAAGAGTACAGATTAATAAGGCGCCCGTAGCTCAGCTGGATAGAGCATCCGCCTTCTAAGCGGATGGTCGCAGGTTCGAGTCCTGCCGGGTGCGCCATTAGGCAGCTTTGGCACAAGTAGCGCTATATGGTGGGCGTAGCTCAGTTGGTAGAGCACGGGATTGTGACTCCCGTTGTCGAGGGTTCGATCCCCTTCGTCCACCCCATATTCTGAAAGGCGCCAGATTTAACAGTCTGGCGCCTTTGCTTTAAGAGCTTCAAGCGCGGATGTGGTGGAATTGGTAGACACACTGGATTTAGGTTCCAGCGCCGCGAGGCGTAAGAGTTCGAGTCTCTTCATCCGCACCAATTAAAGCTTTTCCCGGTCGTCAGGCGGGGCAGGGCTCAACAAAGAAGTGGTTTGGTTTCTTTGTTAACGCAATATGGTGGGCGTAGCTCAGTTGGTAGAGCACGGGATTGTGACTCCCGTTGTCGAGGGTTCGATCCCCTTCGTCCACCCCATATTCGAAAGGCGCCAGATTTAACAGTCTGGCGCCTTTTTTGGTTTTGGCGGTTTGAGATTGGGTGGTTGCAGGTGCTGGGCTGCCCCGGCAGGGCGTGTCGTCGTATTTATGTATCTCGATGATGCCGCGTTGCTTGCTCGCCTTGTTCGCAGGGCGGGCCGTCAGGGAGATGAATGGTTGTTCCTTCTATATATAGAGAGGGGCGGCGCAGAGCCCTGGCGCAATTTGGCTGTATTTGTCACCGGGGCGAGGTACTTCAGTGCTTTCGTACCGATAAATTGCCGGCTGTTTTTCGCGGTGTTTTCAGTAGGGTGACTTCTTGAGTTTGACCCACTAGAATGCATGCCCTTGATTGGGGTCGGAAATGGCCGGCTAATGTCTGTGCAACGAGGAATATCCATGCAAGTTTCTGTTGAAAATACTACTGCTCTCGAGCGCCGCCTGAGCATCACCGTGCCGGCAGAGCGTATCGAGACTGCGGTCAACAAGCGTCTGCAGCAGACTGCCCAAAAGGCCAAGATCGCTGGTTTCCGTCCAGGCAAAGTGCCTATGAGCGAAATCAAGCGTCGTTTTGGTGCCGATGCGCGCCAGGAAGCTGTAGGTGACGTGATCCAGGCTTCCTTCTACGAAGCCGTTGTCGAGCAGAAGCTGAACCCTGCTGGCTCGCCTTCGATCGAGCCCAAGTCCCTGGAAGCGGGCAAGGACCTGGAATACGTTGCCGTATTCGAAGTGTTCCCGGAATTTGAAGTGGCCGGTTTCGAAGGTATCGAAATCGAGCGTCTGAGCGCCGAAGTGGCTGATTCGGACCTGGACAACATGCTGGAAATCCTGCGCAAGCAGAACACTCGTTTTGAAGTGGCCGACCGTGCCGCCCAGAACGAAGACCAACTGAACATCGATTTCGTTGGCAAGGTTGACGGCGAAGTCTTCGCTGGCGGCTCCTCCAAGGGTACTCAGCTGGTGCTGGGTTCCAACCGCATGATCCCTGGTTTCGAAGACGGCCTGGTTGGCGCCAAAGCCGGCGAAGAGCGCGTTCTGAACCTGACTTTCCCTGCTGACTACCAGAACCTGGACCTGGCTGGCAAAGCCGCCGAGTTCACCGTTACCGTCAACAGCGTTTCCGAGCCTAAGCTGCCAGAGCTGAACGAAGAGTTCTTCGCCCAGTTCGGCATCAAGGAAACCGGCATCGAAGGCTTCCGCACCGAAGTTCGCAAGAACATGGAGCGTGAGCTGCGCCAGGCTATCAAGTCCAAGGTCAAGAACCAGGTCATGGACGGTCTGCTGGCCGCCAACCCGATCGAAGTGCCTAAGGCCCTGCTGTCCAACGAAGTGGATCGCCTGCGCGTTCAAGCGGTTCAGCAGTTTGGTGGCAACATCAAGCCTGACCAACTGCCGGCCGAGCTGTTCGAAGAGCAAGCCAAGCGCCGCGTTGTGCTGGGCCTGATCGTGGCCGAAGTGGTCAAGCAGTTCGACCTCAAGCCAGACGAAGACCGCGTTCGCGAAATGATCCAGGAAATGGCTTCGGCCTACCAGGAGCCTGAGCAGGTCGTGGCTTGGTACTACAAGAACGAGCAGCAGATGAACGAAGTACGTTCGGTTGTGCTGGAAGAACAAGTTGTGGATACTGTTCTGCAGAAGGCTAAGGTGACCGATAAAGCGGTCTCTTACGAAGAAGCAGTCAAACCGGCGGAAGCAGCACAAGCCGACTGATTGTCCAACTCGTTGGAAATTCAACCATAAGCCAGCCTCGCGCTGGCTTATGCGTTTTCAAGACATGACTATTTGGGAGTAACTGCAGAGCATGTTCCGTAATTCCTATATTCAGCAGAACTCTGATATCCAGGCCGCAGGCGGCCTGGTCCCGATGGTTGTCGAGCAGTCCGCTCGTGGCGAACGCGCCTACGACATCTACTCGCGCCTGCTCAAGGAGCGAGTGATCTTTCTGGTTGGCCCGGTAGAGGACTACATGGCCAACCTGATTTGTGCGCAATTGCTGTTCCTTGAAGCGGAAAACCCGGACAAGGACATCCATCTCTACATCAACTCACCGGGCGGTTCGGTGACTGCGGGCATGTCGATCTACGACACCATGCAGTTCATCAAGCCAAACGTGTCGACCACCTGTATTGGCCAGGCGTGCAGCATGGGCGCCTTCCTGCTGACCGCGGGTGCCGAAGGCAAGCGTTTCTGCCTGCCGAACTCGCGTGTGATGATTCACCAGCCACTGGGCGGTTTCCAGGGCCAGGCGTCGGACATCGAAATCCACGCCAAGGAAATCCTCTTCATTCGTGAGCGTCTCAACACGCTGATGGCCAAGCACAGCGGGCGCACCCTGGAAGAAATCGAGCGCGATACCAACCGTGACAATTTCATGAGCGCTGAAGCCGCCAAGGAATACGGGTTGATCGACGCAGTGATCGACAAGCGCCCCGCTTAATATAAGCCGCTCAAAATAGGGCTGGTCGGCATGTCCGACCACTGGCGGGCTTGAAAAAGCCCGCATAAGCCTTCATCTTGTGTTGCAAGCCTATCGGATTTGGATCGAACGAATGACTGACACCCGCAACGGCGAGGACAACGGCAAGCTGCTCTATTGCTCCTTCTGTGGCAAAAGCCAGCATGAAGTACGCAAATTGATTGCCGGCCCCTCGGTGTTTATCTGCGACGAATGCGTCGACCTGTGCAATGACATCATCCGTGAGGAGGTGCAGGAAGCCCAGGCCGAGAGCAGTGCGCATAAATTACCTTCGCCTAAAGAAATCAGCGGCATCCTTGACCAGTACGTCATTGGTCAAGAGCGTGCAAAGAAGGTTCTGGCCGTAGCGGTGTACAACCACTACAAGCGCTTGAACCAGCGTGACAAGAAAGGTGACGAGGTTGAACTTGGCAAGAGCAACATCTTGCTGATCGGTCCTACAGGCTCGGGTAAAACCCTGCTTGCAGAAACCCTCGCTCGCCTGTTGAACGTTCCGTTCACCATCGCCGACGCCACCACCCTCACCGAGGCTGGCTACGTGGGTGAAGATGTCGAGAACATCATTCAGAAACTGCTGCAGAAGTGCGACTACGACGTAGAGAAGGCCCAGATGGGTATTGTCTACATCGACGAGATCGACAAGATCTCGCGCAAGTCGGACAACCCGTCGATCACCCGGGACGTTTCCGGTGAAGGCGTGCAGCAGGCCCTGTTGAAACTGATCGAAGGCACGGTTGCTTCCGTTCCGCCACAAGGCGGCCGCAAGCACCCGCAGCAGGAATTCCTTCAGGTTGATACGCGCAACATCCTGTTCATTTGTGGCGGTGCGTTCTCCGGTCTGGAGAAGGTGATTCAGCAGCGTTCCACCCGTGGCGGCATTGGTTTCAGTGCGGAAGTGCGTAGCAAGGAAGAAGGCAAGAAGGTGGGCGAGTCCCTGCGTGAAGTCGAGCCTGACGATCTGGTCAAGTTCGGTCTGATCCCGGAATTCGTTGGCCGTCTGCCGGTCCTGGCGACGTTGGACGAGTTGGATGAGGCGGCTTTGATCCAGATCCTCACCGAGCCGAAAAACGCCCTGACCAAGCAATACGGCAAATTGTTCGAGATGGAAGGTGTAGACCTCGAGTTCCGTACCGATGCGCTGAAATCGGTGGCCAAGCGGGCACTGGAGCGCAAGACCGGTGCACGTGGCCTGCGTTCTATTCTCGAAGGCGTGTTGCTCGACACCATGTACGAAATCCCCTCGCAGTCCGAGGTGAGTAAAGTGGTGATCGACGAAAGCGTGATCGAAGGCAAATCCAAGCCACTGTATATCTACGAAAACAGTGAGCCGGCTGCCAAGGCTGCACCCGACGCGTAAGCGTTCAGCAGTTGCGGTACAAGCAAGGGGCCTCTAGGGGCCCCTTGTTTTTTGGGGGCTTTTCTCGGAGCGGTGGTTAAATTCGCGTGTATTCATGCGTTTAACTACTGGCATTGAGCTTGTTTTTTTTGCATGTAACCCCCATCTTGGTTTCAAGCTTATTTTTGAACTGTCATAGAGGCGAAATCATGAAGACAACCATCGAATTGCCTCTCCTGCCGTTGCGTGATGTCGTCGTCTATCCGCACATGGTTATCCCGCTGTTCGTGGGGCGCGAGAAGTCTATCGAAGCCCTCGAGGCCGCGATGACGGGCGACAAGCAAATCCTGCTGTTGGCCCAGAAGAATCCTGCTGATGATGATCCAGGTGAAGATGCCCTGTATCGCGTCGGCACCATTGCCACTGTCCTGCAATTGCTCAAACTGCCCGATGGCACCGTCAAGGTGTTAGTCGAAGGTGAGCAGCGCGGCGCCGTAGAGCGTTTCATGGAGGTGGATGGCCACCTGCGTGCAGAAGTGGCGCTGATCGACGAAGTCGAAGCCCCGGAGCGTGAGTCCGAGGTGTTCGTGCGCAGCCTGCTCTCGCAGTTCGAGCAATATGTCCAACTGGGCAAGAAAGTTCCGGCTGAAGTCCTGTCGTCCCTCAACAGCATTGATGAGCCAAGCCGCCTGGTCGACACCATGGCCGCCCACATGGCGCTGAAGATCGAGCAGAAGCAAGACATCCTCGAAATCATCGACCTGTCGGCCCGTGTCGAACACGTGCTGGCGTTGCTGGATGGCGAAATCGACCTGCTGCAGGTTGAGAAACGCATCCGTGGCCGTGTGAAGAAGCAGATGGAGCGTAGCCAGCGCGAGTACTATCTGAATGAGCAGATGAAGGCCATTCAGAAAGAACTCGGTGACGGCGAGGAGGGCCACAACGAAATCGAAGAGCTGAAGAAGCGTATCGATGCCGCTGGCCTGCCCAAAGACGCCCTGATCAAGGCCACCGCGGAGCTGAACAAGCTCAAGCAGATGTCGCCGATGTCGGCCGAAGCCACCGTGGTGCGCTCGTATATCGACTGGTTGGTGCAAGTGCCGTGGAAGGCCCAGACCAAGGTGCGCCTGGACCTGGCCCGTGCTGAAGAGATCCTCGACGCTGACCATTACGGCCTGGAAGAGGTCAAGGAGCGCATCCTTGAGTACCTCGCCGTGCAAAAGCGCGTGAAAAAAATCCGCGGGCCGGTGTTGTGCCTGGTCGGGCCTCCAGGTGTGGGTAAAACATCCCTGGCGGAATCGATTGCCAGCGCGACTAACCGCAAGTTCGTGCGCATGGCCTTGGGTGGCGTGCGTGACGAAGCGGAAATCCGTGGTCATCGCCGTACCTACATCGGTTCGATGCCAGGAAGATTGATTCAAAAGATGACAAAGGTGGGTGTACGCAACCCGCTGTTCCTGCTCGATGAAATCGACAAAATGGGCAGCGACATGCGTGGCGACCCGGCGTCGGCCTTGCTCGAAGTGCTTGATCCCGAGCAGAACCATAATTTCAACGACCATTACCTGGAAGTCGACTACGACTTGTCTGACGTAATGTTCTTGTGCACCTCCAACTCCATGAACATTCCGCCAGCCTTGCTGGATCGGATGGAGGTGATTCGTCTGCCGGGCTACACCGAAGACGAGAAGATCAACATCGCAGTCAAGTACCTGGCGCCCAAGCAGATTTCGGCCAACGGCCTGAAGAAGGGCGAGATCGAATTCGAGGTCGAGGCGATCCGTGACATCGTGCGCTACTACACCCGCGAGGCCGGTGTACGGGGCCTCGAGCGCCAGATCGCGAAGATCTGCCGCAAGGCGGTGAAGGAGCATGCGCTGGAAAAACGCTTCTCTGTGAAGGTAGTTGCCGATTCCCTGGAACACTTCCTGGGCGTGAAGAAATTCCGCTACGGCCTGGCCGAGCAACAGGATCAGGTCGGCCAGGTGACTGGTTTGGCGTGGACTCAGGTAGGTGGCGAATTGCTCACCATCGAAGCTGCGGTGATTCCGGGCAAAGGCCAATTGATCAAGACCGGCTCCCTGGGTGACGTGATGGTCGAATCCATTACCGCCGCGCAGACCGTGGTGCGCAGCCGCGCCCGCAGCCTGGGCATCCCGCTGGACTTTCACGAGAAGCACGACACCCATATCCACATGCCGGAAGGGGCGACCCCTAAAGACGGCCCTAGCGCTGGCGTAGGCATGTGCACGGCGCTGGTATCAGCGTTGACCGGCATTCCTGTGCGCGCCGATGTGGCGATGACCGGGGAAATTACCCTGCGTGGTCAGGTATTGGCTATCGGTGGTCTGAAAGAAAAATTACTCGCTGCGCACCGGGGTGGAATCAAGACCGTGATCATTCCTGAAGAGAATGTTCGCGACTTGAAGGAAATTCCTGACAATATCAAGCAGGATCTTCAGATTAAACCGGTTAAATGGATTGACGAGGTCCTGCAAATTGCGCTGCAATACGCGCCGGAGCCCTTGCCGGATGTGGTCCCGGAGATAGTCGCGAAGGACGAAAAACGCGAGTCCGATTCCAAGGAAAGAATTAGCACGCATTAATGTGTTGGAGCCTGGGGGGCTTCCTTGACAGCTTTTTAGAGCCCTTGTTATAAAGCGGCTCTTAAGTGTCTGTAGGCCATTCAGCACTGGTTTTGCTTTTTACCAAAAAACTTAGAATCATACTCAATAGATATATAAGGGGACTTAGAGTGAACAAGTCGGAACTGATTGATGCTATCGCTGCATCCGCTGATATCCCGAAAGCTGCTGCTGGCCGTGCGCTGGACGCAGTAATCGAATCCGTCACTGGCGCTCTGAAGGCCGGCGACTCCGTGGTACTGGTAGGCTTCGGTACTTTCTCTGTGACTGACCGCCCAGCTCGCACTGGCCGTAACCCACAGACCGGCAAAGCACTGCAAATCGCTGCTGCCAAGAAACCAGGTTTCAAAGCCGGTAAAGCCCTGAAAGAAGCCGTTAACTAAGCTTCGTTCAAGCCTTTGCTTACCCGGGTCGGACGCAGGTCTGGCCTGGCAGCGGAGCGGTAGCTGACCCACGTATCGGGTCGCCACGCCGGGGGTGCAGATTCGAACCCCCGTCCGCTCCGCCAGTTACGAGAAGGCGCATCCTCGGATGCGCCTTTCTTCTATCCGGACTCTACCCACGCTCCACGGTTGCCTAATTTTTGAAGTTCAACCGTTTCTGGGGGACGCATGCTGCAAAATATCAGGGACAATTCACAAGGCTGGATTGCCAAGACCATTATCGGGATCATCGTCGCTTTGATGGCGTTCACCGGTATCGAAGCCATTTTCCAGGCTTCGGGTAATAACAAGCAGGACGTGGCCAAGGTCAATGGTGAAGAAATCACCCAGACCGAACTGAGCCAGGCCGTCGACATGCAACGTCGCCAGCTGATGCAACAGTTGGGCAAGGATTTCGATGCTTCCCTGCTGGACGAAAAACTGCTGCGCGATGCTGCCCTCAAGGGCCTGATCGACCGCAAGCTGCTGCTGCAAGGTGCTGCCGATTCCAAGTTCGGCTTCTCGGAAGCGGCGCTGGACCAGGTGATCCTGCAGACGCCGGAATTCCAGGTGGACGGCAAGTTCAACGCCGAACGCTTTGACCAGGTGATCCGTCAGCTGGGCTATAGCCGCATGCAATTCCGTCAGATGCTGACCCAGGAAATGCTGATCGGCCAGGTTCGCGCAGGCATCGCCGGCAGCGGTTTTGTGACCGACGCCGAGGTGCTGGCATTTGCCCGTCTGGAAAAACAGACCCGCGACTTCGCTACCGTCAACATCAAGGCTGACCCTGCGGCGGTGAAACTCACCGACGACGAGGTCAAGGCCTACTACGACCAGCACGCCAAAGAGTTCATGACCCCGGACCAAGTGGTCATCGACTATCTGGAGTTGAAGAAGTCTTCCTTCTTCGACCAGGTCAGCGTCAAGGACGATGAGCTGCAGGCTGCCTACGAGAAGGAAACCGCCAACCTCGCTGAACAGCGTCGTGCCGCGCATATCCTGATTGAAGTCAACGACAAGGTCACCGAGGCGCAAGCCAAGGCCAAGATCGAAGACATCCAGGCGCGCCTGGCCAAGGGTGAGAAGTTCGAAGCCCTGGCCAAGGAGTTCTCCCAGGACCCAGGTTCGGCCAACAATGGCGGTGACCTCGGCTTTGCGGGCCCTGGCGTTTATGACCCGGACTTTGAAACCGCGCTGTACGGCTTGAAGCAAGACCAGGTGTCGGCGCCAGTGCGCACTACCTTCGGTTGGCATCTGATCAAGTTGCTGGGCGTTGAAGCGCCTGAGGTGCCATCGTTCGCCAGCCTGAAAGACAAGCTGACCCGCGAGCTCAAGGCACAGCAGGTTGAACAGCGTTTTGTCGAAGCGACCAAGCAATTGGAAGATGCGGCATTCGAAGCCTCTGACCTGGCCCAGCCGGCGTCTGACCTGAAGCTGACCGTCCACACTTCCGCGCCGTTTGGCCGTGAAGGTGGCGAAGGTGTTGCGGCCAACCGTGCCGTGGTCACTGCAGCCTTCAGCCCGGAAGTGCTGGATGAAGGTGCAAACAGCAGCGCTATCGAGCTGGACCCGGAAACCATCATCGTGCTGCGTGCCAAAGAGCATCTCAAGCCGGCCCAGTTGCCGCTGGAGAACGTCGCTGCGGCCATTCGCACCCAGATGACCAAGGAGCGCGCGAGCGCTGCCGCCAAAGCCCATGCCGACGAGTTGATCGCCAGCCTGCGTGATGGCAAGACCGCGCTGGACCAGCCGGTTGACGGCCAGGCCTGGAAGGTGACTGAGGCAGCTACCCGTGGTCAGGACTCCATCGACCCGGCCGTGCTGCAAGCCTTGTTCCGCATGCCCAAGCCTGTGGCCAAGGACAAGCCGACCTTCACCACCGTGACCCTGCGCGATGGCAGCCTGGTGATCGTGCGCTTGAACGGTGTGAACGAAGCTGCGGCCCCTACGGACGAAGAAAAAGCGCAATACCGCCGCTTCCTCGCTTCCCGTATTGGCCAGCAGGACTTCGCGGCCTACCGCAAGCAGCTGGAAACCCAGGCAGACATCAAGAAGTATTGATGCCGGCCTGAATAAAAAAGACCCCGACCTGAAAAGGCCGGGGTCTTTTTTTGCCCTTGATAAAGCGGCTACTCAGTTAAATGGGACTGTCACTGTGGCGAGGGAGCTTGCTCCCGTTGACTGCGCAGCAGTCCCGGCTTTTTAGGGCCGCTTCGCGACCCAGCGGGAGCAAGCTCCCTCGCCACAGGTTGGTGCTCTGCCTCAGATAGGCTTGGCAGCAAACTTGAGCTTGCCCCACGTCAACCCGATCACCGCCGCCAGGGTTGAAGCCGCCAATACGCTCAGCTTCGCAGCCGACAGCAGGGCCGGGTCGGAAAATGCCAGGGACGAGATAAAGATCGACATGGTGAAACCGATCCCCGCCAGCAGGCCGACGAGGCCAACGCCCGTCCAGGTCACACCGTCCGGCAGCTTGCAGATGTTGAGCTTGACCAGCGCCAGGCTCGCCAGCATCACGCCCAGAGGCTTGCCGAGCACCAGGGCGAAGATGACGCCCATGAACACACCGTGGGCCAGCGGGTCATCCAGATTGAAACCGTCCAGGCTCACACCGGCGTTGGCCAATGCAAACAGCGGCATCACGCCGAACGCTACCCACGGGTGCAGCGCCGATTGAACACGCTGCACCGGCGGCAGTATTTCCCGTTGAGCTTCGCGCAATTGCTTGAGGGGCGTGGCGACTTGCTGGGCTCCTTCGGCTGGCTGCGAGAACCGGTCCATCAGCTCGTTGAAGGTGCGTTCGATGGTTTCCAGCGGGCGTTCCCGGGTGGGCTTGGAATTGACGGGGGTCATCAAGCCAAGGATCACCCCGGCGAGCGTTGGGTGCACGCCGGTCTTGAGTAGGCCAAACCACACGATAGCGCCTGGCAGCAGGTAGATCGCCGCCTTGCTGATGCCCATGCGTTGGAACACCAACACCAGGGCCAGCCCGCCGGCAGCAATCACCAAGCCCATGTAGTCGAGGCTGGCGGTGAAAAAGATCGCGATGATCAGAATCGCCACGATGTCATCGATGATCGCCAAGGCCAGCAGCAGGATGCGTACGCCACTCGGAATCGATTTGCCCAGCAGCGCAAGCACACCCACGGCAAAGGCGATGTCGGTCGCGGTGGGGACTGCCCAGCCACTCGCGGCGGCGGTGTCGTGGTTGAGCAGGGTGTAGATGAGTGCGGGCATCAGCACACCGCCCAACGCCGCGCCCAAGGGCAGCGTGGCCAGCTTCAGGTTGGCGAGGGCGCCGTCTTTGATTTCCTGGCGGATCTCGGTACCGACCACCAGAAAGAAAATGGTCATCAGCCCGTCATTCACCAGAAAATGCAGGGAGCGCGACACGCTGTAATCGCCCAGCCCGAGGGTGATGGGCGTGTTCCAGAAATGCTCGTAGGTCGCGGCGGCGGGGCTGTTGGCCCACACCAGCGCGACGATGGCGGCCAGCAGCAGCACGATACCGCTGACGGCTTCGATGTGTGAAAAGCGCTCAAGGGCGGACAGCGCGCCCTCAGTCAAACGCTGGGGGCGGGGGATGGCGGGGTGTTTATCAGGCACGACAAATCTCCATTGGCGGCCCGACCAATGCTTGGCTTTTAACCTGCGCCGTGCTTTATGCAACAACGCACCCAGGGGCGATGATAGGAAGGTGAGGAATAAGTTGTAAACAAACTTGTCATCGCGCGGGCAGCGCTTTACCCCGGATTGCGCCCAGCGCCAACACGATCAATCCTAGAACTGCCCATGGAAATGTCACGACGCCCCAACGTTCGAGCAAGAGCCCGCCCACTAATCCACCTCCGGCGATGCCCAGGTTCCATACCGTGACCAACATCGATTGGGCGGCATCGGCCGAGTTGCCAGCCGACTTGGCCAGCGCGGTTTGCAATAGCGCTGGGAGGCCACCGAAGGCGAGCCCCCACAACGCCACGCTGACGTAAATGGCGACTACGCAGTTGAACCATAGTCCGAGCAGCAGGGCCGCAACGGCGAACATCGCGCAACTGATGAGGGTCAGTAGCCTCAGGTGCCGGTCAATCCAGACGCCTACCAGCCAGATACTCAGCAGGGCCATCAGGCCGAACACCAGCAGCACGCGATCAATCTCGCGGCCGATACCGGCGGGCACCAGCAAAGGGGCGATGTAGGTATAGAGAATGTTATGCGCGAGCACGTAGGTAAAGGTCACCCAGAGCACCGGCCGTATGCCTGGCAACGCCAGTACCTGACGTAAGCCGAGGCGTTTGCTTGGCGGTTCACCGGCAAAATCCGGCAGTTGCCAACGCGCCCATACCAGCAGTAACAGGGTCAGGCCAGTCATGATGGCAAAACTGGCGCGCCATCCGACCAGCGTACCCAGCAGGGTGCCGGCGGGCACGCCGAGGGACAAGGCCAGCGGCGCACCCAGCATGGCCACGGCAATCGCCCGGCCCTGCAGATGAGGTGCGACCATACGACTGGCGTAACCCGCCAGCAAGGCCCACAGCAAGCCCGCGAACACACCGGCGAAAAATCGTGCAGCCAAGGTCAAGCCATAGTGGCTGGAAAAGGCGGTGACACTGTTAACCAATGCAAAGCCGCCGATGGCGATCAACAGCAACGGCCGCCGGCGCCAACCCCGGGTCAGCAATGTCAGCGGGATAGCGGCGAGCAACGAGCCGAGCGCATAGAGCGTTACCAGTTGCCCGACCAGAGCCTGGGAGACCCCGAGCCCAGCACCGATTTGCGGTAACAAACCGGCGGGCATTGCCTCGGTGAGGATGGTGATAAAGCCGGCGCAGGCCAACGCCAGCAAACCGGCCAGTGGCAGGGGGTCAGCGTGGGGGGCTGTATCGATCAATTGGGGGCTGTCGTTCATCGGGGCTCTCCTTGAAAGGGTCAAGGCGCCAGGGTAGGGGGCTGCGAGGCGCGGAAAAACAGGCTAAGGTTCCGAACTTATCGGACGTTGATGTCCGCAATCGGCAAAGGCATCACCATGGACAATCTGGGCAGCCTCTCGGTTTTTGTGCAGGTCGCGCAAACGCTTAGCTTCACCGCTGCGGGCCGTGCACTGGGCGTGTCATCGTCGGCGGTGGGTAAAAGCATTGCGCGAATGGAAGAGCGCCTGGGCGTCAGGTTGTTTCATCGCAGCACCCGCAGCATCACTCTGACCAGCGAGGGCGCGCTCTTCCTGGAACGTTCGCGGCGCATCCTGGCGGAGTTGGAAGCGGCCGAACAGGAATTGACTGAGGTCACTGCCAAGCCTCGCGGCAAGCTGCGGATCAGTGTGCCCCAAGTGCGTGGTTTGTTGATGCCGGTGATCAGCGATTTTATGCGTGCCTACCCGGACATCGAGTTGGATGTGGATTTTTCCGATCGCATGGTGGACGTGATAGAGGAGGGCTTCGACGCGGTGATTCGCACCGGCAAGCCAGAAGATTCGCGCTTGATGGTGCGCCATCTTGGGCATTACCAGTTGGTCCTCGTCGGTACGCCCGGCTACTTCGACCAGCACGGCACCCCCCGTCGGCCCCAGGACCTGAATCATCACGCCTGCCTGCGGCACAAATTCTGCGCCACCGGCAAGCTGGAGCCTTGGCCGCTGCGTCATGTCCCGGGGGCTTCCGAACTGAACCTGCGCGCACCGCTGGTCAGCACCACCATCGAGTCCCTCAATCATGTGGTGCAAGAAGGACTGGGCATTGCGTGCCTGCCGGACTACATGGTCAACCAGGCCGTACAGCATGGGCGTTTGCGACGGGTGCTGGATGAGCACCTCGAACATCGCGGCAGTTTCTGGTTGCTGTGGCCGGCCAGTCGCCATGCTTCGGCCAAGCTGCGGGCCTTTATCGATCATATGTGCGCCGGGCTTTTTCCTACTGACGCCGCTGTCTGAGCTTGAGATGTTTTACCGACAGGAATCGCGCTTCAATGTCGCGTTCTGTTGCACAATACCGTCCGGACCGTTTTCTTCAGGATTTTCAATGTCGACATCATTTCACTTGCGCAATCTCGGGTTGGCGCTGGTGCTGGCGGGCGCCGCGGGCTGCTCGTCACCCAAGACCGCTATCTATGAACATGAGAATTTCGACGATTCCGGTACGTTTTCCCGCGATTACCCGGTCAGCGATGTGGCGGCCTGTGAAGCTGCGCGCCGTGCCCTGCTGAGCCAGGGCTACATCATCACCAGCAGCGATCCGAAGTTGGTGGCCGGCAACAAGAGCTTCCAGCAGACCGGCGAGACCCATCTGCAGATCAGTTTCAATGTGGTGTGCGCTGCTGATGGCAAGGGCAGCAATCACTCGACGATGTTTGCCAACGCCTTGCAGGACCGCTATGCGCTGAAGAAGGTCAACAACTCCGCGAGCCTCGGTGTGGGCGTGCTGGGCTCGGTGTCGATGCCGATTGGCTCCACCGACGACTCGATGGTGAAGGTGGCAAGCGAGACCGTCTCGGCACCGAAGTTCTACGAGCGTTACTTTGCGTTGGTGGACGTGTTCCTGCCGCAGGAAGTAAAGCAGGCCGAGCATATCCCCGAGCAGCCCAAGGCCGACCTCGGCGTGCCCGAGCCCAAGACCGCTCCGGCACCCGAGAAGGTCGAAGCGCCGAAGGATGTGCCTGTAGCGCCTGCCGCTGCAGAGCCGCTTGCGCCACCACCTGAGGCTGCACCGATTGCCCCGGTGACAGAGCCTGCTCCGGTTGCACCGGCGCCGACTGATCCGTCCTTGCCGGCGCCGACGGAAGCGATTCCACCGCTTCCGATGCCTGCGCAGTAACGCAATGCTGTTCTGATGTGGGAGCGGGCTTGCTCGCGAATACGGTGTAACAGTCGCCAAGTGTGTTCAATGACACACCGCTTTCGCGAGCAAACCCGCTCCCACATTTTGATCGAGGTTGCGGTTGAGTTAAATCCAGTGATCGCCGCTACGTTTAATCCTGAAGAGCAGGAATGTCACGACGTCGACATTTTTTCGTCATGACGGCACTTTAGGCTGGGTTCGCAGGTCATTAATCTGCAACCGCTTTCAACACGAAAAGGAGTCCACCATGGACGATTACCAGGAAGAGCTGCTGGAGTATCAGGCATTCGAGCTAGACCCACTGGATCCTGCCGACGATGCCACCGAGCTGTAACACCGACTTCAGGCGGAGTGGCGCTGACTGCGGCGAAATTCCCCTGGGGTCTGGTTGTTCCAGCGTCTGAAGGCCCTTTGGAAGGCTTGGGCCGAAGCAAAACCGAGCAAGTAGGCGATCTCGCCGAACGCCAGTTCCGTATCGCGAATGTAGGTCATGGCCAGGTCGCGACGGGTGTCATTGAGGATCGCGCGAAACTGCGTGCCTTCCTCGGCCAGTTTGCGCCGCAATGTCCAGGTTGGCAGCTTCAAGCGTGCCGCCACTTCCTCCAGGTCGGGTTCCCGGCCGCCATTGAGCATCGGCCCGAGCAACCGGGTAATGCGCTCGCGCAGGCTGCGGGTGCGGGTCAACTGCTCTAATTCCCTTTCACACAGCTGTAGCAACAGGTGCCAGGTGCTTGGGCAATGCTGCGGGTTGCGCAGCGCCAGGGTGGGTTGGCTGAGGCGCAGTTGATTGACCTCGGCGCCGAAGTGGACCACGCCCTCTCCCAGCACCCTGTAATGATCGTGGTAGTCCGGCGCGTCGAATTCGATTTCAATCCGCTGGGCCTGCACCGGCTGTTGGGCCAGGCCAGACAATTGCTGCAGCCAGCCGGCGATGATCGAATCCACCACAAAGCGGTTATAGGCGTTGTAGGGGCTGATGGAATAAAACCTCAGCCACGCGCCTTCGGCGTCTTCATGAAAGCTTGATTGCCCGCGATAGTTGGAGCCGTACAGTGCTTCAAAGCGTGTGAGCGTGCGTGCCGCTTCGCGCACGGTGGGCGCTTGGGCGGCAGTAACGCCGGCAAGACCAGCCTGGCTCAAGCGGCTGAGCTGGCCCATACGCAGGCCCAGGCCGGCGTTGCCGGTCAGTTGGATGGCCGCGTGGCCCAGGCGCATGTAACGCGAGATCGACAAGCGTGCGCCGGCCTCAGCCAGGCGAGCTGGATCGAGGCCGTATTGCAGCAGCAGGGGCTGTGGGTCCAGGCCGTGGCTGTGGATGGCGTCGGCCAGGGTGTGCACGAAGCCCACCGACAGATCCCCCAGGCGCACCGGCTTCACGGCGCTACAGCCAGATATTCAGCAGGCGCGCACCATGGGCGTCGCCATCGGCGAAGACTTGCCCATTGCGACTGAGAAAACTTTGGCCGGCGCTGCCCAGGTCCCAGAATTGTCCGCGCAGAAAGACGCTCATGCCCGCGGTGGCTTCGCTGACAGGCGGCTGGCTGATCAGGGTAAGGCGACGCCAGGCCGCGCCCTCACTGGTTTCTTCAGGCTTGAGGCTCACTTCTGAGGGCGTAGACACACTCTTGAAACCGCGCCACGGACGGTCCCAGGTATCGCGGCCGGTGACAAAAGCGGGTACCGCGATCAATTGCGCGCCTTGCTCGTTGAGCTTGCGGTAGTTGTCCGGGTACCAGCTGTCGCTGCCGACCAGAATGCCCAGGCGCCCGGCGGGGGTATCGACAACGTTGACGACATGCTCATCGCCAGGTTCTATAAAGCCACGTTCATCGTAGATCGGGTAAAGCTGGCGCTGCGGCTGGCCCAGCGGCAAGCCGTCGGCGGCGAACACCACGCTGGCGTTGTACAGCGCGCCGTGGCCGATCTCCAGTTGCCCCTGGATCACGCTCGGGTTGGGCAGGGCGATGGAACCGGCCACCAGGGTCACGCCAAATTCTTTGGCGAGGCCGCCAAACAACACTTGATAGTCGCGGGCCATGGCGGGGGCTTTCATGCGCAGGTACGCATCGTCCATGCGGTTGTCGCCAGTGGCGCTGATCCAGGCTTTGGCAAATTGCAGCGGGTTGCTGATCGACAGCCAGTTCATGGCGTCCTTGAGGTGAGCGGCCTGGTACAGCTCATTCTTTTCTCCGCCGAGCATCAGCCAAGTGCCGATATGTTCCGGCAGCACCACAACGGTCTTGGCATTGATCAACCCAAGGTCCCGGGCATTTTGCAGGTAGGCCGACAGCTTCAGGTGCAGGCGTTCCAGGCTCTGGTAATCGGCAGGGAACAGTTCCGGCTGGATACCCAGCAGGTTGCCCCGGTCGGCTGGTTCGCCCTCGTTGACGGCGAGGGTGATGCGCAGGTCGGACAGGTAATGCGCCACGGGGCGCTCCTGGGTCCAGACCAGATACGCGGCGAGTGAGGCAACCAGGGCCATGATGACGGTGAACGCTAGAAGTTTACGCATGGGGCAACAGACAACAGACCAGGTGCAGGGTTCGCGACTAGGGTAGGGCCCATGGCGTGGCTTGCCAAGGGGCGCTGTGCATTTGGATCAATAACTTGTCAGTTTCAGTCATTGAGCCGTGGTCCACCGCCTCTTAGTCTGTGGGACATAAACCGATGGCACGCCGTTAGAGTGCGCCACGTCCCGTGATGATCCGTTGTGGAGCTGTACCATGACCGCTGCTGCCTACCCGCACCTGCTGGCCCCGTTGGACCTGGGTTTCACCACCTTGCGCAACCGTACCCTGATGGGTTCGATGCACACCGGCCTGGAAGAAAAGCCCGGCGGTTTCGAGCGTATGGCGGCCTATTTTGCCGAGCGCGCCCGTGGCGGCGTAGGCCTGATGGTCACTGGCGGCATTGGCCCCAATGATGAAGGCGGCGTGTACGCCGGTGCAGCCAAGCTGACCACCGAAGAAGAGGCGAGCAAGCACAAGATCGTTACCCAAGCCGTGCACGACGCGGGTGGCAAGATCTGCATGCAGATCCTCCACGCCGGGCGTTACGCCTACAGCCCCAAGCAGGTGGCACCGAGCGCTATCCAGGCGCCGATCAACCCGTTCAAGCCCAAGGAACTGGATGAAGAGGGCATCGAAAAGCAGATCCAGGATTTTGTCACCTGCTCGCTGCTGGCCCAGGTCGCCGAGTATGACGGCGTCGAAATCATGGGTTCCGAAGGCTACTTCATTAACCAGTTCCTCGCTGCCCATACCAACCATCGCACCGACCGTTGGGGCGGCAGCTTTGAAAATCGCATGCGTCTGGCGGTGGAAATCGTGCGCCGCGTACGCGAAGCCGTAGGCCCGAACTTCATTATCATCTTCCGCCTGTCGATGCTCGACCTGGTGGAGGGCGGCAGCGTCTGGGAAGAAATCGTGCAGTTGGCCAAGGCCATTGAACAGGCCGGCGCGACGATCATCAACACCGGTATCGGCTGGCACGAAGCACGTATCCCGACCATCGCCACCAAGGTACCCCGTGGTGCGTTCAGTAAAGTCACGGCCAAATTGCGCGGTTCGGTACAGATTCCGCTGATCACCACCAACCGCATCAACACCCCGGAAATTGCTGAGCAGATCCTGGCCGAAGGCGACGCCGATATGGTCTCGATGGCGCGGCCGTTTCTCGCCGACCCCGAGTTCGTCAACAAGGCCGCCGCCGGGCGCGCCGATGAGATCAATACCTGCATCGGCTGCAACCAGGCCTGCCTGGACCATACCTTTGGCGGCAAGCTCACCACCTGCCTGGTCAACCCGCGGGCGTGCTACGAAACCGAGCTCAATTACTTGCCGGTCAAGCAGATCAAAAAGGTCGCGGTCGTCGGCGCAGGCCCTGCGGGTTTGGCCGCGGCTACCGTCGCCGCAGAGCGCGGGCATCAGGTGACCTTGTTCGACTCCGCCAGCGAGATCGGCGGCCAGTTCAATATCGCCAAGCGCGTGCCGGGCAAGGAAGAGTTCTTCGAGACCCTGCGTTATTTCAAACGCAAATTGCAGACCACCCACGTCGAACTGTGCCTCAACACCCGTGTCGACGTTGCGCAACTGGTAGCGGGCGGTTATGACGAAGTGATCCTGGCCACCGGCATCGCACCGCGTACCCCGGCGATTCCCGGTGTCGACAACGCCAAGGTCCTGAGTTACCTGGACGTGATCCTCGAGCGCAAGCCGGTGGGCAAGCGCGTGGCGGTGATCGGCGCCGGCGGCATCGGTTTTGACGTGTCTGAATTTCTCGTCCACCAAGGCGTATCCACCAGCCTGGATCGTGAGGCGTTCTGGAAAGAATGGGGCATCGACACTCAACTGCAAGCCCGTGGTGGCGTGGCCGGGATCAAACCCGAGCGCCACGCGCCGGCCCGTGAAGTGTTCCTGCTGCAACGCAAGGCTTCCAAAGTGGGCGATGGCCTGGGCAAGACCACCGGCTGGATCCACCGCACCGGTTTGAAGAACAAGCAGGTGCAGATGCTCAACAGCGTCGAGTACTTGAAGATCGACGATGAAGGCTTGCATATCCGCATCGGCGCCGAGGGCGAGCCGCAAGTCCTGGCGGTGGACAATATCGTCATCTGTGCCGGCCAGGACCCGCTGCGCGAATTGCACGACGGCCTAGTCGCCGCCGGCCAGAACGTGCACCTGATCGGCGGCGCTGATGTGGCGGCCGAACTGGACGCCAAGCGCGCCATCAACCAGGGCTCGCGCCTGGCTGCAGAGCTGTAAGGCGCCAAGAGGGGCGGTGTTAGACTACCGCCCTCTTTTCATTCAGATACCTGCCGATGGGCCCTTTCGACTGGCTTCCTCACGCGCCCCTTGAACCCTTGCACCTGGACTGGCTGAACGGAGTCGAGTTGGCCGTGCTGCGCCTGGACTGTATCGACCCGCTGATCAGTGGCAACAAGTGGTTCAAGCTCACCGAGCACCTGGCCCAGGCCCGACACGCTGGAGCCACCGGGGTGATGAGTCTCGGCGGTGCGTACTCCAACCATTTGCATGCGCTGGCGGCGGCGGGCAAGCGCTTTGGTTTCTCCACGGTCGGCCTGCTGCGGGGCCATCCTCAAGACACCCCCACGGTTCTCGACCTCAAAGCGTTTGGCATGCAACTGCATTGGCTCGGTTATGGCGGTTATAGGGCGCGGCATGAAGCGGGTTTCTGGTTGCCTTGGCGCGAGCAGTATCCTGGCTTTCATCCGATACCCGAAGGCGGCGGTGGGCTGGCCGGTGCGCAGGGCTGTGGCGTGTTGGTCGAGCAGGCGCGGGCGCAACTGGACAGCCTCGGTTGGAGCGATTACGACGCCTGGTGGTTGGCGGCGGGTACCGGCACGACACTGGCCGGGCTGGCACTGGCGGAGGCGGGCGCGCATCCGGTATATGGCGCCATGGCGGTGCCGGATGACCACGGTGTGGCGCAGAACGTGAGTGCCATCGTGCAGGACGGTTATACATTGCTGGACGCCAGTCGCGGCGGCTTTGCCAAAGCCGATCCACTGTTGCTCGACTTCATTCAGCGCACCGAACAAGCGTGCGGTCTACCGCTGGAACCGCTTTACACCGGCAAGGCGCTGCTGGCGTTGAAACAGCAGATCGAGGCCGGACGCTTTGCCCCCGGCATGCGCCTGATCTTCATCCATACCGGCGGCCTGCAAGGCCGCCGAGGCTTCAGCGACTGGCGCAAACCTCTTGTGGGAGCTGGCTTGCCTGCGAAAGCGGTCTTGCAGTAAGA
>JACRYN010000019.1_pt2 | contig 82512 bp, 83 predicted proteins | sample 8023231 | NCBI WGS metagenome assembly JACRYN01 (sample SAMN15756473, study PRJNA655841) | gut metagenome | isolation source: fecal sample D84 from domestic dog with diarrhoea | host: Canis lupus familiaris | place: South Africa: Mmabatho, Mahikeng | collected 2019-09
GACCTTGAGTCGGGCTTTTTCTTACCTATAAATGTGAAACGTCCGTAGCCGCTCTGGCGTCGAAGGCCCGTTCAGCATTGGTCTGAATGAAGTGGCGATTGGCATGACCATGCACCATGCCGGTATCGAGTTGGCGCGGGATCGCCTGCGTAAGTCGGCGTTTCAGCGTTCGGTGATCAATGCCGAGATGTTTGATCCGCAAGGCGCCTTGCACGCCGGTTTCCTCGACAAAGTGGTGGCACCCGAAGAACTGCACGCTGCAGCACTGGAAGCAGCGCGGCAGCTGAAGAAGATCAATATGAACGCCCACAAGCACACCAAGTTGAAAGTACGCCGCGCGCTGCTCGAAGCCCTGGACGATGCAATCATCCAGGATCAGGGCCATAGCCTGAGCTAAGTCCTACACCTGCTGTGCCTGAGCCCGACCTTGAGTCGGGCTTTTTCTTACCTATAAATGTGAAACGTCCGTAGCCGCTCTAGCTAGCCGTTATCGGCTCATGTGGAAACATGCGCTTAAACATCGGCTATTTCCTACGTCTGTAGGGGCAATTGCCGAATACAGTGCACATCCGTACACTGCGCCACCTTTTGTCCCTATGGGCCGTGTCGATGCTTTTTCTGTTGCGTATGTTGTTGATGGGCCTGCATTTTATGATCGCTGGCGTGCTGGGTGTGCTGGTCGGTGTGTGCAGGCCGTTCAACCCGGACAACAGCCGTCTCTGCGCTCGCCTCTATGCGTTGCCGGCCATGCGGATCTTGGGCTTGAACGTGAAGACCGACGTCGACTCGCTGCGCGACAAGCCCGGTACCTGCGTGGTGATCGCCAACCATCAGTCCAATTACGATTTGTTTGTGTTCGGCAATGTAGTGCCCCACCGCACGGTCTGCATCGCCAAGAAAAGCCTGAAATGGGTACCACTGTTCGGCCAGTTGTTCTGGCTGGCGGGCAATGTGCTGATCGACCGTGGCAATGCGCACAAGGCCCGGCGTGCGATGCTGACGACCACGCATACCTTGCAGCATGAGGACACGTCAATCTGGGTGTTCCCGGAAGGTACGCGCAACCTGGGCAAAGGGTTGTTGCCGTTCAAGAAAGGCGCGTTCCATATGGCGATTGCGGCCGGTGTGCCTATCGTGCAGGTGTGTGTCAGCAATTACGTGACGCAGATGAAGCTCAATCGTTGGGACAGCGGCAGTGTGCTGATACGCTCGTTGCCGCCGATTCCTACCTGTGGGTTGACGGTGGATGACATCCCTCAGTTGCTGCTGACGTGTCAGACGCAGATGGATGAATGCATCGCGCAGATGGACCGTGAGCTTGTAGGAGCGAGCTTGCTCGCGAAAAACGTATAAGCGACGCGGGTCACCTGATGGCGCTGCGTTATCGTTGACGATTTTCGCGAGCAAGCTCGCTCCTACAGGGGAGTGGGCAATGTCGGTGAGCAACAACGGAACGCCATTCAGGCTAAGCTGCCCAACATCTGTCCTCTTGATAAGAAGTGATCAGCACCATGGGTAGAGTTGTTGCGGCTGCCGTCTACAGCGCCGGTAAGAAAGTCTCGGATATCACTCTCGATGAAGGCGCGGCCTGGGCCGCCAAACCTGGGCACTTTGTGTGGATCGGCCTGGAAGAACCCAGCGCCCAGGAACTGAACAACCTGCAACGCCAGTTCAACCTGCACGAGCTGGCGATTGAAGACGCCATGGAAAAACACAGCCGCCCGAAGCTGGAAACCTTCGGCGACGCGCTGTTTATCGTCACCTACTCACCGGTGCGCGAGAACGGCAAGCTGGAGTTTATCGAAACCCATATTTTTGCCGGCAACGGCTACATCATAACCGCACGCAACGGTCACTCGGCGTCCTACGGCTTTGTGCGCCAACGCTGTGAGGCGCGCCCGTTGTTGCTGGAGCATGGGGAAGATTTCGTACTCTATGCGTTGCTGGATTTTGTCACTGAAAACTACCAGCCGGTGAGCGAGGCGATCCACGCCGAGATTGATGAGTTGGAGCGTAACGTGCTGTGCAGTTCGCTCAACGAGCGCGATATCCAGCACCTCCACGGCCTGCGCCGCGATGTGTTACGGCTCAAGCGGCACGTGGCGCCAATGGTGGAGATCAGCCAGGAGTTGCAGAAGCTGAGCTTCCCGTTTATCGACAAGAACATGCGCCCGTATTTCCGTGATGTGCAAATCCACGTGACGCGGCAAATGGAAGACCTCACCACCCTGCGCGACATTGCCAGCCAGACCATCGAGATCGGTGTGTTGCTGGAGGCGTCGCGCCAGAGCGTGGTGCAGCGCAAGTTCGCCGCGTGGGCGGCGATCCTGGCGTTCCCCACGGCGGTGGCGGGGATTTACGGGATGAACTTTCAGAACATGCCCGAGCTGCAATGGCACTACGGCTATTTTGCGGTGCTCGGTTTTATTACCTTGGGCTGTACCGGTTTATGGGCCAGCTTCAAGCGTTCGGGCTGGCTTTAAGCCTTGGCTTCAGGCTGGTGCGCCACAAAGCGCATCATCCACTCCGCCACGGTCACGCCGTGGTGGTCGCGCTCCAGGCTGGCCACGCCGTTGCTGTAGACCTTTTCACCCAGGGTTGTCTGAAGTATTTCCAGCAACTCACGGGAATAGTCGTGAACAAACTCCGGATGGCCCTGGAAGCACAGCACCTGGTCGCCAATGTGATACGCGGCAAACGGGCAGAATTCGCTCGAGGCGATCACGGTGGCGTTTTCTGGCAAGGTGGTGACTTGGTCCTGGTGGCTGATCAATAGCGTCAGCTGCGGCACCTCGGGGCTCATCCATGGCGTCTTGGCATCCAGTTTGTAGGCGTGGGTGCCCATGCCCCAGCCCTGGCTGGCACGTTCGGCCTTGCCGCCCAGCAGCAGCGCGAGCAACTGATGACCGAAGCACACGCCCAGCAGCTTGTCGCCGCGCTCATAACGCGTGAGCAGGTAGGTTTTGAGCGTCTGGATCCAAGGGTCGGTACCGAACGAATCGGCCTTGCTGCCGGTGATCAGGTACGCGTCAAACACTTCGTCATCCGGCGGGTACTCGCCTTGCACCACGTTGTAGACCACAAACTCGGCGGCTATCGGTTGCTTGGCGAACAGGCGCTTGAACATCTGCCCATAGCCTTGGTACTCATCGATCAAAGCGGGACGCAGAATATCGGTTTCCAGGATGCAGACGCGTAGCGACATAAAAAATACCTGACACGGCGATGGGAATATTGCACACCCAGAGCCTGCCTTGAAATACCTCCCCAAAGCAAGCCCTCAATGGCCGCCCACACTCCCTGTAGGAGCGAGCTAGCTCGCGAAAAACGTCAACGATAACGCAGGTGGCCTGGATAAAAGCGTTGCCTGTGCGTTCTTCGCGAGCAAGCTCGCTCCTACAGTGGAACGTCTAAAACAGCGCGCCTTTTGCGGCTTTTTCCAGTAATAACGCCGGTGGCGAGAAGCGCTCCCCGTACTCCTCGGCGAGGTAGCGGGCGCGGGCGATGAAGTCGTTCAGCCCGTACTGGTTGATAAACTGCAACGCGCCGCCACTCCAAGCGGCAAAACCGATGCCGAAGATTGAACCGACGTTGGCATCCGCCGTGGACATCAACACGCCCTCCTCCACACAGCGCACGGTTTCGATGGCTTGGATAAACAGCAAGCGGTCACGCACATCCTGGGGGGAGATTTGCTTGCCGGGCTGTTCGAACCGGTTTTTCAGCTCAGGCCACAGGTGCTTCTGGCCGCCAGCGGGATAGTCGTAAAAACCACCGCCGGCCGCCTTGCCCGTGCGCTTGTATTCGTTCACCAACAGATCAATCACCGCCGTCGCCGGATGGTTCGGCATAGCCTTGCCTTCGGCCTGCAGGTCCTTGGCCGTTTGCTGTCGGATATGGCTCATCAGGCTGAGGGACACTTCATCGGACACCGCCAGCGGCCCCACTGGCATGCCGGCCTTGCGCGCTTCGGTCTCGATCATCGGCGCCGCCACGCCTTCGCCGAGCATGGCGATGCCTTCGTTGGTAAAGGTGCCGAATACTCGCGAGGTAAAGAAACCGCGACTGTCGTTGACCACAATCGGGGTTTTCTTGATTTGGAGTACGAAGTCAAAACCTCGGGCCAGGGTTTCGTCGCTGGTGCGCGCCCCCTTGATGATTTCCACCAAGGGCATCTTGTCCACGGGGCTGAAGAAGTGCAGGCCGATGAACTTGGCTTGATCAGGCACCGCCGTGGCCAGGCCGCTGATGGGCAAGGTGGAGGTGTTGGAGGCGATCACCGCGTCGGCCCCCACCACGCTTTGCGCTGTGGCCGAGACCTTGGCCTTGAGTGCGCGGTCTTCGAATACGGCTTCGATGATCAGGTCGCAGCCGGCCAGGTCGGCGTCATCCTGCGTAGGATGAATGCGCGCCAGGGTGGTTTCGCGCTGTTCGGCGGTCAATTGCCCACGGCTGACTTTCTTGTCCAGCAATGCGGCCGAATGAGCTTTGCCTTTTTCGGCGGCGGCCAGGGTGATGTCTTTGAGCACCACCTCGATACCCGCACAGGCACTGACATAGGCGATGCCCGCGCCCATCATCCCGGCGCCGAGCACGCCGACTTTGCGCGTTACATAAGGCGCAAAACCCTGCGGTCGCGAGCTGCCGGCATTGATTTGATTGAGCTGGAACCAGAAGGTGCCGATCATGTTCTTCGCTACTTGCCCGGTCACCAGTTCGGTGAAGTAACGGGTTTCGATCAGGTGTGCGGTGTCGAAGTCCACTTGGGCGCCCTCGACTGCAGCACAGAGGATTTTCTCCGGCGCGGGGAAGCAGCCCTGGGTCTTGCTACGCAAGATCGACGGCGCAATGGCGAGCATCTGCGCGACTTTAGGGTGGGACGGCGTGCCGCCGGGAATCGCGTAGCCCTTGTTGTCCCAGGGTTGCCTGACCTGCGGATTAGCCAGAATCCAGGCACGGGCTTGGGCCAGCAATGCCTCGCGATCCGCCGCCAACTCATCAATCAAGCCCGCTTGCAGGGCCTGGGCGGGCCGCACCTTTTTGCCTTCGAGCAAATACGGCAAGGCTTTTTCCAGGCCAAGCATGCGCACCATACGCACCACGCCGCCGCCCCCGGGCAACAGGCCAAGGGTGACTTCCGGCAAACCCAACTGCACGGACTTGTCGTCCAGCGCGACCCGGTGATGGCAAGCCAGGCAAATTTCCCAACCACCGCCCAGGGCCGCGCCATTGATTGCGGCCACCACCGGTTTGCCGAGGGTTTCCAGGCGGCGTAATTGCGCTTTCAATACCAAGACACTGTCGTAGAACGACTTGGCATGGGCTTTATCGACCTTGATCAGCTCATTGAGGTCGCCCCCGGCAAAAAAAGTTTTCTTGGCCGAGGTGATCACCACCCCGGCGATCTCGTCCTTTTCCGCTTCCAGGCGCGCGAGGGTGGCCGCCATGGCTTCACGGTAGGCGGCGTTCATGGTGTTGGCGCTCTGGCCGGGCATGTCCAGGGTCAGTACCACGATCTGGTCCTGGCCTTTTTCGTAACGAATGGCATCGGTCATGACAAATTCCTTAGGCTCAGAGGCGTTCGATAATGGTGGCGATCCCCATGCCACCGCCGACACACAAGGTGGCCAGGCCGTAGCGTTGCTGGCGCACCTCGAGTTCGTCGAGCAAGGTGCCGAGAATCGCGCAGCCGGTGGCGCCCAAGGGGTGGCCCATGGCGATGGAGCCACCGTTGACATTGACCCGTGCGGTGTCGATGCCCATGTCCTTGATGAACTTGAGCACGACCGAAGCAAAGGCTTCGTTGACTTCGAACAGGTCGATGTCTTCAACCCGCAGGCCGGCTTTGGCCAGTGCTTTGCGAGTGGCCGGCGCGGGGCCGGTGAGCATGATGGTCGGGTCGGTGCTGGTCACCGCCGTGGCGACAATACGCGCCCGCGGTTGCAGGCCCAGCTCGCGGCCTTTGGCCTCGGAGCCGATCAGCATGAGCGCGGCGCCATCCACGATCCCGGAACTGTTGCCCGGCGTGTGCACATGGTGGATGCGCTCCACGTGGCTGTAGACCCGCAACGCGGTGGCGTCGAAGCCCATCTGCCCCATCATTTCGAAGCTCGGCTTGAGCTTGCCCAAGCCCTCGAGGGTTGAGTCGCCGCGGATAAATTCGTCATGGTCCAACAGCACGATGCCGTTCTGGTCGTGCACCGCGATCAGCGACTTATTGAAGGAACCGTCTGCCCGCGCCCTGGCGGCTTTCTGCTGGGACTGTAGGGCAAAGGTGTCGACATCCTGGCGCGTGAAGCCTTCCAGGGTGGCGATCAGGTCGGCGCCAATGCCTTGGGGCGTGAAGTGGCTGTGCATATTGGTTTGCGGGTCGAGCACCCATGCGCCGCCATCGCTGCCCATGGGCACGCGGGACATGGATTCGACGCCGCCAACAACCACCAGGTCTTCGAAGCCGGAACGCACCTTCATCGCCCCCAGGTTCACCGCCTCCAGGCCCGACGCGCAGAAACGATTGACCTGCACACCGGCAACACTGACATCCCAGTCGGCCACCAGTGCGGCGGTCTTGGCGATATCGGCGCCCTGGTCGCCCACGGGGGTGACGCAGCCAAGGACGATGTCATCCACTTGGCGGGTGTCGAGGTCGCTGCGCTGCGCCAGCGCCGTGAGCAAGCCGGCCACCAGGTTTACCGGCTTGACGCTGTGCAGGGCACCGTCGGCCTTGCCTTTACCCCGGGGCGTGCGTATCGCATCAAAGATCAAAGCTTGGGTCATGACATCCTCGAACCGCTGTGGGTGTGTGCCCCTACCTTAGGCCCGATTGACACGGTTTCAATGACGGATGCGCTCATTGCTTTTGACCCCCTCGCTCGGACGAACGGTAGGTACCTACGGGAAATGCCTGATTAATCGTTTTAGCTGTCTAGCCCTAGGGCTGGCGCCAAGATGGCAATAAGCCTCATGCCGTTTTTAGCGCAAATACTTCTTAGCTGATATGAAATGAGTCTAAGCCAGAAAGAACGGGCGCTCTAAGGTTGAATCTGTAAGACGCTGCTGCCGGGTTTTGCTGGAGCAGCTGTAAGAAAAGTGCAACGTCACCTCGCGATACTGACTTCAACGGCACGCATTTGACGCTCAGGAATAACAACAAAAGAAAAGGCAGTCAGCCATGTTCAAACAATCGAAAGTACGTCAGGCGGGACTTATCCTGTTCGCCACCACCTTGATTCTGATCTTGCCCAATTTAACCAAGGTTATTGGGTGACACTCCCAGCTTCCGTGCACACACCGCACCAGGCCTGCAGCTTTTGGCAGCACCTGCCAGGACATTGCGCTTAGCGCTCCTGTTGCAGGGGCTGTCTTTTTACCTGCCGTTTTCCGTTATCGTGTGCGCCTCACTCTCTCGCAACGGGCCTGTGCCTTGAAACCGATCCTCGCCCTTTTTGCCCTGCTGCTGAGCCTGCCTGCGGCGGCGGCACAGTTGACCATCGAGTTGGACCACACCCACAAAACCTGGGAGACCGCCGAGCTGCTCAAGCACCCCGACGCTCAGACGGTGCAGATCGTTGATGATGTGTCCTACAAGCGCAACATGACCTATCGTGCGGTGCCCCTCGCGGTGCTCTTGCCGGGCCTTAAATCTGCGAACCACCTGCAAGCCGTTGCCCTTGATGGTTTTGCCGCCGAACTTGCCGCCGCTCCGTTGCTGGAAAAAAACGGCGCCCGCGCCTGGCTGGCCGTGGAAGACCCGGCCCATCCATGGCCACCACTGGCACAGGGCAAGCCCAGCGCCGGACCGTTCTATCTTGTCTGGACCAACCCTCAAGCCGGACGTATCAGCCCGGAACAGTGGCCGTTCCAGGTCTCCAGGTTCAAACAGTTGCAGACGGTTGGCGAGCGTTTCCCGGCGTTATTGCCCGACCCTAAGCTGGCGGCGAACGACCCGATCAACCAAGGCTTCGCGTTGTTCCAGAAGAACTGCCTGGCGTGCCATCGCCTCAATGGCGGCGGTGATGCCCAGATGGGGCCGGACTTGAATGTGCCCTACAACCCCACCGAGTATTTCAGCGGCGATTTTCTCAAGCGTTACATCCGCGACCCGCAAAGCTTGAGGCATTGGCCACAGGCGAAGATGCCGGCGTTTACAGCCATTGTATTGCCAGACAATGAGTTGGACTTGCTGGTGGGGTATCTGCGGCATATGGCGGGCCGCAAGTTGTAGGGGCGAGCTTGCTCGCGAAAAGCCTGAGAGCACCGTCGATCGTTCCCACGCTCTGCGTGGTAACGCCTCTTGTGATGCTCTGCGTCACGCTATGGGACGCGGAGCGTCCTGGGCTGCATTCCCACGCAGAGCGTGGGAACGATCAAGCAAGCTTGCTCCGACAGTTATCGGTCATTGCTGCGGCGCCACGAATACCTTGGCGTGCATCTGCTCATGCCCACCGCCACGGCGCATGCCGCGTACCGGACAGGCGTCGAGGTAGTCCAGGCCGACGGCCAGCTTCAAGTGCCGCTCCGGCCGGGCCAGTTGGTTGGTCACGTCAAAGCTGTACCAGGCGTCATCCAGCCAGGCTTCGGCCCAGGCATGACTGGCCAGGTGCGCGCTGTCTTCGGTGTACAAATACCCCGACACATACCGCGCCGGGATCCCCAGGCTACGTGCGCAGGCCAGGAACGCATGGGTATGGTCCTGGCACACCCCAGCGGCCCCTGCGAAGGCTTGGGCGGCGCAGGTATCGACGTCAGTCGCGCCGGGGGTGTAGACCATGGTGTGGTTCAGCGCCTGCATCAGGTCGATAAGCGCCGTGCGGTCGCGACGCTGATGGCAGTTTTGCTCGGCAAACCCGCGCAGGGCGTCGTCGGGCTCGGTGAGGCGCGTGGAGCGCAGGAACGGAAAGGCAGACTGGCTTTCGTGTTCGGCCTCGCGCAATTCATCGATCTCCACCACGCCCCGGGCGCCAATGATGATGGCGTCATGGGGCTCGTCCAGCGTAAGCACATGCAGGATGTTACCGAACGGGTCCACCTGCGCCCGCACGGGGCGTGGAAGGTCGAGTTGCCAGCTCAGCACGTGCTGGCGCTCGCTGTCATGAGGGGTCAGGCGCAGGTACTGGATGCTGGCGCGCACCTGGTCTTCGTAGTGGTAGGTAGTGTCGTGGCTGATGGAGAGTCTCATGCCGCCTCCAGGTAGGAACTGTAGATGGCGTCGCCCAACTGGCGGACCAAGGGGATAAAGTCGGTCAGCCAGGCATGCAGGCCTTCCTCGAGGATTTCGTCGATGGCGGTAAAGCGCAGGCGCGCATCCATCTCGGCGGCCAGGCGCTGGGCCGGGCGACCATTGAGGCCTGGCAGGCTCGCGAGGATCTGGTCGATCTCTTCGCTGCAAGCACGCAGCGAACGCGGCACATCCGCGCGTAAGAGCAGCAGTTCGGCCACTTGCCGAGCGCCCGGCGCATCGCGATAAATCTCGGTGTACGCCTCGAACGACGACAGAGCGCGCAGCAACGCACTCCATTGGTAATACGCGTGAGCCGTACCATCGCTGACCGCCGCCGCCTGTTCGCCGGCCATTTCGTAGCGGGCATCCAGCAGGCGCAGGGTGTTATCGGCACGCTCAATAAAAGTGCCCAGGCGGATAAAGCGGAAGGCATCGTTGCGCATGATGGTGCCGTACGTGGCGCCCCGAAACAGATGGGAACGCTCCTTGACCCACTCACAAAACCGGCTCATGCCGTAATGGCTGAGCCCCTGCTGGGCGATATCGCGAATGTCCAGCCAGGTGGCGTTGATGTTTTCCCACATGTCGGCGGTGATCCGCCCACGTACCGCATGGGCGCTGGCCCGCGCCGCACCCAGACAGCTGTAGATGCTCGCCGGGTTGGCCGCGTCCAAGGCAAAAAAGTGCAGCAAGCGTTCAGCGTGCAATGGGCCATGGCGCTCGTGGTAATCGTCCAGAGTGCCGGTGATCAACAGCGGCATGGCCAATTCGTGCAGGCCATCGCCGCGCCCGTCCTGGGGCATCAGCGACAGCGAATAGCTGACATCGAGCATGCGTGCGAGGTTTTCGGCACGTTCCAGGTAGCGTGACATCCAGTACAAATCCGAGGCAGTTCTACTCAACATGGCATCAGTCCTCGACCACCCAGGTGTCTTTGGTTCCGCCGCCCTGGGACGAGTTGACCACCAGCGAGCCTTCGCGCAGCGCCACACGGGTCAGGCCACCCGGCACCACGCGGGTGTCCTTGCCGGACAACACGAAGGGGCGCAGGTCGATATGGCGCGGGGCGATGCCGTTTTCGACAAATGTCGGGCAGGTGGACAAGCACAGGGTCGGCTGCGCGATATAGGCGTGTGGCTTGGCCTTGATACGCGCCCGGAACGCTTCGATTTCTGCGGTTGTAGACGCCGGGCCAACCAGCATGCCGTAACCACCGGAGCCCTGGGTTTCCTTGACCACCAGGTCGGGCAGGTTGGCCAGTACGTGGGACAACTCGTCAGGCTTACGGCATTGAAAAGTCGGAACGTTCTGCAGGATCGGCTCTTCATCGAGGTAGAAGCGGATCATCTCGGTGACGAACGGGTAAACCGATTTGTCGTCCGCGACTCCGGTGCCAATGGCGTTGGCAAGCACCACATTGCCGCACCGGTAGGCGGCGAGCAGGCCAGGTACACCGAGCATCGAGTCGGGGTTGAATGCCAAGGGATCTAGAAATGCATCATCGAGGCGACGGTAGATCACATCGACAGCCTTGGGCCCATCGGTGGTGCGCATGAACACACGGTCATCGCGCACGAACAAATCCGCGCCTTCCACCAACTCCACACCCATTTCCCGAGCCAGGAAGGCATGTTCGAAGAACGCGCTATTGAAACGCCCGGGCGTCAGTACCACCACACTGGGGTTATCCTGGGGGCTGGCGCTTTTGAGGGTGTCGAGCAGCAGGTTGGGGTAATGGTCGATGGGCGCGATGCGTTGGGCCGCGAACAACTCGGGGAACAGACGCATCATCATCTTGCGGTCTTCGAGCATGTAGCTGACACCGCTGGGCGTGCGCAGGTTGTCTTCGAGCACGTAGTACGTGCCGTCGCCATCGCGTACGAGGTCCACCCCGGAGATGTGCGAATAGATATCGCGGTGCAAGTCCAGGCCCCGCATTGCCAGTTGGTATTGCTCGTTGGCCAATACCTGCTCGGCGGGGATGATGCCGGCCTTGATGATGCGTTGGTCGTGGTACAGGTCGGTGAGGAACAGGTTCAGCGCCTTGACCCGCTGGATGCAACCGCGTTCGACAACCCGCCATTCACTCGCCGGAATGCTGCGGGGGATGGTATCGAAGGGGATCAGGCGCTCGGTGCCTTGTTCGTCCCCGTAGAGGGTGAAGGTGATGCCGGCGCGGTGGAACAGCAAATCGGCTTCACGCCGGCGCTGGGCCAGCAGTTCGGCAGGGGTGTCGGCCAACCAGCGGGCGAACTCGCGATAATGGGGGCGAACCTGCCCTGCCCCATCGTACATTTCATCGTAATAAGTGCGGATCATGCCGTACTCCTTGTCACCCGGACGCAAGAACCTTCGCAAGGCCCGTGCCAGCGGCATAAACACTTTATAATCAAACAGTTGCATAATCCGAGGGGATTTTCCGCACCGTCCTGGTGCGCGCAATTGCCTGTGCCACGCCGTACGCTCCGTTGCAATGCGGTGTTTGGCTATCAAGAGCATAGTCAGAGTTGATTTCACTGCCCGCCTGCACATGCGGATAATCGCCCACATCGGTTGAACAGGACGTGTCCTACAGCCAAACCCTTTGCACATTCAGTAACGTATTGACTCGTGTACTGATGACTCCTCGGTCTTCCCTTTCCGCCACCCCATCCGGGTGGCTTTTTTTTGCGCCTGAAACGGCAGTTTCCGTTGCGACGGTAGCCCAAACAAAATCGGCCGACCCAAAGGTCAGCCGATACGCTGTGCTGCTCATAAATACCAACTACATGGGTAACCCACGCACCTCCTGCTTGACGCCCCATCCTTCGATGATCCCTCCCAGGGGCTCGACCACCGCTTCAAAGTCTTGCTCGAAGTCTCCTATGCCGTCGTAGGTTGCGAACATGATTTTGCTCAGTTCGAGGTACCAGGCGCCATCGTCGCGCGCGCTGACCTGGGCGTTGAGGGACTCCCCACGAAATCGACCCGCAGCCCTGCGCGCCCGTTCCTCATCCGGGAAAATGGCGTAGAACTCGATGGGGTGAAAGCGCGAGAAATCAAAGCCGCCTTCTTTCATGCGGCGCAGTACGTTGGTGCTGATGTCTTCTTGATAGGCTGTGCTCATGAAACGTCCTCCTCACACCGATGGATAGACTTTCCGTGCTTCCTGAAGCCCCGCGCCCTGCTGGCGCGGGCACCACGGCATAACATCACCGCAGGAAAACAAGCATGTAGCTGACAAGACCAGACCTTAGCGATTCATTCGCTGATCTCGATTGCAGAGTAGCGTGAAGCTATCACCGCCACCAGAGGTGCTCGTGTGGCGCGTGAAAAATGTTTAGACGGAGGGAGAAATATCGAGAATCTGGATACTGTTCTGGTCTTTGAGAATCTTGACCGTCGGCTCGGGTTTACGGCCTTCCAGGTCATTGAGATCGAGCTTGGCAGCAATCGGCACCAGCTTCGCACGAATCATATGCGCAGCGTCTTCGAGGCTGGGCTTTTGTTCGCAGGTGAACTGCTGCACGGACGTTTCACCGTGATCATCAACGAAGGTAATTTGCCACGTTTGCATCGGTGCCTCCTCGATAAAACCCATAGGTGGGCTTACAAGTATCTGGACCTTGGCGGCGCGCAAAACGTTCCGCTCAAGCCCGGAGGCACCGGATCAACTGCACTTATTTTTCAGCGTGATCTTTCAAGGCTTTCAAGGTGTTGAACGGCGCGTCCACCACGAACTTGTTGGCCAGCCACGAAGGTACGCTGCCACCTGGTTCGGTGTGTACCTGGTAGGTGACTTCGGTCTGGTTATCGCCCTTTGGCACCAGCTTCCAGAAACCCTCCACCTGGGCGACCCGCACGTAGCCTTTTGCTTCAGGCTTGTAGGTCGGCACGCCTTCCAGTTTGCGCGTGACGGTGCCGTCAGCGGCTTTGGTGGTGGTGACGTGGATGTACGAGTCGCGGTCCGTCACGGGGAACGGGGCCTTGAACTGGGTGTAGGTCCAGGCCTCGTCGCCTTTCTTGTCGACGAGTTTCTGGGATTTGCATTCATGGATCCATGCGCAAGCACCGACCACATCTTCCTGCAGCGCCTGGACCTTGGCCAAAGGCGCCTTGATCACGGTCACGCCGCGATAGGCCTTGTACTTGGAACCGGCAATCTCGCTCAGGGACACCTTGATACCGTCTTCGTCCTTGGCGACTTGCCAATCCTCAGCCTGGGCAGTGGCCGCAAACAACAGCGTAAAACCGCACAGCACAGCCACTCGTTTCAGCGAACCCATCGTTGTATTCCTTATTGTTGAAGTTCCGATAGTAAAGCCCATCAAGCCGCCGTCATCTGCTCCCACCAGCCGATCAGCCGGATGGCATCGGCCTGGTCGTTGCCGCACACCTCAATATCGGCCTTGAAATCACTGCACACGGCGGGCCGCTGCGGTTGACCGAACAACTGGCACAATTGTTCCACCGACAGGTGCACGCAACGGACGCCAGCGGGTTTGCCCTGGGGCATTCCGGGTAGTGGCGAACTAATGGAGGGGGCAATGCAGCAGGCGCCACAGCCTTCACGGCATTTCATGACCAGCAGGTCCTCGACGACTCAATAGGGATGGCCGGGCTAGAGTACGCCCTTAAACAGCCGTTTTAAAATGGGCCAACAGGAGTTTTTCGCACAAAACAAAAATGACCGACCAGTCTGCGACAGATGGTCGGCAACCTGGGTCACCTGTGGACCGAAAGTTTATTGCTTGAATTCGAAATCCAGCGCAGCGCCTTCTACATCACGGCGCTCTTCGTTACGCAGTTGCAGCTTCATCTCATTGCTGAGCAAGCGGCCGTTGATCTGGAACGCACTGTTGTCGGTGGGCTTTTCACCAAACATCGGCGGCAACAGAGGCACGCTCTTGGGCTTGGGCATGGTGCCAATGGGTTGCAAGTGCCTGACCATGTCCGAAGGCAGGGACAGGTCCAACTGTGCCGGTGGCAGTTTGGTCTGGGCGACCTCATGGGCCGACTTGGACTTGCTCGCCACGGGTGCACGCTTTTTGGTCGAAGCGGCTTTTTTTTGCGCGGCAGGGGATTTTTTCGCAGGCGTTGGCTGCTTGGCTGAGGTCTTTTGCTCGGCACCGACAACAGGCTTGCCTTCAGCCACCGGTGCTGCAGCCAGCACGCTACCGGCATTGCACAGGCTCAGCAGACCAAGCATCAACGTAACGCGAAAAATAGAAGTCATATCGCCAACAGCATTAACGGCAGAAGGCCATATGCTCGCTTGTTGTGCGCGGCATGACAAGGGCACAGATCAGTCTTGTCCCCTTTGCTCGCCTCAAAAACCCGCTGCGGCCTCTTGGCACAGCTGGCTGGCAAGCATTCCCAGGGTCATCAACGCCCTCTCCGCCTCGCGGTTCCACGGCGTGCCGCAATTGAGGCGAATACAGTGGTTGAACTGTTCGGTATTACTGAAAATCAGCCCTGGCGCAATGCTGATGCCTTGTTGCAGGGCACGCACATGCAGTTCCTGAGTATTGACCCGCCCCGGCAAACTGACCCACAGGATAAAGCCGCCGGTCGGGCGGGTCATCTGGGTGCCCTCGGGGAAATACTGCTGCACCGCCAATTGGAAGGCGCTGAGGTTCTTGCGGTATTCCTGGCGGATGTAGCGCAAATGACGGTCGTAGCCACCGTTTTCCAGATAGGCCGCGACGCCCATCTGGGTGACGCTGCATGCCGAATGCGTGCTGAACATCTGCAGGCGCTGGATTTCCTGCTGGTATTTACCGGCAATCATCCAGCCAATGCGTACGCCCGGCGACAAGGTCTTGGAAAAGCTTGAGCAATAGATCACCCGGTCGAGGCGGTCGTAGGCCTTGAGAGCTTTGGTGCGGCCGAGTTCGAACATCAACTCGCCGTAAATATCATCTTCGACGATCTGGATATCAAAGTCCGACGCCAGGCGCAGCAACTGTTTCTGCCGCTCCTCTGGCATGGTGCCGCCCAGCGGGTTACTCAAGCGCGTGGTCAGCACCAGCGCCTTGATCGACCATTGGTTGGCGGCCAGTTGCAGGGCTTCCAGGCTCATGCCCGTGGCAGGGTCACTGGGGATCTCGATCACCTTGAGGCCCAGCAAATCAGCCAATTGCAGCAAGCCGTAATAGGTCGGTGATTCAGCCGCGATCAGGTCGCCAGGGCGCGTCAGCACGCGCAACGACATTTGCAAGGCATCGACACAGCCGTGGGTAATCACCACTTCGGAAGGGTCCACTACCACCCCGGCATCGCGCATGCGGATCGCCACCTGGCGCCGCAGGGGTTCAAAGCCAGGGCTGAACATGTAGCTGAACGCCCGTGGGCTCTGGAAACGCGTGACCTTGGCCAATTGCTGATGCAATGCCCGCACCGGCAGGTAGTCGACACTCGGCACCGCCGCCCCCAGGGGAAAAACCCCTTCACGGCGCGACTCGACCAGCACCTGCTGGATGATACTGCTACGGGTGACCAACCCTGGGCGCTCGACCCGTGCGATATCAGGCGTAGGCGCCGTGAGTGCTGGCGTCTGGTGAACGTAGTAGCCCGACTGCGGCCGCGCCCGAATCAGCCCCTGGTCTTCCAGGTTGGCGTAGGCCTGCAGCACCGTGGCATGGCTCACATTGAGCTGGGAACTCATCTTGCGCACCGACGGCACGCGCTCCCCCGGTTGGTAGACACCGCGGCGGATGTCCTCAGCCAGTTGCTGGGCAATACGTTGGTAAAGCAACAGATTGGTCATGACGCAGCACTCGATTTCACGGGCATTTTATTTTTGTGTGAAACATACATACCGGCACAGTTTAGAAGTGTACGGGGACAGTTGCCACAATAGTCGAGCGTGGGCAGGAGTGACAGTAAAAACTGCCGGGGGAGCTGGGGTGGGCATCGCCGAAACGAAATGTGGGAGCGGGCTTGCTTGCGAAGGCGGTGTGTCAGTCAGCACATCCTGTACTGAGCCACCGCATTCGCGAGCAAGCCCGCTCCCACAATTTGGAGCTGCGTCAGCTGTTAGCGCGCAGCGCCCAATTGGCCCTTCTCGTCAGAGAAAACAATTTCCACCCGACGGTTCTGTGCACGACCACGCTCGGAGGCATTGGCTTCCACCGGGTATTGGTCGCCGTAGCCCTCGACTTCGATGCGCTTGTCATCGATGCCCAGGTCCATCAACAGGTCGGCCACCGATTGAGCCCGGTCGCGGGACAGTTTCAGGTTTTCCTGCTCGCCACCGGTGTTGTCGGTGTAGCCCTCGATGCGCACCCGACGCTTGGGGTTCAGTTGCAGGAATTGCACGATCTTGAGCACCGTGCGGTTGGCCGAGTTCTGCAGCTCCGCTTCGCCGGTGTCGAACAGTACGTCGCCCAGGGTCATCACCAGGCCACGGTCGGTCTGGGTGGTGAGGCTGGCGATTTGCGCTTCAACCCACTTGCCCTGCTGTTGCACGCTGGCCAGCTTGTTTTCGCGCAAGGCCAGTTGCAGGCGCTGACGTTCCAACTCCAGTTGGGTGCCGCGCTCGGCATTCAGGCCCTGCTGGGTGTGCTCTCGGGCGATGGCGCTGTACCGCTGGCTCAGGTAGGCGTAATGCACCACATCGGAACCGCTGCCCCAGTAGCTGGACAGGCGATCGGCGCGGGCCAGGGACTCTCCGGCGCGGATCACGTCCTTGGGCGCGAAGCGCAGCACGTTGGCGTCTTCCTTGACCTTTTGAAAGTCATCGCCGGCCTGCTGCAACGCCTGCTCACTCGTGGGTTGGCTCGCACAGCCGCCCAAGGCCACGCTGCCCAGCAGCAGTACACAGCTCAGGCCACGGATCATCGGGCTCATTGTGCTTCTCCCAACTGCAGCTGCTTACGCAGGCGAGTGATACGGGTATTGAGCACGTTCAATTGTTCCTGGCTCTTGCCGGTCAGCACTTTGGCTTCGGCCAGGCGTGCGTCCAGCTCAGCCTGCTCGGCGCGCATCCGCGCTCGCTTGTAGGATTGGTCGGCCATGTTGCCCTTGGCCCGGGCGAATTTTTCTTCGGCCAGCTTCAGTTCGGGGGATTCATCGGTGTTGGCCCCGACCGCGGTGGCTTGTTCCAAGGCTTGCTGGGTCAGGCGCATTTGTTCGATCGGCGCAGGATCGGTTGCGCATCCCGCCAGCGCGACAACGGCAAGGGCCGCGAAAAGAGCTCGAAAAATCACTGTAAATCCCTACTTTGTTGGGGTGCCGACAGGTTGTTGCAGTTGCGCTTTCCAACGCTCCAGATTGCGCTGCAGCGCGGCTTGAGCGGCACCGGAGGCGGGCAATTCTGTCATCTTTTTCGTCAGCTGTCCGCGAAGCCAAGGATCATTGCAGGCCGAGTTGTGGGAAATCGCCAGGTACAGGCCAGGCTGATCGACAGGCACCTCATGGGCCACCAGGTCATTACTCATGCCCAGGGTCTGGGCCATGGCCATGCCGGAATAGCGCCCAGCCAGCACGTAGTCCACCTCACCGAGCAACAGTTTCTGGAAAGCCGGCGTCAAATTGGGCAGGCGTTGCAGGTTGAGTTGCTGGCTGGCGAAGGATTCGAACTCCGTGCTCAAACGCGCACGTTGCGAGACTGCGCCTTTGTGGCCGTGCAAATCGGCGGCGGTGGAATAGACCACGGCTGAATCCTTGCGCGTCCATACCAGGTAGTCGGTCTGCATCAGCGCCGGATGGATGTAGTCGAAGTGGTCCAGTTCACCCAGGTTCAGCGGTGCGTCGGCGAGAATGTCCATGCGCCCGCTGCGTGCTTCATCTAGGGCCAGGGAGCGTTTGCCGCCGTAGAGCAGGTCGATTTTCACCCCGAGCTCCTTGCCCACTTGTTGCAGCACGTCAGCGGTCGCGCCGATCAGGTGCGTAGGGTCCTGGGGGTCGCGCCAGAGTAAAGGCGGTGCGTCCGGGCTGCCGGTGATCACCAGGCGCTCGCACTTGCCGGCGGCGAGCGTCAGGCTCGGCAGCAGCGTAAGGCCTAGCAGTAAGGCCCAGGGGCGCAGTTCCATGGCAAGACTCTCCCGATCAGTAAAAAAAACCCGGTCATAAGACCGGGCTCTTTATAAGTGAAGCGGCTGGATTAGACCAGCTTCTCCAACTCAGGTACCGCTTCGAACAAGTCCGCCACCAGGCCATAATCGGCGACCTGGAAGATCGGCGCTTCTTCGTCCTTGTTGATCGCAACGATCACTTTGGAGTCTTTCATACCGGCCAAGTGCTGGATCGCGCCGGAGATACCGACGGCGATGTACAGCTGTGGCGCAACGATCTTGCCGGTCTGGCCGACCTGCATGTCGTTGGGTACGAAACCTGCGTCAACGGCTGCGCGGGAAGCGCCGACCGCAGCGCCCAGCTTGTCGGCCAGGGCGTACAGGTGTTTGAAGTTGTCACCGTTCTGCATGCCACGCCCGCCGGAAACGACGATCTTGGCAGCAGTCAGTTCAGGACGATCCGACTTGGCCAGCTCTTCACCGACGAAGCTGGAAGTGCCAGCGTCGTGGGCAGCGGAGACGGCTTCAACGGCAGCCGAGCCACCTTCGGCAGCAACCGGGTCGAAACCGGTGGCGCGTACGGTGATGACCTTGACCGAGGCGTTGGACTGCACGGTAGCGATGGCGTTACCGGCGTAGATCGGGCGCTTGAAGGTGTCGGCGCTTTCTACCGAGATGATCTCGGAGATCTGGTCAACGTCCAGCTGCGCGGCAACGCGTGGCAGGATGTTTTTGCCGTTGGAGGTGGCGGCAGCCAGGATGTGGGTGTAGCTCTTGCCCAACTCTGCCACTAGCGGTGCAACATTTTCCGGTAGCTGATGCGCGTAAGCGGCATTGTCAGCGTTCAGGACTTTGCTCACGCCCGCGATTTTCGCAGCGGCTTCAGCCACAGCGCCGGCGCCCTGCCCTGCTATCAGGACGTGGATGTCACCACCGATTTTGGCGGCAGCAGCCACGGTGTTCAGGGTGGCCGGGGCCAGCACCTTGTTATCGTGTTCGGCGATTACGAGGATAGTCATGATCAGATCACCTTCGCTTCGTTTTTCAGTTTCTCGACCAGTTCAGCCACCGACTTGACCTTGATGCCCGCGCTGCGTGCAGCCGGCGCTTCGACTTTGACGGTCTTGTTGGTAGAGGCGGTGGAAACGCCCAACGCGTCCGGAGTCAGCGTCTCCAGAGGCTTCTTCTTGGCTTTCATGATGTTTGGCAGGGACGCATAACGCGGCTCGTTCAAACGCAGGTCGGTGGTGACGATGGCCGGCAGTTTCAGGGAAACCGTCTGCGCGCCGCCGTCGATTTCACGGGTGACCGCAACGCTGTCGCCGCTCACTTCGACTTTCGAAGCGAAGGTGCCCTGGCCGTAACCGGTCAGTGCAGCCAACATCTGGCCAGTCTGGTTGTTGTCGCTGTCGATGGCTTGTTTGCCTAGGATCACCAGTTGTGGCTGTTCCTTGTCGACAACTGCCTTGAGCAGCTTGGCCACGGCCAGGGAGGTCAGCTCTTCAGCGGACTCCACCAGAATGGCGCGGTCGGCGCCCAGGGCCAGAGCGGTACGCAACTGCTCTTGGGCAGTGGTCGGCCCGATGGACACCACGACGATCTCCGTCGCCACGCCTTTCTCTTTCAGGCGTACGGCTTCTTCCACAGCGATTTCGCAGAAAGGGTTCATCGACATCTTGACGTTAGCAAGGTCGACGCCGGAATTGTCCGCCTTGACGCGAACTTTCACGTTGTAATCGACAACGCGTTTGACAGCTACAAGAACCTTCATGGATTCCTCGTTACTCTCCGGTGAAAAGAAAGTCGCCTAGGCGAACCTGGCGGTTGATGCTCATCGGCACACAAGGGCACCTCCAAAGACCTCGGCAGTGGCCTTGCACACGGGAAATGACGACCGTTCGTCAGTGGTGACTGAGAGGTCATTCTTTATCGCGGCGTGTAAACTGCGCTCCAACGTTTGGGTGCGCATCACCTTTATTGCCTTCAGCCTGTCTTTGGACGTGCTCTTGAAACCTGCAGTCTGCCTACGGGAAGCGCAAAACCGACCGTATCTTGACCGGAACACCTATTCTGGTCAATACGGCAAAATGGTCAGTCATAAGCCCCGTTGCTTTGATTTATCTAGGCTGCAGGCAATTCAAACAAACGTTTGTATTGGACGCTGTCAGTGGTCTATATATAATGCGCCACCTAGAGAGACAGGTGGGTGCTGCCTTCGCGCAGAACCACACCGAACCTCCACCCATTAGAAAAAAAAGCCTGTTGAGCCTTGAGTAGGAGATAGCCTGTGGAACGCGAATACATGGAATTCGACGTGGTCATCGTCGGCGCTGGCCCGGCTGGCCTGTCTGCCGCCTGCCGACTGAAGCAGAAGGCCGCCGAAGCCGGTAAGGAAATCAGCGTCTGCGTGGTCGAGAAAGGCTCCGAAGTCGGCGCCCATATCCTCTCCGGTGCCGTGTTTGAACCACGTGCCCTGAACGAGCTGTTCCCGGACTGGAAAGCACTCGGCGCCCCGCTCAACACGCCCGTGGTGCGCGATGACATCTATGTACTGCGCAGCCCGAAAGCCTCCACCAAGGTGCCCGACTTCTTTGTGCCCAAGACCATGCACAACGAAGGCAACTACATCATTTCCCTGGGCAACCTGTGCCGCTGGCTGGCCCAGCAGGCCGAGAACCTCGGCGTGGAAATCTACCCAGGCTTCGCCGCCCAGGAAGCGCTGTTCGACGAGAACGGCGTGGTACGCGGCATCATCACCGGCGACCTCGGCGTCGACCGTGAAGGCAAGCCAAAAGACGGCCTGTACACCCCGGGCATGGAGCTGCGTGGCAAGTACACGCTGTTCGCCGAAGGTTGCCGTGGCCACATCGGCAAGCAACTGATCCAGCGCTTCAACCTGGACAGCGACGCCGACGCCCAGCACTACGGCATTGGCCTGAAGGAAATCTGGGAAATCGACCCAGCCAAGCACCAGCCGGGCCTGGTGGTGCACACCGCCGGTTGGCCGCTGGACATCATGAGCGCAGAAAACACCGGTGGCTCGTTCCTCTATCACCTGGAAAACAACCAGGTGGTGGTCGGGCTGATCGTCGACCTGTCCTACAGCAACACCTTCCTGTCGCCGTTCGATGAATTCCAGCGCCTCAAGCACCACCCGGTGCTGGCCCAGTACCTGGAAGGCGGCAAGCGGGTCAGCTACGGCGCCCGCGCGATCTGCAAAGGTGGCCTGAATTCGCTGCCGAAGATGGTCTTCAAGGGCGGCGCGCTGATCGGTTGCGATCTGGGCACCCTGAACTTCGCCAAGATCAAAGGCAGTCACACCGCGATGAAGTCCGGCATGCTCGCCGCCGACGCCGTGGCCGACCGCCTGTTTGCCGAATCCGAGGGCGGTGATGAGCTGACCACATATGTCGACAGCTTCAAAGCCAGCTGGCTGTATGAAGAACTGTTCGCCAGCCGTAATTTCGGCCCGGCCGTGCACAAGTTCGGCGCAATCATCGGCGGCGGTTTCAACTGGCTCGACCAGAACATTTTCGGCGGCAAGATCCCTTTCACCCTGCACGACACCAAACCGGACTACGCCTGCCTGAAGCTGGCCAAAGACAGCCAGAAGATCGACTACCCCAAACCCGACGGCAAGCTGAGCTTCGACAAACTGAGCTCGGTGTTCATCTCCGGCACCAACCATGAAGAAGAGCAGCCGTGCCACTTGAAGCTCAAAGACCCAAGCATCCCGATCGGCACCAACCTGCCGCTCTACGATGAACCGGCGCAGCGCTACTGCCCGGCAGGCGTGTATGAAGTGGTGACCAAGGAAGACGGCGAGAAACGCTTCCAGATCAACGCCCAGAACTGCGTGCACTGCAAGACCTGTGACATCAAGGACCCCTCGCAGAACATCACCTGGGTGACGCCGGAAGGCGCGGGCGGGCCGACTTACCCGAATATGTAAGTAGTTCGCTTAACCAGAAAAGGCTCCCGAAATGGGTAATGCCAGTCAGTTAAGACAGAATCGGTAACTGTGGCGAGGGAGCTTGCTCCCGCTGGGGCGCGAAGCGGCCCCAAAAATGGGACTGCTACGCAGTCCAGCGGGAGCAAGCTCCCTCGCCACAAGTCACTGGTTGTCTGCTCTAGCTCTTAACTGACTGGCATTACCCGAAATGGGAGCCTTTTTTGTGGGCGACATCGATCAATATGTGGGAGCTGGCTTGCCTGCGATGGCGGTCTTCAGGTGCCAAATGTATAGCTGACCCACCGTTATCGCAGGCAAGCCAGCTCCCACAATAACCTCGTGGTGTCAGGCGGCCCGCTCTTCCCCCGGGTTGCGCAGGAAATAGCGCTTGTACTCCCGACTGAACTGCGACGTGCTCTGGTACCCCACCTTGTGCGCCGCCTGCGCCACGCTCATGCCTTCCACCAGCAGCAACTGCTGGGCCTTCAATAGCCGCAGGCGCTTGAGGTACTGCACCGGTGACAACAAGGTGCAGCGTTTGAAATGCTCATGAAAGGTCGACGCACTCATGTGCGCATACCCGGCCAACGTCTCGATATTCAGCGGCTCGGCGTAATGGGCATGCAGGTGATTCAATGAGGTGGCGATGCGCGAAAACTGCCCCTGTTGTTCCACCAGCGCACGCAACACATCCGCCTGAGGGCCACGCAAGGCGGTGAACAACAATTCGCGCACCCGCGCAGGCCCCATGATCCGGCTTTCCAGCGGATCGTGCAGGCACTGCAACAACCGCTCGACGCAGCCGCGCATCGTATCGTCCAGCACCACCGAACTCATCGACTCCAAGGTCTGCGCGGTCGGCGGCGGCCCGGCTTGCATGCCCATGGCAATCACCAACTCGCCCAACACCACCCGATCGATGCCTACCGTCACGCCATACAACGGCGCCTCGGGGGCCATGGCAAAGGTCTCGCATTCGAACGGCACCGGCATGGCCTGGATCAGGTAGTGCCCGGCGCCATACTCCAGCGTGCGCGGGCCAAGGTAGGCGACCTTGCTGCCCTGGGCCACGAACATCAGGCTTGGCTCATAGATCTGCGGCCCACGCGCCACATCGCAACTGGCGCGCAGCACTTGCACACCAGGCAAGTGAGTCGGGGAAAAACCGTCGCGGGGCGTGAGCCCTTCGATCAAGGCAACCAGCGTGGCATTGGCGTCCAAATGGCGGGTCAACAGCATGGCAAAAAACTTCGCGAATGAGGGATGACAGCATCATCGCAGGTCTGGCGGCCAATATATCCAAAGCTCTGGCACTGCCGGACGAATAGGCATGAGACTCGGAGCATTTGCCATGTTCGCGCCAAAGGCCTGCGCGCAGAATTCGCCGCCTCTGAAGTCCAAGCTTTTGTGAGGTTTACTATGTACACCGCCATCGGTTACGCCGCCCAGTCGGCCACCACGCCCCTCGCCCCGATGTCATTTGAACGCCGCAGCCCGCGCGTCGATGACGTGGCCATCGAGATTCTTTACTGCGGCGTGTGCCACTCCGACATCCACCAGGCGCGCAACGAATGGGGCATCGCCGTGTACCCGCTGATGCCGGGCCACGAGATTGTCGGCAAAGTCACCGCGGTCGGCGCCAACGTCACTGCGCATAAAGTCGGTGACCTGGTGGGCGTAGGCTGCATGGTCGACTCGTGCCGTCACTGCGAAGCCTGCCAATCAGACCTTGAGCAATACTGCCTCGAAGGCCCGACCATGACCTACGCCACGCCGGACCGCGTGGATGGCAGCAACACCATGGGTGGCTACTCCGACAGCATCGTGGTCAGTGAACACTTTGTGGTGAAGATCCCGGCCAAACTCGACCTGGCCAGCGCTGCGCCGATCCTGTGCGCAGGCATTACCACCTACTCGTCCCTCAAGCACTACGGCGTGAAAGCCGGCGATAAAGTCGGGATCCTCGGCATGGGTGGCCTGGGCCACATGGGCATCAAGTTCGCCAAAGCCATGGGCGCCGAAGTCACGTTGTTCACGCGCTCGGCCAGCAAGGCCGAGGAAGGCCGTCGCCAGGGCGCCGACCATGTGATCGTGTCCACTGATGCCGAGCAAATGAAAGCTGCTGCCGGGCACTTCGACTTCTTGCTGGACACCATCCCGGTGCAGCACGACCTGAACCCCTACCTCGATGTGCTGCGCTTTGACGGCGTGCATATCCTGGTCGGCCTGATCGAGCCGGTGGACCCACCCGTCAACGCTGCCAAGCTGGTGCTGGGTCGTAAAGTCTTGGCCGGCTCGCTGATCGGCGGCATTGCCGAAACCCAGGAAGTCCTGGATTTCTGCGCCGAGCATGGCATTACCTGCGACATCGAGATGCTCGACATTCGCCAGATCAACGAAGCTTATGCGCGCATGATTGCCGGTGATGTGAAGTACCGCTTTGTCATCGACATGGCGAGCCTGAAAGCCTGATCAGGCCTTGGCGCCCAACTCCGCTGACAGCCGGGCTGCGACCTGTTTGATCACAGGGATCAGTTCGGCCATTTTCTCCAGCGGCATATAGGGCACCGTACTGGCAATGCTGATGCCGGCGACAATGCGCCCGCTGGCATCGCGCACCGGTGCGGCCACGCAGCGGATCGAAGGTTCGTTGTCTTCGAGGTCAAACGCGTAGCCACCCTCGACATACTCATGCATGCGCTGTTCGAACTGCGCCCAGGATTGCTCCGGGTGCTGCGGCCATTGCAGGCTCTTGCCCACCGCCGGCAAGCTCGCCTCGTACAAGCGCTGCCACTCCTGCGGCGAATCATCCAGCATCAACGCCTTGCCGATACCGGTGCGCGCCAGCGGCATGCGATGGCCGACCCGCGAGCGCATTTCCGGCCCATTGCGGCCGGGGTTCTTGTGCAGGTAAAGCACCTCGTCGTACTCACGAATCGCCAGGTGAATGGTATCGCCGGTCAGCGCCGACAACTCATCCAGGTAGGGCACCGCCAGGTTCACCAAGGGCAACTCTTCACGGGCCTGGAACCCCAACTCGATCAGCTTGGGCCCCAGCAGATAACCGACCTGGGGCACCACGCGCAGGTAACGCTCGTCCACCAGGCAACTGGCCAGGCGGTGCGTTGTGCTGCGCGTGGTGCCGATGCGCCGGGCGATCTCCTTGAGATCCCGCGCACCAGCCGCCACCGCTTGCACCACGCCCAGGCCGCGCAACAGGGTCTGGGTGCCGGTGGGGGCGGCGTCTTTGACGGGGGTGTGGGCGTTTTCCTGCATATCGGGCCTATAAGTATGAAAGCGGGGGCATTATGGCAAATACCGCCCTCTTGAACACAGGAGATCCAAGCTGGGAGCTGGCTTGCTGTGGCGAGGGAGCTTGCTCCCGTTCGACAGCGCAGCTGGAGCCGGCTTTTGGGGGCGCTTCGCACCCCAGCGCAAGCAAGCTTGCTCGCCACAGCAAGCCAGCTCCCACAGTTTGATCTTCACAGGGCGACCATTAGCGTTGTTTCATGCGGTCGATTATCACCGCCAGCAACAGGATCGAGCCACGAATCACATATTGGTAAAAGGTATCGATGTTCTTCAGGTTCATCGCATTCTCGATGATCGCCAGAATCAACACCCCGGCAATCACATGGCGGATCATGCCGATACCGCCGCTCAACGACACCCCGCCCAGCACGCACGCCGAAATCACCGTCAGCTCGAAACCCTGGCCAATCATCGGCTGGCCCGAGGTCATGCGTGACGCGAGGATCACCCCGGCCAAGGCGCCGATCAAACCGTGCACGGCAAAGATGATGATCTTGGTGCGATCGACATTGACCCCGGCGAGCAACGCCGCTTCCTGGTTGCCGCCAATGGCCATGGTGTTGCGCCCATAGGTGGTGTAATTGAGCAGCCAGCCAAAGAACACAAAGCACAGGACGGTGATGATGATCGGCACCGGCACGCCCAGCAACTGGCCGTTGCCGAACACGAAGAACCCTTCGTTCATCACCCCCACCGCCTTGCCGTTGGAGAAGATATAGGCCAGGCCGCGCACGATCTGCATGGTCGCCAGGGTGGCAATCAACGCGTTGATGCGCAGCTTGGCAATCACAATGCCGTTGATCAGCCCTACCACCAAGCCCATGGCCAAGGCTGCCGACACGCCGAGTGCCACGCTGTCGGTGTCGCGCATCACGATGCCCGCCACCACCCCGGCGCAGGCGATCACCGAGCCTACCGACAAGTCGAAGTGCCCTGAGGCCAGGCAGAACAACATGGTGCACGCAGCAATACTGACGGTCGAAATCGCCAGGCCCAGACCGCGCATGTTCAGCGGCGAGAGGAAGTTATCGATGAACACCGCGCTGAGCACAAAAATGCCCAGTGCCGCCAGCAGCATCACCCAGTCATCGAGGAATTTGCGCTGATTGAAACCCGGCCAGAAACCCTTTGCAGTTTTTACCTCAGACATAGCCAAACCCTCTTGTTCTTATTCAAGCCCGCGACTGTGGCAGCGCCAGTTGCAGCAGGCGCGCTTCATCCGCTTGGGCGCGGGGCAACTCACCGGTCAGGGCGCCTTCACTCATCACCAGGATGCGGTCGGAGATGCCCATCACTTCCATCAGGTCACTGGACACCACGATCACCGCTATGCCGCTGGCCGCCAGGTTATGGATGATTTGGTAGATCTCCGACTTGGCGCCGATGTCGATACCCCGGGTGGGTTCGTCCAGTAGCAGGACCTTCATCGGCATCGACAACCAGCGGCCAAGGATGGCTTTCTGTTGGTTGCCACCGGACAGGTACAGGATCTTCTGCGCCGCGTTCGGCGTTTTGACCCGCATCGCCTGGATCTGTCGGTCGGCGTTACCTTTCTCCCAGCCTTCGCGCAACAGCCAGCCAAAGGTGGAATGGGCGCCACGGGCGCTGATGTTGATGTTCTCAGCGACGCTGCCCAGCGGGATGATGCCCTCTTTCTTGCGATCCTCGGGACACAGCAATACCCCGGCGGAGATGGCGTCCCGGGGTGAGCGCAGTTGCAGCGCTTGCCCGCACAGTTCCAGGCTGCCGGCACTGGCGCGCTCCAACCCACTGAGCAGGCGAAACAGCTCGGTACGCCCCGCGCCCACCAGCCCGAACAGGCCCAGGATCTCGCCCTTGCGCACCTGAAAACTGATTGGTTCACGCAGGCCGGGGCCGAGCAAGCCGTCCACCTTGAGCGCCACTTCGCCCTGCTCACGCGGTCGGTAATCGTAAATATCCTGGATATCGCGACCGACCATGCAGGTCACCAGCTGATCGTGGGTCAGCGTGTTCATGTCCTCGAACGTGCGCACGTAGCGACCGTCCTTGAACACCGTCACTGCGTCGCAGATACGGAACACTTCTTCCATACGGTGCGACACGTAGAGCACCACTTTGCCCTCCTCGCGCAGGCGCGTGATGATCGCCATCAAGCGGTCGATTTCCCGCGCCGAGAGGCTACTGGTCGGCTCGTCAAAGGCGATCACATGGGCGCCACGGGACAGCGCCTTGGCGATTTCTACCAGTTGGCGCTGGCCCAGGGACAGGCGCCCGAGTTTTTCGTCGGGGTCGATTTCATCGGCCAGGCCCTTGAGGCAGGCCAGGGCCTGCTTGCGCAGCAGGCTCCGGTTGACCACGCCAAAGCGCGTGGGCAAATGCCCGAGGAACAGGTTCTCGGCCACGCTCATTTCCGGCACCAGATGCAGCTCCTGGTGAATCACCGCCACACCGCTGGCGATGCTGTCGGCGGCGCATTTGAAGGCCATGGTCTGCGCGCCGATCTGCACCGTACCGCTGGACGGAATGTAGGCGCCGCCGAGGATTTTCAGCAGGGTCGACTTGCCGGCACCGTTCTCGCCCATCAGCGCGTGCACCGAATGCGGCCGTGCTTCAAAGCTGATCTGCGCCAGGGCTTTCACACCGGGAAACTCCTTGCCGATGCCATTGAAACGCAGGGCCGCGCCGCTCATTTCCACAGGCCGATCTTGGTCAGTTCTTCCTGGAAATTGGCGCGGGTGATCAAGGTCACTTCGTCCATGGCGGTGTATTTGGCCGGTTCCTTGCCGGTGGTGACCCACTCGTACATCGCCAGCGCGGTGTTATAGCCCTCGATATGCGGGCTGGGCAGCATGGAGCCGAAGAAACCGCTGTCGGCTTTCTTCAATTCGCCAATGGCGTCGGTGCCATTGATGCCGATGCCGATGACGTTGGCGGCCTTGAAGCCGGCACTTTCGGTGGCGCGCACGCCGCCGAGCACGGTGTTGTCGTTCATGCCGCCGATGATCAGGTTCTTCGCCCCGTTCGGCAGCTTGACCAAGGCCGAGTTGGTGGCGTCCATGCTGCCAGGTACGTCGAGGGTTTTCAGCGCAGCGGTGAGGATGTGGTCCTTGGGAATACCGGCCTCCTCGAGGGATTTGATCGAGCCGTCTGTGCGTTTCTTGCCGGTGTCGAGCTCGTTGAAGGTGTTGATCACCGCGTAGGTGTCCTTCCAGTCCCAACCGCGTTTTTTCGCTTCGGCGGCCATGGCGGCGCCCTGTTTCTGGCCCACCTCAAACGCGGCCATGCCCAGGTACGGCACGTCTTCCATGAAGTTGCCCTTGGCATCGACAAAGCGGTCATCCACGGCCATCACTTTCAAACCGTTGACCTTGGCCTTGGCAACGATGGCCGGGCCCAGGGACACGTCCGGCGGGCAGATCACAAAACCCTTTGCGCCGTTCGCGGCCAGGCTGTCGATGGCCGACAAGGTTTTTTCGCCATCGGGCACGGCGATCTTGATCACGGTGAAACCATTCTCCTTGCCGGCTTTTTCCGCGAATGCCCACTCCGTTTGAAACCAGGGTTCCTCGGCCTGCTTGACCAGGAAACCGATCTTCACTTCTTCAGCCGATACCCAGCCGCAGAACGCCATTGCCAGTGCCACGGCACCGAGTGTTTGCTTGAACATGGACCACCTCCTTCTTGTTATTGGAAAACGCTTTAGTCGTGGTACATCACAGACCGCCCGCCATCGATCATCAGGCAAGTGGCGTTGATAAAGGGCGCCTCGTCGGTCGCCAGGAACAGTGCTGTCATGGCCACTTCGATGGGCTGGCCAATGCGTTTGGGCGGGTGCAGGTCGAACGCACGCTGGCGTTCGGCGTGGGGGTCTGGGAAACCGTTCCAGTAATCGACGTTGAGCTGGGTTTCGATATAGCCGGGGGCGATGGCATTCACGCGGATGCCCTTGGGCGCGTACTCGATGCCCAGGGCCCGAGTGAGGCCGAGCAGGCCGTGCTTGGCCACAGGGTAAGGAAAGCAACCGGGAATGATGTGGCTGGAATGGGTGGACGCGATATTGATGATGTTGCCGATGCCCTGCTCGATCATGTGCGGCAATACCGAACGGCAGCCGTACCAGGCGCCGTCGAGGTCGATGGCGAAACAGCGGCGCCAGTCCTCTTCGCTCATCTCCAGTGGGTCACGGAACACGTTGACCCCGGCACAGTTGACCAGCACATCCACGCGGCCAAAGCGCTCGATGGCCAGGTTGACCAGTGCCTGCCATTGATCCTTGGAAGTAATATCAACCGGTTGGGCGTAAACCTGCGCACCGTGTTCGCGCCAATGAGCGGCGATTTTCTCGACTTTGTCACCCTGGATATCGGCAATGATCAACCGCGCCTGCTGGGCCTGGAAACAGGCAACGATGGCTTCGCCAATGCCTTGGGCGGCGCCGGTGACGATCACCACCTTGTTCTTCAGCCGCTCACCATAAGTCGGCTCGGGCACGGCGGGTAGGGACAACGGTTGCGCCTGCATCGCTTCACCTTTTTATTTTTAGTAGTGAGTGCTGATGCTGGCGACTATAAACCCATCGCCTGAAATATCTCAATATATAAATTAAGATCCCATATATTGAGAAAAATAAAAAATGTTCAAGCGGGTTAGCTGTGGCGAGGGAGCTTGCTCCCGCTGTCTGCGCAGCAGACTCCCGCTTTTGGGGGGCGCTTCGCACCCCAGCGCAAGCAAGCTTGCTCGCCACAGGAAAGCTCACATCTGGTTTTAGTGTTTACATAAATGAGGCTTCAGCCTTGGGCAAAGTCGCGCAGGGCATCGCCTTCCATGCGATAACGCACCCATTCTTCCTGAGGCTGGGCGCCTATGGATTTGTAGAAGGCAATCGCTGGCTCGTTCCAGTCCAGCACGCTCCATTCAAAGCGCCCGCAACCGTTGTCACACGCGATCTTGGCCAAGTGGCGCAGCAACTTCTTGCCGGCCCCGCCGCCGCGTTGTTCCGGGTTGATGTACAGATCTTCCAGGTACAGGCAGTTACTGCCCAGCCACGTCGAGTAACTGAAAAAGAACACCGCAAAGCCAATCGGCAAGCCGTCGCGCAAGCAGATAAGGCCATGGGCCGTGGCGCCTTCGCTGAACAGGCTGCGTTCGATATCCACCACGCTGGCGATCACTTCATGCCGGGCTTTCTCGTACTCGGCAAGTTCAGTGATAAAGGTCAGGATCTGCGCAGCATCGCTGGGCACGGCGGGGCGAATCTCGATGGTCATGGGCGAGCCTTGGGCAAATTCAAAGGCCACATACTAAGACGGTTTGATGGCCGTTTGCAGTGCAATTGATGCCAATCAGCACGTTTCACTCCGGCGCGGGGTGAAGCAAGCATCAGCAACAACAGAACAAAGCCTGCGGACGCCCATGGTAAACAATGGGCATAAATCCAACGATCAGAGACCTGCTCATGCACGCCACGCCACCAGTGGGCACGAAGACATTCGCGCTGTTCTGCCTCGCCAGTTTCCTGCTGTCACTGTCTTACGGCTCGACCTTTTTGTTGTCACTGCTGATCCATGCCCGTGGCGGTAATGAACACGACGCGGGCAGTGTCATTGCCACGGCAATGCTCAGCACCTTCGTAGCGGTGGTGCTTTCCGGGCATCTGGCCGATGCGATGGGCGCGGCGCGAGCGATTGCGAGCACCGGCCTATTGTTAGTGGTGGCCTGCCTGGGGTTTGCCCTGACGCCAGGGTTTGGCCAGGGCTTGATGCTGTTTGGATTGTCCCTTGGCTTGGGCTGGGGCGTGTTCTATACCTTGGGTCCGATCATCGTGACGCTGCTGGTGGAACCCCGCCAGCGGGCCAAATATTTCGCCTTGCTCTCGGGCAGTATGTTGAGCGGCATAGGTTCCGGCCCTTTGCTGGGACGCGCCGCCACTGCGCTGGACCTGCCCCTGACAACGGCGTTTTATATTGCCGGGCTCGCCAGCCTCGCCGGGGTGGTGATGTTCTGGCGCATGGGCTCTTGGTTGCGACAGCACGCGAATGTACCGACATCCAGGATTTCCTGGGCTGCAAGCCGCCGCGTACTGTCTTCCAAGGCGGCGTTCGCCATCCTGATGGTTGGCCTGGGTGGCTGCGTATTCGGGGGGCTATCTTCGTTCCAGACCAGCTATGCCGTTGCCCATAAGCTGGACTATTCGCTGTTCTTCGCGGGTTTCCTGACAGCGGCAATTATCAGTCGCCTGCTGATCGCCGGTTTCGTGGTCAAGCGCGATGCGTACCAGGCTGCCTGCGTATTATCCGGGGTGATGCTCGGCGCGATCACGCTGTTCGCGTTTGGTGTCAGCGGCAACCTCAGTTATGTGCTCGCCGCCGCCACGCTAGGGATCGGGTATGGCCTGACGTATTCGGTGATTAACGGCCTGGTGGCCAACGAAGCGCCCAGCGGCACCACTTCCCAGGCGTTATTGCTGTTCAGCCTGGCGTACTTTATCGGCGTCTTCGGGTTTCCCTGGTTCGCAGGCAAGATCATCGTCGACTTCGGCCTTGCGACAATGATGCTGAGCGTACTGGTGATCGCCGCACTCAACTGGACGATCACAGTGGCGCGCTTGGTAGCGCGCCGACTATCGGCACATAAAGTGATACATGTGAGCTGATACCGTTCGTCGCCATCCCGGCACGATCGGCAAACGCGGGCAGACCAATACAGGGTAAGGACATTAATCATATGGAGACACCCTGATGAAAAATTCCAAATTTGCTGCCCTCGCCCTCACCGGCCTGTTGTCTGCCGCGTCCTTGAGCGCCTTTGCGGCTAGCTCGACCACTGGCCCCACCGATCCAACGCCGGACGCCACTACCGAGTCGCAAAAATCCATGGGCACCGGCCTGGATACCAACGGTGGCGCGATCATCGACAACAGCGCCGACCCACGCACCAAAGGCAACGACACCCAGCGCCAGGCACCGCCTGCCGTAGGCAACGGCAAGATGGGCCCTGGCACGAGCAACAACGAACCGAAGATCAACAAGGGCGACGACTCGAACATCCCCGGCGCGCAGAAACAACCAGCGCCTTGATGCACCCTTGGTACGACCAACACCCGACCATTTCCCAGTGAAGAGGTACGCATGAACGTCGATAGAAACCTTGAAAAAGAAGTCCTCACCCGCCTGCTGCACGCCCATCCGCAAGGCTTGGGCAAGGAGGTGCTGGACAATTACCGCGGTGAAAAAGAGGTCGCCAGTGTCTTGGCGTTCCTGCAGGACCGCGGGCTGATCAAGGATGGGCATGTGACCACCGACGACGCCGGCGAATACGCGTTGAACCTGCCGATCAAGCTCACCGCTTCTGGTGTGGATGAGGCGCGCAAGCTCGACGCTCAAAGTACTCAGTAATCCATTTCTGGCCTGGCCCCGCGACTGGGGCCAGAGGGAGTTTTAGCGATGCCTCGTGGAAGCAAAGCCAAATACACCGACGAACAGAAACGCAAGGCCGCTCATATCGAAGACAGTTATGAGCATAAGGGGCTGCCCAAGGACGAAGCCGAAGCCCGCGCCTGGGCGACCGTGAACAAACAGTCCGGCGGCGGTGAAAAAGCCGGCGGATCAGGCCGACGCAAGGCGCCAGCCAAGAAGGCTCAGGACCGGCAGGAATCGGCCAAGCGTGCCGCTGCCAGCCGTGAAGGCCACCCGCGCAGCAGTGGGGCTTCGCTGGGTACGCAGACCAAGGAAAGTTTGATGAAAGAGGCGCGGGCCAAGGATATTCCTGGGCGCTCAACCATGCGCAAAGATGAGTTGATTCAAGCGCTGAAAAAAGCAGGTTAGACGCAGAACCCTTTGTGGGAGCGGGCTTGCTCGCGAAGGAGGTGTGTCAGTCAACACATGCTTTAACTGATACACCTCCTTCGCGAGCAAGCCCGCTCCCCCAGGGTTGTGCGTATTTACTCAGCCAGCAATGCGTCGACTTCGGTGACGCCAGGTGAAGTGGCCGGCCCCCAACGCGTCACCGCCAACGCCGCCGCTGCGTTCGCTCGACGCGCCGCCTCAACGGGTTTCAAGCCCTGCGCCAACCCGGCAATAAATACCCCTGCATGCGCATCCCCCGCACCATTGCTGTCTACCGCCTGCACCTTGAAGCCAGGTACATGCTCAGTCTCTGCCCCACGCCCTACCCAGCAACCATTTGGTCCATCACGCACAACCAGCAGTGCCTGCAAGTGCTGACTCAGAGTGGGCAGCGCCTGACTCATATCCGCCGCCCCGGTAAACGCGAGGGCTTCAGGGCCATTGCTGGTCCAGATGTCGATACGCGGCAACAAGGCACGCATCAACGCCGAGTCCGGCGCCTTGACCAGCGGGCCCGGGTCGAATACCACCACGATCTCTCGCGGAAGCGCCAGCAGCCAGTCAAGCAACGGCTGCGCCTTACCTTCAAGCAGCAAGCTGTAGCCACTGACGTACACATAATCATCGATACGCGGGATGATCTGAGCCAAGTCGTCGGCGCTGAGCTCACCCTCGGCGCCGAGATAGGAGATGAAGGTACGTTCGGTGCTCGCTTCAGTCAGCGACACGCACAACCCGGTATCTTTGCCAGCGCTGGCCGCCAAGGCCATTTCAACACCTTCGGCCTGCATCGCGGCACGCGCCAGCTCGCCAAAGCGCCCATCGCCATGGCGGCCCAGATAAACCACCGGCAACCCATTGCGCCGTGCCGCAGCCATTACGTTGAAACCGCCACCGACTTGGAAACTGGCGGAGTTGGCCAGCACGTCACCGCCGCTTGCCGGCAGGGTGTCGAGGCCCGTGACCAGGTCGACAATGACCTGGCCGGTGTGCAGCAATCTAGACATTGGCGCTCTCTGCTAAAGCCGGACGACGGTCAGACGCTCCGCCCAAGACTGCATATATTCCGCCAGCCACCACGAAGGTCACGATCCAGCCCAGCCCGTTGTGGCCGAGCCAGGAGTCGGACAGCGGCCCGGCAAACCAGATGTTTTCGGCGGTGGTGCCGATGGTGGTGAAGCTGAACCCCAGCACAATGGCCACGGCCCAGGCGCCAAATGCACGCCACTCCACGCCACCGCGATACCAGTAGGCACTGCTGGCGCTGACGTCCAGCAGGTCGGTGGGGCTGTAGTAATGACGGTGAATCAGGTCGACCACGAAGATCCCGACCCACGCCGTGATCGGCACCGCCAGCAGCGAAATGAAGGTAATGAACGGGCCATAGAAGCTATCGGCGATCAGCATGAAATAGATGGAGCCGGCAAAAATCGCCACGATATCGACGATCACTGCATGCACGCGCTTGACCTTCAAGCCCAGGGTCAGGGTAGTGAGGCCGGCCGAGTACACCGACAGGTTGTTCGACAGCAACAGGCCGCCGAACGCGGTGATCAGGTACGGCACGGCCATCCAGGTCGGCAGCATGTCGCGGATCGCGATGATGGGGTCGGTGGCCGATGCCAGGTCATTGTTACCCACCGACAACAGGCCACCCAGGGTGATCAGTAGCACCAGCGGGATACCTGCACCAAACGCGGCGGAGGCCACCAGGCGCACGGCCTTGACGCTGCGGTGCTGGTAACGCGACATGTCTGCACCGGCGTTGGCCCAACCGATACCGGTACCGGCAGCCATGGTGCCTACGCCAATGATCATCGCGCTCAACGGCGCCGGGGTGGCGTTGAACACCGCGCTCCAGTCGATGGTGGCACACAGAAAGCCGCCCACCAGAATGTTCAGGCCGCCGAATACGTAGGTGGCCCACTTCTGGATCACCAGCAACGTGGCGTGGCCCAGGCCCGATACGGCCAGGGTCAACAGCACGAAGATGGCAATGAAGATCAGGGTGAGCACCGGCGCGCTCTTGGCCTCCACTGCCGAGCCGAACAGGATGGAGCTCAACGACAACAATACGAAGGCTGCGGTGGTGGTGTTGACGGTTTCCCAACCCAGGCGGGACATCAGCGACACCAATGTCGGGCCGATATTGCCGCGCACACCGAAAATGGCGCGGGACAAGGTCAAGCTGGGCGCACGACCACGGCGACCGGCGATGGAGATGATGCCCACTACGGCAAAGGAGCCCGCGGCGCCAAGAATCGCGACGATGATCGCCTGCCAGATGGCCAGGCCACGAAACGCCACCAGCGTTGCACCAAGGGGCAAACCGAGGATGCTGATATTGGCCGCGAACCACACCCAGAACAGTTGCAGCGGATGACCGTTGCACTCGCCTTCCGGGACCGGCTCAATGCCGCGTGTTTCCAGTTGCCCGGCGGTTTGGCCGGAAGAGGGGCTGCTCATTAAGGGGGGCTCCTGATGCCTGTATTGTTGTTGTGGTTGTGGCAGCGAGTCGAATCTTTATCCAGTCTTCCTGACCCAACGCTTTTGAATGTGGGAGCTGGCTTGCCAGTTCCCACATTTGGTTCCGTGTTTATCGCAAGGCCAATAACCCTTGGGCCAGCGGCTGCAAGTCCAGGCCATTGACCCGCTTGACCTGTTCAACCAACGCCTCAGGCCAGCACTGCATACCCAGGCACGCCCCCAGCATGGCGCCGAGGATCGCGGCAATGGTGTCGGTGTCGCCGCCCAGGCTGGCCGCCAGGCACAGGGCTTCGAAGGCGTTCATATCACCCGACGCCACTTGCTGGGCCAAGGCAAACGAGACCACCACCGATTCCTGAGAAGCCACCGAAGTACCAATCAACTCGTAAAGCAGGTCGGCAAACAACGCTTTGTCGCCGCTGCCGACGCTCAGGGTGCGAGCCCAACTGATGCGGGTAGAAATGCGTCCGCCCGCGATCCAGTGACCATGGCTTTCGGCCTGTCGGGCAATCTGGGTCCCGATATTCAGGGCTTCCCCCAGGTCCACGCCATTGATGCCAGCCGAGACCACCGCCGCCACGGCCGCAGCGCTGGAAATACCCAGGTTGGTGTTATGGGTGACCTGGCATGCCTGGATCACCGCCTGGATAAACCGCGCCGGGTCGCTGACATCGACGGCGATGCCCACCGGGGTGATGCGCATGGCCGCACCATTGGTGGTGCCGTAGCGCCCGGATTCCTCCGGAGTATGACCGGCGAGGATCATGTCGATTGCGCGTTTGGTGGACGGCCCGAGCAAGTCCTGGGAACCCTTGGCGCGCATCCCCGCTTCCCAGTCGATCAGGCGCTGGGCAAGCACGGTGGGCTCGATCTTGCCCTGGCCTTGCACCAGTAACTCGGCAACCAGGATGGCTTGTTCGGTGTCATCGGTGATGGAACCGGCAGGCATGTTGGGCGCAATGGGCTGGTCCGCGTCGGCATCTTCCAAGGCGGTGATAGCACCGAAGCGCTTTTGTACCTGCTCGCGGCTCAAGGATTGGGTGGGCATGCCCAAGGCATCGCCCAGGGCCAGGCCATAAAAGGCGCCAAGTGCGCGATTTTCTCGGCTCATTTCGACGCTCCAAACTGCAGATGCAGGCGAAAGTGCAACGGGTCAAGCAGGCTTTCGACATGCTCCATGAAACGCTCGCGACGATCATAGGTGGTGCGCGACGCCTTGAGAAATACCGTACCGCTGGGGCGCCCGAGTAATTCGGCGTCTTCATCGCTCAGGGGTTCAGCACCGATCCACTGGTCACCGTCGGCCCCGACGTAGCCGTAGGCGGCCAGAGTGATGGTCAGGGAATTATCGATCAGCCCAATGTGGGGCAGGTTTTCCAGATCGCCAACGGCCGGCATCAACGAGCGTTCCAGCGACACCGCTGTACCGTCAGCCGTGCGCCGGAGGCGGTCAAGGGTAATGAACTGGTCGGTGCCGAAACGGCTGAACAGATCCGGGCGCGTCACGGCTTCGAAACGCAGGACGTCGGTGCTTACTTGGGCGCCCGTATCGGCCAGGGCCTGGGCCCAACCGCTGCGTTGGTCCAACACCATGCCGTCAAAGGTGACAATCGAACCGACGCCGCTCTGGGTGGCGATGTAGTTGCGACGCTTGAGCTCGGCCAGCGCCTCGCGCAGCGTGCCGCGGCTGACCGCAAACTCCTCGGCCAGTTGGTGCTCGCCCGGCAACAGAAAGCCGTCGGCCATGACTCCACCTTCGATACGGCGGATGAGCTCATCGACGACGCGTTTTTTCTTATCAAATCGAACATGTCTAATCATGTACAAATTGATAACCGAAAGCGCGCGTTTACCGCAAGAGGATTATTTCAGGCTGAAGACAAAAACCGCCTCAGGGCTCCAGGCCGATGGGGAAAAACTCCCCGCTGCTCCAGACGCCAAGCCAGTTCTGACCGTTGATCGGACGGCTCACCGCCAGCTCCACCAACTGGTAAAAAACGTTTCTATGCACTAGGGCTTCGAGGTTGGTGCGAACGCGCACATAGGGGGCGGGTTCCTGGGTGATAGGGTCGGTCACCACTCGCAGCGGGTGCTCGAGACCTGCCTCGACCTGTTCGTCGACGTTGGTGGTAAAGCGTAATACCTGGCTTTCGCCCTGCCCTTGCACTTCCAGTGTCACTGCAACAAAGGGTGCGTCATCGACACGGATGCCGACCTTCTCCACGGGCGTCACCAGGAAATAATCATCGCCGTCGCGGCGGATGATGTTGGAGAACAACTTGACCATCGGCTTTCGCCCGATAGGTGTGCCCTGGTAGAACCAGGTGCCATCGCGGGCGATGCGCATGTCGATGTTGCCGCAGAAATCCGGGTTCCACAAATGCACCGGTGCCGGCCCCTTGCCCTTGGGCAGTTGGGCCAATAGATCATTGGCCTTGGCGGAATCGGTCATGGCGGGCTCCTCTGTCTTACTGATCACTCATACCCAGCAAACCGCGGGCATATTGCGCCAGGGGGCGAGCGATCAAATCTTGTGGCGATGTGTCGTGGAACGTCAGTAAACCGCCACGACTGCGAATACGTGCAGTATCAATCAAATACTGGGTGCTGGTCTCGATCAACATGACTTGGATCACCCCGCTGTCCAGGCCAAGGCGGTCCAGGGCTTGCTGGTCGGTCCACTCGTCGGCGTTGCCGATACGGTCATCGGCTGCCGCAAAACGGCAATACAGCAAGTAGTGAGCACCGACGGCACGGGCTTCGGCCATGGCCTGTTCAAGACCTTCGGGCTGGCGGGCGCGACGCACCATGGGGAAATATTCAACGAAGCCATTGAATGCTTCCTCGGCCACCACATTGGGCCGCGGGTAGGCGCTGCCCGGCGGCACGAAGGCACCTTGGGCAATAAATACAAAGGAATCCGGCTGTATGCGCACCGAGGCGGTACGGCGCGTATCGCTGTGATCGAGCAGCCCGGCATCGCTCATCTGATAGCGGGTGCCTTCGGCCATATCACTGACGGTCATGCAACCGCCCAGGGCCAATGACGCCAGCAGCAAAACCAGACTACGCATCCTAATCCTCCAGAGGCCGGTGACAGGAAACCGGCGAATGGGGCGTGGGATGCAGAATCCGCGCCATTCAGCTGCGCTACAAATCAAATGTGTGAACCCGCAATATCTAGCTTAGCCACCAATGATCTTCATGATCGTGGCACCGCCGGAGAACGCCACTTCCTGCTTGTCGGCCAAGGCCTTCATCAACAAGCCCTGCAACGCCGGCAACGCCTGGTGACGCGGTTGATCGAGCAAGTCACCGACATAATGGCGATTGCTGGACGACAGGCACCCATGCAGCCAACCGGTGGAGGACAACCGCAACCGCGAACAGGTACGGCAGAACGGTACGCTCTCGTTGGCGATCACACCGAAGAAGCCTTTGCCCGGCACTTCGTAGCGTACCGCCGTCGCATCGACGGGTGCGTTGGCTTGCAGGTATTCATGTTGCTCGCCGATCAAGCTGAGCAGCTGTTGCAAGCTGACGAACTGTTGCAGGAACGCGTTGGAGTCTTTGGCCAGGTGCCCCATGCGCATCAGTTCGATAAAGCGCAGCTCGTAGCCACGCGCCAGGCAGTAATCGAGCAACGGCATCACCTGGTCCAGGTTCTGGCCGCGCAACGGCACCATGTTGACCTTGATCTTGATTCCGGCAGCACTGGCCTGGTCCATGCCATCGAGCACGGTGGCCAGGTCGCCGCCACGGGCGATACTGCGGAAAGCGTCGGCATCCAGCGTGTCGAGGGAGACATTGATGCGCCGAATACCGGCTGCCACCAGCAACGGCAGTTTACGCGCCAGCAGTTGGCCGTTGGTGGTCAGGCTGATGTCGCTCAGGCCCATCTGCCCTACCGCCCCCATGAAGGCTTCCAACTTGGGGCTGACCAACGGCTCACCGCCGGTAATGCGCAAGCGCTCGATACCCGCCGCTTCGATCAGGTAAGCCACGCCTCGGGCCATGGCCTCGGCCGACAGTTCATCCTGGGCAGCCACCAGCCGCTTGCCGTCAGGCACGCAATAGGTACACGCATAATTGCAGGCTGAAGTCAGGCTGATCCGCAAATTGCGAAAACGCCTGCCTTGACGATCAACGATCATGGATCACTCCGGCAGAGGATAATTCGGGCGCGCTAAAAGCTGACTCATAACTCAGCTTTTAGCAAGGTCCTTGCCTGAGTATATTCCTGGGTTACTGCGCCTGGCAGTAAATCGTTGCGCCATCACTGTGGCGAATGACTTACGTGGCAGGGGTGTCGCCGCTCTTCTCGGCGCCCGGCAGTTCCGGGCTGTGCTTGCGCTTGTTGCCCATGCGCACGCCGATGTCCATCAGGAATTGGAAGAAACCTTCCTGGTCTTCCAGCACATTGCTCCAGAACGGCGAGTGGTACAGCGCCACAGCGCCATGCACCAAGGCCCAGGCGGCGCAGTAGTGGAAATACGGTGGCACGTCTTCAAGCTTGCCTTCGCTGATACGGCCCTTGATCAACAGGGTCAGGCGTTCGAAGTTCGAGGCGCGGATCTTGTGCAGCTCCTCGACCATCTCCGGCACTTGGTGACCTTTGACCACCTTCTCTTCCAGGCGGTCGAACAGGCGGTAGCGCTGTGGGTCACGCATGCGGAACTCGAAGTAAGCGCGGGACAGGGCTTCCTTGTCTTTGTCGACATCCGCCGAATGCAGCAACTCGTTCAAATCACGCTCGTAGTCGAGCATCAGGCGCAGGTAGATTTCGGCCTTGGACTTGAAATGTTTGTAGATCGTGCCTTTGCCGATACCCACGGCATCCGCAATCATCTCGACGGTGACGCTGTCTTCACCTTGTTCGAGGAACAGCTTGAGCGCGGTGTCGAGAATTTCCTGCTCACGGCGGCGAAATTCACGGACCTTACGGGGTTCTTTGTGCATGAGGAAGAGTCTGCAAAGGTCGGAAATAGGGAGGGTTGCGCAGGGCCATGGATACGTGGCGATACGATTTACCCGGTGCGAGGGATTATCCCGACTGAACGGTCGTTGGGCAATGTCTATGTGAACCCGTCAGGCACATAACTTTCAATGCGCCAACGATTTCGCCGTTATCAGTCAGAAATAATACGCAACACCTGAACCTGCCCACCAGCCCACTGAGAACTCAAGCGAAGGCCGCGTATTCCAAATCTGTTTAAAAAACGATCAATCACGACTGGACTGAATAGGATAGTGGTCAATACTTCAACTGTCGGCGCGACATCTCCCCCAAGTGACGCGTCGACCTGGGTACCGACGGACTGCGTGCCCTTGTTTTACTCCTAATGGTCTTAGCCCGGATTCACCCCCCAGAACCCGGGTTTTTTTTGCCTGGAATTCGGCCGCCCTAACCGGCTACGTGGGCCAGCGGGAACAGGCGCTTGAAGTTCTCGGTAGTCTGCTCGGCAAAGCGTTCGTACGATTCGCCGCGCAGCATCGCCAGGTAATCAGCCACGTCACGTACATATTCGGGCAAGTTCGGTTTGCCGCGATGGGGGATGGGCGCCAGGTACGGCGAGTCGGTTTCCACCAGCAGGCGGTCGGCGGGCACCTGGCGGGCCACATCGCGCAGCGCGTCGGCATTGCGGAAGGTGACGATGCCCGACAGGGAAATATAGAACCCCAGGTCCAGGGCCGCCTTGGCCATGTCCCAGTCTTCGGTAAAGCAATGCAACACGCCAGCCTGCGGCAACGCGGCTTCACGCAGCAAGGCCAGGGTATCGGCACGGGCGCCTCGGGTGTGGACGATCACCGGCTTGCCCGTCTGCCGGGCGGCTTGCAGGTGCAGGCGGAACGAGGCCTGCTGCAACTCGGCAGCTTCAGGCTCGTAGTGATAGTCCAGGCCGGTTTCGCCAATGGCCACCACTCGCGGATGGTTGAGTTCGCCCAATAGCCAGTCCAGAGCAGGCGCTTCGCCAGGCTTGAGGTCCAGCGGGTGAATGCCCACCGAGCAATCGACGTCGGCGTAGCGATCAGCCAGGGCTTTGACATCGGCGGCGTTGTCGGCGCTGACGCCAATGCACAGGAAGTGCCCTACCCCACGCTGGCGGGCAGCTTCAAGGGCGGCGTCGAGGGAGCCGCCGTGCTGGGCAAGGTCGAGGCGATCAAGGTGGCAATGGGAATCTACGAGCATAGGAATCTGAGCTTAAGTCACAAAAGAGGTAGGGCCAACGATACACCCGTCAGCCACGGAATTTAACGGCGCCCGAGCAGGCCGACCCACTGCACCAGCAATGCCTCGAGCAACAGCACGCGGTTGAGGTTGGCCTTGCCGAGGACTTTCTGGCGCTGGGCGAGGATCCAGTCCTGGATGTTCAGCACTTTGTCCTGAACACTTTTTTGCGCCAGGTATTGCACGACCTTGCGCATATCCGCCAGGCCCAGGCCGTTCTCATCCTGGGTGAGCTGGTAGCGCAGAATCAGGCTGGACCAGTCGCAGAACCAGTCGAACAACAGCAACAGCGGAATATCCTTCCAGGCGCTTTCGGCCAGTTGCGTGGCGGACAATTCCTGCTTGAGCAGTTTCTTCACGCCATCCACGACCAGTGCACGCTGTTCGCGCACGCCCTGTGCCTGCAGCTTCACTGCCGCCAAAGGCGAACCGGCCGCCAGGGTCAGCAACTCGCCTCGTTCTTCTGCGCTGCATTCCGGCAACGCCTGCGCCAGCCATTGCAGGCTCATGGCTTCGCTGGGCAACGGGCAAGCCTGCTGCACGCAACGGCTGCGAATGGTCGGCAACAAGCGGCTGGACTGGTGGCTCACCAGCAACAGCACGGTATCGCCGGACGGCTCTTCAAGGCTTTTGAGCAAGGCGTTGGCCGCGTTGATGTTCATCGCCTCGACCGGTTCGATCAGCACCACTTTGCGCCCGCCCATCTGCGCGGTCTGCACCACGAAGCTCACCAGGTCGCGCACTTGGTCGACCTTGATGGCCTTGTCCGCTTCCTCGGGCTCCAGCACATAGTTGTCCGGGTGACTGCCAGCCTTGAGCAACAGGCAGGACTTGCACTCGCCACATGCCTCCAGATTGACCGGGCGTTGGCACAACAGGCTGCCCATCAGGCGCTCGGCGAGGTGGCGTTTACCGATGCCCACCGGCCCATGCAGCAGATAGGCGTGGGCGTGCTGGGCGCGCCCCGCCAGTTGCTGCCAGAGGCCGTCCTGCCACGGGTAGGACTCAGCCACGGCTACGCTCCAACAAAGTGGGCAGCAGCGCGTCGATAGCCTGTTGCACCTGACTCAGCGGCTGGGCGGCGTCCAATAGATAATAACGTGCGGGTTCGGCCTTGGCGCGCTGCAGGAAAGCGCTGCGCACTGCATCAAAGAAGGCTTGGCCTTCCAACTCGAAACGATCCAGACGACCTCGCGCACTGGCGCGGGCCATGCCCACTTCCACCGGCAGGTCGAACAACAGGGTCAGGTCGGGGCGCAGATCGCCTTGCACGAAGGTTTCCAGGGTGGTGATGCGCTCCATGGACAACCCCCGGCCCCCACCCTGGTAGGCGTAGGTGGAATCGGTAAACCGGTCGCAGATCACCACGGCACCCCGCGCCAGGGCCGGGCGAATCACTTCGGCCAGGTGCTGGGCACGGGCGGCAAACACCAGGAGCAACTCGGTGTCCGGATTCATCGGCTCGTCACCCGGGGTCAGCAGGACGTCGCGAATGCGCTCGGCCAACGGCGTACCACCCGGCTCACGGGTCAGCACCACCTCGATGCCCTGCGCACGCAGGCGCTCGGCCAGGTAGTCACGGTTAGTGCTTTTGCCGGCGCCTTCCGGGCCTTCCAGGGTAATAAACAAGCCAGTCACAGGCAGTCCTTAGTCAGAGTCATTGCGGGCTTTGCGGCGCGGTCGTGTCCGGCGCGGGCTCGATCGGAGCGTCGGGGGTAGGCGCATCGCTGGAAGGTGCCGAATCTTCAGGCGGTTTCACCACCGGTGCCGGGCTGGAACGGTAATCGGCACGGCGCTTGAGTTGGAACTCACGCACGGCGGCATTATGCGCATCCAGGTTATCCGAGAATATATGGCTACCATCGCCGCGGGCGACGAAATACAGGCTGCTGCCCGGTACCGGGTTCAGTGCTGCATGGATCGCCTCGCGACCGACCATCGCGATGGGCGTGGGCGGCAGGCCAGCAACCATGTAGGTGTTGTAGGGGTTGGCTTCCTTGAGGTGGGCGCGGGTCAATTTACCGTTGTAGCGCTCACCCAAGCCGTAGATCACGGTGGGGTCGGTCTGCAGCAACATGCCGATCTTCAGGCGACGCACAAACACACCGGCAATCTGCCCGCGCTCCTGAGGCACCCCGGTCTCCTTTTCCACGAGCGACGCCATGATCAGTGCTTGGTAAGGGTCGGTGTAGGGCGCGTCGGCGGCACGCTTGCTCCACTCCTGGGCGAGTACATCGTCCAGGCGGTTGTAAGCTTTTTTCAGGAACTCGACATCAGTCATGCCGCGGACAAAACGGTAGGTGTCGGGGAAGAACCGCCCTTCAGGAAACACACCTGGGTGGCCAAGCTTATCCATCACTTCGCTGTCAGTCAGGCCCGCGAGGGTCTGCACGATCTTTTCATGCTTGGCCAGGGCGGTGCGCACCTGACGGAAATTCCAGCCCTCCACCAAGGTCAGGCTGTACTGCACCACTTCGCCGCGCTGCCACAGGCCGATCAAACCCTCGGCGGTAAGGCCCGGGCTCATGCGGTACTCGCCGCTGTGCAGTGGCTGGCCTTCGAGGTTGAAGCGCCAGTACAGACGCAACCAGAATGCATCGTCGAGCACGCCGTCGGCTTCCAGACGATTGAAGGTGCCCGTCGGCGTAGCGCCAGCAGGTACATCGAGCAACTGCTCCTGAGGCAGCTTCAGGGGCTGCTTGAGGGCAGAGTCGAGTTTCCAGGCAGAAAAGCCCACGAGCAAAGCCGCCGAGATCAGGCTGATCTGCAGCAGTAACACCAGTTTTCGTATCAACTCAAATATCCAATAGCGCGCGAACAATGCCCTGCAGTTTACGGGTGAGCGGCCCAACCGGCCAGCTCATCGCAGCGCAGCCTCGCACCGGCCAAATGCCATAAACGCTGTTGCAGACGAAGACTTCATCGGCCTGTTGCAACTGCTCCAAACTGATGTCGGCCACGGCCACCGGGACGCCCAGCGCTTGTGCCTGGGCCAGCACTTCGGCGCGCATCACGCCCGCAACGCCACAACGGCTCAGATCAGCGGTTAGTAACAAGCCGTTGCTCACCAGGAAAAGATTGCTGAATATGCCTTCGATCACCCGGCCAGACATATCCAGCATCAGACCTTCGGCATGTTCGGTATCTTGCCATTCGGCACGCGCGATCACCTGTTCCAGGCGATTGAGGTGCTTGATACCGGCCAGCAACGGCTGCTGCGCCAAGCGCGTGGCACACGCGAACAGGCGCACGCCTTCGACTTCATGGGTGGGCGGGTAAACAGCGGGCGCGCTGCCCTGCAAGATGCGGCGCACCGGGGCGCCAGGGTTGATGCCGTAACCGCGCAAGCTGTCGCCACGGGTGAGGATCAATTTGAGAATACCGTCGCCAAGGGCGGCGGCGAAGCTCAGCACTTCGTGGCGAATCAACCCGTGATCCACCACCAATGCCAAACGCCTGCAACCCTCTTCCAGGCGTTGCAGGTGACGGTCGAGCAGCAACGGCTGCCCGGCCTTGACGGCGATGGTCTCGAACACCCCATCGCCATAGGCCAGGCCGCGATCTTTCAGGGGCACGCTGTCCGCTGGCTGACCGTCGACCCAGCTGTGCATCACTCGGCGAACCGGCGGAACACCAGGGAACCGTTGGTGCCACCGAAACCGAACGAGTTGGAAATCGCCACGTCGATCGGCATGGGCTGCGCTTCGTGGGGCACGAAGTTCAGGTCGCAGCCTTCGTCCGGCTCATCAAGGTTGATAGTCGGCGGAGCGACCTGATCCCTGATTGCCATCACACTGAAGATCGCCTCGACCGCGCCCGCCGCACCCAACAGGTGGCCGGTCATGGACTTGGTGGAGCTGACCGCCAGCTTATAGGCGTGCTCGCCGAACACCGACTTGATGGCCTCTGCTTCCGCCAGGTCGCCGGTCGGGGTCGAAGTGCCATGGGCGTTGATGTACTGCACCTGGTTGGGGTTGACCTTCGCATCGCGCAGGGCATTGGTGATGCAACGCGCAGCACCCGCACCATCGGACGGCGGCGAGGTCATGTGGTAAGCATCGCCGCTCATGCCAAACCCGATCAATTCGGCGTAGATAGTGGCACCACGCGCCTTGGCGTGCTCCAACTCTTCGAGCACCAGCGCACCGGCACCGTCGGAGAGCACAAAGCCGTCACGGCCCTTGTCCCACGGACGGCTGGCACGGGTCGGCTCGTCGTTGCGGGTCGACAGCGCACGAGACGCGCCGAAGCCGCCCATGCCCAGGCCGCACGCGGCCATTTCGGCGCCGCCGGCGATCATCACGTCGGCTTCGTCGTAGGCAATGTTGCGTGCAGCCATGCCAATGCAGTGGGTACCTGTGGTACACGCCGTGGCGATTGCGTAGTTCGGTCCCTGTGCACCCAGATGAATGGACAGGAAGCCGGAAATCATATTGATGATCGAGCCCGGTACGAAGAACGGTGAAATTCGACGTGGGCCAGTCTCATGCAAGGTGCGGCTGGTTTCTTCGATATTGGTCAGACCGCCAATACCTGAACCCATGGCCACGCCGATGCGGTCACGGTTGGCGTCGGTGACTTCCAGGCCGGCGTTACGCACAGCCTGAAACCCGGCAGCCAGGCCGTACTGAATGAACAGGTCGAGCTTGCGGGATTCTTTGATCGAGAGATATTCCTCGACATTGAAGCCCTTTACCGAGCCGCCAAAACGGGTGGAATAGGCAGAAAGGTCCGTGTGTTCGATCAGACCAATACCACTGCGGCCAGCCAGAATGCCCTGCCAACTGCTCGGCACATCCGTACCCAGTGGCGACAACATACCCATACCGGTGACTACGACGCGTCTACGCGACACAGCACTCTCCTTTTTCTAATGACGACACTTTTCATCGCCGCTAAAGAAAAAACCGCACGCCTTTACAGCAGTGCGGTTTTTCCCTGACAGCAAGCGACGACTACAAACTATTACGCCTGGTGGCTAGTAACGTAGTCGATGGCAGCTTGAACAGTAGTGATTTTTTCAGCTTCTTCGTCCGGGATTTCGGTCTCGAATTCCTCTTCCAGAGCCATCACCAGCTCAACGGTGTCAAGGGAATCGGCACCCAGGTCTTCTACGAAGGAAGCAGTGTTGACCACTTCTTCTTCCTTAACGCCCAGTTGCTCGGCGACGATTTTCTTGACGCGCTCTTCGATGGTGCTCATACCTTGTTTAACTCCTAATGGACAAATTCAGGCAGCTGGCCAGTGGGTAAGTGTATAGAAAGCCATTTCAGCTTTTCAACTGAAAGCTTCACCCTGTACCCGGTCGGCCACCTGCCTATAAATTAAGTTGCAGCTTTATAACGGATTTTAGACAGCTCGTATGACATTTTTTTGAAGCGATCCGTCACAATTTAACTCATGTACATCCCGCCGTTAACCGGGATTGTAGCCCCAGTCACGTATGCCGCACCGTCAGATGCCAGGAAAGTGACCACATTCGCGATCTCTTGGGCCTGGCCCAGACGGCCCAGCGGAATCTGCGTCAGCAAGGCTTCGCGCTGTGCTTCCGGCAGTTCGCGGGTCATATCGGTGTCGATGAACCCAGGGGCCACCGAGTTGACCGTAATCGACCGCGAGCCGACTTCACGCGCCAGTGCGCGGCTGAAACCTTCCAGGCCGGCCTTGGCAGAGGCGTAGTTTACTTGGCCTGCGTTGCCCATGGCACCCACTACGGAGCCAATATTGATAATTCGGCCCCAACGCGCCTTGGTCATGCCGCGCAAAACGCCCTTGGACAGGCGAAACAGACTGTTCAGGTTGGTATCGACCACGTCGTACCACTCGTCGTCTTTCATGCGCATCATCAGGTTGTCACGGGTGATCCCGGCGTTGTTCACCAGGATAGCCGGTGCACCGAACTGAGCAGTGATCTGGGCCAGTACGGCAGCCACGGACTCATCGCTGGTCACATTCAGTTCAAGACCGGTACCTTGCACGCCGTTTTCCTTCAGGGTCGCGGCGATACGCTCGGCGCCCGAGGCGGAGGTGGCGGTGCCGATCACAACGGCGCCCTGACGGCCCAGCTCCAGGGCGATCGCCTGGCCAATGCCACGGCTTGCGCCGGTAACCAGTGCAACTTTACCTTGCAGACTCATGCAGGCTTCTCCTAAGTACGGGATTCAGGCCAGTGCCGCGCGAGCGGCAGCGAAGGCTTCTGGGGTATTGAGGTTGGCGGTCGACACACCGTCGGCGCAGCGCTTGTTCAAGCCGGCCAGGACTTTGCCCGGGCCGCACTCGACCAGTTCGGCGGCACCGTTGGCGGCCAGGGTCTGGACCGATTCAACCCAGCGAACTGGCTTGTACAGTTGCTCCAGCAGGTCGCGCTTGAGGGTGTCGAGGTCGGCGGCCACGGCCGCGCTGACGTTCTGCACCAGCGGGATCTGCGGCGCCTGCCAGTTGATGGCGGCGATGGACTCGGCAAAACGCTCGGCAGCCGGGCGCATCAGCTCGCAGTGGGACGGCACGCTCACCGGCAACGGTAACGCACGCTTGGCACCACGGGCCTTGCAGCCTTCGATGGCACGCTCTACCGCGGCCTTGGCGCCGGCGATCACTACCTGGCCCGGGGAGTTGAAGTTTACCGCGCTGACCACTTCGCCTTGCGCCGCTTCGGCGCAGGCCTCGATGACCACCGCGTCGTCCAGGCCCAGGATCGCGGCCATGCCGCCCTGCCCGGCCGGAACGGCTTCTTGCATCAACTGACCACGACGCTCGACCAGCTTGACCGCTTCACCAAGGGTCAGGCTGCCCGCCGCTACCAGGGCGCTGTATTCGCCCAGGCTGTGCCCGGCGACAAAAGCTGGACGCGCCCCGCCTTCTGCCAACCACAAACGCCACAGGGCGATCGAAGCAGTCAGGATGGCAGGCTGGGTTTTATCGGTTTGATTGAGTTGCTCTTCCGGCCCTTGCTGGGTCAGCGCCCACAGGTCGTAACCCAGGGCCTCGGAAGCTTCCTTGAAAGTGTCCAGAATCAGCGGGTATTGCGCGCCCAGCTCGGCCAACATGCCGAGGGACTGCGAACCCTGCCCTGGAAAGACGAATGCGAGGGATGTAGACATGTAACAAGCCCCTAATGATCTGGTCGTCAAAAATGCGCACTCCAATGGTGGGAGCGCACGAAACTGACAGATTGGATGGTCAATTGAACTGGCCGGTCACATTTAAGCACTCCCGGGCCAATTCGCCTAAGGCAACAGATCCTCAAGACGGCCGTGCAAGCGTTGCGGCAGGTTTTCCTGGATCTCGATTAACGCCCGCGCAATCGCACTTTGAAAACCCTGCACACCGGCCGAGCCGTGGCTTTTAACCACAATGCCCTGCAAGCCGAGAAAGCTTGCACCGTTGTGCCGTGCCGGTGCCAGGTCGGCCTGCAAGCGGCGCATCAATGGCAGCGCCAGGGCACCGACCATGCGCGATACCAGGTTGCGCTTGAACAAGGCCTCGATACGCGCGGCAATCATGGTTGCCAAGCCTTCGCTGGACTTGAGCAGGATGTTGCCGACAAACCCGTCACACACCACCACGTCGGCTTCGCCACGGTACAAGCCGTCACCTTCGACAAAACCGATGTAGTTCAAGCCTGGCGCGCCTTGCAACAAGCTGGCGGCCAGCTTGACCTGCTGGTTGCCCTTGATCTCCTCGGTGCCGATATTCAGCAGGGCCACCCTGGGCCGGGCAACGCCCAGCGCTTCGGCGGCCACCGAGCCCATCACGGCAAACTGCAACAGGTGCTCGGCACTGCAATCGACATTGGCGCCCAGGTCCAGCAACTGGCAATAGCCCTTCTGCGTCGGAATTGCCGCCACCATCGCCGGCCGGTCAATACCCGGCAAGGTCTTGAGCACATGCCGCGACAAGGCCATCAACGCCCCCGTATTGCCGGCACTGACACAGGCTTGCACCTTGCCATCACGCAACAGCTCAAGGGCCACTCGCATTGAAGAGTCGGGCTTGCCACGCAAGGCTGCGGCCGGCTTTTCATCCATGCTGATGGTTTCGCTGGCCGGCGTTATGGTCAGGCGCGCGCGATCCACCGCCGGATGGCTGGCAATCAGTTCTTCAAGAAGGGTAGGTTGACCGACGAGGGTCAGGTGCAGCGAGGGCGTAGCAGACAGGCTGGCAATGCAGGCCTGAACAATGCTGCGGGGACCGAAGTCCCCGCCCATTGCGTCAATCGCGATGACTTGGGCAGACAAGTGATTACTCGTCAGCGCCCTTGTCGATCACTTTACGGCCACGGTATACGCCTTCTGGCGATACGTGGTGACGCAGGTGAACTTCACCAGTGGTCTTTTCCACGGACAGGGTGCTAGCCTCGAGAGCGTCGTGCGAACGGCGCATGTCACGGGCGGAGCGGGATTTTTTGTTCTGCTGAACAGCCATAATTGATTAACTCCTAAACGTTTGGGTCACGCTTTAACTGCGCCAATACACTGAACGGGTTGGACCGCGTTACCTCGTCCTCGCTCGGCTCGGCCTCGTCATCGAGACCCTCCGGCTGCTGGCATTCTTCCGGATGATGAGCAGGCACAATGGGCAAGGCGAGCAAAAGCTCCTCCTCGATCAGTGCATGCAGATCCAATGGATCTTCGCCCAGTTCCAGCACGTCATAACCTTTCGGCAACGACTGGGTATTCGCACCCTCTTTCACCACAGCATAACTGCATTCGCTGTGGATCGGCAGGGTGACCAGCTCAAGACAACGCTGGCAAACCATTTTGACTTCGGTGTCGATAAAACTGTGGATTACCACAGACTTACGTTCATCTCGTTCAAAAACGAATTTAGCCTGCACCGTACCGACAGTGTCGGAAAGCGGGTCGCAGAGTCTCTCCAAATCGGCCAGCAGCACTTCACCTTGAAGGGTGGTGCCACGATCAGCCAATTTGCGCGGGTCAACGTGAGGTGGAATCGGGTCATTCAACATAGGCGCAGCATTATAGGGATGCACCCGGCCATGTCAAAGGAAATTCAGCCCTGTGCGTCAGCCGGTCACGTCGATAGAATCGGCGACTGCCTTGAGGAGACGTATATGCTGCCTTTATTACTCGCGTCCAGCTCGGTTTATCGCCGGGAATTACTGAGTCGCCTGCACCTGCCGTTCACCTGCAGCTCGCCGGATATCGACGAAAGCCACCGCCCGGATGAATCCGCCATCGAACTGGTCAAGCGCCTGGCCGAACAAAAGGCCCGCGCCCTCGCCGCCAGCCATCCTGGGCATTTAATCATTGGCTCGGATCAGGTCGCCGCACTGGAAGGCCGGATCATCGGCAAGCCGCACACCTTCGAAAATGCCCGCGAGCAATTACTGGCTGCCAGCGGCAAGCGTGTGAGCTTTCTTACCGGGCTGGCACTGCTCAACAGCGAGACCGGGCGCTGCCAGGTGGACTGCGTGCCGTTTACCGTACACATGCGCGAACTGGATGCAGAGCGTATTGAGCGCTATCTGCGGATCGAGCAGCCTTATGACTGTGCGGGCAGCTTCAAAGCAGAAGGGCTCGGTGTGAGCTTGTTCCGGAGCACCGAGGGACCGGATGCGACCAGCCTGGTTGGGCTGCCACTGATTCGACTGGTGGACATGCTGCTGACCGAAAGCGTACAGATCCCTTGAAACCTTCGTAAAGCAATGTGGGAGCTGGCTTGCCTGCGATAGCGATGTACCAGGCGACACTTATATCGACTGATCCATCGCTATCGCGGGCAAGCCCGCTCCCACAGTTGATCTACACCTAGCTTGGAATTTCAGCGCAGGGACGGCCCCTGGAAGCCCATGTACAGCGCCAACTTCTCCGCCACACTGGCACCGAGTTTCTTGGAGAAGCGATCAAACGGCGATTCCTCGACCGTAAAATCCACCAACTCCTTCTCACCCACTATATCCCGCGCCACCGAGCTGGCGCTGCCCAAGCCGTCAATCAAGCCCAGCGGCAATGCCTGCTCGCCCGACCATACCAGGCCGGAGAACAGCTCCGGATGCTCTTTATCTTTCAAGCGATCCCCACGCCCCTGCTTGACGCTGGCGATGAACTGACGATGGGTAGTGTCGAGCACGCCCTGCCAGAACGCGGTTTCATCCGCCTTCTGCGGCTGGAAAGGATCGAGGAACGACTTGTGCTCACCCGAGGTATAGGTGCGACGCTCGACCCCCAGCTTCTCCATGGCACCGACAAAACCGTAACCGGCCGCCGTCACACCGATAGAACCCACCAGGCTGGCCTTGTCGGCATAGATCTGGTCTGCAGCACTGGCAATGTAATAGGCACCCGAGGCACCCAAGTCGGAGATTACGGCATAGAGCTTGGTATCCGGATGCAAGGCGCGCAGACGACGAATCTCGTCATACACATAACCCGACTGCACTGGGCTGCCACCTGGGCTGTTGATGCGCAGGATAACGCCCTTGACCTTGGCATCCTCAAAAGCCGCGCGCAGGCTGGTGACAATATTGTCGGCACTGGCGGGCTCCTTGTCGGCAATCACGCCGCGCACCTCGATCAAGGCAGTGTAATGACTGCCACGGGCGGCGCTCTTTTCCATGTCCATCAGCGGACTGAACAGCGCCAGCATCCCAAGCAGGTATACAAAGGTCAGCAGCTTGAAGAAAATCCCCCAGCGCCGCGAACGTCGCTGCTCCTGGACGCTGGCCAGGAGGGTCTTCTCCAAAAGCTTCCAGCTTTTATCATCACTGCTCTGTGCCTTTTCAGGCGCCTTCCACTCGTCACTCATGCCATTAACCCCAGCAAAGACTTACAGGGCCCGGCTGAGCCAGGCCTGCAGTTCAGAAAAATGATCAATCGTCAGCCTCGGCTCGTACTGCTGCAACGCCTCGGCAGACTGGGCGCCGTAGCTGACGGCGACACTATCCATGCCTGCATTGCGCGCCATCATCAGGTCGAAAGACGCATCACCCACCATCAATGCCTCGCGTGGCGTAACGCCACAGTGCGCAAGGATCTGCTCCAGCATCAAGGGATGAGGCTTGCTGGCGGTTTCATCCGCAGCGCGGGTGATATCAAAGTAATCTTCCCAGCCGTGAGCCTTGAGCACACGGTCCAGGCCGCGACGAGCCTTGCCGGTGGCGACCGCCAGGTGATAGCCCTCGGCACGAAACGCTTGCAGCGATTGCACCACGCCTTCAAACAGCGGCGAAGGGGTAGCTTCCAGCGCAATGTAGTGGTCGGCGTAGTGCTCGCGAAACGCTACCAACTCGGCGTCGCTGATGTCGGGGTACAGGGTGCGAATGGCTTCAGGCAAACCCAGGCCGATAATGCCCTTGACCGCCAGGTCCGTGCACAACTCAAAGCCCGAGCGGGTCGACGCCATGTGCATGGACTCGACGATGCGGCCAATGGAATTGGCCAGCGTCCCGTCCCAATCGAAGATCAGCAGCTTGTAGTCAAGGTGCGACACTCAAACGCTCCACGGTCTTGGCCCACATTTCATCGACCGGCGCCTGCAATTTCAGCTCGCCGCCATCGGGTAGCGGCACGGTGAGCATGTAGGCGTGCAGGAACAGGCGCTTGCCGCCCAGGTCGCGAATTTCCTTGGAGAAATCTTCGTCGCCGTACTTGGTGTCGCCCGCAATGCAGTGGCCCGCATGCAGGGTGTGCACACGAATCTGGTGAGTGCGGCCAGTGACCGGCTTGGCCTCGACCATCGTGGCGAAGTCACCGAAGCGACGCAACACCTTGAACAGGGTCAGGGCTTCTTTGCCCTCCTCGTCCACTTCGACCATGCGCTCGCCGGAGCGCAGATTGCTCTTCTGCAGCGGCGCACGCACGCTCTTGATCGAGCTGGCCCAATTGCCGCGCACCAGCGCCATGTAGCGTTTGTCCACACCATCGCCACGCAGGGCGGTGTGCAAGTGGCGCAACATGCTGCGCTTCTTGGCGATCATCAACAGGCCGGAGGTGTCACGGTCCAGGCGATGCACCAGTTCCAGTTCCTTGGCATCCGGGCGCAACTGACGAAAGGCTTCGATCACGCCGAAGTTCAAGCCACTGCCACCATGAACCGCAATGCCACAGGGCTTGTTGATCACGATCAGCTTGTTGTCTTCGAACACGATCGACGCTTCCAGGCGCTGCAACAACCCCTGGGCCAGCGGTACCGGTTCGTCGCGTTCAGGCACGCGCACTGGCGGCACACGGACGATATCGCCCGCCTGCAGCTTGTACTCAGGCTTGATGCGCCCCTTGTTCACGCGCACTTCGCCTTTACGCAAAATGCGATAAATCAAGGTCTTGGGCACGCCTTTGAGCCTGGCCAAAAGAAAGTTGTCGATGCGTTGGCCGGCATATTCCGGCGAGACCTCAAGCAGCTGGACGCTGGGGGTCGGGGGGGTGGTAGTCGTCATGGCGGCGATGATAACAATTTTTTATGGAATTGAAGCACTTAATCATTACTGCTATAGTCGCGAACGCCGCCAAAAGCGGCCTGGACAGAGGACATGCGGCAAACTGCCGGCCCTGACCATCGCAATTCATCAGGACGCGAGGCCGTCCTACGGGGCTTTCGCCACCCAGGAAGGCTCAAGATTGTAACAAGCGCAGGTGACATGAGGCCTGAAGCGAGTGCAGAAAGCAGAGTGAATACTCGCCTTTTGCGCCGATATTTACGGCCAGTTCACAAAGTGCAGTCAGTTTTGAGCCAGACCATGGCGAATGCTTCGGAAACAACGCCTGTTAAGAGCTGAGTGAGAGCGCAACCGCCCACACCTAGTCTTGTTTAGCCATGAGCGTGGACTCCCCATTGGAGAACACGGTAAATGCCAACCCGCTGCGGATTCTGCGCGCGGCAGCACCCGAATTATCAGGGATACGTGTAGGGTGGAGATGCACAACCGTCGGACCGTGTAGCACTAGGCTTATATTTAGACGCTTCATCTCGTCCACAGTCGCCGGTTGATTCCTCCTCCTGACCTTAGCTTTTGTTGAAGTGGTGCCTTTGTCACCACCGCTAACAAGCAGGACGCGTCCGTCGCGATACCCGCCCAATTGGCAGGTTTTGCTGGACACTGGAGTGGCCAACCACTCTTGACGCACCTGACACCGACCGTGAGAAGTCGTGTGTGCCGAACGCCGTTTCCGGCAGCCCGGAAACCGACGGTACAACATGAAAAGAATGCTGATTAACGCAACTCAACCCGAAGAGTTGCGTGTTGCACTGGTAGATGGCCAACGCCTCTACGACCTGGACATCGAATCCGGTGCACGCGAGCAGAAAAAGGCCAACATCTATAAAGGCCGTATCACTCGCATCGAACCAAGCCTTGAGGCTGCCTTTGTCGATTTCGGCTCCGAGCGCCACGGCTTCCTGCCCCTCAAAGAAATCTCCCGCGAATACTTCAAGAAAGCCCCTGAAGGCCGCGTGAACATCAAGGACGTCCTGAGCGAAGGCCAGGAAGTCATCGTCCAGGTCGAAAAAGAAGAACGTGGCAACAAGGGCGCAGCCCTGACCACCTTCATCAGCCTCGCCGGTCGTTACCTGGTGCTGATGCCGAACAACCCACGTGCAGGCGGTATTTCCCGTCGCATCGAAGGCGAAGAGCGCAACGAACTGCGTGAAGCGCTGAACGGCCTGATCGCACCGGCCGATATGGGCCTGATCGTGCGCACTGCAGGCCTTGGCCGCAGCAGCGAAGAAATGCAGTGGGACCTCGACTACCTGCTGCAACTGTGGACCGCTATCAAAGAGGCGTCCCTGGATCGTTCCGCGCCGTTCCTGATCTACCAGGAAAGCAACGTGATCATCCGCGCCATCCGCGACTACCTGCGCCAGGACATCGGCGAAGTGCTGATCGACAGCGTTGAAGCCCAGGACGAAGCCCTGACCTTCATCCGCCAGGTGATGCCGCAGTACGCCAGCAAGATCAAGCTGTACGAAGACAGCGTTCCGCTGTTCAACCGTTTCCAGATCGAAAGCCAGATCGAGACCGCTTTCCAGCGCGTGGTCGAACTGCCTTCCGGCGGCTCCATCGTGATCGACCCGACCGAAGCTCTGGTGTCCATCGACATCAACTCGGCACGTGCGACCAAAGGCAGCGACATCGAAGAAACCGCCCTGCAGACCAACCTGGAAGCGGCTGAAGAAATCGCCCGCCAACTGCGTCTGCGTGACATCGGCGGCCTGATCGTGATCGACTTCATCGACATGACCCCTGCCAAGAACCAGCGCGCCGTGGAAGAGAAAGTCCGCGAATGCCTGGAAGCTGACCGCGCCCGCGTACAAGTGGGCCGTATCTCGCGCTTCGGCCTGCTGGAAATGTCCCGTCAGCGCCTGCGTCCATCCCTGGGCGAGAGCAGCGGCATCGTCTGCCCGCGTTGCAACGGCACAGGCATCATCCGTGACGTTGAATCGCTGTCCCTAGCGATCCTGCGCCTGATCGAAGAAGAAGCCCTGAAAGACCGTACCGCCGAAGTTCGCGCCCAAGTGCCGATTCCGGTTGCCGCCTTCCTGCTCAATGAAAAACGCAACTCGATCACCAAGATCGAACTGCGCACCCGTGCCCGTATCGTCATCCTGCCGAACGATCACCTCGAAACGCCGCACTTCGAAGTACAGCGCCTGCGTGACGACAGCCCGGAAGCCCATAGCGGGCAGTCCAGCTATGAAATCGCCGCGGCTGCCGCCGAAGTCGAAGAAGTCCAGCCAGCCGCTGCGACCCGCACCCTGGTTCGCCAGGAAGCCGCGGTGAAGACTGCACCGGCCCGTGCCAACGCACCGGTACCGACCGAAGCTGCCGCCCCGGTTGCCGCGCCGGCCGCGCTGCCTGAGCCAAGCCTGTTCAAGGGCCTGGTGAAGTCGCTGGTCAGCCTGTTCGCCACCAAGGAAGAGCCTGCTGCCCCGGTTGTGGTTGAAAAACCTGCCACCGAGCGCCCGGCGCGCAACGAAGAGCGTCGCAACGGTCGCCAGCAGAGCCGTAACCGCAACGGCCGCCGTGACGAAGAGCGCAAGCCTCGCGAAGAACGTGCCCCGCGTGAAGAACGCGCACCACGTGAAGAGCGTGCGCCTCGCGAAGCCCGCGAAGAAACCCCGACCGTCGCCCGTGAAGAACGTGCACCGCGTGAAGAGCGCGCCCCACGTACCCCACGCGCTCCACGTGAAGACCGCAAGCCACGTGGCGAGCGTGAAGAACGCGTGCGTGAACTGCGCGAGCCTCTGGACGCGGCACCTGCCGTTGCCGCTGCCGCAGCCGTTAGCACCGAAGAACGCCCGGCCCGCCAGCCGCGTGAAGAACGCGCACCACGCGAAGAGCGCCAACCGCGCCCGCCACGTGAAGAGCGTCAACCACGCGCCGAGCAAGCCGCTGCTGCCACCGAAGAAGAAGTACTGACCGGCGAAGAGCAGTTGCAGGAAGACGGCCAGGACAACGCCGAAGGCGATCGTCCACGCCGCCGCTCCCGCGGCCAGCGTCGTCGCAGCAACCGTCGTGAGCGTCAGCGTGATGCCAACGGCAACGTAATCGAAGGTTCGGAAGAAACCGGCGAGAACGCAGAAGCTGCCAACAACGAGCCAACAGGCGCCGAACTGGCTGCCGGTTTGGCCGTTACCGCTGCCGTTGCCAGCTCAGTCATCAGCGCACCTGCTGAAGCCCAGGCTCACGAGCAAGCCGAACGTGCTACCGCTGCCATCGAAGACACTGTTGCCGTAGAAGCGCCAGCCGCCGAAACCCCAGCGGTTGAAGCGCCGGTTGTTGAAGCGCCAGTCGTTGAAGCCACGACCCCTGTCGAAGCCCCAGCGGTTCCGGAAGTGGAAGTTGCCCCGGTTCGCGATGCACAGCCAGAAACCGACGTGGTTGCCGTTGAACCAGCTCCATCGGTTGAGCCTCAGCCAGTAGTCGAAGCGGCTGTAGAAGCTCCGGTGGTCGAAGAAGCTGCCCCGGCTGTGCGTGAAGTTCGCGAAGAACAGACCGCCTTCCAGTGGACCGCCGAACCGGCTGCACCGGTTGAAGCGCCAGCGCCTGCCCCAGTGGTAGAAGAAGCACCGGCACCGGTTGCTGAAGTCGTCGCCGAGCCAGCCCCAGTGGTTGAGCCGACGCCGGTTGCTGAGCCTGCGCCCGTGGTTGAAGTTGAAGCCCCAGTGGTTGCCGAAGTGGCCGCCCCTGTGGTTGAAGCTGCACCTGCAAGCGCCCTCACCGAAAACGGCCGTGCGCCGAACGACCCGCGTGAAGTGCGTCGTCGCCGCAAGGAAGCCGAAGCTGCTGCAGCCGCAGCCAAGGCGGTAGAGCACGAGGCCCAGGAAGCAGAGCACGAGCCTAAACCCCTCGTCTGATTCCATAAGCCACTAAAAAGCCCCGCCTGAGTGATCAGGCGGGGCTTTTTTATGGCTGATTATCTCGACCTGGAATGCGATCACTGCGGGAGCTGGCTTGCCTGCGATAGCGTCGATTCAGCCAGCGTGGCGGTGACTGACACACCGCTATCGCAGCAGAGGTATCTACACAACTTTGTGGGCTGTAACGGCAGACGGTAACCACGATGCGAAGCGAGTCGCTCTTGATCTGCTTTTGATCTTAGGCGCCCCGTCAAACCACGCCGGCCGGTATTCGACAGGGATTTTGGGGGTGAACCGGCAGCGATTTAGCCGCCGTCAGGGCGGAACCTTAAGTGGCCGTTACCGCAGGAATGGATATGTACACAATCCAACTGTGTTGACTGTCAGGCCGCTATCGCAGGCAAGCCAGCTCCCACATTGGACGGTGGTGCGTCAGGTAGATAAGCGCCGGCTATCAGGCCGTTACGGGAGCAAGCTCCCTCGCCACAGGTCCAACGTCGGCTCTAAGTAGATACCTATGGCTATCGTAGGCAAGCCAGCTGCCACACTTAACCTGCAGTAAAACTCAACCGTTGCGGCACATCCACATCCCAATGCACACCAGGATCATCTACCTGCACTTCTCGCACCTGAGTTTGTGCAAACAACGGCCTGGCCCCACGATCCCCACTCAGAGCCATCAGCGCCGGCCCAAACCTGTGATGGAAAGCCACCGGGTGCCCGTACTGCCCGGCAGATACCGGCACAGTGATGCCCTCCACGCTGGCAATCACCCGTTCGATACTCGATGACTGAATAAACGGCATATCCCCCAACACCACCAGCCACCCATCCGCTGCACCGCTGGCCTTGACCGCCGTCGCAATGCTGTCGCCCATACCGCTCGAATCCAGCAGTACAACCTGACAGCCATAAGCCTCTGCCAGGCGGATAACCTCCCCGCGCTCCGGCGACGTCACCAGCCAGCGCGTTACCACACGCTCAGGCAAGTTGCGCAACACCTGCTCGATGACCGGCCGGCTAACGCCATCCAGCCCCACACACGCGGCGAGCAATTTGTCTTGATCAGCTCCAGCTTCGGCACGAAAACGACTGCCCTGCCCCGCCGCCAGCACAATCGCCGTCACCGTCACTCGGCCACCACTGCCATCGGTTTTTTCTGCATCGGTGCCACACCGTTCTTGATCGCAACAATTTCCGCCATCAGCGACAGCGCAATTTCCGCCGGCGTATGACTGCCGATGTGCAGGCCAATCGGCCCGTGCAAACGTGCGATGGCGTCCGCCGACAGGCCCAGCGCGGCCAGGTTCTCCCGACGCTTCTGGGTATTGACCCGCGACCCCAGGGCGCCGATATAGAACGCCGTGGAATTTAGCGCCGTCAGCAACGCCATGTCATCCAAACGTGGATCGTGGGTCAGGCAGACAATGGCCGTGCGTTCATCGGTATGGATGTTCAACACCGCCTCGTCGGGCATGCCCGGCACAAAGCGTCCATGCTGGTCTTCCCAGCCGTAGACGAACTCTTCGCGGGGGTCGCAGATCAGCACTTCGAAATCCAGCAGGCGTGCCATTTCCGCTACGTAGCGCGACAGCTGCCCGGCGCCGATCAACAGCAGGCGCCAGCGCGGGCCATAGATGGCGCGCAAGCGTTCGCCGTCGAAGCTCACCACGTCGGTCTTGCTGGCGGCGCTCAACGTCACCTCGCCGGTGACCAGGTTCAGCTCGCGAGCGACGATCTGATGATCTTCACAACGCGCCAGCAGCGCTTCGACCCAACCCCACTCTTCCACGCGCTCCTCGGTAAGCCGCAGGGTGCCGCCGCAGGGCAGGCCAAAACGCGCCGCCTCGTCGCGGGTGACGCCGTAGGTCACCAACTGCACGGGCGGGCCGTCAGCGGGTAAGCGGCCGTCCTGCAGGCGCGCGATCAAGTCATCCTCGATGCAACCGCCCGACACCGAGCCAATCACCACGCCATCACCGCGAAGGGCCAGCATCGCCCCCGGCGGGCGCGGCGCGCTGCCCCAGGTTTGCACCACACTGTACAACATCACGCGCTGCCCGGCGCGGCGCCATTGCAGTACGCTGCGCAGGACGTTCAGATCCACACTGTCCATCAGGCCTCCGGTAAGTACTGTCGCGCTCACTGTAAACCAAAAATATCGGTTGTATCCCGCCAGAAACGTAAACGCCCCGAACCAGTCGGGGCGTTTACGGATAGCGTTGGCGTCAGTTCACGCCAGCAGCCACTTACTTGACGACAGGCGCCGGGCCTTCAGCCACGCCCAGGTCATCGAGCTCGCGGGTTTCGGAGATACCGGTACCGCCAGACGCCAGCTCGCTTTGCAGCTTGTCGGTGTCCAGTTCCTTGACCCACTTGGCCACAACGATGGTGGCAACTGCGTTACCCACCAGGTTGGTCAGTGCACGGGCTTCGGACATGAAACGGTCGATACCCAGGATCAGCGCCAGGCCGGCAACCGGCAGGTGGCCAACGGCCGACAGGGTGGCGGCCAGTACGATGAAGCCCGAACCGGTCACGCCAGCAGCGCCTTTGGACGACAGCAGCAGCACCAGCAGCAGGGTGATCTGGTGAGTGATGTCCATGTGGGTGTCGGTCGCCTGAGCGATGAACACGGCCGCCATGGTCAGGTAGATCGACGTACCGTCGAGGTTGAAGGAGTAACCGGTTGGAATCACCAGGCCGACCACGGACTTCTTCGCGCCCAGGCGTTCCATCTTGATCAGCATACGCGGCAGTGCGGATTCCGACGACGAGGTGCCCAGTACGATCAGCAGTTCTTCACGGATGTAGCGGATCAGCTTCAACACGCTGAAACCGTGAGCGCGGCAGATAGCGCCCAGCACCAGCACCACGAACAGAATGCAGGTGATGTAGAAGCAGATCATCAACTGGCCCAACTGCACCAGGGAACCGACCCCGTAGGCGCCGATGGTGAACGCCATGGCACCCAGGGCACCGATTGGCGCGAGCTTCATGATCATGTTGATGATGTTGAACATCACATGGGCGAAGCGATCGATGAAGTCCAGCACCGGCTTGCCGTAGGCACCCAGGCGGTGCAGGGCGAAACCGAAGATCACCGAGAACATCAGCACTTGCAGGATGTCGCCGTTGGCGAAGGCGCCGACGATGGTGTTCGGGATGACGTTGAGGATAAAGCCGACGATGCTCTGGTCTTTACCGGCGGTGACGTAGGCCGCCACTTTGGAAGCATCCAGGGTCGCGACGTCGATGTGCATGCCGGCGCCCGGCTGCACCACGTTGACCACGACCAGGCCAATCAGCAGGGCGATGGTGGAAACGATTTCGAAGTACAGCAGCGCGTAGCCGCCGGTCTTGCCCACCGACTTCATGCTTTGCATGCCAGCGATGCCGCTGACCACGGTACAGAAGATGATCGGGGCGATGACCATTTTGATCAGCTTGATAAAGCCGTCACCCAGTGGCTTGAGGGCCACGCCGGTCTGCGGGTAGAAGTGGCCGAGCAAAATACCGATAACGATTGCAACGATCACCTGGAAATACAGGGATTTGTAGATTGGCTGACGAGTCGTCATTGCAAAGTTCCTCAATCGTCCCGTGTGGCAAATATCCGCCATTGCCCACGGCACTTGAATTGCGAACCCTCCTGCACTGGAGGGATTTGTTGTTTGCGAAGCCTGTAGGAGCAAGCCTGCGCTGTAATCCTTATCGCAAACAGCGTGCCACTTTGCTTAAACGCGCTGAAGGCCTTTAGACATCAGGGCTTGGGGTTCACGAGGGACTCTTGGGCGCGCAACAAGGTGGCGGATTTCCGCCCACGCAACCTGTCTCGTCCTACAATTTGGCGGATATCCGCCTTGTCGCCCCACTGGGTGATGGCTACCATCCGCCACTCCATGGATGAGGCCCTTGCATGCGTGAACGTACCATCGCCAGCCATTACGCCCGAGCGGCCCTCGGCGGTGCGCGCCGAGCCGGTTTCGACTACTCGGGGGTGTTGCAGCAGGTGGGCATCACCCCGGAACTACTGACCGAACCCCGCGCCCGCATCGCTCCAGAGCAATTTGCCCGCTTGCTGCAAATGCTCTGGCTGGGGTTGGATGACGAATACCTGGGGTTTGCCGAAGGGCCGAGCAAACGCGGCACTTTCGCCATGATGTGCCACGCGCTGATCCATTGCCGCACGCTGGAGAAGGCGCTGGAGCGCGGCTTATTGTTTTATAGCCTGTTCCCCCAAGGCCCACGCTGGCAACTGACCAAAGAAGGCGACATGGCGCGCCTGAGCCTGGACGACTCACAGCTATGGGACCCGGACCACTTCCTCAGTGAATGCCTGCTGGTGATCTGGCATCGCCTGGGCAGTTGGTTGATCGGCCAGCGTATCCGGCTGCAGCAGGCCACCTTCAGTTACCCGATGCCGGCCCATGCCGGTGAATATGACCTGCTGTTCCCCTGCCCCCAGGTGTTCGGCGCGCCGACCAGCAGCCTGGTGTTTCCCAGCCGCTACCTGAGCCTGCCGCTGTTGCAGGATGAACGCACCCTCAAGCACTTCTTGCAGCGCTCCCCTGCCGACTTGTTGTCCCGGCCGGATGAAGGTGACAGCCTGAGCAGCCAGTTGCGCCGCCTGCTGAGCCGCGACCGCACGCCCTGGCCAGACCTGGAAGCCGTCGCCCAGCACTTGCACATCAGCCCACAGACCCTGCGTCGGCACCTGCGCGAAGAAGGCACGAGCTTTCAGGCATTGAAGGATGAGTTACGCCGGGATATCGCCATTTACCACCTGGGGCGGGCGGATTTGTCTGTGCAGGAGATCGCGGAACAGTTGGGGTTTTCCGAACCGTCGGCGTTTCATCGGGCGTTCAAGAAGTGGACAGGGCTGACGCCGGGGGCCTACAGAGCGCAGGAGAGTTAGCGGTGTATTGGCTGGGAGGGCCTCATCGCAGGCAAGCCAGCTCCCACAGTTGAATGTATTCACACATCAACATTTGGGAGCTGGCTTGCCTGCGATGAGGCCAGTGCAGATCACAAGGCAGGAAAGTGAATCCTGAACGCCGCCCCACCCAACGCTGAATCCCCCAACGTCAACCGCGCGTGATAGCTTTCGATGATGTCCTTGACCACCGCCAGCCCGATCCCCTGCCCCGGGTGCTGGCGATCTAGCCGTTCGCCGCGCTGCAGGATCCGTGCACGCTGGTCCGGTGGTACGCCGGGGCCGTCGTCTTCGATACACAGCTCAATGCCATCGAGGTTTTCCACCAGGCTGATACGCACTTGCTTGAGGCACAGGCGGTAGGCGTTTTCCAGCAGGTTGCCGAGCATTTCGAGCAACGCGCCCTTCTCGATGGGCACTTCGCAGGCCTGCGGTAAATCGAAGGTCACGGTGACCCGCTTGTCGCGGTAAACTTTTTCCAATGTATCGCACAGGCTTTGCACCACCGGTTCCAGGCGGACCTGGTGGCGCACCAGGCCACTTTTACGCAGGCTGGCACGCTGCAGTTGGTAACCGATCTGCTGGCTCATGCGTTCGATTTGCGATTGCAGCACCCACGCCTGGCTACGTTCTTCAGGCCGCTGGGCCATGTCTTCGCTCACGCCCTGCAACACCGCCAGTGGCGTTTTCAGGCTGTGAGCCAAGTCATCAAGAGAATCGCGGTAGCGCGCACGCTGTTCGCGCTCGCTGTGCAGCAAGCGGTTCAGGGAGCCAGTCAGGCGCAGCAGCTCACGGGGGTGTTCTTCGCTGAGGCTTTCGCGGGTGCCGCCTTCGATCTGGTCGAGCTCATGGCTCAGGCGCCGCAGGGCTTGCAGGCCCCAGGTCAGGCCCAGCCACAACAGCGTCAACAGCACCAGCAACGCCGCGCCGAACCCGAGGTAGAGGTTCTCACGCAGGCCTTCGAGGGTCAGTTGGTATTCGCGCACCGGCTGCAAGGCGACAATGCTGAACGCCGCGCTCTTGCCTCCCAGTAGGCGCACCTCGACGTCATACACGAAGAATTCCTGGCCATTGGCCTCGCGAATCCGCGCAAATTCGTTGCCGCGCCCGTCATAGCGCGGTTTGTAGTTGATGTTTTCTTCCTGGGTCGCCCGCGAGCGCCATACCAGATGGCCTTCACGGTCGTAGATATAACCCAGCAGCCGACTGTCGGTGAGGTTGAAACGCTCATCGGGCAGCTGCGCCGGCATCAGCAGGCGGTTATTGTCGACCCGCGCCGCAGATATCAGGGTGGTCACATCCGACGCCAGGCGCTGTTCGATGGAATCCTGCAACGCCAGGCTGAACGCGCCTTGCATGGCCGGCAACAGGCCGAGCATAAACAGCACGGCCAGGGTGGCGGCCGCCAGCATCAGGCGCACACGTAGCGAACGAATCAACGGCAGCGCTCATTGAACAGGTAGCCCAGGCCACGCACGGTGTCGATCGGCTTGAACCCGGCCGGGCCTTCCAGCTTGCGGCGCAGGCGGCCGACCAGCACTTCGATCACGTTTGGATCGCGCTCGTCGTCATCCGGGTACAGTTGCTCCATCAAACGGTCTTTGGCGACCACTTGTTGATGATGACGCATCAAGTATTCGAGGATCCGATACTCGTAGGCGGTCAGCGCCAAGGGTTGCTCGTCCAGGGAGGCTTGCTTGCGGTTGAGGTCCAGCAGCAGCGGCCCGGCAACGATAGTCGACTGGGTAAAACCGCTGGAGCGGCGCAGCAAGGCGTTCATGCGTGCCTCCAGCTCTTCGAACTGGAACGGCTTGACCACGTAGTCGTCGGCCCCGGCCGCCAAGCCTTCAACCTTGTCCTGCCAGTTGCCGCGGGCGGTGAGGATCAGGATCGGGAAGGTCTTGGTCTGGGTGCGCAACTGGCGAATCAGGTCCAGGCCGCCCATGCCGGGCAGGCCAAGGTCGATGATCGCCAGGTCATGGTTGAATTGGCCGGTCTGGTACAGGGCTTCTTCGGCATTGGCCACGGCTTCGACCACATGCCCGCTGTCGGTCAGGCGGGTAAACAGGTGATGACGCAGCAGCGCCTCATCTTCCACCACCAGCAATTTCATAAGGTTCTCCACTGCAATTCAACTAGCCGACAGGGGGATATCATAGCGGCCCTGCAGCTCTTGGGGGCGCAGTTTTATGCCATTGTAGTGGCCAGTCAGGTGCGCGTAGCCGCTGCGATAGTCGGGTTGCGCAGGGGTAGCGCCCAGGGCCTGGCCCCACGGCGCGGCCTGGGTGCCGGCGTCTTCGAAGCTGACACGATGGATCAGGTTGCTGGATTTCTTGGTTTTCTCGCTGCCAAAGGCCGCAAAGGCGCCATCGGACGCCTGCACGCCGGCAGTGGCGCCGAGCATGGTCAAGGCCAACATCAGCTTTTTGATCGCAGTCATGGTGGTTACCTCATACGCATTTAAGCTGTGGGGCCCAGACTACGCAGGCGCCCCTGAACTCCCCCTGAACAGGCTCTGAACCGCAGCTGAACCGCATCGGGCTATCCACTGGCGCACCAACTCGGCAAAATACCGCGCATGACGCCCCTACCCGCTTGCTGCACCCCACTCGATGATCATTGGCCGTTGCCGGTTTCTTTGCCGGGCACGGTGTTTTTGAGCACGCGATTCGACCCGGCTTTATTGAGCCACGGCGATTTTCAGCGCTGCGATGTGCCGCCGCCCGCGAGCATCCAACGCTCGGTCGCCAAGCGCCAGGCGGAATTTCTCGCCGGCCGCCTGTGCGCGCGCGAAGCGCTGCAACGACTCGATCATCTGCACTGCATCCCGGCCATCGGCGAAGACCGTGCCCCGGTCTGGCCAGGGCATATCAGTGGTTCCATCACCCACAGCACCGGGCACGCTGCGGCGATTGTCGGGCACAAGGCGCAATGGCGCGGGCTGGGCATGGACCTGGAGCATCTGCTGACGGTGGAACGGGCCGAACGCCTGGCCGGGGAAATTCTGACGGCCGATGAGCTCCAGCGCATGGCCGCCCTGCCCCGTGAGCAACACGCCTTGCTGGTGACGCTGACGTTTTCGGTGAAGGAAAGCTTGTTCAAGGCGCTCTATCCGATCGTGCACAAGCGCTTTTATTTCGAGCATGCCGAGGTGTTGGAGTGGTCAGCGGCTGGGAAGGTGCGCCTGCGGTTGCTGACCGATCTTTCGCAAGAATGGAAGCATGGCAAAGAGCTGGAAGGGCAGTTTGTGGTGCAAGGGGAGCAGTTGTTGAGCTTGGTGGCTATCGCAATGTAGGAGCGAGCTTGCTCGCGAAAAACTCACAGGCGCCGCGTTTATTCAGGCAGCACGCGTTATCGTTGAGGTTTTTCGCGAGCAAGCTCGCTCCTACAGTTAGGTTTTCAGGGTTTATCTTGATCCCTGGGCCAGCTCAGGCTGAAACACGCCCCACCCAGGTTATTGCTCTTGCTGATCAGCGCCCGCCCGCCGTGCCAATAGATAATCCGCCGCACGATCGACAAGCCCAGGCCATGCCCGCCAGAAGCGCGGGTACGGCTGTCATCCAAGCGCAGGAACGGCGTGAAGATCCGCTCCCAGGCGCTTTCCGGCACACCAGGGCCGTCGTCTTCCACATCGATGCGACAGCGCACCTGCCCCACCTGATAACTGATCAACACCTGGCCTCTGGCGTGGCGCATGGCGTTACTCACCAGATTTTGCAGGGCACGGTGCAAGTAGCGCGGTTCAGCGTCGACCCAGGCGTCATCCCAATGTGCCGAAGACAGGCAAATACCCCGAGTGACGGTGACCTGCGGGCGCAATGGCGATAATTCGCCAATCACCTGATCGAGCAATGCATCAAGGTCTACGCGCTGGAAATTCAGCTCCGGCGCACCCTGTTCCAAGCGCGCATAAGTGAGCATCTCGTCCACCAGGCCATCGAGGTCCTGGATATCGCCATCCATGCCTTCCAGGTATTTGCGCCGCGCCTCGGGCGTGGCGGCGTCACCGATCATCTCCAGGCCAAAACGCAGGCGCGCGACCGGTGTGCGCAACTCGTGGGAGACCGCGCGCACCAGCTCGCGCTGAATCGCCAGCAATTGCTGCAGGTGCTCGGCCATGCCATTGAAAGCTGCCGCCAGCCGCCCGACCGAGTCTGCACCGCGAGCGGGTACGCGCACTTCCAGGTTGCCCTTGGCGATACGCGTAGCCGCTGCCTCAAGGCCTTTGAGCCGACGCTCAAGTTGACGCACCAGCAAATAGACGATCAAGCCGATCAGAGTCAGGCCGATCAAGGTGATCAGGATCAGCCATTGCGCCGGGTACGGGTTCATCTGGTACAGCGGGCCGATCTCCAGTACCCACGGGGTGCCGACCATGCCGGCAAACACGCGAATCGAATCGCCGCCCTTGCCCAGCGCCATCACCGTATCGCCCTCCGCCACGCGACGACGCTGGTCGTCGTCCATGTCGGCCTGGTCAAGGGCCATCAGGTGCATTTCAAAACCAAAACCCTTGGCGTGTTTGATGTCGGCCAGGCGCTGGGGCTGTTCGGCCACCGGGAAACGTACCAGTTCGTCGGCCAGCAGGTAAATAGTCGCACGGGCCAATTGCTCGCTGATCTGCTGCACTTCGCCGGTGAGCACCAATTGCTCTTGCTCGCTGACCAACCGCAGCACCCGCGCCGCATGAGGCCCGGTCTGCTCAACCAGGACCTGGCCGCGTTGCAGGCGGTTGCGCTGGCCCAGGTCCAATTGCGCATCGGTGAACGTGCGCAACTCCAGCGGGATGCCCAGCAAGCGCTCCCACACCGCCAAGGCGCGCTGCCGTTCAATGGTGCTCATGGGTTGCAGGTTATCGCCCATCAACGCAAAGGTGCCGTGGGCCAGGCGCTCACGGTACTGGCCGCTGCGCACGTCATTAAGCAGGTGCAGTGCCAGAGCGCCGAGCAACGCCACCAGGATCAGCGCCGCGCACATGCCGCCGTAGATGCGCAGGAAGATCGAGTTCACAGCGGCATATCGGCAGCGGCTTCGGGGACGAACAGGTAGCCTTTGCTGCGGATGGTCTTGATCAGGCGTGGGTGGAGCGGATCGTCGCCGATCTTTGGCCGAATGCGCGAGATACGCACGTCAATGGAGCGATCCTGGCCGTCATAGCCGATACCACGCAGCGCTATGAAGATTTCTTCGCGGGACAGGATGCGCCCGGCGTTCGCAACCAGCAGCCACAGCAAGTCGAATTCAGCGCTGGTCAGTTCGATGCTGCTCTCATGCAACCAGGCTTCGCGCAAGGCATTGTCCACCACCAACGGACCAAACTGGAGGCGGCGCTGGTTTTCCACTGCAACGGGCAACACCGGTTCGCTGCGGCGCAGCAGCGCCTGGATACGTGCCAGCAACAAACGCGGGCGCACGGGTTTGCACACATAGTCGTCGGCGCCCATGTCCAAGCCCTGCACCTGGTCCATGTCGTCGGTGCGCGCGGTGAGCATCAGGATCACGCCGTCATAGCGCTCGCGCACCTTGCGGCAGATGGTCAGGCCGTCTTCGCCGGGCAGCATCAGGTCGAGGATCACCAGGTCGGGCTGTTCGGCGATGATGCGCGCCGTGGCCTTGGCACCATCGCTTTCCACCGACACACGCAGGCCGTTGCTTTCCAGGTACTCACGGGTCAACTCGGCGAGTCGCTCGTCGTCCTCGACGATCAGTATCTGCCAGGCTTCTTGCTCCATGCATTGTCCTCGTTTTTATAAGAAGTTCTTCTGGCCGACACGATCGAATGTGAAATACGGTCGGTGTGGGAGCTGGCTTGCCTGCGATGACGGTGGGTCAGCGCGCCTGTTGGCGGCTGATCCAACGCCATCGCAGGCAAGCCAGCTCCCACCTATTGATCTTCCGCAGGCATAGCCTGTTTGTCATGTTTTGAAGGCATAACAAAGGCCGATTGTAGCCATGCAACGGCCCTTGAACACAAGCCGCGAAATCCATTCGGTCATGGCGATTTTTTGTGGTAGGGTTCGCGCCCTCAAAATTCCCGCCGGCAGTTTCTAGCCGGGAATATTCGGTGACAAACGGTGTAATCCAGTAGTAATGCGGCCTACACGGGTGTTCCATGATTCATACACATTTTACCCACAGCGTTATCCACAGGTAGTGCGTTGCTAAGCCCCCAAAAACGCATTATCTTGTACCTCGGCGCTAAAAAAACCCTACATGTAGGGTTTTCAGCGAAAAGACCAAACACATATCAGACAAGAAACTCAAGCGCTTTCTTGCTCGCGCTTGGTTGAACCAAAGCATTTTTTGAAAGCCCAAACCGCGCACGCGGATGGCGGCCGTTTTCCAACCCGATTGGCAGAAAACGGTACGGGTGTTGCAGGGCTTGAATGGGGCCACTGTCACCCACCAGGAATACGGCGAAGGGCTCCCCGGCCCCGAACCAAAGACTTCGGCATGGAAGCGGCGCGATGAGCTCCCTTCCTCCTGTCCCGAAGTTGTTATGCCAGGCCCAGGCCTGCTGTAAGTGCTTCAGGACGGAACGGTGGGCACCGTGATGGTGCCCAAATAAATATAGAATGTGGAGACACCCCCTCATGCAAACCGACACAACTCGCGAGAACCCGCAGGGCTCCGTGCCGCAGGCCGCTGATTCGAACCTGGATCTGTCCGCCACTGCACCTGGCCAACTGCGCGTGATCAAGCGTAACGGCACTGTCGTTCCTTATACCGATGACAAAATCACCGTCGCCATCACCAAAGCGTTTCTTGCAGTTGAAGGCGGCACCGCTGCCGCTTCGTCGCGCATCCACGACACCGTTGCACGCCTGACCGAACAGGTCACCGCGACCTTCAAGCGTCGCATGCCATCGGGCGGCACTATCCACATCGAAGAAATCCAGGACCAGGTAGAACTGGCCCTGATGCGTGCCGGCGAGCAAAAAGTGGCCCGCGACTACGTGATCTACCGTGACTCGCGCGCCAAGGAGCGTGCCGTACGTTCCCCGGCCGAAGAAGCCGCCGTACAAGCGCACCCGTCGATCCGCATCACCCTGGCCGACGGCAGCTTTGCCCCGCTGGACCTGGGCCGCCTGAACACGATCATCACCGAGGCCTGCGAAGGCCTGGAAGAAGTCGACGGTGACCTGATCCAGCGCGAAACCCTGAAGAACCTGTACGACGGCGTGGCCCTGACCGACGTCAACACCGCGCTGGTGATGACCGCCCGTACCCTGGTCGAGCGTGAGCCGAACTACTCGTTCGTGACCGCCCGCCTGCTGATGGACACCCTGCGCGCCGAAGGCCTGGGCTTCCTGAAAGTCGCCGACAGCGCCACTCACCACGAGATGGCCGACCTGTACGCCAAGGCCCTGCCGGCCTACATCGCCAAAGGTATCGAATTCGAATTGCTGAACCCGGTCCTGGCCACTTTCGACCTGGAAAAACTCGGCAAGGCGATCAACCACGAGCGTGACCAGCAGTTCACCTACCTGGGCCTGCAAACCCTGTACGACCGTTACTTCATCCACAAGGACGGCATCCGCTTCGAACTGCCGCAAGTGTTCTTCATGCGCGTGGCCATGGGCCTGGCGATCGAAGAGAAGAACAAAGAAGACCGTGCGATCGAGTTCTACAACCTGCTGTCGTCCTTCGACTACATGTCGTCGACCCCGACCCTGTTCAACGCCGGCACCCTGCGTCCACAGCTGTCGAGCTGCTACCTGACCACCGTGCCGGATGACCTGTCGGGCATCTACCACGCGATCCACGACAACGCCATGCTGTCCAAATTCGCCGGCGGCCTGGGCAACGACTGGACACCGGTGCGTGCACTGGGTTCTTACATCAAGGGCACCAACGGAAAGTCCCAGGGCGTCGTACCGTTCCTGAAAGTGGTAAACGACACCGCCGTTGCCGTGAACCAGGGTGGCAAGCGCAAAGGCGCTGTATGTGCCTACCTGGAAACCTGGCACATGGACATTGAAGAGTTCATCGAGCTGCGCAAGAACACCGGTGATGACCGTCGTCGTACCCACGACATGAACACCGCCAACTGGATCCCTGACCTGTTCATGAAGCGCGTCTTCGATGACGGCAAGTGGACCCTGTTCTCGCCATCCGAAGTGCCGGACCTGCACGACCTGACCGGCAAGGCCTTCGAAGAGCGCTACGAGTACTACGAAGCTCTCACCGAGTACCCAGGCAAGGTCAAGCTGTTCAAGACCATCCAGGCCAAAGACCTGTGGCGCAAAATGCTGTCCATGCTGTTCGAAACCGGCCACCCATGGCTGACCTTCAAGGACCCATGCAACCTGCGCAGCCCGCAGCAGCATGTGGGCGTGGTCCACAGCTCGAACCTGTGCACCGAGATCACCTTGAACACCAACAAGGACGAGATCGCCGTTTGCAACCTGGGCTCGATCAACCTGCCGAACCACATCGTCAACGGCAAGCTGGACACCGCCAAGCTGGAGCGCACCGTCAACACCGCCGTACGCATGCTCGATAACGTCATCGACATCAACTACTACTCGGTGCCACAGGCGCAGAACTCCAACTTCAAGCACCGTCCGGTTGGCCTGGGGATCATGGGCTTCCAGGACGCGCTGTACCTGCAGCACATCCCTTACGGTTCCGATGCAGCGGTCGAGTTCGCCGACAAGTCCATGGAAGCGGTCAGCTACTACGCGATCCAGGCTTCCTGCGACCTGGCCGACGAGCGCGGCGCCTACGAGACGTTCCAGGGTTCGCTGTGGTCCAAGGGCATCCTGCCGCTGGATTCGCAACAGATCCTGATCGAAGCCCGTGGCCAGAAGTACATCGACGTCGACCTGAACGAAACCCTGGACTGGGCCCCGGTACGTGCCCGTGTGCAGAAGGGTATTCGTAACTCCAACATCATGGCCATCGCACCGACCGCCACCATCGCCAACATCACTGGCGTGTCGCAGTCGATCGAACCGACCTACCAGAACCTGTATGTGAAATCGAACCTGTCGGGCGAATTCACCGTGATCAACCCGTACCTGGTTCGCGATCTGAAGGCCCGTGGCCTGTGGGACTCGGTCATGATCAACGACCTGAAGTACTACGACGGTTCCGTGCAGCAGATCGAGCGCATCCCGCAAGAACTCAAAGAGCTCTACGCGACCGCCTTCGAAGTGGACACCAAGTGGATCGTTGACGCCGCCAGCCGTCGTCAGAAGTGGATCGACCAGGCCCAGTCCCTGAACCTGTACATCGCCGGCGCTTCGGGCAAGAAGCTGGACGTGACCTACCGCATGGCGTGGTACCGTGGCCTGAAAACCACTTACTACCTCCGTGCCCTGGCCGCCACCAGCACCGAGAAGTCGACCATCAACACCGGCAAGCTGAACGCAGTGTCCAGCGGCAACCACGGTGATGACTCGGTACTCGCAGCGCCAGCCGGCCCGGCACCTGTGCCAAAGGCCTGCGCGATTGACGAGCCGGATTGCGAAGCTTGCCAATAAGCTGAACCTGCCCTGGGTTTAACCACCCGAGGCAGAAAAGCCCCCGATACACCTAGGGTGTATCGGGGGCTTTTTCTTGGGCGGGCATAAAGCCCTTGTTGCGATATTGCTGTTCGGTCAATACCTGGATGGACAGCGTGAAGCAGATGCAAATGTGGGAGGGGGCTTGCTCCCGATAGGGTGTCAGTCAATGGATACTTGGCTGATTCACCGCTATCGGGGGCAAGCCCCCTCCCACATTTTAAAGCGCTAACCTATCAGGTCATCTGAATGATGGTCTGCATGATGGTGCTTTGGGTGGAGATGGTCTTGGCGTTCGCCTGGTAGTTGCTCTGGGCCTTGATCAGGTCCACCAGCTCGTTGGTCAAGTTGACGTTGGAGTTCTCCAGGGAACTGGCCTTGATCGACCCCAGAGTGCCAGATTCCGGTGCGTCGTAGCCCGGCTGGCCCGACGCGAAGGTCTCTTTCCAGGTCGTACCGCCGGCGGGCTGCAGGCCCTGCTCGTTGTTGAAGCTGGCCAGGGAAATCTGGCCGATGGCCTTGCTCTGCTGGTTACTGAAGGTGGCGAAGAGCACGCCGCTGCCATCGATCTTCAGGCCGGTGATCTGGCCGGTGGCGTAACCATCTGTGACCGGCGGGTTACGGTAGCTGGCCGAGTTGTACTGGGTGACGGTGCCCATGTTGATGGCGATGCCATCCTTGTTCGCCGTCGCATCGTTAGCTTTCCATACTCCATCGGTCACCGTGCCAGGTACCCAATCCTTGATGGTCAAGGTGTTACCGGCAACACCGCCGGTCACGATGCTCTTGAGGTTACCAGCACCATCGAAGCTCAACGTCGACGGCACAGGCGCCTTCACGTCAGCACCGGTACCGGTAGGAGCCGAACCATCAGGATTGCGGCCATCGATCAAGGTGTAGGCCTGCCACTGGTTGGCATCGGTTTTGACCAAGTACTGCACCATCGGGTGCGCATTGCCCTGGGAGTCGTACAAGGTGGTGCTGTATTGCGTGGTGAAGCTTTCGGACTTGGTTGGATCAAACGGGTTCTTGGACTGATCGATCACCGGCGACGAGGAGTTCAGGTTGCTGGAAGAGTCCACCTTGGTAGACGCCTTCGGCGGCAGGTTCGCCAGGTTCAGCTGCAGGTCAACCAGGCCGCCTTTGGTGATTTTGCCATTCTCGTCCGCGGCATAGCCTTGCAGGCGCGAGGTGCCGGTATTGTTGGTGATATAGCCGTCTTTGTCCGCACGGAAAGCACCGCTACGGGTGTATTCCAGCGAACCGTCGCTGCCCTTCTGCACGAAGAAGCCACCACCCTGGATCGCCATGTCGAGGATGCCGCCACTCCCGTTGACGTCGCCCTGGGTGAACTGCTGGGACACCGCCGCCAGGTTCACACCGTTGCCGATGCTGTTCTGGCCGGTGCCCAGCTTGGAGGCCGCGTAGATATCCGCGAATTCCGCACGGGATGACTTGAAGCCAGTGGTCGCGACGTTGGCGATGTTGTTGCCGGTCACGTCCAGTTGTTTGTTGGCCGCATAGAGGCCGCTAAGGCCGATGTTAAAAGACATGTTTCTCTCCTCTGCCGTATTTAGCCGGCTCTATGTACCGATAGTCTGAATTTGCGACAGCTTGACGCTGCCCATGCCGCCTGCAAGGTTGAGCAGCATTTCGCCGCCGGTCTTGCTCAGGGTCACGCTGGTGACCGTGGCTGGTAGCGAGGTGGTCAGGGCCACCGCGTCACCTTTGTCGTTCTTGGTGGAGGCATTGAAGGTGTAGGTGCCGGCTGGGGCGACCTCACCCTTGTCGTTCTTGCCGTCCCAGATAAAGCTCTGGCTGCCGGCACTCTGCGCGCCCATATCCACGGTGCGTACGACGTTGCCGTCCTTGTCGGTGATCTTGACGGACACGTTGCCCACCGCCGATGGCACCGCCACTGAACCGTTCATGCTCTTGCTGGTATCCACCATGGCTTTGTCGGTCTGGATAATGATCGACCGCCCCACCAGCGACGAAGCCTGCAGCGCTTGAGAAGAGCTGAAGTTGCTGGAGATGTTGTTCACCGAGTCGTTCAGGGTGTTGATGCCTTCCAGGCTGCTGAACTGGGCAAGCTGGGCCACGAACGCGCCGTTGTCCTGGGGCGACAGCGGGTTCTGGTTTTTCAGCTGGGTCACCAGCAACTGCAGGAATGCGTCCTTGCCCAGCGCCTGGTTACCCGTGGCCGCTTTGGAAACATTCGAGACATTGTTCGACGCGTCCTTGACCTTGGAGTTGAACAGGTCCTGGACAGCCGTGTTGTTTGACGTATCAACGATGGCCATTATTTGGCGCCCCTTATCACTGACCCAGGGTCAGGACCTTCTGCATCATGGTTTTGGCGGTGTTCATCATTTCCGCGTTGGTCTGGAACGAACGGCTGGCGGAAATCATGTCAGCCATTTCCTCGACCACGTTGACGTTGGGGTAGTAGACGTAACCCTTTTCGTTCGCGGCAGGATGGTTGGGCTCGTAACGGGCCTCCAGGTTGCTCTGGTCTTCGACGACGCCCAACACCTGCACGCCGGAGCCAGCTGCGTCCTGATTCTGGAACAGCGACTCGCTGCCGCCTGCCTGGCCACCCTGGAACATGGTGGCGAATACCGGATGGCGGGCGCGATAGGTCTGGTCAATGCTCGAGGAGACGGTCTCGGCGTTGGCGATGTTACTGGCGACGGTGTTCAAACGCGTGGTCTGCGCGCTCATGCCACTGCCGGCAATATTGAAAACACTGGACAGGGACATGGCTTACTCTCCGCGCAGGGCTGACATCAGCCCTTTGAATTTGCTGTTGAGCAGGGTGAAGCTGGCTTGGAAGTTCACCGAGTTTTCGGCGTAGTTCGATTGCTCCAGCTGGGCGTCAACGGTGTTCTGGTCGATCGACGGCTGCATCGGCGTGCGATACAGCAGCGACTCGTCACCATTGCCCAGGCCTTGCGCTTCGATATGACGGCTATTGGTCATGTTCAAGGCGAAGGTGCCGTTCTTGGTCTTGTCCTGTTGTGCGGCGAGCACGGCGGAGAAGTCCAGGTCCCGAGCTTTGTAGTTCGGGGTGTCGGCGTTGGCGATGTTGTTGGCCAGGACTTCGGCACGCTGGGCGCGGAAGCCCAGGGCTTGTTCGTGGATACCGAGCGCTTTATCGAAGCTGATGCTCATGGCGGAAACCTTTAGGCTGACCTGCTGTTCGTTAGCAGGGTTATAGCAAGGTGTATGCCAAACTTGCGAAAGCCCCGTATATGAAGGGTTTCGAGGGGAGTTGCCGGCGACTATGCCAGAAAAGCGGCAAGCGATTTCCGCGTAGTGCCAGTAAAGCGGCAATGGGCAGTTGCCGCTTTACGCCAGCTTGCCGAGAAAACAAATGTGGGAGCTGGCTTGCCTGCGATGGCCGAGTGCCTGCCGACCTATTCGTCGACTGACAAAACGCTATCGCGGGCAAGCCCGGCTCCCACAGTTTTATTGCCTATACCCGGCCTACTTGGCCTGATAGATGATTCCCGGGCTGCACTGCACCATCTGGAAGTGATCCGGCAGGCCGTTCAATGCCTCGGAGGCACCGAGGAACAGATAACCTCCACGCTTGAGCGTGCCATGGATACGCAACAGGATGTCTTTCTTCACTTCAGCGGAGAAATAGATCAGCACGTTGCGGCAAAACACCATGTCGAACTTGCCCAGGCTGGCATAGCTGTCGAGCAGGTTGAACGAGCGGAATTCGACGCGGTTCTTGATCGGCGCCTTGATCGCCCAACGCCCCGCCCCTTTGGGATCGAAGTAACGTTGAAGGCGCTCCTGGGACAAGCCTCGGCCCAACGCCAGGCTGTCGTACTCACCGGTCTTGCAGTTGGTGAGCATAGTGCCGGACAAGTCCGTGGCCACAATTTGCGCGCCGGCTTTCAACTGGCCCATGTTGGTCCGCTCGAACTCGTCGATGGACATCGAGATCGAGTACGGTTCCTGCCCCGAGGAACAGGCCGCCGACCAGATGCGCAGGCGCTGGCCCGGGCTGGCCTTGATGGCTTCCGGCAAGACTTTGTTCTTGAGCACTTCAAAGGGATAGGTATCGCGAAACCACAAGGTTTCGTTGGTAGTCATGGCATCGACCACCATTTCCTTGAGCCCACTGCGCGGCTGCCCCTGGATCCGCTGGACCAACTCACCCAGGGACTTGATGCCCTGCTGTTCCATCAGCTTGTTGAGACGGCTGGATACCAGGTACTGCTTGTTTTCACCGAGCAATATGCCACAGGCTTTTTCCAGGAAGACCCGGAACTGTTCGAAATCCAAATTACCCGTAGACAATGATGCCGCCTCTTAAATCGTGTGACCGCCAGGGGAAATCCCCTAGCCGTGATCTGCTGCCTTGATCCGGTCGACTACCCGGGATGCGAGGTCATCAGGACGGAACTTGGCCAGAAAGTCATCCGCACCGACCTTCTTGACCATTGCCTGATTGAATACCCCCGACAACGAAGTATGCAGGATGATATGCAACTTTTGCATGCGTGGATCGTTACGTATTTCGGCCGTGAGCGTGTAGCCATCCATTTCCGGCATCTCGATGTCAGAGATCATCATCAAGAATTCTTCTTCAGGCCTCTTGCCTTCGTCTGCCAGCTTGCGCAGGTAATCCAAGGCCTGGCGGCCATCATTGAGCGCTACCACCTCAACCCCGACCGTTTGCAGGCAACGCGTGACCTGCTTGCGCGCTACAGAAGAGTCGTCCACGGTCAACACACGCAGCGAAACCGCCTTGTGTGCCGTTTCGGCATCCACCACCCCGACGGAAATGGTTTCCGAGGTGGGGGCCACTTCGGCGAGGATCTTCTCCACGTCGATGATTTCCACCAACTGGTTATCGACCCGCGTCACCGCCGTCAGGTAGTGATCGCGCCCCGTGCCCTTGGGCGGCGGATGGATTTCTTCCCAGTTCATATTGACGATGCGCTCCACCGAGCGCACCAGGAAACCCTGGGTCTTGGTGTTGTATTCGGTGATGATCACGAAGGGGTTCTGGCGGTCTTGCAAACCCGCGGCCCCCGTGGCCATGGCCAGGTCAAGAATCGGAATGGTCGCGCCACGGATGTTGGCCACGCCGCACACCACTGGACTGGACTTGGGCATGATCGTCAACTTGGGACATTGCAGCACTTCACGCACTTTAAACACGTTGATGCCATACAACTGTTTGCCATCCAGGCGGAAAAGCAACAACTCCAGGCGATTCTGCCCTACCAGCTGTGTGCGCTGGTTTACTGAATCCATTACACCTGCCATGCCCAGACTCCTAAATCCTAGGGGTACGACGCGTACCCAACACTAAACGGCACGAGCTTTGCTATTTACTGAGTATGGATATTAAAACGACAGTTTCCCGACACCCTGGCCGCTCACGCTACCGTAGACTGCTCTGCGCCGCGATGGCACTGCTTGTCTCGGGCCTGGGCGTCACGGCCCGTGCCGACAACGTCACCCTGCCTGATCTACTTATCGGCGTCACCCAAGGCTTTCTTGAGTTCACTGTAGAAGATTATCTGGCGACTACCCAGACGCCGGGGCGTTATGAAATTCAGGTCAACCAGTTGGACCCTCGCTTGCGCATGCCAATGTGCGACAAGGAATTGACAGCCACTCTGGAAAGCCCCGCCCAGCCCATCGGTCGTGTGACCGTAAAGGTACGCTGTGAGGGCGCCTCGCCCTGGACGGTTTTCGTACCAGCTCAGGTCAAGCTGTATCGCGATGTGGTGGTAGTGGCGCGACCGTTGAAGCGCACGGGCATCATCGGCTACGACGACGTGGCGTTGCGCGAGCGGGATATCAGCTTGATCAACCAGGGCTACCTGACGTCGCTGGACCAGGCCGTCGGGCAGAAACTCACGCGGCCAGTGGTCACCGACCAAGTCCTCACGCTGGTTCATCTGGAACAGGCCGAGGTGATTCGCAAGGGTGACCAGGTGGTAATTTCCGCCAGCAGCGGCGGCCTGAACGTCAGGATGCCGGGCGAGGCGCTGTCAAATGGCGGCATGAGCGAACAGATCCGCGTCAAGAACCTCAACTCCAATCGCGTGATCAAGGCGCGGGTCACGGCACCAGGCCAGGTCGAGGTGGCGCTATAGATGACTGGAATCAAATGCCAGCTTTTCCTACACTGTGTGCTGGATATTGAGCCGTACAGGTTTATTGTCAATCGAGCCTAAAGTTTGCCCGGGTATGGCCGAAAACATGGCAAGCGTCCAAATACCCAGAGGTTTTTCAACATGGTCATTGATTTCAGTCGTTTGAATAACGCCCCGGCTTTGCCCGGCAATACGCGCACCGGCGGTACCAAGGACAGCGTAGAGGCCAAGCAGCAGCCCTTGCCTGCCAAAGCAGAACAGGCCGCCGCCAGCCAGAGTGGGGAATCGGTACACCTGAGCAATGAGGCTCAACAGTTGCAGAAGGTCACTGACTCGCTGCGCGATCAACCCGTCGTCAATAAAGCCCGCGTGGCCGAGTTGAAACAGGCTATCGCCGATGGCAGCTATAAAGTCGACAGCAACCGTGTAGCCAGCAAGCTGCTCAACTTCGAAGCCGAGCGCTAGGCAAAAGCCTGCGCAGGGCTTTTGGACGCTTAAAACCCAAGGCCAGCCATGCACCACGACGAACATTTGCTCCAACTGATCATTGATGATCTGGCGCCGACGCAACAATTGCTCGAGCTGCTCAAGGAAGAATCACTGGCCTTGTACGGCCGGGATATGCCCTTGCTGGAAGAAATCCTGGCGCGCAAACAGTCGCTGATTGTCTTGCTCGAACAGCACGGCAAGAAACGCAGCGAGATTCTGATCAGCCTGGGCCTGCCCGCCGATCATGATGGCCTGGCACAACTGGCCAGCCACTCCTCAGTCGGCGATCAACTGCTGGCACAAAGCAAAGAACTCAATCATTTGCTCGCCCAGTGCCAGGAAGCCAACCTGCTCAACGGTCAGTCGATCCAGCTTCAGCAAGCCACCACCGCCAATCAGTTGCGCATACTGCACGGCGGAGAACCTCCGGCCCTGTATAACGCCCAAGGCTCCACCTCACGCCTGATCAAACCAAGCACCCGCAGCCAAGCCTGACGCCGGTTTACAGCGCGACCTATTCAAGGCGCGCTACATACTGGCAAAATGCCGGTTCTTGCGTGTAGTCGTATTTTGCCTGGAGATGGAAGAACCGTGTTCAACGCCCTTAATGCGGAAGATGCACCGCAGCCACCCAAGGTGCTCACCACGCCTCTGGAAATCGCCAGCACGTTGCGGATGCTGCAAGAAAGCCATGACCCGCTGATCATCACTTTCCACGAACGTAGCCAGCGCTTCCAGAGCTACCTAGTGGACATCGACCGGGACAGCAAGACGCTGGTACTGGACGAAATGATTCCCCGCGACGGTGAACGCTATCTTGAGAATGGCGAAGCCTTCCGTATCGAAGGCTTCCATGAGGGCGTGCGGGTTGCCTGGGAAAGCAACGGCACCTTGACCATCAGCGAGAAAGGCGGCCACCGCATCTACAGCGGCAGCCTGCCCGGCGAAGTGGTTTACCACCAAAGACGCAATGCCTTCCGCGCCGCACTGAAACTCGCGCAATTGGTGGATATTCAGTTAGGTGGCGAGAAGCTCAAGGTGCCTGTCAGCGGTAAGCTGTTGGACATCTCGGCAACCGGCTGCAAATTGCGCTTTGAAGGCGACATCTCCGAGCGTCTGCAGTTAGGCCAGGTCTATGATCGCTTTATCGCTGCCCTGCCCTTCGGCAGCATGACCACCTCTGTGGAACTGCGCTATCTGCACTTCGAAGACAAGATCAACACCACCTTTGCCGGCGTGCGCTTTCATAACATGAGTGGCTTGGTGCAGCGACAAGTGGAACGCTTTGTCTACCAATTACAGCGTGAAGCTCGGCGCTTCGATAAAGACGACGATCTTTAAGCGTTAGACGCTGAGATAAAAAACGGGCAGATCCTGATGGGATCTGCCCGTTTTTTCGTTCAGGGGCGTGCCCTGCTTAAGTCATGGGGATGTTCGTCCGGGTCTGGTGGCTCGTGCGGCTCTTCGCTCGTCGGCTCATCGGTTTCAGGGGCAGGCTCTGGATCGGGCACAGTGACTTGCATCTGATCCTGTACCACCTGCTCATCCACCCGCGGGTCAAGAGCAGCCACCAAAGGCGAACTGGACATGCTGTCGGGCATCGCCACGTGATGCAGCGGCGCGTCATCGACCTGATGCAGGTTGGTCACCGCCTTGGGGCGAATGCGCCACACCAGGATCAATGCACACAGGCTGAAAAACGCATAGAGCATCTGGCTGCCGAATAGCTTCATTACCACACCGGCCAACAGCGGCCCCACGCTGGCGCCGATCCCGTAGGTCACCAGCAACATGGCCGTCAGCGATACCCGACGATCGCCTTCCACATGGTCGTTGGAAAAGGCCACTGCCAAAGGGTAAAGGCAGAACTGCACCAGCGAACAGAAGAAGCCTGCCACGAACAACACTTCCAGCGGAACCTGCGTCATGATTGCCAACGGCAAGGCCGTCACCGCCAGGCACAAGGCGAAGCAGCGAATCAGCAGCGCGCGGTCATAGCGGTCCGACAACCAGCCCAGTGGCCACTGCACGACCAATCCAGCAAAAATGCAGCTACCCATGAACAGGCCGACTTGCTCGGTCGTCAGGCCCTGCTGAGAGGCGTACAGCGGTGCCAAGCCGTAGAACGAACCGACGATCAACCCAGCGCCCAACACGGTGCTGAGCGACTGCGGCACACGCTTGATAAAGAAGCGCGGCTCCATCGGGGCCGGGTGCAGTGGGGCCGGGTGAATGCGTCGAGTCATTGCCACCGGGACCAGGCACAGCGCAAAGCACAACGCCACGAGCATCAACAGCTCAAGCCCAAGATGAGGATGCATGACCAGGATCAGTTGGCCCAGCACCAACCCAAGGTAGGACGCAATCATGTAGCCGCTGAACACTACACCGCGCTGCTTGGCATCCGCCTGCTCGTTGAGCCAACTCTCGATGACCATGTACTGGCACATCATCCCCAGGCCCACGATCATCCGCAGCACGATCCAGGCTGGCAGCCAATCAATCAAACCGTGCCCCAGCACCGCTGCACCGACGATGCCCGCGCAGGTGGCGTAGGCGCGAATATGCCCGACCCGGGCGATGAGGCGGTGTCCGAGCTTGCCGCCCAGCACCAAGCCAAAATAGTTGGCGGCCATCAGCGCACCGACCCACAGGCTGTCGACATTGTCTGCTGCCAGACGCAAAGCCAGATAAGTACTAAGTAGGCCGGAGCCGATCAGCATCATCAAAGAGGCGAAATAAAGGGCTCGAAAAGATTTCCAGATCTGGCGCATCGGCGTTCCGAGCGGCTCCTTGCGGTGAGGGGTAGGGCTATCAGCATGATAGTCCGGGGCGGTTGGATCCGGACAGGCAGCAGGGCCTGTTCCCGGCGATTATTTTGTTTCACAGCTCAGACGCTACGTGGGTGTCTGCGAGGTACATAACCGTGGAGATAAATACATGGCGCACCACCTGTGAACCTTGATAACACGCAAGGTTCGACTGGTATTCGGGTATCTGTACAAAAGGTTTCAATGGAACGCTATGCAGGCTTTGGAAGTTGGCGTGCTTTTAGAGCGCCCAAAACAAAACCCCAACTGCTTTCGCAATTGGGGTTTCGGAATTTAA
>JACRYN010000025.1_pt1 | contig 81962 bp, 72 predicted proteins | sample 8023231 | NCBI WGS metagenome assembly JACRYN01 (sample SAMN15756473, study PRJNA655841) | gut metagenome | isolation source: fecal sample D84 from domestic dog with diarrhoea | host: Canis lupus familiaris | place: South Africa: Mmabatho, Mahikeng | collected 2019-09
TTCCGAAACCCCAATTGCGAAAGCAGTTGGGGTTTTGTTTTGGGCGCTCGAAAATTCCGGCGCTTTCAGCAACATTAAATAAGCTGCCGTTGAGGGAATTCGATACAAAGTGTTTCTGCATTTTTGCTATGGTGCAGCACATTTTCACAAGGATTGATCTTTATCCGCAGGATGCGGCGTCGACCTTTTCCAACGAGATGCTGTAGAAATGCCTGAACCAATACCTATCAAAGATCACGAAAAAGAAAACCGTTTGGTCAACAAACGTTTGTTTGCCTGCGCATTGCTGGTAATTGGGATCACGTGCGCCTTGGTGGGGCGTATGTATTTTTTGCAAGTCGTGCAGTACGACTACCACTCAACAATTTCGGAAAACAACCGGGTCCACGTACTGCCCATCACACCGACTCGCGGCTTGATCTATGACCGTAATGGTGTAGTCCTGGCCGACAACCGCCCGAGTTACAACTTGACCATCACCCGTGAGCGCACAGCCGACCTCAAGGGTGAACTGGACGAAATCGTCAATCTGCTGCATCTGCCAGCCGAAGACCGTGCGGTGTTTGATAAGGCGCTCAAGCAGGCCCGCCACCCGTTTGTTCCCGTCACGTTGTTCTACGAGTTGACCGAAGAGCAGATCGCCGTTTTGGCCGTCAACGAGTTCCGTCTACCTGGGGTGGACGTGGAACCACAATTCGTTCGCCACTACCCCCTGGGCGCGCACTTTGCCCATTCCATTGGCTACGTCGGTCGTATTAACGAAAAGGAATCCAAGACCCTTGATTCGGTGGAGTACCGCGGTACCCAATCTATCGGCAAAACCGGAATCGAGCGTTTTTACGAGTCTGAACTGCATGGCCATGTCGGTTATGAAGAGGTAGAGACCAACGCACAGGGCCGTGTGCTGCGCGTGCTCAAGCACACCGATCCGATCCCTGGCAAAAACATCGTCCTGAGCCTTGACGTCAAGCTACAGGAAGCTGCCGAAGAGGCCTTGGGTGACCGTCGTGGTTCGGTGGTCGCCCTGGACCCGCAGACCGGTGAAGTACTGGCTATGGTCAGTAAACCGAGTTTCGATCCGAACCTGTTTGTCACAGGCATTAGCTTCAAGGAGTACGCTGCGCTACACGACTCCATTGACCGACCGCTGTTCAACCGCGTGTTACGCGGGCTTTATGCGCCGGGCTCAACCATCAAGCCGGAAGTGGCCATCGCCGGTCTTGACAGTGGCGTTGTTACTCCACAAACCCGAGTGTTCGACCCGGGTTACTATCAGTTGCCAGACTTTGACCATAAATACCGAAACTGGAACCACAGTGGTGACGGCTGGGTGGACATGGACGCGGCCATCATGCGTTCCAACGACACTTACTTCTACGATCTGGCCCATAAGCTCGGGATCGATCGCCTGCACGACTATCTGGCCGAGTTCGGCCTGGGTCAGAAAGTGTCCCTGGATATGTTCGAAGAGTCTGCCGGCTTAATGCCATCCCAGGCCTGGAAGCGTGCAACCCGACGCCAGCCGTGGTTCCCAGGCGAAACCGTGATCCTCGGCATTGGCCAAGGCTACATGCAAGTAACACCTCTGCAATTGGCCCAGGCCACTGCATTGATCGCCAACAAAGGCGTATGGAACCGACCGCACCTGGCCAAGACAATCAATGGTGTGCCACCGGTGGATGAGCATCCAATGCCCAACGTGATCCTCAAGGACCCGCGTGACTGGGAACAGGTCAACCATGGCATGCAATTAGTGATGCACGATCCCCGCGGTATCGCCCGAGCGGCAGCGCAAGGCGCGCAATACCGCATCGCCGGCAAGAGTGGTACCGCCCAGGTGGTGGCGATCAAGCAGGGTGAGCGCTACAACCGCAACAAGACGTTGGAGCGGCATCGCGATAACGCCTTGTTCGTCGGCTTTGCGCCGGCCGAACATCCGAAAATCGTGATTTCAGTCATGATCGAAAACGGTGAGGCCGGCGGCCGTGTAGCCGGGCCTGTGGTGCGACAGATCATGGATGCCTGGCTGCTCGACCAGGAAGGCCATCTCAAGCCGCAATATGCAGCGCCGGCCAAGGCGCCCGGCGATCCAAGGGTTTGACTCAAACCTCCCACTCATCCCAGCGTGCTACGCCATCATAGGCCAGCCAGGGCACTTCATGGGCCGTCCAGATATGCGAGGTGGGCCTGACGCGCGGATCATCATCCAGCGTCGCCACCCGCACGATCACGTGAGGCTGATGCCCACGTTCAGCGATCAGATGTGAGCCGCAGCGCGAGCAGAAATGTCTGAGTTTGCCCGGTGAAGATTCAAATGACGACAGCAGTTGCTCACCCTGCGTCCAGCGAAAATGCTCACGCATCACCCCGGCCGTGGCAACAAACGCGGCCGCGTGCGCCTTGCGGCAGCTTGCGCAGTGGCAGTGGCTGATGGGCATGTCCAGGCTGTCCACTTGATAGCGCACACCTTTGCACAAGCAACTTCCATCCAGTGGGTCAGTCATAACCTATGGCCAGGCAAGGAGGGGGTCATCATCATCGCGCACAACACAAGGTTGCGCATTGGTTGATGTCGCCTACTGTTCAATGAAGGAGGTGACTTATGCACGTATTAGATCGCATCGAACGTAAAGTCCTGCTCAATGCGTCACGTAAACAGGTCTGGGAGGCTCTCACGCAGGCCGAGCAATTTGGACACTGGTTCGGTATCGCGCTTAAGGGTAAGACCTTTGTGGCTGGGGAAACCATCGAAGCGTCGATTACCTATCCAGGTTATGAACATGTCGTATGGAAGGCCCGGATCGAACGTATCCTGCCTCAAACGCTGTTTTCCTTCTGGTGGCATCCTTTTGCAGTGGAAGAGGGCGTCGACTACGACAAAGAGGCGCCGACGCTGGTGGAGTTCACGATTGAAGATCGCGCTCCAGGCATTCTGTTGCGGGTCGTTGAGTCCGGTTTTGACAAGGTGCCCGAAGCGCGGCGTCAGAAAGCCTTCAAGATGAACTCCCGTGGCTGGGATGAGCAAATGGGCAATATCGAAAATTATCTGAGCAAGCCCCCAACAAGGTGATGGCGCACACCGGAGGGCAGTCTTCACTCCCCTAGGCAGACAGGCCGCTGACGGGCTCACAAAGCACGTTCAGCTCGATGCCTTTTCTTGATTTGCTGGCCTTCATGCACATAGCGGTCGGTGGTGGCGTTTGCACGGATGCCGAGTAGAATCACGCCCTGAAAGCGATTCCTGAGGTGCGGTACGGTGGATCTACAGCAGGGTTTTGTCCTGACCCGGCATTGGCGCGATACCCCGGCGGGTACGGAGGTCAGCTTCTGGCTAGCCACCGACCAAGGGCCAAGGTGCATTCGCCTACCCGTGCAGATCTCGGTGGTTTTCATCCCAGAGGCCCATCGCAAGCCACTCGATTGGCTGCTCAAGGGGGAGCGCGATCTCGAGTTGCGCCCCTTGCAGCTATGCGACTTTCATCACCGCCCGGTTCTGGGCCTCTACGCCCGCCAGCACCGCCAGTTGATGGACATCGAGAAGCGCCTGCGCGCTGCCGGGGTCGATGTCTACGAAGGTGACGTGCGCCCTCCGGAGCGCTACATGATGGAGCGTTTTATCACCGCTCCTGTCTGGTTCGGTGGCACCGCTGATGCAAGCGGCACCTTGCTCGACGCGCAAATGAAGCCTGCCCCCGACTACCGTCCTCCCTTGAAGCTGGTGTCCCTGGACATCGAGACCACCGCCCAGGGCGATCTTTACTCCATCGCTCTTGAAGGCTGTGGCGAACGCCAGGTGTACATGCTCGGCCCGCCGAACAAAACCGACGCCGTGGATTTCAAGCTCGACTATTGCGACACCCGCGCTCAACTGCTCGAACACCTCAACCAATGGCTGGCCACTTTCGACCCCGACGCGATCATCGGCTGGAACGTGGTGCAGTTCGACCTGCGCGTACTCCACGAACACGCCCAGCGCCTGAACGTGCCGCTGTTGCTCGGGCGTGGCGGTGAAACCATGGCCTGGCGCGAACACGGCAGCCGCAATCACTACTTTGCGGCGGCGGCAGGAAGACTGATCATCGACGGTATCGAAGCGCTGCGTTCGGCCACTTGGAGTTTTGAATCCTTCAGCCTGGAAAACGTTGCACAAACCCTGCTCGGCGAAGGCAAGGACATCTCCACGCCGTACCAGCGCATGGACGAAATCAACCGCATGTTTGCCGAGGACAAGCCTGCTCTGGCGCGCTACAACCTCAAGGACTGCGAACTGGTCACGCGGATTTTCGAGAAGACCGAGCTGCTCAAGTTCCTGCTGGAACGGGCCAGCGTCACCGGGTTGCCGGCCGACCGTAACGGCGGCTCCGTGGCCGCCTTCACCCACCTGTACATGCCGTTGATGCACCGCCAGGGTTTTGTAGCACCGAACCTGGGCGACAAACCGCCCCAAGCCAGCCCCGGCGGTTTTGTCATGGACTCGCGCCCAGGCCTCTATGAGTCGGTGCTGGTGCTGGACTACAAAAGCCTTTACCCGTCGATCATCCGCAGCTTCCTCATCGACCCGGTGGGCTTGATCGAAGGCCTCAAGCATCCCGACGACAGCGATTCGGTGGAAGGCTTTCGCGGAGCGCGCTTCTCCCGCACCCGGCATTGCCTGCCGTCCATCGTCACGCGGGTGTCCGAAGGCCGCGAAGAGGCCAAGCGCGAGCGCAATGCGCCGTTGTCCCAGGCACTGAAGATCATCATGAACGCCTTTTACGGTGTGCTCGGCTCCAGCGGCTGCCGGTTCTTCGACACCCGGCTGGCGTCCTCGATCACCCTGCGGGGGCACCAGATCATGCGCCAGACCCGCGCCCTGGTTGAGGCCCAAGGGTACGAGGTGATTTACGGCGACACCGACTCCACCTTCGTCTGGCTGGGCAGCGCGCACTCTGCGCAGGACGCCAATCGCATCGGCCTGGCGCTGGTGCAGCACGTCAACGACTGGTGGCGCGCGCACCTGAGCAACGAGTACGGCCTGCAAAGCGCCCTGGAACTGCAATACGAAACCCACTTCAGTCGCTTCCTGATGCCGACCATTCGTGGCGCCGAGGAGGGCAGCAAAAAGCGCTATGCCGGCCTGGTCGTGCGCGAAGATGGCAGCGAAGAAATGGTCTACAAAGGCCTGGAAACCGTGCGCAGCGACTGGTCGCCCCTGGCCCGGCAATTCCAGCAGGAACTCTACCAACGCATCTTCCATCGACAACCCCATCAAGACTACATACGCGATTACGTGCGGCGTACCTTGAGCGGCGAATTCGATGATTTGTTGATCTACCGCAAACGCCTGCGCCGGCCCTTGCACGACTACGAACGCAACGTCCCGCCCCACGTACGCGCCGCGCGCCTGGCAGACGAGTACAACGACCGCCTGGGCCGCCCGCGCCAGTACCAGCGGGGTGGCTGGATCAGCTACGTGATCAGTGTCAACGGCCCGGAACCGCTGGAAGTGCGGCGGGCACCCATCGATTACGACCACTACGTCACGCGCCAATTGCAGCCCGTGGCTGACGCAATCCTGCCGTTCGTGAATGACGATTTCGGTACCCTGGTAGGCGGGCAGATGGGGCTATTCTAGGTAATCGACCACAGGCTCGATATTGCCCATCGCTCAGGAGGAAACGCCCATGTACACCCTTTATGGCACCGACGAATCCGGCTCCTGCATGATCGAAATCGCCCTGCAGCGCTGCGCAGTGCCGTGGCATCGCGTGCAGGCCAGTTCCTGGCAGGACGGCGAGGGTAGCGACGCGCTTGCACGTATCAATCCACTCAAGCAGATCCCCACCCTGGTCACTCCAAATGGCCAGGTACTGACCGAAAGCGCCGCGATCCTGATCCACTTGGGCCTGGAGTATCCCAAGGCCGAGTTGCTGGCTGGCGATCGTACGCAGATCCTGCGTGGCTTGCTGTATATCGCCGCCAACTGCTATTCGGCGATCGGTATCATCGATTACCCGCAACGCTGGTTGGGCAATGCCGATGAGGCGCAGCAAGCGCAACTGGTCAGCGGCACACGGCGCTACCTGCACCAGGCTTGGGTCGTGTTTGCCGATCAGTTTGCCGGCCAGCTGTTTACCCCGAGCAACGCGCCGAATGCACTGGGCATCATGGCGGCAGCGGTGTCGCGTTGGGACGACGCGCGCGAGGTGCTCGGCAACCTGGCGCCGGGCTTTGCGCAGAGCCTGGAGCGGGTAGACGCTGACCCTGTCGTGGCCCCTGTTTTTGCCCGGCATTGGCCGCAGTGGAAGGTCTCGTAACCGGAAGAAACAATGACCAGGCCACTGTCCAAGCCCTTGCGTAGCGGGCTTCCTGACCTACGCTTCTCAAAGTGGTGTAGGAATCATCCTTGAATTTGGCTGTCGCAGACATGAAACTCAAGAACCCTGCATGGAATTCAAAGGAGGTGCGCATGCTCATCCGGTCGCTGACCCTGGCTACCTTGATGGCTTTTACGGGGCCGTTGTTGGCCGCTGATGATAATCCGCTCAAGCAGGAATTGGGCAAGACGCGCCCCCTGGTGGTCGTGGAGCTTGATGCTGGAAACCCGACACTGGCAACGCTGAAGAAACAACTGGAAGAGGCTGCCACCAAACAGGCCTTCGAAGAGCGCAGCATGGTGTTCTACACCGTGAAGTTCGGCAGCATTGGTGCCGAAGGGGAGAAGTTCGCCAAGGATCCCAAAGACAGCAAAAAGCTCACGCCGCCTGAAACCAACGCACTGATCCGTGCCCTCAAGCTCGGCGTCGGCAGCGGCACCAAAGTGATTCTGGTCGGCAAGGACGGCGAGAAGAAACTCGAAAAAACCGTGCCGCCGGACAGCCTCGACCTGAAGGAATTCTTCAGCGCCATCGACCAGATGCCGATGGCAGAAAAAGAAGCAGCTGCCGTGGCAGAACCTGAGCCTGCCGCACCTGCTGCGTCGGCCAAGGGGGCCAAACCTGGCAAACCCGTCAGCAAGTCGGCGCCTCAGCAACTTGATGATTGAACTACATGGCCCATGTGGGAGCTGGCTTGTTGTGGCAAGCAAGCCCGCTTCCTCATTAGTCCTGTAGTGCTTTTACGGTTTAGGCGCTTTGCGCACCGGAAACGGAAAATAGAAAAACCGCAAGAACGCCACCCGCTTGATCACTTCCCCTATCAGCAACGGCACCAACAGTGCCACCACCAAACCTACACATGCCGCCATGAACGGATGCAGGCCCAGGCGCTCCATCAGGTCAAACGTCTTGTGCTGGATTTCGCCATGGAAGATCAACAGAATCAGGGTGGACTGGCCGATATAGGTCATCACTCGGGTGAGCAGCGCCGACACCATCAACACCCGTGCCAGCGCCCAGCAAATGTACACGCCGATCACTGCCAGCAGGCTGGTCCACAGCCAGTGGTCGTAGCGTCGCTGGGCCAAGTCCATGGTGTCGTGGCTGTAAATGAACACGGCGGCGAACAGCACCACCGAGATCAACAGGGTCAGCAACGAACCTTCATGCCGGCGCAGCCAATCGCGCAGCAGGTAGCCATAGATGAAGTAGGTGCTGCTGATCAGCGTGACGTCGAGGCTGAAGGGCAGGCCGGGCAACATCCAGGTGTGGTCACCGACGCTCACCGGTATCTGCCAGAACCATTGCAGCGTCCAGATGCCTAGCAACAGTTGCACGCCGATCAGCATGCAGGCGACCACCAGGGGCAGCTTCAAGCGCTGGATCAGCCGCAGCATCAGCCAGCTGAATAGAATCGCCACCCAGAAGTGCGGCAAGAACCACAGCGCTTGCCATGGGATAGTGTCCACCGAGGCATACAGCACGCCGCCTATATCCGGCAGCAGCGGTTGCCCCCGCAGTACGTCACGTACGATCACGTACAGCAGCATGGTGAAAAAAAACGGCTTGAGCAGGCCATCGGCCTTGCGCACCGCCATCTCCACGAACGGTTGCTCGGGCCTGAAGAACACCCCTGACAGGAAAAAGAACAACGGCAGCACGAACGACGCCAGGATCGGGTACATCAAGTCCAGCGAGGTGGCGACGAACCAACTGTGACCATACACAATAATCAGGATACCAATGCCCTTGGCGATATCCATTTGAATCCAGCGATGTTTCATCTAAGTCTTCCCGAACGATCATTCACGCCTTGCGCCACGGCCTAAGCCACAGCCCCATGCCCAGCAACACCAAAGCACCTGCCAGGGTACTCAACCCCAATTGCAGCCATACGTCTTGCAACCCAAACAACACCAGCGCCGCCAGCCCCAGCATCAACGTGCCGAGCAGCCAGTGCCGCGCCCAAGGCAGTGCCGTGAGCAGCCCCTGGCGCTGCATCAGCAGCAGTGCGGTGCAGATCACCCCAGCCAACGCCGCCAACGGAATACCGGCCAGGCCAAATGCAAACGGCAGTGCGCAGAGCAACAGCACGTTGACCAGGCTGCCCAATAATTCACAACGCAGCGGCTGGCGCGTATCGCCCGCGGCATACGCATAGCGCGCCAGCAGGGCGTTCCATGCGCCAAACACCAAGGGCACGGCAAACCATGCCAGTAACAGTGGCAGAGGCGAATCAACCGATTGCTTGGGCAGCAGCAACGCCACCAGACTGGGCGCCGCCGCCACCAGGCCGACGCCGGCCGGCAGCGTCAGCACACTGGCGGTTTCCAGGCCGCGCTTGAGCAGGGCCAGGCGTTCATCGCCCTGGCGGCGGCTCATCATGCCCAGCAGCACCTGGTTGAGGCTCATCAGCGCAATCAGCGGCAGGTTCATCAGCTTGCGGGCCAGGTTGACCCAGGTCACCGCGCCTTCCCCCAGCAGCGACGCCACCAGGCGTTCTATCAAAGCCAAGCCCTGGCTGGCGCCGTTGCTCAGTAACAGCGGGCCTATACGCTGGCCCAACTCCCGCAGGGGGGCAACCGCCAGCTGCATGCGCCACGGCCGCCAGCCCTGACGCCAAATCGACGGCAACAACGCCAAAGGCATCAACAGGCTACCGGCGAGACAGGCCAAGGCGAGGCTATGGGGTTGACTGGCCGTGCCGGCCAACGCGAGATAGGCCACCGGCGGCAGGTTGAACAACAACGAGCCAAGCCCTGCCAGCACAAAACGCTCGCTGGCCTGCAAGGGAATACTGAACAGTGCATGCAGCATCAAGCCTGGCACGCACCAGGCCACGACCTGCAAATTGCTGGCGGCCAGGGCGGTGGCACTGGTCGCCAGCCCTGGGCCCAGTACCTGCACCAGCCAGGGGGCTGACAGCATCAGCAGCAGACTGACCAGCAGGGCAACCAACAGCAATGCCGGGAACAACACGGCCAGCCAATCGAGGCGCTCGCTGTCCTTGCGCTGCAAGTAGAGCGGCAACGCGGCGGCGCTCAACACGCCACCGGCCAGCGACATTCGCAGCGCCTCGGGCAAGAACAGCGCGATCAAGAACGCATCACTGCGCTCCCCCGCGCTCCAGGCCGCCACCAGTAACCATTCGCGTGCGAACCCCAGGCACAGGCCGAGCAGGGTCGCCAGGGTCAGCCATACTGCAGAACCGAGCATCAGGGGCGTGCGCCATCAAGCAGCGGCTTGCGAAAAACCACAGTCTTGACCTGTGGCAGGCGCGCTGGGAACAAGCGCCGTGCTTCCAGCACATTGATCCCAACCATCAGCCAGAACAGCGCGACCATCACGACGGCAAAACTGAAGTAGTGGTCAAATAACCCACTGACCAGCGCCGACAGAATTCCTGCCGTGCTGCCCAGCCACAGGGCATTGTCCTTGGTCAGGCGGATCGGGCCTTTTTCCGGCCTGGCTTCACGCCACCAACGCACCGTAACGGCTATAAAGAGCAGCATGCCGACGATGCCGGTCTTGTAGATAAAGTTCAGCCACAGGTTGGAGATCCCCAGCAAGTGTGTGCCCGGTACCGGAGGGTCAACCTTGAAGCCAATGCCGAACGGATACGCCACCATGGCCTGGGGGAACATGCGGTATTCATCAAAACGAACTTCGGTGCTGGCGTTGCTCGACGAAAAGATCGTCGCCAAGCGTTCCTGCAGCGGTGGATAGGCCATTACCAAGGCCACGGTCAACGCCGCGCCGATCATCAACAAGCGTCCGGTGTAAGGCACGCGACGGGTGGCCATCCACATCAGTACCAGCGCCAGGCTGACCATCGCGCCACGGCTGCTGGCCAACAGCAACGCCGCCGCTCCCAGGCACGCCACGCCAAGGCCCAGCGCACGTTTGAAGCCTTGTTCGGTCATGCCGTAACAGAACGCCAGGGGCAGCAACAGCGCCATGATCCCGCCGATGGCGTTCGGGTGCATCCACGGTGAACCCATACGCGACGACATGGCTTCCAGGCCGAATTTCAACATGTCGAAGTTGCCGTAGTTGAGAAGGGCGAGAATCGGCGCAATCCCTGCCCCGGAGCGCGTGCGCACGAACACGGCGATCGACATCACCAGCATCGCCAGAGTGCCCAGCAGTAAGGCGATCACCAGGCTTTCGCGGCGTTTATAGTCCACCAGCAGCTTGGCGGCCAGGAACACCCCAGACAGGTTCAACAACCAGCGCAGCCAGTTGGCTACGCCGCTGCTTTCGGCGTGGATGCTCATCTGGCCAACGATAAACGGGAACACGCTGAACAGCATCAGCCACAGCAGCATCTGGTCGGTGGGCCGGCGTGCCAGGCGCGGTGCATCGGGCAGGCGTGACAGGAAGCTGTGCCACAGCACGGCGCCCCAGGTCAGCGCCAGGATGGCTTCGCTTACCGTGCTGCGGATGCCCAGGTTGAGGGTGGAGTAGGGCATGAAGGTCGCGACCAGGGCAAACAGCAACAAGCCCCAGAAGGGAAAGCGCAGGATGGTCACGGCTGCCGCAACACCCATCACAGCGAGAAAGGCCTTGGCCGGTGACAGCGCCAGGGCGGCTGCACCAAACAGCACGCCGAAGAGGATGGCGACGAGGCTTGCCAGGGAGAGTCTCATTTCAGTTCCTCGATCAGTTCGGCCAGGCGCCGACGATAGGCGTTTGGGTTGTAGCGTTCGGCCCATTGCTTGCGTTGTTCTGCAGAAGACTCGTCGCTGCGCTCGCCCAGGCTCAGCATCAGTTGCACCAACGCCGGACCATCGGTCGGGGAAAACCGCGGCGCCGACGGCGGGGTGATTTCATCCAGCGAGGTACCGCTGGCCACGGCCACAGGTGTGCCGACGCTCAGCGCTTCAATCACCGGTAAACCAAACCCTTCCGCGTAGGAGGGCTGCCACACACGGGACGCCTGGCGGTACAACGCCTGCAGTTGGGCATCGGTGACACCACTGAGTGCGCGAATTCCCGGTAGCCCGCGCAGTGCTTCGGGCAAATGCTCAAGGCTGCCCACCAGCATCAATTCCGGTACAGCGGGTGATTGCTGCCGCGCCTGCTGCCAGGCCTTCACCAGAAAGGGTACGTTCTTGCGCAACTCGCGAGTACCCACCAGTAGCCAGAAGGCTTCGGGTAAGTGGAGATCGGACAGGTCTGCTGCCGGCTCATTGAACCCATCCACCTGATTGGGCAGCACACGCACCTTGCCCGCCGCCTGGGGAAACAGGCGTACGGTTTCATCGGCACTGTATTGCGAGGGTGTCCACACGCGGTCGGCGCTGCGCACCGCATAGGCAATCGACAGCCGGTCGCTGGTCTTGTAGACCAGGGCCTTGAGGCGATTGGCGTGGTAGTTGTCCAAAGTGATCTGGAACAGGTCGTGCAGCAGTACCACAGTGCGCAGCCCCTTGGGCTTGGGTGGTAATGGCAAGCCCATATTGAAGGTGCTGATGTACAGGTCAATCTGTTGTTCGCGCAGGGCCCGGGGTAAAAAGCCGGCTTCGAAACGCAGGCGATTCTGTGGCTGATGCATCGCCGTCTTCGCGCAACCCCAGGTCGGGCAGTGGGCCTGCAAGCGTGTCTGGTCGCCCAGCGGGGCCACGGTAAACCGTTCCAATTCGATACCCGGCAAGGCACGCAAGGCGCTTTCCAGGGCATACACCTGGCGGCTGATACCCGATTGCGGCGAGGTGCCGACGGTGCGGTAATCCAGGCCTACACGCATACAGGCTCCTTTTGAGTGAGCGGCGACAGGCTGGCGTACACCTGCTCCAATTGGCTGGCGGCCACGCTCCAGTCATGGGCGCGCCGCACATAGGCGCGCCCGGCTTCGCCCATGGGCGCTGCGGCCGCGGGGAATTGCAGCAGGCGTACTACAGCATTCGCCAGGTCAGCGGCGGTTTGCCCTGCGAGGTAGTCCAAGCCGTCGACCAGGTCCAGGCCCGACACGCCCTGCTCGGTGCTGGCCAGGGGCAGGCCGGCCGCCAGCGCTTCCAGCACTTTGAGCTTGGAGCCGCCGCCATGGCGCAACGGTGCCAGGAACACTGAACAACTCGATTGCAGGCTCAGCAGGTTCGGCACGAAGCCTTGCCACTCAATGCGGGGGTCCTGCCAGCGCTCGCGCCAGCCGTCGGGCATGCCGAAACCGCACACGCTCATGCGCGCATCCGGGCAGTGCTCCCAGACTTTGGGCAGGATTTCATCCAGGGCCCACTCGATCGCGTCCACATTGGGCGCGTACTCATAGTTCCCGAGAAACAGTACACGGCGTGTCGATGGATCTGGGTGTGCAGCGGCAAAGTGGTCGCAGTCCACGCCATTGACCACCACCGACACCGGTTTGCCGGCGATGCCTTGCATCACCTGTGCATCGCTGTCGGTTACTGCTACCACCTGGGTAGCCTGGCGCATTACCCGGCGTTCCCAGCGCATATAGCGCCATTGATCGTAGCGAATGAACGGCAGCGCCCAGCTCGGCAGGCGGTCATAGGTGGCCGCGCCCAGGGCCGATTCCACGTTGTGTTCGGTGAGCACGAAGGGCTGGGACTTGCGCACCAGGGCGTCTTCATACGGCTGGAAGCTGTAGCTGTGTTCTATTTGCACCACATCCCAGTGCTCATTGAGCAGTTGGTTGAATCGGTCCTGCAACGCCCCCGACAGCCCATTCACGCTGGCCAGCAAGGGGTAGGGTGCAAAGAGTCCGGCCACCAGGGTCTTCACGCTGCGCAGTGGGCGGCGGGGCAAGATGATCAATTGCTCGAGAAAGGCTTCCAGTACCTGGCGATCGGTCAGCGATACCGGGTGTTTGTCATGCAGGAGCAAGGTGATCCGATGCCCCCGGGCCGCCAGGCTGCGCAGCAGGTGGAACTGACGCGTCTTGCCGCCGCTGGTGGCGGGCCAGGGTGAGTAGGGCAGGATCCATAAAATGCGCATGACGGGTTTCAATCCCATAACAGAATTTGCAGGTTCGGCTTGACCGCAACGGTCAAGCCGTTGGTGCCGCTCACTGGGGTTTGCGTGCCGCGCAGCGGGTCATACAGGGTGGCGTTGGCGAGGTCCGGCAGGTGCGCATTACCGCCTTTTGCCGACCAGAAGAACCACAGCTTGCGACCATCGGCGCGGGTCCATCCGATGCTGAACAGGCCCTCGGGCAATTGATCGGCGGCGGGTGGGTCGCCAGGCGTCAATTGCGGTCCGCTGACGTCGAGAAAATGCTTCAGTGCGGTATAGACCGGTTTTGGCTTGGCATCGAGGTCGAGCAAGCCGTAGGCACGGTCGCGCACGCTGGCGCGCTGGTCGAGGTCGCTCAAGGTGAACAGGAAGATCTTGTCGAAATCCATCGCGCTCATCAGGGCCAGGCGGCGGAGCACATAGTCGGCCTGGCCTTGCAGGGTAATGATGTCCTGGACTTCCTTGGGCCCCGTGTACGCTGACCAGCCCCATTCGGTGCTCCACAGCGTCTTGACGCCATTGCTGCGCAGTTTTTGGTTGAGCGCAGTTGTCTTGGCGACGAAGTCCAGGTTGGCGGGGTCGTTTCCTTCGGGCAACTGGGTGTAAGGGTGATAGGACATCACGGTGTTCAGGCTGGGCACGCCGAGGGCATCGAAGGCGTCGAGCATGGTCTGGCCGTTGGGCATCTCGCTGAAAAACGCCAGGCCAGCCGCCACCACTGGTTTATTCGGGTTGACCGCACGCAGGGCCGCTGCGCTGCTTTTCAGCAGGGCGGCGTAGCCGGCCGGGTCGGCCACGGGGCGCCAGAAGCCGAGCAGATTCGGTTCATTCCACACCTGCCAGGCATCAACGCTGGGATAACGTTGGGCCAACAGCGCCATGCGGATCGCGAACACATTCGGGTCCTTGGGCGGGTACTGGTCCTGATACGGCGCACCCACGGGCGCGGTGGTGATGAAGGGCGCCGAACCCACCAGGTAGAAGACCGACTTGAGCTGGTTGTCCTGCAACTTGGCCACCAGTTCGTCCAGCGTGGCCACCTGGTACTGATCAGCCACCGGCTCCAACCGATCCCAATGCAGGTCCAGGCGTACCCACTGCAAGCCCAGGTCCTTGAGACGGTCGATCTGCATCTGGTAACGCTGGGGGCTGAACCACAGGAACTGCGCGTTCACTCCCAGGAAATCCTTCCACACCAGCACCTTGTTGCCCTTGAGCACATGGCTCTCGGCATCGGCCGGGCGCCCCCAGATAAAGACGGTAACGCCCATGACCGCCACCAGTGCAAGCGTGGCCAAGTACGTACGTTTACGCACCATAAGGGGCCCCCGCAATCGCTTGCTCAAAAAGCTGCTTGAACTGCCGTGCGGTCAGTGGCCACAGGCGTTGGCCGCCAATGTGCGCGGCGCGTTCGGCCCAGTCCCTGGCCAGCGTCGGGGTCTGCGCCAGGCGCAGTAGTTGCGCGCTCAACGCGGCGACGTCGCCTTGGGGATAGATTGCGCCGTTCCCGCTGGCAACCTCTTCGGCAAATGCCCGTGCATCCGAAGTAATCGCCCCGCGCCCGCACGCGGCGGCCCAGGACAACGCGCCGCTGGTGCCGCGCTGGCGACCCAGCAGGCCGAGTTTTTTCGATTCGCGATACGGCAGCACCATCACGTGGTGCGCCTGTATCGTCTGCGCAATCTCGCTGGCCGGCAGGTTCAGCCGCCAGTCGATGGAGCCAGACAGGCCAAGGTCGGCTATCTGGCGGTTCAATTGTTCAAGGTAATTGCCGCCCGCCCCAAACGCCATTTCGGCGGCAGTGCCACCGGCCAGGGTCAGGCGCACACGGTCACGCAATTGGGGGGCTTGCTGGAAAACTGCGGCCAGGGCCTGTAACAGGTCTTCAATGCCTTTGCCCCGGTAGATAAAGCCGAAATACAGCAGGTGCAGCGTATCCAGGGGCGGCAGCGCCACCGCCGCAATCGCCAGGTTGGCATGGTTGATCACCGCCACTTTGCCTGCGGGCAATTGCATGCGTTGGCTGAGGCAATCGGCGCCCAGGCGGGTGAGGGTGATCAGTCTTGTGAGGCCGCGGGCCACCTGCCGCTCTTCACGCAGGGTCAGCGGGTCTGCCAGCACCACCGCCGCTTGCGGCAACGGGCTGGGCAAGCGCTCCAACAGATTGAGCGGGAAGGGCAGTTGCTCGCGCCGCCATACCATGCGCTCGGGGTCATGCACGGTGGCCGTCAGCGGCAGGTTGGGATAGGCCTTGCGCAACTCGCGCAACGCCAGGAACTCCCCCAGCCGGCCGCCGCCCAGCTCGGCGTGGACCAGGTCCACGCTCTGCCAGTCGAATGCACCGATGGCCTGTTTGATCGCGATGCTGGTGCCCTCGACGCCGCTCAACGGTGTCGCCACCGTCACGCCCAGCTGCTCCAGTGCCGTCTTGAAATGGTTCGCGTAGTCGGCGATCCCATTTTTTTCCGGCGGCAAAGGCGCGAGCAGGGCGATGCGCATCAGAACGCCCCCCGATATTTGGCGATGGTCTGCAGCACCTTGGCCGGCACTTCGAATTTACGCCGGTTGATGATGATGCCGTCCACTTTGCCGAATGCGGTATTGAGGATCGACAGCGCATGCTCCACCACCGGGACCGTGCTTTTCTGCGCCTCCACCACCAGGGCGATCAGGTCGGCGCGACGCAGATTGACGAAGGCATCGCGGTTGTCCAGCAGCGCCGAGGCATCCAGCAGTACCACTTCGCCCGGCACCGCCGGGGCCGCACCGCCGACACGCACAGTAATGCCGTTTTCCTGAAGCAACTGGCGCAACTGTTCCACTACGAACGTCACCCCTTCACCATGGCGCGCGGAGGTCAACCCGAGGGTCAGGCCGCGTTCAGTGATACGGTCCAACTGCAGCAGACCGTAGAGCCGGTAGATGCTCGCGTTGAATGCGTTGGTGCCTTGTGCGGTACTGGTATCCAGTTCTGGCAGGGTGGTCCACAGCGGCAGGCCGAACTTGCGTTCCACCAAGCCACCGTCATGGATGCGCTGGTCGAGCAGGTAGCACAGGTAGATCACCAGCAAGCCGACCACGATGGAAAACGGGATCGCCAACAACAGCATCAACAGGGTTTTAGGGAAGATTCGGCCAGGGTTCAGGGTGGCCTCCTCGATCACCGCGATATTGCTGATCTGGCTGTTATCCAGCTCACGGTCGATGCGCGATTTTTCCAGGTTATCGACATACAGCGCATAGTTACGCTCGGTGGCACTCAGTTCACGGGACAGGCGCGCCAGCTCCGGTTCAATCTCCAGGGCTTCCTTGCGTTGCGCCTCGAGGTTCACCAGTTGTTTCTGCTGTTGCACCAGTTGTGTACGCAGTGCCGAGTTGTTGCTGGACTCATCGAGCAGCACGCGCTGCAAGTGGATCTCCAGGGTGTTCGGCGCACGGTTTTCCGAGCTTTGCACGGTGTTGCTTTCATTCGCGACCTGGGCCTGCATGGCGCGGATCGACGCATCCAGGGCTTTGACCGGCGGCGCATTGTCGGTGTAGGTGCGCATCATGTCGGCCTTTTCCAGCAACTTCTGGTTGAGCAGGCGACGCAAGTCCTGCTGCTGCGGGTTCAGCGCAATCTGGCGTACCGTGGTCACTTCCTTGGGTTGGGTCTTGAGCTGAGTGCGGGTGCTCTCCAGGGCGCTGTCGGACGAGGCAATCAAGCGCGTGGTATTGAAGGTTTCGCCACGCAGCACGTTGATGCGCTCGGACAAATCCTCCAGGCGATCGGTGATGCTTGCCGCGCCGATCTGGTTCAAGTGGGCAAGAATCTGCTCCTTGTAGCTCTTGATTTCGGTAGCGCTGTTGGCTACCTGGCCTTCATAGAAGGCATACAGGCTCTTGCGTCCCAGGGCCTGGGTGCGTTCGTTGATGTAGGTCTCGACCCAGCTTTTGACCACCGCCTGGGCGATTTCCGGGTCGCTCCACTTGAAGCTGATGTCCATGACGGTGGAACCGGCCGCGTGGCTGACGTCGAAGTTTTTCTCCAGGCTGGCGGCCAGGCGCTCCACGGGTGTGGTCTGTTCAATGATGCCCACGGTTTCCAGCACCACGCGCACACCGTCGAACACTGCGCCGATACCACTTTTGACGTAGTACTTGGTGCGCTTCCAGAGGCCTTCCGGTGGCGGCATTTTGTCGATGACTTCCAGGTAATGCTCGGCCACCGCCCGCACGATAGGGCGACCGGTCAGCAGGCGTTCCTCATCGACAATCGGGTCGCGTTGAGTGCTCGGCATGACCAGCGCCTGACGGTTGCTGATCTCAATGGGCAGCGTCGAATCGCGCCCCGGCTTGACCAGCAAGCGTGCGGTGGACTCGTATTTGGCTGGTAGTAAAAAGGCCCCCAGCAGAATGATCACCAGCGCCGCGATGGCCGCCAGCTTGAACTCGTGCCGGAAGATGAAGAACAAGCGCAGAAGATCGCGAAAAGAACGGATCTCGATCATGGGATGTCGCTCCTTTAGTTACTGCCGCCGCTGGTTCGGGTGTAGTTGTAGCCAACCCCGATCGACTTGGTGAATGGGATCAACTGGTTCAAGTAGGTATCTACGCCCTGGATGCGCTCGCCCACGTTGGATTTGGGCACGAACACCACATCTCCCCGCTGCAGCGGCACTTGTTTACGCCCGTTGGGGCCGGTCTTGAGGTATTGGCTGAAGTCCAGGAAGTAAGCGCGGTAGGTGCCTTGGGTATCTTCGCGCAACAGTGCGACCATGCTGGCGTTGCCCGCCGGGTTCACCCCGCCGGCGCCGACGATGGCTTGTTCCAGGGTGTTGGCCGAGGCGATCGGCACCGTGGTCGGGTTGTTTACCGCACCGCCGACGATGATCGAGTTGCCCGGTGCCTGGTTGATGTTCACCGTCACCCGTGGCTCGCGATACACCGGCGCAAGCTTGTTGCTCAGCTCGTTCGCCACCTCGGCTGGCGTGCGACGGGCTACCTGGATCGGGCCCAGGAACGGGTAGTTGATCTTGCCATCGGTTTGCACGGTGTACAGCGTCAGCTCATAGATGGTGCTGACGTTGAACGCCGACAGCGTTGGCATCTCACCGGCATCGCGCACAATGCGCAACTGATCGCCGATGCGGATACGCTCTACCGCCGGCGGCAGCTGCGCAAGCTGGTCGAGAGCGCGCTTGCCGTCCTCGACCGTCTTGCCGTCGGGGGGGACGATACGTGCAGGGGTATTGCAGGCGGCCAGTGCCATCATGGCCAGGACGAGCATAGTTCTTTTCATCAAGGGGGACTTCCTGTAGGTCATGATGCTCACCTCCAATAACCGGGAAACATGCTGATGCGCCGCTTTAGGGCGAGGGGTAGGCGGCGTTCCAGATGGCCCAGCCGATAGCCGAGCAATTTGAACGCGCTGCGCACCAGTACTTCGGGTACGCGGTGCAATGCACCGGCTGCGCGCAACGCTGCGAGTTCAGCCTGTACATAGCGTTTACCTTCACCGCCGGCATCGCCAAAGGCTTGGCGAATCCACGGCTCGCGACCGTAGAACACGCCAATGTCGAAGTAGCGGTGAAACTCATCCATGAGTCGGTAATCGTGGGAGTGGTACACCCGCGCCGTGGCGGCGTAGCGCACCTTGTAGCCATCAAGCAGCATGCGCGCCGCGACGTAGGCATCCTCACTGCCGATCACATCGGCGGGGAAGCCACCCACGGCCTGCAGGGCGCTGCGCCGGTAGACTGAAAACGAGTCGGAGCTGAAGCAGGTTTTAATCCCCAACTGCGCAGCGTCGGCAAGGCTCTTGGTGCGGCTCTGAGCCGGGTAATTGAAGTGGCGTGACTGGGCTCCCAGCACGCCAGCGCCAGGGTGCGGCAATTGCCGGCCGTAGGCCACGCCGTTGAGTGGGTCTTGTTGCAATTCTTCGAGCAGGTTGGCGAAGGTCTCTGGGTCAGCCGGGATTGCGTCCTGAGTCATCACGATCAGTGCGTCACCGCTCGTGTGTTCACTGGCCCAGCGCCGTGTGCCACCGTGGTTGAAGTCGCGAGCGTCGATAACCTCGACCCGCGCGCCAAATTCGCGAAAGCGCGCCACGGTGTCATCGCTGGACGCGCTGTCGACTACCAGCATCTCGTCCGGTTGCAGAGTCTGCATCTGCAGCGCGGGCAGCAGTCGCGTCAAATGACTGGACGCGTTGCGGGTTGGAATGATCAGCGAGGTGCGCATGTCATTTCTTCTCTGCGGGCGCGCGCCCATAGATGTCATCGAAGCGTACGATGTCGTCCTCGCCCAGGTATTCACCGCTCTGCACTTCGATCATCACCAGGTCGATGATGCCGGGGTTGGTCAAGCGGTGCTTGTGCCCAGCCGGGATGTAGGTCGATTCGTTGGCGTTGATCAAAAATTCGCGCTCGCCATTGGTGATCTGCGCGGCACCGCTGACCACTACCCAGTGTTCGCTGCGGTGGTGATGCATTTGCAGCGACAGCGATGCCTGGGGCTTGACCACGATGCGCTTGATCTTGAACCGGCTGCTTTCCTCCAGCACGGTGTAGGTTCCCCACGGCCGTGTGACGGTGCGGTGCAGGCTGAACGCCGGATGGTTCTGGCGCTTGAGTTCGGCGACGATGTAGCGCACGTCCTGGCTGCGGTTGGCGTCGGCGATCAGCAGGGCATCGGGGGTATCGACGATGATCAGGTCTCGCACGCCGACGGCACCGAGTACGCGTTTGGGCGAGTCGATATAGCAGTTGTGCACGTCATGCAAGATGGCTTCGCCATTGACCTGGTTGCCCTGGGCATCGCTGGGCGTGAGCTGGCGCAGGGCTTCCCAGGAACCGATGTCGCTCCAGCCGATGTCGCACGGCACCACGGCCACTTGCGTGGACTTCTCCATCAACGCCACGTCGATGGAAAGGTCTGGCGCGGTGCCGAAGGCCTCGCTGCCCAGTTCACGCTGGCGCGAGGTGCTGTTTTGCAGGTGCTGGCTCTGCTCGAGGGCTGCACGAGCGGCCCCCAGTACGTCGGGAGCATGGGTCGCCAGCTCGTCCACCAGAGTACTGGCCTTGAAGCAGAACATGCCGGCATTCCACAAGTGCTTGCCGCCGTCGAGATAGGCTTGGGCCGTGGCCAGGTCGGGTTTTTCGACGAAACGCTTGACCCGGTTACCCAGGCTCAGGGCGTCACCTTTTTCGATGTAGCCGAAGCCTGTTTCCGGGTGATCGGGTTGAATGCCGAAGGTCACCAGGTAGCCGGCTTCGGCCAACTCGCGTGCCTGGGTCACGGCGTCGGCGAACGCGGTTTCATTCAGCACCAGATGGTCGGCTGGCATCACCAACAACTGGGCGTCGCCACCGAAATGCTCCTGCACGTGCAGTGCCGCCACCGCAATGGCCGCTGCGGTATTGCGACCGAACGGCTCCAGCAACAGGTCCAGAGGCAGCCTGGCCTGGTTGACTCCGCGGTAGTCATCCAGGGTGCGAAACAGCAAGTCGCGATTAGTGACGGTCAGCACACTTTCCACGCCGGGCAGGCGCGCGGCACGTTGAAAGGTTTTCTGCAGCAGACTCTGGCCGTCACGCATACGCATGAATGGCTTGGGCATGTTCTGCCGGGACACCGGCCACAGCCGCGTGCCTGACCCACCGGAAATAATGCAGGGGATTAATCCGTTGAGTGTATTCATCAATAGACTTCCTTGGTGGAAAGGACGGCTGGGACCGTCATGAAGACGATGTACAAATCGAACCACACGGACCATTTGGAGATGTACTCCAGGTCGTATTCGACGCGTTTCTGGATTTTGAACAGGGTGTCGGTTTCACCCCGGTAGCCGTTGATCTGCGCCCAACCGGTGATGCCGGGCTTGACCCGGTGGCGCGAGCTGTATTCGCTCACAGCCACTTCGAACGGAATACCGGCGGCTTTGGTGGCGGTGGCATGAGGGCGCGGGCCGACCATCGACATGTTGCCCTGCAGTACGTTGAACAACTGCGGCAGCTCATCGATGCTGGTCTTGCGGATGATGCGGCCAACCCGGGTAATGCGCGGGTCTTCACGAGTGGTCTGGCGTTCGGCGGTAAAGTCGCTCTGGTCGGTGTACATCGAGCGGAACTTGAACACGCGAATTTCGTTGTCGTTATAGCCGTAGCGGTTCTGGCGAAACAGCACCGGGCCCTTGGAGTCGAGCTTGATCGCAATGGCCGTGACCAGCATCACCGGTGACACCAGCACCAGGGTGATGCTCGCCAGGAGCAGGTCTTCGCAACGCTTGATAAACGGCGACCAACCGCGCAGCGGCAACTGCGAGGTATTGAACATCAGGATGCCGCCCACGTCTGTGATCCGGCTATGGCCGTAGCGCAGGGCAGCCATGTCGGGCACCAGCATCACGTTCACCGACATTTGCCGCAGGCGATTGACCAAGCCGTGAATACGTTGCTCGGCAGCCCAGGGCAGGCAGATCATCACTTGGTTGACCTGTTCGGCGCGGATCAGTTTTTCCAGGTCGCGGGTATTGCCCAACAGCGGCAGGCTGCTCAGTTCCTTGGGAATACGCTCGGTGCGGTCGTCAATAAAGCCGATAAGCCCGGAGCGAATGTCGCCGTTGCGTTGCAAGTGGTCGGCGACATGCACGGCGGTGTCAGTGAAACCCAGGATCACTGTGCGTTGCAGGTATTTGCCCTTGCGCATGAGTTTGCGGTACAGGCGTAGCATCACCAGGCGTTCGGCACAGAACATCGTCAAGCTGGCGATATACCACACCACCAGGTTGCGCGGGTTCAATTGCGGAAATACCTGCAGGATCTGGTACATGAACAACAGGATGCAGAATGCGGAGGACCAGGCCACGATATTGGTGCGCAGGCGCAAGCGATTACTGAACAGTTCCTCGGAATAAATGCCCAGGGCCTGGAACAGAATGATGGTCAATACCGCAAAAAACAGCAGCAAGCCCAGAAAGTGCGAACGCATTTCAGGGGCCATCGGGTCGAGGAAAAGCGCCAGGACCAGCGGTGGGAAAATGGCCGTCAGACCGTGGACCAGCTTGACGAAAACCACAAAAAACTCGACAAACCCTGCTCGGGTCAAAAACAAGCTGACAACTGACGACTTCTCTCGCATACAAACATCCCTCATTGCACACCAGGCGTTCTATTCGGTCGTCTGAACCAGACGGCAGCGGACTACGCTGGGTAAAACGCATCCCTTCCTTCGAATGGATAGCTCCAAATGAAAGAATTTTGCAAGGGCAGTGGCTACTACAGGAGGACTTCCTTTTCTCTTTCAGTCAATAATTTGACCTTGTTTCAGCGATGATATCATAGACACTTTAAATGTTCCTTCTTGTGTCATTTTGTTGACATTCCTTGTGCAAGAGGACCCGGTCTCGGGGTGTGATTTTGAGTGTAGGAACAAAAGTGTGAATTTTCCTGTTTGTCAGGAAACACTTTTTTGACGGGCCCCGGGGAGGCGTAGGAAAAGAGGGCGCAACGCACCAGGCGCCTGCCCTCCAGAGGATTGAGCGGGTTAAAAGGTGCCTTTCAGACTGACCGTGAAATTACGCGGTTCGCCATAAAAATTGCCCCATGAGGCTGTGCCCACGGTTTGGTAATAGTTTTTGTCGAAGAGGTTCTTGGCGTTAAGGGCGACGGTCCAGGTGTCATCTACGCGGTAGGCCAATCGTGCATCCCAAACCGTATAGCCGGCCTGTTCGAGCTTGAGGCCCTGCTGCATGCGATAGTTGCCGCTCTGGGCATTGACCCCCGTACCCACGCTCCATTTGGACAGCGCGCCATCCAGCTGGTAATCGCCCCACATGCGCAACATGTGGCGGGGTACATAGGTGTTGGACGCGCCTCCTTCGATAGCGGTATCAATGTTTTTAAGCGATTTGGTCTGAGTGTAGGTGTAGCCCCCCGAGACTTGCAGACGTTCGAGCAACTGGCCGCTGACTTCGGCTTCGACGCCCTGGGCGCGGACCTTGGCAGTGTCGGTATAGCAGTAGCCATCGGACGAAGTTGGGCAGAAACTCAGGAAGTCAGTCTCGGCGCCGTTTTTCTCTGTGGCCCGGAACAACGCTATGGAACTGTTGAGACGCCCGTCGAACCATTCGCCCTTGATACCCAGCTCGTAGTTGTCCCCCATCTTGGGCTTGAGTGCCGCGCCGTCGGCGGTGGCATAAGAGCTCTGCGGCTGGAAGATATCGGCGTAGCTGGCGTACAGGGAAAGGTGTTCGTCGAGGTCGTAGATCAGAGCGGCAAACGGCGTGACTTCACCGGATTCCTTGGTGCGCGCATCTTGCACACTCCACTCGCCCCAACCCAGGGTGTTGGACTGCCGACGGTTTTCGTACCAGCTCACACGGCTGCCCACGATGAACATCAAGGGCTCGGCCAGGCGCAGGCGCAAGGTGGCGTAAGTACCATACTGGGTAGCGGTTTCCTTGACCGTGCCACCGCGGTACATGTTTGGCCAGAAGGTGTCATTGGCTGGTTCGGGGAAGTGGTGGTCGGGCTGATAAATGCTCTGGCGCGTGGGCAGGTTCTGGATCGCGAATACGTCATCCTGGGTGCCTCGGCTGCCGTTGGCCCCAAGGATCAGTTCGTGTTCCAGGCCAAAGGCTTGGAACTTGCCATCGATGTAAGCGTCCAGGCCGAAGTCCTTGTGCTCATAGTCCATCAATGCTGCGTAGGAGTTGGCGGTGGGGGTTGGGGCGCCATAGGCGATGGTACCTTCGCTGGCGGCGTACTTGGTGTCTTGCAGGTTGCGGCTGTGCACAGCGGCGACTTTGATTTGCCAGTCGTCATTGAAGTGATGGGTGAGGTCAGCGAAGAACGTCGTGCGTCGGCTTTGCCAGTCGTTCCAGGATTGGCCCAGGCAGGTGGAACGGCTTAACCTGGCGCTCTTGCCATCGCTATAGCGCGGCAAGCCACCCCAACAGGGGCTGGCGTCGACGTCTTCGTAGCTGGCTCCCACGCCCAGGGTTGTGTCGGGGCTCAGGTCGACGTCCAGTGCGGTATAGAAGGCTTGGTCCTGGCGCTTGGAAATGTCCATGTAGGAGCCGCGATCCTGTTGGCTGAACGCCGCGCGGCCGCGCACGGTGCCGCTGTCATTGAGCGGGCCACCGGTATCGACGTCGGCGCGGTAGTTGTCCCAGGTGCCGGCGGACAGCATCAGGCTTGAGGTCGGGGTGGCCTGTGGCCGCTTGCGCACGAAGTTCACCGCACCGCTGGCCGTGCCGGCCCCCTTGAGCATGCCGGCTGCGCCTTTGAGTACTTCCACGCGATCATAGATCGCCATGTTGGCGCTGAAACTGTCCGCCTGCACATAGTCCTTGCCCATGTCCAGCGGTACGCCGTCGTACTGGTACTGGCCGAGCATCTTGAATCCACGGGAATAGAAATACTTGCCGCCCATGGGCGACTCGTAGGTGGTGATCCCTGGTGTACGTTCCATCACATCGTCAATGGTGGTGACATTCTGATCGTCCATCAATTGGCGGGTCATCACACTCACTGACTGTGGCGTTTCCCGCAGGCTGTGTTGGCCTTTGCCGATGGTGACCGCGCCGGTAGTGTAAGAACCGGTGCCTTCGGTCAGGGCCCCCAGGCGTTGGCCGGTCACCGTGGTCGCGCTCAGGTTCAGGGCACCGGTGTCGGCCATTTGTGGCAACAGCAGCCAGATATCCTTGCCTTGGCGCTGGGCTTGCAGGCCCTGGCCGCGCAGTAACTGGCCCAAGGCCTGTTCTCGATCGAAGTTGCCGCTCAGGCCTGTGCTGGTTTTACCGGCAACGCTGGTGGCATCGTAGGACAAGCTGATGCCGGCCTGACGGGCAAATTGATCCAGTGCCGAGGTAAGGGAGCCGGGGGCGATCGCCCATGCGCGAACCTGGGTATCAGCGCTAGCGGAGTCGGCCATCACGGCGAGCGGCAAGACGCCGCCGCCCAGGCAGGCGCCAAGGAGGGCGGCCTGCACCGTGTGTTTGAGAAGAGAACGTTTGGAGGGGAACGCTTGCATGACCGCGGGATGCTCCTGAAGGAAGTGGACAAACCGGCCTGTTGATCGGCCCTTCCTTACAGGTCGAATGGCAATGAGAATTCACCTCATTTATTTTCGGCCGGTCACACCCGAGCGGAGACGGTTACCCAGTAGCGGCTGCGGTAGGTCACATCGATCGCCAGCGATTGAGTGACCAACTTGAGCACTTGGTCGGTGTCCTCCAGTTGGTAAGTGCCCGACACCCGCAGCCCTGCCACGGCTTCGCTGCAACGCACCAACCCACTGCGATAGCGGCCCAGCTCGGCCAGGAAGTCGTCCAGGCGCATGTTGTGGGCGCTGATCACGCCGTCACTCCAGGCCCAGGGGTCCAGGCCGTTGTTGGGGGAAGGGCGAATGCCGCTACGGTTGAACATCACCTGTTCGCCTGGCTTGATCACCTGGCGTGCGGCGCCGTCATGGCGATCGGCAAACACCGCTACCGCACCCTGTTGCACGGCCAGCAGAGTACCTTGGAGTTCTTCGCGCACCAGCAAGCGCGTGCCGACGGCGCGCAGGTAACCGTCGCGGGTATGCACCCACAGCGGGCGGTGGTCGGCGCCGGTATTGATCAATATTTCACCCTGGCGCAGGTTCACCAGCCGTTGTTCGGCGCTGGAGGTAATGTCGACGGCACTGGCGCTGTTGAGCTGGACTTTGCTGCCATCCTCCAATGTTACCCAGCGCCGCTCGCCAGTGGCGGTGCGGTAGTCCGCCATCAAGGCGGGCAGGGGCGTGTAGTCGCGGCCCAGCCAGGCTAAACCTGCGGCGCCGGCAAACAGCCCGAGCAGTTTCAGGCTTTCACGACGGCTGATGTGCTGGCGTGCGCCGTCGAGTGCATGGCGACTGACATGCGCCGGCAAGTGGTTGAAATCGTCATTCAGGGTGGCGACCCGTTGCCAGGCCTGTTGATGCGCCTCGCTGGTGTGCAGCCACTGGTCAAAGGCCGCGGTGCTGGCGTCGTCGGCGGTGTTGTAGCGCAGCTTGATCATCCATTGGATGGCCTGGTCGACCAGGTGCGAGTCAGGAGTCGGCATAGCGCAACCGGTAACAGGCGTGCAGCGCCTTGGACAGGTCGCGTTCCACCGTGGCCTTGGACACGCCCAGGCGCAAGGCGATCTGCGGGCAGGTCAGGCCGTCCAATTGGGCCAACAGGAAAGCCTCGCGCACCCTCGGCTTGAGCTGGTCGAGCAAACGGTCAATACGCTCCAGGCTGTCGAGGATCAGCCGCTTTGTTTCTTCGCTCGGCACCTCTACTTGCGGGAAGTGCGCCAGGCTTTCCAGGTAGGCGCGTTCCAGTTCGCGGCGCCGGTATTGGTCGATCATCAAGCTGCGCGCGATGCTGCTCAGATACGCGCGCGGCTGCTGCAAAGTCTGTTGCTGACGCGCGTTGAGCAGGCGCACGAAGGTGTCCTGCGCGAGGTCAGCGGCGCGCTCATGGCAGCCCGTGCGCCGGCTCAACCAGCCTCGCAGCCATGAATGGTGGGCTTGGTATAGCTGGCCGATGGCAGCAGGGTCCAGTGGGTGATCGCTCGACATGGTCATCCTGGCGCAGCAGGCTTAATTGATAATGTTTCGCATTCTAGACGTTGGTCGTGGCATTCAGCAATCACTCGGTTCGCTGCGTGAGCAATGTATCCAGCACAATTTTTTGTAGGGCCTGCAAGCGCCGATTAATCTGTTTTTTTTCCAGCGGACGGTTCAACCATGATCAGCCTTGTCACACTCGGTGTTTTTTCCGGCGCTGTGTTGCTGTTGTTGCTGTCACCGGGGCCGAACATGGCATTTGTCATCAGTCAGGGCGTCACCCATGGCTGGCGCGGCGGCGTTGCTTCGGCCCTGGGCATTGGCGTGGCCGACCTGTTGCTGACAGCGTTGACCGCCATGGGGGTGACGGCGTTGGTCGCCAGCTGGCCGCCAGCGTTCGACCTGATCCGTTATGCGGGCGTGATCTACCTGCTGTGGCTGGCCTTCAAAACCTTGCAGAAACGCCCCGGCCTGGACACCGCTCACGTCGGCCGCGTGGCGTTGGGCCGAGTGTTTCTGCAGGCCATGCTCAACAGTTTGCTCAACCCCAAGGCGTTGTTGTTTTTCATGGTGTTCCTGCCACAGTTTGTGCGGCCCGAGGCGGGGCCCATCGCCTTGCAATTGATGGTGCTGGGCGGTGTGTTGACGTTGATCGCCAGTGTGTTTCATGTGCTGTTGGGCGTGTTTGGCGGGGCGCTCAGTCGTTTCTTCGCCAAACGCACCAAAAGCGCCTGGCTGCAGAAGTGGGGCTTGGCAGCGGTGCTGACGGCGTTGGCCGTGCGCTTGGCGGTGATGTCACGTCCTGCCTGAACACACGCGGGAAGCCAAGCAAGTTTCTTTGTGGCGGGTGCCCGACAGCCGATGCTCATCTACCTGACACCCCATAATCCAAATGTGGGAGCTGGCTTGCCTGCGAAGACGGCCTGCCAGCCGACGCAGTTATACCGAGTACATATCCATTCCTGCGGTAACGGCCGCTTAGGGTTCCGCTTTTACAGCGGCTCACTTTTGAAAAGCGCAAAAGTAAGCAAAACGCTCTTGCCCCACCACTCGGCACCTCGCTTAGGCTCGGTGTGCCCGAACACAGGCTTGAATCCGTGGGCCGCCGCCACGCGCCATCCATGGCGCGGGGCGGCTAACCCGGCGTCCTGCCGGGTTACCCACGAATTCAAGCCTGCGTTCGGCCAGCGTGGTTTAATGGGGCGCCTAAGATCAAGAGCAAGTTCAAGAGCGACTCGCTTCGCATCGTGATTACTGTCGGCTACAACTGGACGGCCGTTGAGCACCGAAATAATCAAAAGGAGTTTCGTACAGCGGTCTAGGACTTACCTCACGTTCAAGCGTTGAAACCGGTTCATTCCCACGGACCTTCAGTCGCTGCAAATTCAGCGACCGGACGTGAGAAATCCAACTTCAACCCAACCGCGCAGCCGCCCGCGCAACAATCTCCCCGCGCACTTTGCGTGACTCCACCGTGCGCTTGTTGGCTTCCTCCAGCACATGCCTGGGCGCCGTCTCCGGGCGGCCTGAGTCAAACGGTGGGGCCGGCGCGTATTCGATCTGCAGTTGCACCAGTTGCGCCGCCGCTTCGCTGTACAACTCCGCGGCCAAAGTCAGGGCAAAATCAATGCCGGCGGTGATCCCGCCGCCGGTAAACAGGTTGCCATCACGCACCACACGTTTCTGTACGGGGATGGCACCGAGCGGGGCGAGCAGGTGGTGGTACGCCCAATGGGTGGTGGCCTTGCGACCGCGCAGCAACCCTGCCGCGCCCAGTACCAGTGAGCCGGTGCACACCGAGGTCATGTAGCGCACTGTCTGGGCCTGGGCCTTGAGGAAGTCCAGGGTTTGCGGGTCTTCCATCAATGGGCCCACACCGGCGCCGCCGGGTACGCAAAGCACATCCAGGTTCGGGCAGTCGGCGTAGGTCATGGTCGGCGTGAACACCAGGCCAGTGCTGGAGGTGATCGGCGCGAGGTCTTTCCACACCAGGTGCAGCTTCACGTCTGGCAGCGAACCGAGGACATCATAGGGGCCGGTAAGGTCCAGTTGCTGGATGCCGGGGAACAACAGAAAGCCGATCTGCAAGGTCATGTTTCAAGCTCCGAAAAGGAATGGACGTGCTCACTGTAGAAGCCTAGGCTTTGGCGAATACGCCATTGAGCCCACTAATCTCGCCAATCATGCCTAAAATTATTCATGTACTCGCGTTTGAGAATGCCCAGGTACTCGATGTCACCGGGCCTCTACAGGTATTCGCATCGGCTAACGATTTGGCGCGCCAGCATGGTTTGCCATTGCCCTACGCGGTCAACGTCATCGCCGCTCAGGCTGAGCCGGTGATGACGTCAGCCGGCCTGGCGCTGCTGGCCGAACCGCTGCCCGCCATTGACCAGCCCTGCGACACCCTGGTGATCGCCGGTGGCTGGGGCGTGTACGGCGCTGCCGAGGACCCGGCGCTGGTGCAATGGGTGCGCGATAAATCCTTGCACACCCGGCGCATGGCTTCGGTTTGCACCGGGGCTTTTCTGCTGGCCGCCAGTGGCTTGCTCGATGGTTGTCGCGTGGCCACGCACTGGACGCGCTGTGAAGAACTGGCGCGCAAGTTCCCTGCGCTCACGGTGGAGGCCAATCCGATTTTCATCCAGCAAGGTGCGGTGTGGACGTCTGCCGGCGTGACCGCTGGGATCGACCTGTGCCTGGCCCTGGTAGAGGATGACCTGGGGCGTGCGATTGCCTTGGAGGTGGCGCGCCACTTGGTGGTGTTCCTCAAGCGCCCTGGCGGTCAGTCGCAATTCAGCGTGACGTTATCCCTGCAAAAGAGCGACAGCCGTTTTGTCGAGCTGCATGCCTGGATCGCCGATAACCTGACGATGAATCTGAGCATCGCCACCCTGGCGGCCCAGGCTGGCATGAGCGAGCGCAGCTTTGTGCGCCACTACCGCACCGAGACCGGCCAAACCCCGGCGCGGGCCGTGGAACTGATTCGCGTCGAAAACGCACGCCGGCAACTGGCAGATAGCACAGCCTCCATCAAGCGTATCGCCATGCAATGCGGTTTTGGCTGTGAAGAGACTTTGCGCCGCAGCTTTCTGCGGGCCTTGTCAGTGACGCCCCAGGCTTATCGAGAGCGTTTTTCACCGCTCCAGTAGTTCCAGCAAAGCTTGAAGCGTGACCTGGGGCGCTTCCTGGAAAACGTTATGACCCACGCCGGGCAACACCTGGCGGCGATAAAAACCGCTGAAGTGCTCCACGTCATCATCCTCCAGCGACGGCGGGCCCACGCCATCGTCGGCCCCGCACAGCGAAATGCTCGGTACTGATATCGGCGGTTGCGGCACCAGCGCCTGCTCGATGTATTCCAGCGCGGGATCACCCGGCGCATACATGAAGCGATGGCGATAGGAGTGAATCACCACCTCGACAAAATCCGGGTTATCAAACGACGGCGCGGTCAGGCCGTAGCGGCTTGGCCCTTCGGCCCAGGACGGTGACCACAGCGTCCAGAGCAATTGGCAGAGTTCACGCCGGTTGGCCGTCAACCCGTCGACCCCGCGCTGGGTGTGAAAGTAATACTGATACCAGAGCCGGTGCTCTGTCTCAGGTGGCCTGGGCTTGAGCGACTGGCTGATGGCCTGGATGTTGTAGCCATCGCCGGTCACCAGGCCGCGCACCCGCTGCGGCCATAGCGCCGCGACAATACAGGCGGCGCGCCCACCCCAGTCAAAGCCGGCGAGGGTGGCTTGCGGGATGGCCAAGGCATCCATGAAGTCGAGCAGGTCCTTGGCCAGCGCCGCCTGTTGGCCGGAGCGCATCACTTGCGTGTTGATAAATCGCGTCGGGCCATAACCGCGTAAATACGGGACCAACACCCGATAACCACGTTCAGCCAGCACCGGCGCGATGTCGTCGTAGCCCCGTGGGTCGTAGGGGAAGCCATGCAACAGGATCACCGGTTCGCCATCGATGGGGCCGTGGGTTTCGTAAGCCACATCCAGCAGGGTTGTGCGCACATACAGCAGTGGGGCAGGGGATGTCACGGTTGCCATACGGTTTTCTCCCCGCTGAGTTTGCGGTCCAGGAACGTTGCCGCGCTGATCAATGCCAAGTGGCTCAAGGCCTGGGGCGTGTTGCCCAGGTGCCGGGCCTGGCTGTCGAACTCTTCGGCGTACAACCCCAGCGGGTTGGCGTAACGCAGCAACTGTTCGAATTCCAGATGGGCCTTTTCAACTTGCCCGGCGCGCGCCAGGCATTCGACGTACCAGAACGAACAGGCGGCAAACGCGCCTTCGACGCCTTGCAGCCCATCGATCTGGCTATCGTCATTGCGGTAGCGGTAGACCATGCCGTCGCGCACCAGGCTTTTCTGGATCGCTTCCAGTGTCGTGAGCCAGCGCGGGTCCGTGGCGGCGACAAAGCGCACCAGCGGCATCAACAGCATCGAGCCGTCGAGGGCGGTGCTGCCGATATGCTGCACAAAATGCCCGCGTTCTTCGTTCCAGAAGTTAGTCCAGATGTCGGCGTAGATCGCCTGGCGCGTCTGGTCCCAGCGTGCGAACGGGGCCGGCAGCGAACGTTTGGAGGCCAGGCGAATGGCACGGTCCAGGGCCACCCAGCACATCAGGCGTGAGTGCAGGAAATGGTGCTGCTCACCGCGCATTTCCCAGATGCCCACGTCTTTGTGGTTCCAGATCTCACACACTTGGTCGACCACTTCCACCGTGTGTTTCCAGCCTTGGTGGGAGATGGCTTCGCCGTACTTGTTGACCAGATAAACCGCGTCCATCAGTTCGCCGTAGATATCCAACTGGACCTGGTCGAACGCTTCGTTGCCCACCCGCACCGGTTGGGCGCCGCCGTGGCCGCTCAAGTGGTCGAGGGTGGTTTCCGGCAGTTCCTGGCGACCGTCGATGCCGTACAGGATGTTGATCTTGGTCGGCTGGCCGCAGCAGTCGCTGACCCGGCCCCTGAGCCAGCGCATATAGGCGTTGGCTTCCTCGACGAAACCCAGGCGCATGAACGCATAGACGGTGAACGAGGCATCGCGGATCCAGGTATAGCGGTAGTCCCAGTTGCGTTCGCCGCCGGGCGTTTCCGGCAGCCCGAACGTGGCCGCGGCGATGATGGCGCCGTGTTTGCGCGAGGTCAGGAGTTTCAGCGCCAGGGCCGAGCGGTTGACCATCTCGCGCCAGCGCCCGCGATAGTTGGACTGGCTGATCCAACCGCGCCAGAACTTCAAGGTGCGCTCCAGGTAGAGGTCGGTACAGTCGTTGGTGACGCGCGCATCCTCCTGGCCACCGAGGACAAATTCGGCGCCTTCATCCTGGGCGAGGGTAAAGGTGGCGATGGCGGTGTTGCCTTGGAGGGTCAGCGGCTGACTGCCAATCAGGCGCAGGCCGGGCTGGCCGCTGGCGGTGAACACCACGCTGGCAGCCTCGGCCTTCGCCTCGGTGGGGGCCCGGGCATAGTCGTGGCGCACGGCGCAGCTCAGGTGGATAGTCGCCTTGCCACTGACCACCCGTACCCGCCTGATCAGCAAGGGCAGTTCATCGACGTTTTCGCTGACGGTCAGCAGGTCGGTGATCTCCACCACCGCTTCATCGCTCAGCCAGCGAGTCTGCAGCACATTGGTGTCGGGCAGGTAGATCTGCTCGCGGCGGGCGTTGGGCAGGTCCGGGGTAAGCTGGAACGTGCCGGCCTCGGGCGTGTCGAGCAGTGCGCAAAACACCGAAGGGCTGTCGAATTCCGGCCAGCAGAAGAAGTCGATGCTGCCGCGGTCGTTCACCAGTGCCGCGCTGCGCATGTCGCCGATGATCCCGTGGGCATCGATGGCGCTTTGAGGTTCGTTCTTGAAATCAACCATTGCCACGGAACTCCGGGTAGAGGCTCATACCGCCATCGATGAACAAGGTGCTGCCAACCACATAATCAGAGGCATCGCTGGCCAGCCACACCACCGCATTGGCCACGTCTTCGACGTCACCGACACGACCATAAGGAATCAATTTGAGCAGCTCTTTTTCTGCAGCGCCTTCAGTGGCTGCGCGGTTGATCGCCGTGCGAATCGCCCCAGGCGCAATGCCATTGATACGGATGCGTTGTTCGCTGACTTCCTGGGCGAGGGTGCGCATCAGCATCTCCACGCCGCCCTTGGACGCGGCGTAATTCACATGCCCGGCCCAGGGGATGACTTGATGCACCGAACTCATATGGATGATTTTGCCGGCGGCCCGTGACACACCTTCGCGAATACCCTGGCGATTGAAGATGCGCACCGCCGCGCGCGCGCAGAGGAACTGCCCGGTGAGGTTGACACCAATCACCGTGTTCCAATCCTCAAGGGTCATATCGACCAGATTGGCATCTTTTTGCAGCCCGGAGTTGGCCACCAGAATATCCAGGTGGCCGAAGGCGTCGAGGGTTTGCGCGAACAGGCGTTCGACATCGGCCTCCTTGGACACATCGCCGCCAATCGCAAGCGCTCGGCCGCCGTTGGCATTGATCTGCGCGGCGAGAGCCTCAGCCGGTGCCGCCTGGGAGTTGTAGTTAAGCACCACCGCCGCGCCTGCTGCGGCCAGGGCTTTGGCCGCTCCCGCGCCAATGCCGGAACTGGCCCCGGTGACCAGGGCCACTTGTTGCTGCAAGGAAATCTGCATCGCCCACCCACCGTTTTATGAGAGTCCTTCTTGCTGACTGGCGGCGGCGAGCGGAAGTTCACCCCCTGGCGCTTACGCCCAACTCGGGCAAAGCGCGACTTTATCGTATGATGCTGAAAACAAAGGGCAATACAGGAAGCGATGGAATGCATGCGTGGGCCGATACCCGATGGATGAAACTATTACTCAGCGGCGTAGTGGCCGCTTTATCACTGGCTCAGACAGCCTTGTGCGTCGCGGAAAACAGCAATGGTAAAACGCTGTATCTACAGCGCTGTGCTGTGTGCCACGGGCCCGATATCAAAGGCACGGGGCCATTGGCAAAAAAAAGTAATCCGCCAACCCCCGACCTGACAACTGCCACCTTCAAGAAACGACTCCATGATTATCCGGGCGTTATCGTCTCCTCGGTCATCCTTCGCCCCAATGGCAACCTGATCCCCAAGACGCTGCAAGACAACGGCGTAAAGATCGCGCCACATGCCTGGAGCGTTAAAGACTTTCGCGATTTGCATCAATACATGAGTGAGGTCATTTCAAACAAATAGTGGGTGGGCGATGAGCAGCAATTGCCCCACTTAATAGGAAGCATTACTATTCACGTCCCGCCTCCCCAGTGCTCTCGCGATGACTCCTCAGCCGCCCCGCAGAACAGGCTTTTTCGAGCACTACGAAGAGTTGATCGGCACCTGGACGCGCCGCCTGAGAAACCGTCAGCAAGCCGAAGACCTGGCGCACGACACCTTCGTGCGGGTGCTTGAGTCCGCTGCCTGCGAGGTGGCGCAGCCCCGCGCCTACCTGCATCAAACCGCGCGCAATATTGCGGTGGATGCCTACCGCCGCGAAGACCGCCGCGAGACGTTGACGCTGCAGGCGATTGATCACAGCACGCCTCACAGTAGCGACCCGGAGCATTACATGCACGCGATCCAGTTGGCCGACGCCATCGAGCGGGCGCTGGCCGAGTTGCCGCTCAACTGTCGCAGGATTTTCATCTGGCAAAAGATCGAAGGGCTCACCCAGCAGGAAATCGCCACACGCCTGGGGCTGTCTAAAAACATGGTGGAAAAGTATATGATCCGCACCCTGCGACATCTGCGTGATCGTCTGGATGCGAGCGCGCCATGACCGGCTTTGAAACAGGATCTTCCACGATGGATAACCGTGTCCGTGATGAGGCCGCGCAGTGGTTTATACGCCTGCAAGACGGCCCATTGAGCGCCCAGGAACGCCAACGTTTCGATGCCTGGCGCAGGTCGCAGCCCGCGCATCAGTACGAAATCGATGTGCTGCAAGGGCTATGGAGTGCGACGGATTTGCTGCCCAAGGCCCGCTTGCAGGCGCTGGGCGATGCGCCGACCGAGCGCCTTGGACGGCGTGCGCTGATGCGTTATGCCGTGGCCGCCAGTGTGGTCGCCATTGCAGTGGGCCTGGGTGCGTACCGCGGTCTGGGGCAGCCAAAGCCCTACAATGCCGAATTCAGCACGCGGTTAGGCGAGCATCGTCAGGTGACCTTGCCTGACGGTTCCGTGATGGACCTCAACAGCCGCAGCGTGGTCGCGGTTCATTACGAAAAGGGCCGTCGGGGCGTAGAGCTCAAGCAGGGCGAGGCGATGTTCAGCGTGCAGCATGACGCCGGGCGCCCGTTTGTGGTCGCAGCCGGCGCAGGGCAGGTGACCGTCACCGGCACGCGCTTTGATGTACGTCGGGAGGCGGACCAGACCCGCGTGGCGGTCGAAGCCGGCACGGTCAAGGTGCAGGGCCGGGCATCCGATCACATCGTCATGCTCACCGCCGGGCGTGGCACCCATGTCGATCCCCAAGGCCAAGTGGCGGCGGCCTACGCGGTGAACCCTGAAGAACTGACCGCGTGGCGCAACGGTAAACTGGTGTTCAACAACGCCACCTTGGTCGACGTGGCGCGGGAAGTGTCGCGCTACCGCGAGCAACCGCTGCGGGTCAGTACGGCAGCGGTGGGCAATCTGCGCTTGACCAGTGTCTTCAACTCCAGCGATACCGATGCCTTGCTCAAGGCCTTGCCCCACATCCTGCCGGTCGCCTTGCGCACTCTGCCGGACGGTAGCCAGGAAATTATTTCGCGCTGACATTCAGGTTTTTTTCGAGTTCTTCGTCTTCTCCTGCAACTGCAACTGGTTTGCATTAACGGCCGCGCATGCTTGCGATCACAGGACTAGGTTCGACGTGAAAAAACTTGCCCCCCACAACAATAAAATTTCCCGCTGGGCGCCCTTGGCCCTGGCCGTTGCCATCAGTACCGCACAGGCTGCCGAGGGTATCCACATTCGTGCGCAATCCCTCGGCGCAGCCTTGAGCCAATTGGGCCAGCAGACCTCGCTGCAAGTGTTCTTCAGCCCCGATATGGTTGCTGGCAAGCAAGCTCCTGCGGTCGATGGCAATCTCTCGCCCGAACAAGCCCTGCGGCAATTACTGCAAGGCAGTGGCCTGGATTACCAGATTGACGCCGGCTCCGTGACCTTGCGTCCGGTGAGCCGCGGCACCGGTGAAGCGGGCTCACCGCTGGAACTGGGGGTCACCGATATCAAGGTGGTGGGCGACTGGCTTGCCGACGCCGATGCCGAAGTGGTGCAGAACCATCCCGGCGCACGCACCGTCATTCGACGCGAAGCCATGGTAGAGCAGGGCGCGATGAACATCGGTGACGTCCTGCGCCGCGTGCCTGGCGTGCAAGTGCAGGAATCCAACGGCACCGGTGGCAGTGATATTTCCCTTAACGTCGGCGTACGCGGCCTGACCTCGCGCCTGTCACCGCGCTCCACCGTGCTGATTGACGGCGTACCGGCTGCGTTCGCTCCTTACGGCCAGCCACAGCTGTCGATGGCGCCGATTTCTGCCGGTAACCTGGAAAGTATCGACGTTGTCCGCGGTGCGGGTTCGGTGCGTTATGGGCCACAGAACGTCGGCGGCGTGATCAACTTCGTGACCCGTGCGATCCCGCAAGACTTCTCCGGTGGAGTCGGCACCACCCTGCAAACGTCTGCCCACGGTGGCTGGAAGCATGTAGAGAATGCCTTTATGGGCGGCACGGCCGACAACGGTATCGGCGCCGCGCTGCTGTACTCCGGGGTCAACGGTAACGGTTACCGCAACAGCAACAACGGCAACGACATCGATGATGTGATCTTCAAAACCCACTGGGCGCCGACAGATCAAGACGATTTCTCGCTGAACTTCCACTATTACGATGCCAGCGCCGATATGCCCGGCGGCCTGACCCAGAAGCAGTTCGATGCCAACCCGTACCAATCGGTGCGTGACTGGGACAACTTCAGCGGGCGCCGCAAGGACGTGTCGTTCAAGTACATCCGCCAGATCGACGACCGCACCCAGGCCGAAGTGCTGACTTACTATTCCGACAGTTTCCGTGGCAGCAACATTGCCAACCGCGATCTCAAGACCCTCAGCTCCTACCCGCGCACCTACTACACCTTCGGCATCGAGCCGCGTGTGTCCCATGTGTTTGACCTGGGGCCCAGTACCCAGGAAGTCAGTGTGGGGTATCGCTACCTCAAAGAAGGCATGCACGAGGAGGCCACCAGCCTGAACCTGGTCAACAACGTACCGACGCCGGGCGGGCAGAGCGACGGTCACGTGTATCAGGACCGCACGGGGGGCACTGAAGCCAACGCCTTCTATATCGATAACAAAATCGATATTGGCAAATGGACCATCACCCCGGGCATTCGCTTTGAAGATATCCGTACCGAATGGCATGACCGCCCGGTCGTTGCCCTGAACGGCAAGCGTACCGAGGAAAAACGCCGCGAGGTCCACAACAACGAACCGCTGCCGGCGCTGAGCGTGATGTACCACGTGTCTGACGCCTGGAAACTGTTCGCCAACTACGAAACCTCCTTCGGCAGCCTGCAGTATTTCCAACTCGGCCAGGGCGGTACCGGCGACCAGACGGCCAACGGCCTGAACCCGGAAAAGGCCAAGACCTACGAGGTCGGTACGCGCTACAACGACAGCGTCTGGGGCGGCGAAGTGACGCTGTTCTACATCGACTTCTCGGATGAACTGCAATACGTCAGCAATGACGTGGGCTGGACCAACCTCGGCGCCACCAAGCACAGCGGCATCGAAGCATCCGCCCATTACGACCTGTCCAACCTCGACCCGCGCCTCGACGGCCTGACCGCCAACGCGGGCTTCACCTACACCAAGGCCACCTCCGAAGGTGATGTGCCGTTCAAGGGCCGTGACCTGCCACTGTATTCCCGCCAAGTGGCGACCCTGGGCCTGCGTTACGACGTCAACCACTGGACCCACAACCTGGACGTCTATGCCCAGTCCGGCCAGCGTGCGCCCGGCACCGGCACCACCTATATCACCCAAGGCTCTGCTGATGGCCAATACGGTGATATCCCCGGGTATGTCTCGGTCAACCTGCGCAGCGGCTACGACTTTGGCGCGCAACTGTCGAACCTGAAACTGGGCGTGGGCGTGAAGAATGTCTTCGACCAGCAGCATTACACACGCTCTAGCGACAACAATGCAGGGTTGTACCTGGGTGAGCCTCGCACGTTCTTCCTACAGGCAAGCGTAGGGTTTTGAGCTTTAGCCGATGAAGAAAAATCGCGATCTCAAAGGTCGCGATTTTTTTTTGGCCCGGGCCAGGGGCACCGCCCATTCATCGCGAGAAGATCGCCGCTGTCCAAGCTGTTTCCTACACCTTGATCACATATTGTTGCTGGATCAGGAACTGATTCCGACGCAAAACCACACATGGGAAAGCTGGTGGGCTTCGACATTGCGTTGGAGCGACAAGCTGAAAATCGCCCACTGTCATGGAGAAACTTATGTCGGTATCGATGTTGGATACACCCGTCTCTGCTTCAGCAACGTCTGACCTTCCACCGGCCAAGGTCGACATTAAAGTCGCTGACGAGGCTGCGGCTGCGCGTTCTTTCAATGGCCAGAATGCTGCCCATGTTAATTTCCAATCCAGGGAGAACAAGGACGGGCCGGTATTTGGTAGTCCTCAGGCGCCGACCACCGCGGCTGACGCGCATGGGCGTCACCACAGCCCGCAGGGGGCGCAGAGTTTGCTGAGCCAATTCAAGCAGTGGGTCGGTCATTGCTTCAGCGGACATCGGCCGCCCACGCATCCTGGTTGTGAACATCGGCCGCCAAGGCCGAACCCAGGTTGCAGCAACCCGCCCCCCAGACCGAATCCTATTGAGAGCAATCCTCCACCACGACCGGACCCCACCGCAGGTCGACCGTATCCGCCCGCCCCCGGCAGGCCGGATCCGCAGTACGCGTTGAAGAACCGCGAAGAGTTGGCCCAACAACTGCTCGACAACTTCAATGCCTTCAGAGACCCGAAGAAGCCTGGCTACGTCAGCGTTGACAGCATTCTTGCGATGGCGAAAAGAGGGTGGTCGCCTAATCCCGTCATGAACGAGAACATCCGCCTGGCCAATGAGTTGCTACGACGTCCGGAACTGATGGCAGCGATGGATAGGCACAGTTCCACCGGCGCCCTGGATGGTCTTATCGACCGGCAAAAACTGAATATGGTGATCAAAGGAGAGAACTACTTCAAGTACAAGACTGACAAGGAACTGGCCGGTGAGCTGCTTGATCATTTCGACGAGTTGAAGAAAAGGAGCGGGGGCTCAAGCCTGAAAATCAGCGAACTGAAAGAGTGGGCGCGCAAGCCGCTCACTGGCGATGCAGCCAAGGATCATCTGATTCAGTTATCCCAGGAAATACTCACGCGCAGTGACGTGCTCGAAAAAATGGATAACCACCTCAGTAAAGACGGCGATGGGAAGATCAGCCGTAGAGGGCTGTACTCGTTGTCCCGCTGACCGCTCTTGCGGCGCCACCTTTTTGAGGTGGCGCCAGTTTTATATGTTTCAAGGAACGAATTATTCCCGGTTGCCACATAGGTGGTACCTGCGGTAGTGATTTGGCATGCCGTTTTTTCAGCTTTCGAATGAGGGAAAACATATGACTTCAACCTCGTTTAATTCCCCCAAACCTGGCCCTCTCGAGCTTTTGCGCAACACCCAGCAAGCGAGTCTGGCAATGCCAGAGGAGTGCGCAGCGTCGCAAAGTCTTCCCTTTGAGTCGACCGAATATGAGGCCGAGGCGCGGCGCATGAAGGCTTATGCCGGCGAGCGCAAATTCCAGGCGCCCGTTTCGGATGATTTTTCCCGGGGCCTGCTGGCGGAGTTGCAGACGCCGGGGGCCGGTGGCGATTCATTGAAAGACACCGGCTTGATCAACAGCCTGGCAGGCTGGTGGCGTAGGCGAAAGCTGGATGAGGGTGGTTGACCACGGTTTTACATATTGTCATTGGTATTAGCCTTTTACTCGGAACTGTCGAGCCCATCCAACCACACATGAGGTACCTGCCTGAGGAGAGTCTATTCGTTGATTTTGCCCATCACGGCACAGACCACCCAGCGGATATGCATCTGAAAAGAGTTGGAGAAAACCCATGACAATTAAGGGTGCAGTACCTTCCGGCCGGCCGCTTCCTCCCGACAGGCTGGCCGCACAATCAACCACCCCACCACCGGTCTGCCAATCTGAAACCTGGTATGAAGCCCCATCCGCGCCCTCGGCTGGAGGCTCGCACAAACCCTTTCTCTTGCGTGGGACCTTATCCGCTCTGCGCTATCGAGACTTGCAGAACTCCCCTGTTGAGCGGGCCAGTGGTTCCCTGCCAAGTGCAACTACAAAGGATAGCCAGTTGGCAAAGGCCTTGGAAAAATCCTTCGGCGCGGTGCACCCGTTTCTGAATGACGGGCGCTTGACTTGGACGTCCTTGAAGCGGATCGCTGCTCAACCGACGGGTGAAAACGAGGTGTTGGACAACGCGATCCAGGTCGTCAGAGAAATTCTCAAACGCCCTCGGCTAAGCGACGCTATCTTCAGCCGTGATGGCGATATCACACGTGACAGCCTCAGTGCAGCTGCCCAGACCTTGCAGGGCAACAGCTCTCCAAGTGTTTTCAGCCAGGATCCGTTTCATGCCCAAAGCAATGCACGGGTGGTGGAGGCGCTGCAAAGCCAGTTTGCGCATCTGCGAGACGAGACCATGGATCGAACCTATCTCTTTGAAACGCATCAGTACGTTGAAATAGCCAAGCTTCGGTCGGTTATGCAAGACCCGTATGAGGTAGATCAACACGGCGCGCCTGTGCTGGATACGTCTACAGGCATGCCCAGGTCCCAATACAGCGAGCTCAGTGTCTACACAGCGAAGAATATTCTTGACCGTCCGGGTTTGCTTTCGTCATTACAGCGAGCCAATGGCACACGACTGTTTGGCCCGCCTCACAAGGACGGTTGGCTCAGCAACAAAAGCCTCGAACGTTGGCGGGAGCAGGACGATGCTCGCAAAGCGCGTTGAAGCTTGGACTCATACCTTGAGGATTTTTCCACTGATGGCTACTGCCGCCAGCAATACCGCGATCAGGATGAACGCAGTACTCAAGCTGCTGCCATGGGCGATAAAGCCAATCATGGCGGGGCCGGCGAGAATCCCGGCGTAGCCCAATGTGGTGATGGCAGGCACTGCGATATGCTCTGGCATCACCGTTTGCTTACCCACGGCGGTATACAGTACCGGTACGATATTCGAACACCCTGCACCCACCAGCGCGTAGCCGAGCAGCGCCGTTTCCCACGTTGGCAATAGGGTCGCGAGGAGCAAGCCGGCAAAGGCCAGCGCGCCACCGATCACGATTACGCGAGTGGGGCCCAGGCGTCGAACAATGGCATCGCCGGTCAGGCGTCCAGCAGTCATGGTCAAGGCAAATGCCGCGTACCCCAGGCCGGCGTAAGCCTCATCCAGGCCGCGCTCGGCGCTGAGGAACACAGCACTCCAATCCAGCACGGCACCTTCAGCCAGGAATACGATGAAACACAGGCAACCGATAAACAACACCACGCCATGGGGCACTGCAAATGCCGGTCCCGAGCTTTTGCTGCCATAAGGCAACAAATGCGGTGCGGCTTTCAACAGCGCCGCCACCGTGATAACGACGACCACCAGAGTCGCCTGCAATGGCGACAGGCCCAGCCCCAGCAACCCCGCAACCCCCGCTGCGCCGACAATGCCCCCCAGGCTGAACAACCCGTGAAAGCCCGACATCATGGTTTTGCCACTGGCGCGCTCAACGATCACCGCTTGCAGGTTGACGGTGGAGTCCACGGTGCCCAGGCCCGCGCCAAACAGGAATAACCCCGCGATCAACAGCGGGATCGAACTGACAGTGGCCAGCATCGGCAGGGCCAGGCAGATCATCAGCGTCCCTGCGGTGAGCACGCGTCGGCAGCCAAAGCGAGATGCCAGCACGCCCGCAGCGGGCATCGCGATGATCGACCCCACCCCCAGGCACAACAACAGCAGGCCAAGGGTGCCTTCATTCAGATTTGCACGCGCCTTTGCGTACGGCACCAAAGGTGCCCAGGCGGCGATACCGAAACCTGCGATAAAAAAAGCGATGCGGGTCGACATCTGCTCCAGCCGCCCGGGAACCACGGGGGCAGGGGTGGGAATGGCAGTCATGAAAAATCCTTGGTTTGGCGTTCAACGAACGATGTCCGGCGCGACATCCTTGCACATCAGGCCCTCTCGAGCGAGCTGGGTTCCTTTTGTGATCAGGATTAAAAGCGCAGATTGCGAGCATTTTTTTTACAAAAAATGGAACGCTTTGTCGTGGGGTAACCACGTAGGAATGGTCGAACCTGTAGGAGGTGGTCCGGAAGGTGTGTACTCCCTGCAGGAGTGGCTGAACCCCAGGTTCTTGCAGTGGCTTACTGCCTTTGCGCCCACCTCCCACAGATCGACCGTTCTGTAATACGCTGCTGTCCCGATGGTCGATAAGTGAGCGGACGAACCGATGAAAAATCTCTGGCTGGCGTGGTCATGACTCGGTTCTACGATGCACGCGGAAATATCTATGGGGTGGTCAGCCCGGCCCATTTGCGCGGTCTGGGTATCGATGTGCCCGACAACGCCCGCTTGGCTGCAAGCACGCGCAAGATGTGGGCCGCGTCGGCCATTGCGTCCGAATGTGGCTGGGGTGCATTACCACCACCGACCGGTGCAAAGGCGTATCGCTGTGATGGTTTGTTAGTCGGGCCATTTCAAGCACGGCCACCGTTTGATCTGCTGATCATCAATACCGACAGTTCTCTCGCCGAACGCAGTGGGAATGGCCTGACCATTTTTGCCCAGGCGTTAACCGACCAGGGGTTAATGGTGCACGGTAGCGAGTTGCGGGTGTATCACGACAAGCCGGATGCGGTATCGCCCGTGATCACCTGTGTCGAGCCGGCGAAGCATGAACAGGTGCCAGGCTTCTGGCTGGCGTTGGGCAGGCCCGAGTTTGGCCCCTTGGCGGTGGGGGCGGTCGGTGTGAGCCCTGTGGTCGCGGCACATCATGAATTCAGCCGCGTGGCGGCATTGGCGTCGATCAATGCGCAATGGGGAAACAGCCAATTTGTCCGGATAGGCAACCCTCATTGTGTGACGCTGGTTGAGCATGTGTCGGCGTTGCCGGTTAATGACACGATGCACCAGTTGGCACTTTTCAATCGGTTGAAGGCCATCGCTTTTGCACCGCCGGCAGGGTGCGGGCAACTCTGTGTTGGCGGGGTCAACCTGCAATGGGTTGCTCGAGACGCTGGCAATCGAGTCATCGCGCGCGTATTTGAGCGAGGAGAGGGGCCTACGGCGTCTTCGGGGACCAGCGCCAGCGCAGTAGCATGCGCGGCATGGCGCGCGGGTTGGATTGAGGGTGACGACGTAACGGTGGTGATGCCGGGTGGCACGGCGCCAGTGCGATTGCAGACCGAGTCTGGAAATGTGCTGAGTGTGAGTCTTTTCGGGACGGCGCGACTAATTATGTAGATCTCGGAACAGCAGGTGCCTTGAATTAGTGTCAGTCGTTTCCTTAAAGCTTAGTTGTAAATAGACAAGCAACAGTCCGCGTTTTCTGTTTGTTATGGAAAGTATTAATATTTTGTAAAAAGACACTTCCATCCTCGTTGTACGAAACTTCTTTTTTATTCGGTGCGGGCCGAAAATCGCCTGAAATCGCTAAGCTTGAGCATGTTCAGGTGCTTTTTTTCCAATCCAGTTGGCGTTGGCGAAAGAGAGTCGTTCAATCGAAAAGTTGATGGCGGGTAACAAAGGATGGTTAACAAGTTTCTTTCGTCATGTTTCAAATTGATCCTTTCAGAAATAAATACAGATCTTCAGGTAGTAGCGTTCAAAGGCAGCGAAGCCCTCGATCAACCTTACTTCATACAGGTGCAGTTAGTCAGCGAAGATCCTTCTCTTGACCTGGAGGCATTGCTTCATAAACCCGCCTATCTGGACTTCGGGGAAGCAGGGCAGGGCCTGCATGGGTACGTCTACGCCATCGGTCGGGACGATCCCGGTGCGCGACTCACCCGTTATCACATCACGCTGGCTCCACGCCTGGCATCCCTTGCCCATCGTTGCGACCAGCGGATTTTCCAGCAGCGCAGCGTACCGCAGATCATTGCGACGGTCCTCGAACACCACGGCATCTTCTCTGACGCCTATGCCTTTGAACTCGGGCCGGTGGTGTATCCGCCACGCGCGTTTTGCGTGCAGTACAGGGAGTCCGACCTGCATTTTATCCAGCGGCTGTGTGAAGAGGAGGGCATCCACTATCACTTTCGTCACAGCGTGGACAATCATCTGCTGGTGTTCGGTGATGATCAGACAGTATTTCGACGGTTGTCGGTGCAGCGGTATTGTTCGTCGCCTGATCCGGCGCTCCAGAGCCATGTTGTACAGCGCTTCGACCTGCGATTGGAGACGCGCAGCCGGCGCACTGTACGTCGTGACTATGACTTCGAGCACCCTTCATTTCGTCTGCAAAAAGAGGCCGGTGCCGTGCAGGCGCAAACTTTGGAAGACTATGCCTACCCTGCCGGTTTTAAGGGGCATGCGCGCGGCGCGCAGCTGGCGCGACGCGGCCTGGAGCGTCACGAGCGTGATCGCCACAGGGTGTTGGGCAAGAGCGATCAGCCGGCATTGCGCAGTGGTCACTTCCTTGAGCTATGTGATCACCCCGACCCACTCTGCAACGATTTATGGCTGCTGACTTCGGTGCGTCATGAGGGTTACCAGCCGCAGGTGTTGGAGGAGTCGATGGTTGAAGCCAGTGGATTCCAGGGCTATCGCAACCGATTCACCGCGACACCCTGGCGTGCAGTGCATCGACCGGCCCTCAAGCATCCCAGGCCAACGATCAGTGGCAGCCAGACCGCGACGGTAACCGGGCCTGCGGGCGAAGACGTGCATTGCGATGCCTATGGTCGGGTGAGGGTGCGCTTTCATTGGGATCGTGTGGACAACCGCGAGGGGGCGAGCAGTTGCTGGCTGCGCGTGGCGTCCGGTTGGGCGGGGGACGGGTTTGGTGCCATGGTGATTCCACGGGTAGGCATGGAAGTGCTGGTGAGCTTTCTGGAGGGCGACCCGGATCACCCTCTCGTCATGGGTTGCCTGCCCAATGCATCAAACCTGCCAGCCTATCCCTTGCCGCAGCACAAGACACGCAGCGTGCTGCGTAGCCGCAGCTCACCGGATGGCGGAGGGGCTAACGAGCTGCACGTTGAAGATCGACGCGGCGAAGAACTCATCTACCTGCACGCCCAGCGTGACTTGGAACAACGGGTGGGTCATGACAGTCGCCTGGAGGTAGAGGGCGATAGCCTGACTCGCGTTGGCCAGAGCCTGGTGTTCGAAGCTGGGCAGCGGGTTCACCTCAAGGCCGGTGCCAGCCTGGTCATTGAGGCCGGTGCGCAACTGAGCTTGATGGCTGGCGGGGAACACTTGGTGATGCAAGCGGGCAGTATCTCAAGCAGCAGGCCCCTTACCCAGGCCGGTTCGTCGGTCGCAAACAGTTCGGCGAGCCCGGCTTTGTTCGCTGGCGCGCAGTTGTCGGCAGTGCAAAGCGTCGTCATGGACTTGGCCAGGCAACTTGACGCGGACTTTTGCCCCCTGTGCGAGCGCTGTCGCGAAGGCCTGTGCGATATCACGCAGAGGGCGGCTTGATGGACAGCTTGCCCCGTCGTTGGATGGCCCAACAGCTGCAGAACGGGCACCGATTGTGCCTGATAGTGGAAGGTGGCCACGAGGCTCGCCAGCCTCTATTGGCAGGTTGCGCCCCGTCGCACTATTGCAATCTCTATAGCGATACCGCCGCGGCGGAGCTGGCGAGTTCTGGCCCGATCATCCTCTTGCTTGAGCAGATCAATGAACCCGCCCTGGCTGATCTGTTGCAACACCCCGAGTCAAACTGGGGGTGGCTCGCGAGCTTGTCGGCTACCGACTTGACGGATGTGGCGCGCCATTGGCGCGAAAGGCTCCTGACAGGGCCGGAGGGCCAGCAGGCGCTTTACCGCATTCACGACAACCGCACCTTGGCCCGCGCCCTGGCCTATCTGGCCAAAGAGCATTGGCCGGTCTACCTCGGGCCGCTGATCAGTGTGTGCTATTGGCACGAAGGCCATTGGTGCCATCACGAAAACCCTGCACCGGGCGATTACCCAGCGCCTCGGCTCCCGCCTTGGCTCGATACACCCAATCCCCAGGCCGAAGCCATCCTGAACGCCAATATCCTGCGTTACCTGTTGGCGGAACACAGTGAAGACCTGGCGGCATTGGTCGAATTCCAAGACCCAAGGATTTGGCTGGCCCAGGTACTGGCGCAGGCGCGCGCTTGGCAATGGCGGGAGCCGGAGAAGCTCGAATTTCTGGTGGTGCGTCGTTTGGCAGAGGCGACCCGAAGCAGTGTTATCCATTGGCAGCCGAGGGCCGGCGAGGCGCCAGGGGAGCATTTTGAACGAGTGGTGGAGCAGTGGCGCAGGGAGGTAGGGAAAGGTGAATAGGTGGATAGGGTGGGTGTTGCTGGTTGTTGCGGCTGCGTGGCTTTCGGGGTGTACGGGGAGGACGGTGGAGCGTTTTACATTGGAGGTGGATTTGCCAGCGCAATTTGAACTTAAAACGGCTGCCAACTACCGGCCCGCAACGGGTGAGACTTGCACCTTGCCTCGGCGGCGAGGCAAAAGACCTGAGCGGAAAGTCTTTTTTACAGACTACAAGCCTGTGGCGAGCAGTGTGAGTTATGAGTTGCCACTGACTGAAACGGTAGAAGGATGTCCGTTGGTCCTGCGCAGTGTGGAATTTGACTTCTATGCGAAGTGGGGGACACGGAGTACGGATGTGGGCGGGAATTTCGGGAGTATTTCCATTCGAGACCGTTTGGAGGCCGACCTGCCTGGTATGCCCGACTCGGGTGTGCAGGAAATACTTGGGCAATGTAAGTGGCACTTTCGGACGGTAGGGCCTTTGCATGCGATTAGAAAACTCCTGATCTGCAATTCATTGGATTCGATGGGAAACTTGCAAGAGTCGCGGGTAGGGGGCGTTGTACAAAGAGATCAACTGTCGGGAAGAAAGCTTAAGGTTGTGTTGAATTTGACTGATGAGGAACGACCTGCCTTTGGCGATAATTGGATAAATGTTCCAGGTGGATGGAAGCGATGTAGGGGTAAAAACTTTGCCGATCGGGACGCTTATTGCAACGGCAATACCACCGACTTTAAACCGATAAAAATGCCGGATGGCCGCATTTGTAATATTTATCCATCGTGTGAGTAATAAGGAGTAAGCCATGTATTTGGACGCAAGGAAGCGACCCTTTTTCAGTGACAGCACGCCAGCTTGTTCATTGCGAGGGCAATGGGTGAGTTTTTGCTTGGTCGATGAAACTGGAGTTGGGGCGACGTACGCTGGCCTGTCGTATACGGTCCGCGACAGCGCTGGACGAGAGTACAAAGGTAGATTGAACGGGGAAGGATTCGTCAAGCTAAAAGATATTTACAGCGGTCCCGTAGTCCTCGTTTTTGACGATCTGTATTCAGGAACCGAGCAGCCATATCGTCGGTTAATGATGCGGCCGACTTATCAGCTACCTATCACCGAGCTTCAAGTTCGTGCTGAGCAAACCAGATTTGCTTCGGTCGATGGACGTCGTATTGAAGCCAATCCCGCTCAACATCAACCCAACAGATTTTATCAAGTCGAAGTTAGAGATTTAGTTCGTCATGTTGCCCATTTGCCTCCGACAACGCCTCGAGTCCACTCTCCCAAGCGCCATGCACTGAAAATGTTGGCCGATCTGGGCTTCGGCCCGCCTCAGCCTTCATTGGTGGGTATCGTACTGTTCCCCAACAAGCACACCGTTCTGGAAGTGCGACCACTACGGGCCTTACGCCCCATCTTATCCACCGAAGACGGCTTCTGCGCCCTTAACCTATACCAACTGGCATTGTTTGCTGCGTTGAGTTACTGCGATTTTGGACAGGCCCCCGCCGAAAAACCATTAGACGAAGTCCGGTTTCCGTTGGATCCGAGCGTTGGAAATTTATTCGCTGAACAGCTTTCGGTGTATCACGAAGCCTGGCGAATTGATCCGAAGCAATCACACCGTTTTTACCCGATCTACGAAGATATCCCTTACTCCCAACGCTTCGAAATCCTGCCGTTCGATCCCGTGTTGTATCCCCAAAATCGCCCGGAACGAAACGAAGAGCAGGAGCATCCCGCACGTTTGCACTTTTTCGATGATGAAAAATTCGGTACTGACACCCAGGCCTTCATCACCCACCACGATGAAGTCATCCTGATCTCTGTGCGAGGAACGGTCAGCCGTGCCGACGCATTACGTGACGCCGACGCCCATCAGGTGGCCTTCGAAGGCGGTGTTGGAAAAGCCCACGATGGTTTTTACCAGGCCTATCGGGCGCTGCGTAATTTCGTATTGCAATATCTTGATCAGTTTCACACCGGCCAGCGCATCGTAATGTGCGGCCACAGCCTCGGCGGCGCCATAGCACTGCTGTTGGCAGAAGGACTGCGCCGAACCCCAGACGCCCATTACAACATCCTGCTCTACACCTACGGCGCTCCCCGCGCCGCCGACTCTGAATTTACCGCCGGTGCCTCTTCCCTGGTCCACCACCGCATCGTCAACCACAACGACCCCGTCCCCAGCGTCCCGGCGCCCTGGATGAATACCACCGCCAAGCTCTGGATTCCCGGGGCCATCACACTATTCAGCAACCCCGTACCCGGTGGCCTGTTGTTCGCCGCAGGGCTGGTGCGCGTGGGCGGCAACCCCTATCGGCATCATGGCGAGCAATATCATTTCATGCCGATCACGCTCCCGGATGGCAGCCATTCTTCGGTGTTATGGAAACCTGGCTGTGAATCCCTCCAAGAAGCGGGTTGCAACCGCGCATTGCAACTGCAGGGCGACATGCCCGACCGCGATAATGTGCTGAGGCAGCTGTTTCAAGCCGACCAGCACTTCATGACCACCAGCTACATCCCCGCGGCGTGGGCGACATTGCGCCGCTGGCAACAAACCCTGGAGAGTGAGGGCTCGTTGGTGACCCAGAGGGAATTCGAGCTGCTCGACCGGGCCTTTGAAGACATGCGCGAGCAACTACGGGCCAAGCGGCGTGAGCTTGCTCTGCGGCGCCCTGCCAATGATCGTAGCCATGAACCTACCGATGCCTTGAACGCAGAGATCGACCGTTTGCACACCAGCCGCGAGCGCTTGGCAAGCCTGCGCTGGCGTCGCCTGCAAGCCCGCGATGTCTACGGCAGCCATGCCTCTTCTGCACATCTGCAAGCGAGCCTCAAGCGTTGGTTCCGCCATCGTGAGAATCGTGAGCCGGCCCAATTCACCAGCGTTCCGCCGCCTTCCCACGATGAACAGGTACGGGTGCAAACGTTGGACATCGACTCAGTCGTCTAACCCACGCGGTTACATAAACTCTACCTGTGCCGGTTGCCGTTTCATCAGTACCTTGCCGTTGCGAATCGAGTACAACGGCAGGCCCTGGCTACGTATGACTTCGTAGTCGCTGTCGGCCGACAGTATCAGCAGGTTGGCCGGGCGACCTGCTTGCAACCCATAACGATCGCCCAGGCTCATGGCTTTGGCACTGTTGTCGGTGACCAGGTCCAGGGCGTTTTGCAAATTGCGGTAACCGAGCATATGACAGATGTGCAGACCGGCCTCCAGTACTCGCAGAATGTTGCCGTTACCCAGCGGGTACCAGGGATCGACGATGGAATCCTGGCCGAAACACACGTTCATGCCGGCCTCAAGCAGTTCGTTCACACGGGTGACACCACGGCGTTTCGGGAAGTTGTCGAAGCGGCCCTGCAGGTGGATGCTTTCGGTGGGGCACGAGACAAAGCTGATGCCGGAGTGTCCTAGCAGGCGAAACAGCTTGGCGCAGTAAGCATTGTCGTAGGAACCCATGGCGGTGGTATGGCTGGCGGTCACGCGGGCACCCATGTCGCGGCTGCGGGCTTCTTCCGCGAGGACTTCGAGAAAGCGTGAGTGGGGGTCATCGGTTTCGTCACAGTGCACGTCCACCAGGCAGCCAGTACGCTCGGCCAGATCCATGAGGAACTTCACCGAACTCACGCCTTGGTCGCGGGTGTATTCGAAGTGGGGGATGCCACCGATCACATCGGCACCCAGGCGAATGGCTTCTTCCATCAACTCGCGACCATTGCGGAAGGACTCGATGCCTTCCTGGGGGAAGGCGACGATTTGCAGGTCGATCAGGTGGGTACTCTCTTCACGTACCTCCAGCAGGGCCTTGAGTGCGGTGAGGTCCGGGTCGGTGACGTCGACATGGGTGCGCACATGCTGGATGCCATGGGCGGCGAGCGCCTGAATGGTTTTTTTGGCCCGGGCCTTGGTGTCTTCCAGAGTAATGGTGGCCTTGCGTTCGCCCCAGCACTCGATGCCTTCAAACAGCGTACCGCTCATGTTCCAGCGCGGCTCGCCGGCGGTGAGGGTGGCGTCGAGGTGGATGTGGGGCTCGACAAAGGGCGGTATGACCAGGTTGCCGGCGGCGTCCAAGTCGCCGGCCATCAGTGTGGGCGCTCCGGTTTGCGCAGTGATGCTGGCGATCCGGCCATTTTCCAGGTGCAGATCATGCAGGCCTTCACGGTTGCGCAGGCGGGCATTGATGATGTGCATGGGCAAGTTCCTCTTGGCTAAAAAATCAGGCAGACAGCCGCCAGATCCTCAGGACGATACCGATGTCCAGGCGGTCATGGCGCGTAGTATGGCGCTGAGCAGCACATAGGTCAGCGATGCGGCAAAAATTCCCACCAACGGCGCGACCCACGGCGAGTTGAACGCGACCACGGTACCCACCCCATACGCGATCAGACCTGGCCAATTGAATGCCGGTAAGTGAGCCTCTGCCAAGCGCGGATATTGGCCGCGATAGCGATAAAAGAAGTCCGCCATGATCACGCCTCCTATCGGCGGGATGACCGTGCCCAGCAGGATCAGGTACGGCACCAACAGGTCGTACATGCCGAACAAGGCGAGCAGGGTGCCGATCACCGCGCCGGCCAGGGTCACGCTCTTGCGACGCTGGGTACGCAGCAGGTTGCAACCGGCGACGGCGAAGTTGTAGATGGTGTTGTCCTGGGTGCTCCAGATATTGAGCAGCAACATCGCCATCGCCGCCGTGGCGAAACCTTGCAGCAGCAAGACTTCCACTACATCCGGTTGCTGATAGACGATGGCGCCATAGGCCCCGATCAGCACCATCAAACCATTGCCGACAAAAAAACCGATCAGGCTGGCCAGCACCGCAACCTTGGCCGAGCGCGAAAACCTCGTCCAGTTGGTGGCCTGGGTTGCCCCGCTGACAAAGGTCCCGAACACCAGGGTGATGGCGGTGGACAAGTCCAGCTCAGCGCTGGGCACCACCGCCAGCAGCCCCTCCAGCCCGCCGACCTTTACGGTGGCGACCCACATCGACAGCAGCAACAGGAGCCCCATGGCCGGCACCGCGATGTAGGACAGGATTTCCAAGCCGCGATACCCCACATAGGCGGTGGCGCAGAACAGTAAGCCAAATATCACCATCAGCCCCAGCACACTGCCCTGGCTCAATTGGAAATACTTGCCCAATACCACCGCAGCCGTGGCCGTGCCCCAGGCATACCAGCCGATCTGGGTAAAACCGAGGATCAAGTCACTGAGCTTGCTGCCCACTTCGCCAAAGCAGAAACGCCCCATCAACACCGAGTTCAAGCCGCTCTTGAACGCGATGTAACCCAAGCCTGCGGCGTAGATACCCAACAACAGGTTACCCAGGGCCACGACGCCGAGCATGTCGATGAAGCTGAACGCCACCCCCAGCTTGCCGCCGGCGAACATGGTCGCGGTAAAAAAGGTGAACCCCAGCAACACCATGGCCGTAGAGGCCAGACCCTTGCGCGCGTGCAAGGGGACTTCGCTGAGAGGGTAGTCGTTGCCGGGGTCTTGTTGCGTCATGGGGGCTGCTCCCTGAGTGGTGACCCAGGTCGTGTGCATCCTGCGTGCCAATGCAGGTGCAGGCAGGTATGCGCTGACGGAGTAAGCCCTTTATAAGGCCGCCTCCTCCCAATCAGAGCAAAAGCAGTGCAGCGGTGAGCCAAACTGGCTCAGTCGATCGGCGTCTGTGCGGGTTTTCCTAATGGATCAGCCCGCCGCTTCGAAAAAAAACACCTACAGTTGGCAATGCCAGCCAATTAAGAGCTAGAGCGAACAAACAGTGACCTGTGGCGAGGGAGCTTGCTCCCGTTGGGCTGCGTAGCAGTCCCATCTTTTGGGGCCGCTTCGCGACCCAGCGGGAGCAAGCTCCCTCGCCACAGTGACATTCCCCGCAGGTGGTCTTTTCAACACTCGATCACTTACTCGCCGCGATAAATGCACCCACTGGTGCACGTCTCGTGGATACGGATCGCACTGAGTTCCGGCAGCAAGAGTTTCAGTTCATTCCAGATCCACTTGGCCAGCACTTCGCTGGTGGGGTTTTCCAGGCCGGGAATGTCATTGAGGTAGTTGTGGTCGAGGCGTTCATAGAGCGGCTTGAAAATCGCCTTGATCTCCGAGAAGTCGCGAATCCAGCCGGTATGGGGATCCAGATCGCCGCTCAGGTGGATGGCCACCTTGAACGAGTGCCCGTGCAGACGCCCGCATTTGTGGCCTTCCGGTACGTGGGGCAGGCGATGGGCGGATTCGAAGGTAAACTCTTTGAAGATTTCCACAGTGTTTTCAGCTCGGTCAGGTGTCTGGCAGGCGGCGAGTTTAACAGTTTGATCAACCTCTGCGCATACCGCCCCTCATGTTGTAGGAGCAAGCTTGCTCGCGAAAAACCCAAGGGCGCCGCGTTAATCCAGGCACCCTGCGTTATCGTTGACGACCTTCGCGAGCAAGCTCGCTCCTACACTTAAAGGGCGAGCAAACGGTCGCCGAGCTTGCCGTTATCCGCCAATGCCAAAAACTCATCCCCCAGCCGTTGGCTCTCGCTCATGGCAGTTTGCCAATATTTGTTACGGCCAGGGTCATCGCCCATAAAGCGCTTGAAGTCGCTGCGGTCTGGCAGCTTGCCGTGGGGCAGGCGGGCCAGGTAGTCCCTGGACGGCGCCAGCAGTAATACATCCTGCAAACCTTGCTGGTTGCTGCGCCGCCATGGCAGGCCCTTGTCGAACCAGCCGGGGATGACCCGGTCAGTAAAATGCGGATACAACACGATGTCATCGCCGTGGTAGGGCAGGTCGAGGTGGTAGTCCAGCAGGCCGCCGTCGCGGTAGGTGCCGGCCCCGGCCCCAGGCAGGTCGCGCACGCCTTGCATGACCATGGGGATCGAGCCGGACGCGAGCAACGCCTGGCGCAGGTTACCCACGTCCAGGGTGAGGAAGCGCGAGGGGAAATCCTTCAGGGGGTGTACAGGGGGCGCCTGGCGCGGGTCGTGGATGATCAGCCGCTCGAAATGCCGCGACAGCCGTGCGCGGCCCCGCAGGTTATCGGCAATCACCGATGACAGGCCCAGCCCCAGCCGCCCACGGTGGTCATCGGCGAGCAAACCGTGGCTCTTGACCACCATGATGTTCAGCCGATAGTCGGGGTTGTCCAGCACCCGCGCATCGCGCCCGGCCAGCAGGTCGTCGAGCATGCGTTGGCAGCTCTGGCTGACTTGCGCCATGGTCACGCCTTTGGCAAAGCGCTGCTCGTTGTACAGCCGGCCCAGGTCGAGCAAACCTTGCACCGGGTCGGGCAGGCAGGCGCTGGCAAACCGCCAGGAGCCAATGGACGCGCCGATCAGCGCACGCTCGCGCGGCGCACGGGGCAACCAATCACCGAACAGCGCCAGGTCGAGCCCTTGGATACCCAGGGCCTTGGGGCCGCCAGCCGCCCCGGGGAGGATACCGACGTCGGCAGGCGCAAGGCCCTGCTCGCGGATGCGGGTGATGGCGCGTTTACCGGCCTTGAGGGTCAAGGCCGGGAACTTGATATGGATGGCTGTCATACCGGTCTCTGTTGAGGCGAGCGGGGCAGTATAGGAAATCTCGCAGGCAGTGGGAAAAATGGCTTGACTGGAATTGCCATGGTGGCAATTCAGTTTCAGTTAAGTTGCAGGGCGTACGGTGGCCGATGTAGGAAAACATCATGTAACGGAGACTTATCATGAAGCGCCTCACTGCCCTGGGCGCCGCCGCTATCATCCTCGTTACGGCGACCCCGGCCGCCGCCGTGGACCCCGACAAGCCACTGATCGTGCCGGCCACTGTTACAATTGTCGCTTTCGATCAGTTGGAAGCCACGGCCCTGGCCCTTCACCCTGGTTCGACGCTGCTGGACACCGATCTGGATGAGGAATACGGCAAGTACGTCTATGAAGTCGAGCTACGAGATACCGACGGCATTGAATGGGATGTTGAATTGAACGCGCTCACCGGGCAGGTTCTCAAGAATCATCAGGATACGTAATGAAGGTAAATTTACGCGTCGGCAGTCGCGTGGCGCTGGTGCTCATGGTGTTTTGTTCCAGCCTCGCGGCCCGCGACCTCAATCAGGACGAAGCCCTGGCCCTGCGCCAACAAGGCGTCATCCTGCCATTGGAACAGCTGTTGCAGCAGGCCATGGCGCGATACCCCGGCTCACGGCTGCTGGAAGCCGAACTGGAAAAGAAACACGGGCAATACGCCTATGAAGTGGAACTGGTGACCACCGAGGGCGTGGTGCGCGAGATCAAGCTGGATGCCACCAATGGCGACCTGATCAAAGATGAGGAAGACTGATGCGCCTGCTCCTGGTGGAAGACAACGTGCCCCTGGCCGACGAACTGATGGCCGGCCTGCAGCGCCAGGGCTACGCGGTCGACTGGCTGGCCGATGGCCGCGACGCCGTGTATCAAGGACGCAGCGAGCCGTATGACTTGATCATCCTTGACCTTGGCCTGCCCGGTTTACCCGGGCTTGAAGTGCTGGCGCAATGGCGCGCCGCCTCGTTGGCCATACCAGTGCTGATCCTCACGGCCCGCGATTCCTGGGCCGAGCGTATCGAAGGGCTCAAGGCCGGCGCCGATGATTACCTGAGCAAACCCTTTCACCCCGAAGAGCTGTACCTGCGCATCCAGTCGCTGCTGCGCCGCTCCCATGGCCAGACGAACCAGCCCACCCTGCAAGCTGCCGGCCTGCATCTGGATGAAGGGCGCCAGTGCGTGCTACGTGACGGCGCCGAGATCCAGCTGACGGCTGCCGAGTTTCGTTTGTTGCGCTATTTCATGCTGCATCCCGAACAGATCCTGTCCAAAAGCCACCTGGCCGAACACTTGTATGACGGCGAGACCGAGCGCGACTCCAATGTGCTGGAGGTGCACGTCAACCATCTAAGGCGCAAATTGGGCCGCAGCGTGATCGAGACCCGGCGTGGCCAGGGCTACCGTTTCGGCGCCACCCCGGCATGAGGTCGATCCAGCGGCGCTTGAGCCTGGGGTTGATCAGCGTGATGGTGATTGTCGGCGTGGTGCTGGCACAAACCAGCCTGTGGTTGTTCGAGGCGGGTTTGCAACGCTACCTTGAAGCGGGCTTGCGCAACGACAGCGAAAATCTGCTGGTGGCGCTGGTGCGTGGGCCCAACGGCGTGCAGTTGGATGAGCAACGCCTGTCGCCGGCGTACCAGCGGCCGTTTTCCGGGCATTACTTTCGTATCGACTTTGCCGATGTGCATTGGCGCTCCCGTTCATTGTGGGACCAGGAACTGCCCCGGCTCGCGGTGGCGGGGCTCAAGGGCAACCTGCAACTGGGGCCCGAAGGCCAGCAACTGTTGGTGCTGCGCTCGGACTACAAGCGCTTCGGCCAATCGATTTCCATCAGCGTGGCCCAGGACTACACGCCTGTGCGCGAAAGCTTTCGCCTGATGCGCCAGGTCGGCCTGGTGATGGGGCTGGCGGCGCTGCTGTTGGTGCTGATCCTGCAACGGGTCACCGTGCGCCGTGCCCTGCGCCCCCTGGAGACCGCACGCAACCAGATCGCCCAACTGCAACAAGGCCAACGCTCGCAACTCGACACCCAAGTGCCGCTTGAGCTGGAGCCCCTGGTGGCGCAGATCAACCACCTGTTGGCGCACACCGAAGACAGCCTCAAGCGCTCTCGCAACGCCCTCGGCAACCTGGGGCATGCGCTGAAAACCCCGCTGGCAGTGTTGTTGAGCGCCGCCTCCAGTGACGCCCTCAAGGATCATCCGCAACTGAGCCAGTTGCTGCGCGAGCAATTGGAGCAGGTGCAGCAGCGCCTCAACCGTGAACTCAACCGTGCGCGCCTGGCGGGCGATGCCTTGCCGGGCGCGTTGTTTGACTGTGAACAAGAGCTGCCCGGTTTACTGGCCACCCTGCGCATGATCCACGGCGAACACCTGGACCTCAGCTATCAGGTGGCGCCGGGCCTGCAACTGCCCTGGGACCGTGAAGACTTGCTGGAACTGCTGGGCAATCTGTTGGACAACGCCTGTAAATGGGCGGACGCCGAGGTACGCCTGAGGGTCAGCGAGACGCCCCAGGGCTATCGGCTGGCGGTGGAAGACGACGGCCCCGGCATTCCCGAGGCCCAGCGCGACCAAGTGTTCAGCCGTGGCGCACGCCTGGATGAGCAAAGGGTTGGCCATGGCCTGGGTTTGGGGATCGTGCGCGACATTGTTGAGGTGTGGGGTGGGGTGTTGCAACTGCAGGAGAGTGAGCTGGGTGGGCTCAAGGTATTGATCCAGTTGCCACGCCGCTGACACTGGCACACCGCTGCTCAAAATGTGGGAGCTGGCTTGCCTGCGATAGCATCGACTCGGTTTACCTGAAATACCGAGGTGTTTGCATCGCCTACTGTAGGAGCGAGCTTGCTCGCGAAAAACGTCAACGATAACGCGGGCATCCTGAATGAACGCCGCGCCTGTGAGTTTTTCGCGAGCAAGCTCGCTCCTACAAAAAGCCCTTAACGGACTGGCATTGGGGCAAGCCCGACCCCCACAGAAAAGCCTAGCTACATTCAGACCCGAAACTGATCCATCAACCCCTGCTGCTGGTTCGCCAGGCTGTTCAACGCCTGGCTGACCCGCGCCGATTCATTGGCCTGCTCCGACAACGATTCGGTCACATCGCGAATGGTCGCCACGTTGCTGTTGATCTCTTCGGCCACGGCGCTTTGCTCTTCCGCGGCGCTGGCGATTTGCAGGTTCATGTCGCTGATCACCGTGACCGCATCGCCAATCTGGCGCAAGGCGGTGACGGCCTGGCCGACCTGTTCGACGCTGCCCTGGGCCTGGCGATAGCTGTTGCCCATGGAACCGACCACATCGCTGGTACCGGTTTGCAATTGTTCGATCACCAGGCGGGTTTCTTCCACCGATTCCTGGGTGCGCCGTGCCAGGTTGCGCACTTCGTCGGCGACCACGGCAAAACCGCGGCCGGCTTCACCGGCGCGAGCGGCTTCGATGGCGGCGTTGAGCGCCAACAGGTTGGTCTGCTCGGCGATGCCGCGAATCACTTCGAGCACCGAGCCGATCTGTTCGCTGTTGGCGGCCAAGCCTTCAACTTGGGTCATAGCGGTGCTCATGTCGGCGGCGAGCTCGCCAATGTTGGCGGTGGTGCGGTCGATAACCGTCAAGCCTTGGCGAGTCGCCTGGTCGGCATCTCGGGCGGCTTGGGCCGCCTGGGCGGCGCTGCGGGCCACGTCCTGGGCGGTGGCGCTCATTTCGTGGGATGCGGTGGCCACCTGATCCACCTGACGGTACTGCTGCTCCATGCCGGCGCTGGTTTGCGTGGCAATAGCGGCGGACTGGTCGGCGGTGCCGCGAGCGTCCTGCACCGAGCGTTTGACCTCGGCAATGATCGGCTGCAGCTTGTCGAGGAAACGGTTGAACCAGCCGGCCAATTGGCCCAGTTCGTCCTGTTTGGCATAGGCCAGGCGCCGGGTCAGGTCGCCTTCGCCGCTGGCGATATCCTCAAGCATGTGCGCCACGCCGAGGATTGGCCGGGTCACGCTGCGTGCCATCAGCCACACCAGGATCAAGCCGACCACGGCGGCCAGCAGGCCCAGGCCCAGTTCCAGCAGGGTGCCTTTGGCGTTGTCGGCGTCCAGCTGGTTTTTCAGCGCTTCGGCGGGGGCGACCAGGACTTTTTCAGGTACATCCAGCAATACGCCCCACGCCTTACCGCCGGGAATCGGCGCAAAAGGCGCCAGTACCTTGAGTTGGTGGTCGGTGCGCAGGCTGCGGGTCTGGGTACTGCTGGCCAAGGCACTGGTCAGCTGTGCGCCGCTGGCCGGGTCGACCTGCTCCAGGCGTTGGCTGAGTTTGCTGGCATCCGGGCTGTAGCCAGCCAATAAGCCAGTGGCGCTGAGGATGCTGACCTGGGTCTGGCCGTCGTACAGTTTCTGGCTGGCCTGTTGGCTGACCGCCTGCAGGCTGTTGAGGTTGATATCCACCGACAGCGAGGCGATGACTTTGCCATTGACCATCAGCGGGAACACGATGCTGGTCATCAGCACGTTCTGGCCGTCGATCACATAGAAGTAGGGCTCGATCACACAAGGCTTGAGAGTCGTGCGCGGGCAGGTGAACCAGGCGTTGGCCTTTTCGCCGCTGGGGCCGATGGAGGTGTCGGCCATGTCGCTCTCGGGCAGCGCCATCGAGGTGATTTTCCCCGGCGTCGGTTGCGACCAGTACAGCGCGAAACGGCCTTTGTCATTGCTGCCCAGTTCCGCCTGGTTGGCGAACAGTTCGTCCTTGCCGTCCAGCGCATTGGCTTCGAACACCAGGGACAGGCCGAGCAGGTCGGGGTTGGCCTGCAGGGCGGCCTTGACCTGGCGCGTCAGGTCTTCACGGGTGTCGAAGGCATCGAGAAAGCGCTTCTCGGCCTGCTCGCGCAAAAACAACACCTGGCGGGAAAAGCCATGGCCGTACTGGTAAGCATCCATGAACTGCTGGCGAATGCCCAGCGCTTGCACTTCGCCTTGGGCCTCGATGCGCGACTGGGCAGCTTCGTCGAGCATCTGCATGCTGGACGCCTTGACCTGCTGCGAGCTCTGCGCCATGCGATACAGCGACAGACCCACCAGCAGGGTCACGATCCCCAGCAGGCAGAGGCCCGCCAGCAGGGTGATTTTCCATTGAATGGAGAGCTGCCTGAGCGACATCGGGACATCCTTACCTGAAAGCACATAGAGACAGCGTATCGGCCAGTGCCGGTATTTCTTTATCTGTGCAGAGGGCTTTGTCTCACCACAGTTTTTGACATGACAGCCCAGCTCCTGCAAAGTGCGCGCCCTCTAATAAGACCTCTTTCAAGCCTGCACGCCGGCAGCTGTTCCCATGGGCCGCGCGCGGGCATGCCTGTCTTTTTTGTTTCTGCTTGAGGTAACCATGATTAACGCAGTCATCGCCGCGGTCGGCACCATGCTGGTACTCAGCCTGTCCCGCGTGCATGTGGTCATCGCCATTATCGTCGGCGCCCTGGTGGGTGGCTTGACCGGTGGTCTAGGCATCGAGGCCACGCTCAAGGCCTTCAACGGCGGGCTGGGCGGCGGCGCAACCGTGGCCTTGTCCTACGCATTGCTCGGTGCTTTCGCCGTGGCGATTGCCAAGTCCGGCCTGGCCCATGCGCTGGCGGACAAAGCCTTGCTGCTGGTGGACCGCCAGGACGCCAGCGGTGGCAACCACGTCAAATGGCTGCTGATCGGCCTGTTGTGGGTGGTGGCGATTGCCTCGCAGAACATCTTGCCGATCCACATTGCGTTTATTCCGCTGCTGGTACCGCCGCTGCTGTATGTACTGACCAAGCTGCAACTGGACCGTCGCCTGATCGCCTGCGTGATGACCTTCGGCCTGATCACCCCGTACATGTTTCTGCCGGTGGGCTTTGGCAATATCTTCCTCAATCAGATCCTGCTGGCCAACGTCGCCAAGAGCGGGGTGGATATCAGCGGGGTCAACGTCACCCACGCCATGGGCCTGCCGGCGCTGGGCATGGTGGTCGGCCTGCTGGTGGCGGTGCTGATCAGCTACCGCAAAAAGCGTGTGTACGACCTGAAGAAAATCGAGCGTGTCGAGCAAGTGGCGGTGCAGTACAACCCGCTGACCCTGCTGGTGGCCGGCCTGGCAATTGCCTCGGCGTTCATCATCCAGCTGTGGTTGGACTCGATGATCATCGGCGCCCTGGCCGGGTTCCTGATCTTCTCGGTGTCGGGCATCGTGCGCTGGCGCGACACCGATGACCTGTTCACCGAAGGCATGAAAATGATGGCGATGATCGGCTTCATCATGATCGCGTCCTCAGGTTTTGCCGAAGTGCTCAAGGCCACCGGTGACGTGAACTCGCTGGTGCAAACTTCGGCGGCGTTCATCGGCCACAGCCGGGGCGTCGGGGCGTTGTTGATGCTGCTGGTGGGGTTGTTGGTGACCATGGGCATCGGCTCGTCGTTTTCCACGGTGCCGATCCTCGCGGCGATTTTCGTGCCGCTGTGTGTGCAGTTGGGCTTCAGCCCGGTGGCCATCGTGTGCATCGTTGGTACCGCCGGTGCCTTGGGCGACGCCGGTTCGCCTGCCTCGGACTCCACCCTCGGCCCCACCTCCGGCCTGAACATCGACGGCCAGCACCACCATATCTGGGACACCGTGGTGCCGACCTTCCTGCACTACAACCTGCCGCTGCTGGCGTTCGGCTGGCTGGCCGCGATGACGCTCTGATCCAGGCGAGAACCTCTGTGGCGAGGGAGCTTGCTCCCGCTGGGCTGCGAAGCAGCCCCAAAAAAGCGTGCGGGCGCTGCGCACCCCAGCGGCAGCAAGCTGCCTCGCCACACAAGCTCGCTCCTACAGTAATCGCTCACATGGCCGTTAACCTCTCAAGTCGCCACTAACAAGAGAGAAAAGCCATGCGTCTGAGTTTGAAGGCCAAAGTCCTGGCCCTTGCTGTCGTGCCGGTGTTGTTGTTTGCCGTGGTCATCAGCCTGACCACCGTGTGGATTCTGCAGGGCCAGGCCCGCAACGAGGTGGATGAAACCCGTCAGCGCCTGCTCAACGACGCCAAGGCCACCCTGCAAAGTTATGTCGAGGTGGCCATGACCACCATCAAGCCGCTCTACGACGCGGCAGCCCCCGGCGACAGCGCGGCGCGGGCGCAGGTGGTCAAGTTGTTATCCAATACCAGCTACGGCAAAGACGGCTATTTCTTCGGCTACGACTCCGAAACCATCCGCCTGTTCAAGGGCAACAGCCCGGACGGCGTGGGCAAAAGCTTCAAGGACAACCGCGACCCCAACGGCGTCTACGTCAACCGCGACCTGGTCAAGGTCGGCAAGGACGGCACCCACTACTTGCAATACAGCTCGACCCAGCCCGGCCAGACCGAGCTGGTGCCCAAGCTCGGCTATACCGAGTATCTGCCCAAGTGGGACATGGTGATCGGCACCTCGGTGAACCTCGATGGCATCGACGCCCAAGTGGCGGTGGTGCAGGCAAAAGTCGAGAAGCGCATGCAAGGCGTACTGTTGAGCATCCTCGGCGTGGCCGTGGTGGTGTTGCTGGTGATCGCCGCCGTGGGCATGCTGCTGGCCAATACCATCCTGCGCCCGCTGCACCTGATGAAGGCCAACCTCGATGACATCGCCGCGGGTGAAGGCGACCTGACGCGCCGCCTGGCCATTACCAGCCAGGATGAACTCGGCGATCTGGCCGGTGCATTCAACCGCTTTGTCGATAAAATCCACGGCCTGGTGCGCCAGATCACCGACATGACCGCCCAACTCACCGGGCTGGTGAGCCAGGTGTCCGACCAGGCCCAGCGCTCAGAGCAGGCCATGGAACGCCAGCGCCACGAGACCGACCAGGTGGCCACCGCGATCAACCAGATGTCCTCGGCGGCCCACGAAGTGGCACGCAGTGCCCAAGGCGCCGCCGTCGCTGCGCAGCAGACCGACGCCGAAGGCCAGGCCGCCAAGCGGGTGGTGGACGGCAGCATCGCGCAGATCCATGCGCTGGTGAACGACATTCGCAGCAGCGGCGTGTCCCTGGACAGCCTGCAGCAGGATGTGTCGTCAATCGTCAGTGTGCTCGGCGTGATCCGCTCTATCGCCGAGCAAACCAACCTGCTGGCGCTCAACGCTGCCATCGAGGCCGCACGGGCCGGGGAGGCTGGGCGTGGCTTTGCCGTGGTCGCCGATGAAGTGCGTGCCCTGGCCAGTCGCACCCAAACCAGCACCCAGGAAATCCAGGGCATGATCGATCGCCTGCAAAAAGGCACCGAGGCGGCCGTGGACGCAATGCGCCGCTCCAGCGATGCCGGCGACGGCACCTCGGCCCAGGCCAACCAGGCCGGCGCGTCCCTGGACACCATGGCGCAACTGATTGGCACCATCAACTCAATGAACGCCCAGATTGCCAGCGCCGCGGAAGAGCAGACCGCCGTGGCGGAAGAGATCAACCGCAGCGTGCATCAGATTGCCGTAGCGGTGGACAGCGTGGCGGACGAAACCCAGTTGGGCGCTCAGACGTCTCGCAGCCTGGCAGATCTGGGCCAGCGCCTCGGGCAGTTGGTAGGCCAGTTCAGGATCTGATCCATCCAACCCACGGCAGGGTTTAAACGTCGCGCATCAGCAGGCCAAAACGCAGGTCCATCTGCGCCGGAATCGGCACATACACCGTATGCCCGTCCCCCGGCGCCACCTCAATGCTTTCGCCCTTGGCGTTATGCAGGCTCGGCAAGTCAAAATGAAAATTGCCGGCGGGCGTCATCAACTCCAGGTGGTCGCCCAGCACAAAGCGATTCTTCACCTTCACCTCGGCCAACGCGCCACGGCGCTCGCCGGTCAGCTCCCCGACAAACTGCTGGCGCTCGGAAACCGAGCTGCCGTTCTGGTAGTTCTGGTATTCATCGTGCACGTGGCGGCGCAGGAAACCTTCGGTGTAGCCACGCTGGGCCAGGGACTCGAGGTTGGTCATCAAGCCGCGGTCAAACGCCCGGCCGGCCACTGCGTCATCGATGGCCTGGCGGTACACCTGGGTGGTGCGCGCGCAGTAGAAGTGGGACTTGGTGCGGCCTTCGATCTTCAACGAATGCAAGCCCATCTGTGCCAGGCGCTCCACATGCTGCACGGCGCGCAGGTCCTTGGCGTTCATGATGTAGGTGCCGTGTTCGTCTTCGAAAGCAGGCATGGGGTCATCGGGGCGATTGGCCTCTTGTAGCAGGAACACCTGATCGGTGGGCGTGCCGATGCCCAATGTGGGTTGGTATTCATGGACGATATCGCCAGTGGCATTCTCCACGGCCGGCGTGGCCTGGTATTTCCAGCGGCAGGCATTGGTGCAAGTGCCCTGGTTGGCATCGCGTTTGTTCATATAGCCCGACAGCAGGCACCGCCCGGAATAGGCCATGCACAAGGCGCCATGTACAAACACCTCCAACTCCATCGTCGGCACCTGCTGGCGGATTTCGCCAATCTCTTCCAGAGACAGCTCCCGCGACAGAATCACCCTGCAAATGCCTTGTTGCTGCCAGAACGCCACGCTGGCCCAATTCACCGTATTGGCCTGCACCGACAGGTGGATGGGCATCTGCGGGAAGTGCTGGCGCACCAGCATGATCAGCCCAGGATCGGACATGATCAGCGCATCCGGGCCCATGGCGATCACGGGCGCCAGGTCCTTGAGGAAGGTCTTGAGCTTGGCGTTGTGCGGCGCAATGTTCACCACCACGTAGAAGCGCTTGCCCAGGTCATGGGCTTCCTGGATGCCGAGGGCCAGGTTGGCGTGGTCGAACTCGTTATTGCGCACCCGCAGGCTGTAGCGCGGTTGGCCGGCATAGACCGCGTCGGCCCCGTAGGCGAAGGCGTAGCGCATGTTTTTCAGGGTGCCAGCGGGAGCGAGCAGTTCGGGGGCAGTTATCGGGCGCATGGGTGTGGGTCGCAAAAAGGCGCGAGGGTAGTGCTGGAGCGATAACGGGATATTGACCCAGGTCTAAATAACGCGATCTATGCTTGTTCGATAAACAAGGGCACTCCCACGTTTGGCTGCGGACTAAGCAACAGGGCCGCCATCGGCCCTGTTTTTCTGACATGGACCGGACATGAATCAAACCAACCTGCAATTCAAAACCCTGTTGCTGCTACTGGCCTTGGTCACCGTGGCTTTTATCTGGATATTGCTGCCGTTCTACGGTGCGGTGTTCTGGGCGGTGATCCTGGGCATTATCTTTGCGCCGATGCAGCGCCGCCTGCAGCAACGTTTTAGCTGGAACCGCAACCTGACCTCCCTGACCACCTTGATGGTGTGCCTGGTGATCGCGATTCTGCCGGTGATCATCACCAGTGCTTTGCTGGTGCAAGAGGGGGCCACGCTCTACAAAAACATCGAGAGCGGCAAACTCGACGTAGCGGGTTATATCGAGCAATTCAAGAACGTTTTACCGCCGTATTTCCAGCAGTTGCTCGACCGTTTTGGCATGGGCAACCTTGAAGGGCTGCGGGAAAAGGTCGTCAAGGGCGCGATGCAGGGCAGTCAGTTCTTTGCCTCTCAGGCGTTCAGCTTCGGCCAGGGTACGTTTGATTTCCTGGTGAGCTTTTTCATCATGCTGTACCTGCTGTTTTTCCTGCTGCGCGATGGCCCGGAACTGGTACGCAAGGTGCGCACGGCAGTACCGTTGGCCGAGCCGCAAAAGCGTCGCCTGCAGCTCAAGTTCAACCGCGTAGTGCGCGCCACGGTCAAGGGCAACGTGCTGGTGGCTGTGACCCAAGGTGCGCTGGGAGGCTTGATCTTCTGGTTCCTGGACATCCCGAGTGCCTTGCTCTGGGCCGTGCTGATGGCGTTCCTGTCACTACTGCCTGCGGTGGGTGCCGGGCTGGTCTGGGGGCCGGTGGCGGTTTATTTCCTGTTGAGCGGTTCGATCTGGCAGGGCGTGGTGCTGGGGCTGTTCGGGGTGTTCGTGATTGGCCTGGTGGACAACGTGCTGCGCCCGATCCTGGTGGGCAAGGACACCAAGATGCCGGACTACCTGATCCTGATCTCGACCTTGGGCGGCCTGTCGGTGTTCGGCCTTAACGGCTTTGTGATCGGGCCGCTGGTGGCAGCGTTGTTCATGTCGTGCTGGGCGTTGTTCGTCGAAACCAAGCCGCGGGTCAAGTTGCCATTGCCGTAGCTTTCAGGCCTCGAGCCTGAAGTCGGTTGCCATTCGGCGCTGTGTCTCGGCATCGGATAACGAAGTGAGCGGGCCGCTGATCGGCTCGCCATCGCGCACAACGTACCAGCAGGCGAGCAAGCCCAGTTTGCGCAGAGGGGCGGGGACGGCGCTGCCGATGACGGACATGATTTGAATAGTGGGCATAAGTACCTCCAAACGTTATGGAGGTCACCTTACGGTTTGCCGGTGCCTGGGAAAAATCACCTGGCTCGATAGTCGACATCAACGTCAGGCGTTAGTCCACCACCTGGTCGAGCATGTTCACCACTTCGTGCTCACTGAGCAGGCCCTTGCGCACCAGGTTTTCTGCCAGCAATGCCAGGAACTTGGCGCTGCGATGGCCTTCAAGGTGCTTGAGTTCAGTCAAGGCGCTGTAGACCTTGCTGGAGGTGCAAAGGCCGGCGGTGCGGTGCGGGTTTTGTGTGGGCATGGTCAATCGTCCTTAATTGTTATTGGTTGGACTGGGTCGATAGTGCGACTGTTTTGTGACGCAAACATGACAGCGCAGCCCGTCATCGATCAAGAGGATATTTGACGCTTATCATGTGGGATTGCTGCTCGTACGTTGTTCTCACAGCGACACTGGCAGGATTAATCCAGACTTCCCAGGCAAAAAAAGGCCCCGCGTGTGGGCGAGGCCTGTGGCTGTCAACGGATTAAAACTTACCAACCATGGCGGTAGTAGCCGTGGGGCGGGCCGTAATAGCCGCGAGGCGGCCCATAATAACCGCGCGGTGGGCCGTAGTAGACGGGCGCCGGGCGATAGTAAACCTGCTGTTGCACATACACCGGTGGCGGTGGCGCGTAGTAGACCGGCGGCGGCGCGGCATACACCGGCTGCGGCTGCACATACACCGGTTGTTGCACGTACACCTCACGCGGCTGGCTGGCAACCACAGAGCCGACTACCGCTGCGCCGACAAGCGCACCGAACACGGCCGGGCCACCCCAACCACCACCGTGGGCGGAGGCTTGGCCGGCCATCGCGAGTGCGCCGATAAGCAAGGCGATCCTGGGGAGTTTACGCATGATGGTCTTTCCTCGGTTAGCCCCTGCGCTTGTGGTCTGCAATCAATAGACTCAAGGATTGTCGCGGGGATACTTTTAAGACAACGTATTTCGAGAAAACAGCACGGCCAATGGGTAAAGGTTGTGTAAGGTCTGTACCGATTTGCTTACTTCAAGGAGTTATCCATGCAGATGCACCCCAACAAGGACACCCAACTGTGCATGTCGCTGTCGGCGCGCCCTGGGAACTTTGGCCTGCGTTTTCATAACCACCTGTATGAACAGCTGGGTCTGAATTTTTACTATAAAGCCTTCAGCAGCCAGGACTTACCCGGCGCGATCGGCGGTATCCGAGCCCTGGGTGTGCGGGGTTGCGGGGTGTCCATGCCGTTCAAGGAGGCCGCCATTGCCTTGATGGACGAACTCGACGATTCGGTTCAAGCCATCGACTCCCTGAACACCATCGTCAACACCAACGGCCACCTCAAGGCTTACAACACCGACTACATCGCCATCGAGCAATTGCTGAAAAAACACGCGGTGCCCAAGGACTCCAGCTTCGCCCTGCGCGGCAGCGGCGGTATGGCCAAGGCGGTCGCCAGCGCCTTGCGTGACGGAGGGTACGCCAATGGCGTGATCGTGGCGCGTAATGAGGTGGCGGGCCAGGCATTGGCCAGGAACCTGGGGTATCAGTGGCAGGCGGATCTGGGCAGCCTGCGGCCACAGATGCTGATCAACGTGACACCCATCGGCATGACCGGCGGGGTCGAGGCGGATGCGTTGGCGTTTGAGGCCGAGGCAATCGATCAGGCTGAGACGGTCTTCGATGTGGTGGCGATCCCGGCGGAAACGCCGTTGATCGTGCGTGGTCGTGCCCAGGGCAAGCGGGTGATTACCGGGCTGGAGGTGATCGCTATCCAGGCGTTGGAGCAGTTTGTGCTTTATACCGGCGTGCGGCCTACTCAGGAGCAGTTCGAGGCAGCGGTGGCCTTCGCCCGCAGCTGAAGCCTTACGCACAACCATTCGCTGATCTAACTGACGCGCACGCGATCCAACTGTGGGAGCTGGCTCGCCTGCGATGGCGGCCTGCCAGGCGACGGCTATCTACCTGACACCCCACGATCCAACTGTGGGAGCTGGCTCGCCTGCGAAGACGGCCTCACAGTCGACGCCGTAATACCGAGTACATATCCATTCCTGCGGTAACGGCTACTTAGGGTTCCGCCCTGACGGCGGCTCACTTTCGAAAAGCGCGAAAGTAAGCAAAGCGCTCTTGCCCCACCACTCGGCACCTCGCCTAGGCTCGGTGTGCCCGAACACAGGCTTGAATCCGTGGGCCGCCGCCACGCGCCATCCATGGCGCGGGGCGGCTAACCCGGCGTCCTGCCGGGTTACCCACGAATTAAAGCCTGCGTTCGGCCAGCGTGGTTTAACGGGGCGCCTAAGATCAAAAGCAGAGCAAGATCAAAAGCAGAGCAAGATCAAGAGCGGCTCGCTTCGCATCGTAGTTACCGTCGGCTGCTGCAACCTACAAAGTTGTGTCGATACCAATGGCTATCGCAGGCAAGCCAGCTCCCACATGTTTATCTGCGTTATGCCTGTTCCAGCTGCGCCAGCCGTTCTTCCAGTGCGGCAATCCGCGCTTCCAGCTCTTCAATCCGCTCCACCGAAACAGCCCCCGCGCTACGCTCTACCGGATTCCCCCGTGCGGTCATAATCGCTTCAATATCTGCCGGGTCCCCTAGTGCATGGGTATACCGGTCTTCCCGCTGCCCCGCCTGACGCGGCACCAGAAGCGCCAGCCCTCGTGCAATCAGGCGTTCGAGCTGATGCACAACCTGTTCGGCATCCTCAAAGTCATGCATGCGCCCGCTGCGGGTGAGCAACTCGTTGACGGTCTGCGGCCCCCGCAGGAACAGCAGCCCGGTCAGGATCACCTGGGCCGGCACCAGTTCCAGGGCCTTGTCCACACGGTGCTCCCAGCGGTCGGCGCGGCTGCCCATCACCAGGCGCGTGAAGCCTTGGCCTTCGAGCGCGCGCAGGCTCTGGCCGACCTGGCCTTGGCTGAGGTTCATCACCGGCTCGCGGCTGGTCTTCTGGTTGCAGGCCAGCACCAAGGCGTTGAGGGTGAGGGGGTAGGTTTCCGGGTTGGTCGCCTGTTTTTCGATCAGGCAGCCCAGGATGCGGATTTCCGTGCTGTTCAGGCGCGGCTCAGGGGTGTCGGTGTCGTGCTCGGCGGTCATCGCGCTTTCCCTATGCAGTGAAGCCCCTTAGCCTAAGCTTGAAAAAATAAAAGACAAGCGCCAGGCATGGCTATAATCGCGGCTGGTTCCAACCCCGCCATTACCGTGAGACTGTCATGACTATTTCCCTGTACGCCGCTTCCATCCCGGTCTTCAAGCAAATGCTCAACGCCCTCAGCGATGTGCTGAACAAAGCTGAAGCCCATGCCAGCGCCAAGAACATCGAGCCCAACGCCTTGCTGCAAGCGCGCCTGTTCCCGGACATGTTCCCGTTGGTGCGCCAGGTGCAGATCGCCGTGGACTTCGCCAAAGGTGTGTCGGCACGCCTGGCCGAGATCGAAGTACCGAAGTACGAAGACAGCGAAGTCACCTTTGCCGACCTGCAAGCGTTGATCGCCAAGGTCCTGGCCTTTGTCGACACCATCAAGCCCGAGCAGATCGACGGCAAGGAAGGCATCGAGATCGTCACGCGCCCAGGCACCCCGAAAGAGAAGCGCTTCAGCGGCCATTCCTACCTGCTGACCTACGGCCTGCCGCAGTTCTTCTTCCACGTCACCACCGCTTATGCGCTGCTGCGTCATAACGGTGTGGAAGTGGGCAAGCGCGATTACATGGGCGCGTTCTAAACCCGCAAGCACAAAAAAGCCCGGTGCCGTTCTCTGCGAACGGCACCGGGCTTTTTTATGGGGCTGTGTTAAGCGGCCTGTTCTTCCTTGCCCAAACACGCCGCCGCGGTAAACAGCACATCGGTAGACGAGTTGAGTGCGGTTTCCGCCGAGTCCTGCAGCACGCCGATGATGAAACCGACGGCCACTACCTGCATGGCGATTTCACTGGGGATGCCAAACAGGCTGCACGCCAGGGGAATCAACAGCAGCGAACCACCCGCCACCCCCGATGCACCGCAGGCACACACCGCAGCGACCACGCTGAGCAGCACGGCGGTCGGCATGTCCACGGTAATGCCCAGGGTGTGCACGGCCGCCAGGGTCAGCACGGTGATAGTGATGGCGGCGCCGGCCATGTTGATGGTGGCACCGAGGGGGATCGACACCGAGTAGGTGTCTTCATGCAGGCCCAGGCGTTTGCTCAGCGCCAGGTTGACCGGAATGTTCGCCGCCGAGCTGCGGGTGAAAAACGCGGTGATGCCGCTTTCGCGCAGGCACATCAGCACCAGCGGGTAAGGGTTGCGACGCAGTTTCCAGAACACGATGGCCGGGTTGATCACCAGTGCCACGAACAACATGCAGCCGATCAGCACGACCAGCAGGTGGGCATAGCCGAGCAGGGCGTCGAAACCAGAGGTGGCGAGGGTGGAGGCCACAAGACCGAAGATACCCAGCGGGGCGAAGCGGATCACCACGCGTACGATCAGGGTGACGCCGTTGGACAAGTCGTCCAATACCGTACGGGTGGTCTCACCGGCATGGCGAATAGCGATGCCCATGCCGATGGCCCAGGCGAGGATGCCGATGAAGTTGGCGTTCATCAGTGCACTGACCGGGTTATCCACCACACTGAGCAGCAGGCTTTGCAACACTTCGCCAATGCCCCCAGGAGCGCTCACCGTGGCGTCATGGGTAGCCAATACCAGGAACGACGGAAACATCATGCTGGCAACCACCGCAACCACGGCGGCGGCAAAGGTGCCGAGCAGATACAGGAACAGGATCGGGCGGATATGGGTTTCCTGGCCATGCTTATGGTTGGCAATCGAGGCCATGACCAGCACAAACACCAGGATTGGCGCGACAGCCTTCAGCGCCGTGACAAACACCTTGCCGATAAAACCGGTGGCGCGCGCGGCCTCGGGGAACAGCAGGGCCAGCACGATCCCGGCAATCAGGCCGATGACAATTTGGGAGACCAGGCTGACGCGCATTAAACGTTGCAACAGGGAAGGGGCAGCAGTCATAAAGAGTTGTCTCTAGTTTTTTTAGTAGGGCACAGCATTGCAGGCAGAAAGTACTGTAGGAAGTAGGCGCGAAGTCTAGCATGCTGTAGGACACGTCTCGTTTGCTGCGGCATTCCGTCACCCGTTTCAGTCGGGCTTGGTCAAATCCAGACATGTTCTGTTAAGATTCCCCCCTCTCATCTTTCCTCTCCGTCAGCGGGCCCTTCGGGCTGTCGTTGATGTCGTCGTTTCTGGAGTTTTCATGTTGTTTCCTATCCTGCTGCTGTCAGCCGCTGGTTTTACCGTGCTGACCACAGAATTCGTCATCGTCGGCCTGTTGCCGTCGATTGCTCGGGACCTGAACGTCAGCGTGTCCCAGGCGGGGCTGCTGGTGACGCTGTTCGCGTTCACCGTGGCCGCGTTCGGCCCGTTCCTCACCGCCTACTGCGCGCGTTTTTCGCGCAAGCGCCTGTTTATCAGCATCCTGATCATGTTTGCAGCGGCCAATACCGTGGCGGCATTGGCGCCGAATATCTGGGTGATGGCCATGGCCCGTTTGATTCCCGCCTTGGGCTTGCCAGTGTTCTGGGCCCTGGCCAGCGAAACGGCGGTAGACATTGTCGGCCCTGAGTTCGCCGGGCGTGCGATTGAAAAAATCGGCTTTGGCATTGTTTGCGCCACCGTATTTGGTATTCCGGTGGGCACGCTGATTTCCGATATGTTCGGCTGGCGCACCGCGTTCGCCGTGCTCGCGGTGATTGCCCTGGCCAAGGCATTGCTGCTGTATGTCTACCTGCCGGTTACCGCGGCCAAGCACCAGCAGGCCAGCTTGCGCTCGCAATTCAAGATCCTGCGCAGCCCAGTGATGCAGGGGCATATCCTGCTGTCGGTCCTGGTGTTCAGTGGCATGTTCACCGCCTATACCTACCTGGCAGATATCCTTGAGCGCCTGGCCGGGTTCGACGGTACGTTGGTGGGCTGGTGCCTGATGGGCTTTGGCGCGGTCGGGCTGATTGGCAACTCCCTTGGCGGACGCGCCGTGGATTGTCACCCATTGATCGCGTCCATGGTGTTCTGCGGGTTCATGATCGCGGGCATGGTGGCAGTGGTGCCGGCGATTCACTCGGCCATCGGCCTGGCCGCGGCGATGGCGGTGTGGGGAGTGACCCAGGCGGCGATGTTCCTGGTCAGCCATGTGCGCTTGATGAAGGCCGCGCCCCATGCACCGGCGTTTGCCGCGTCGCTGAATATCGCCGGCGCCAACCTCGGCATTGGCCTGGGCGCGATGGTGGGCGGGCATGTCATCGACACTCTGGGCCTGGGAAGCCTGGGGTTTGCCGCTTCGGGGTTTATCCTGGTGTCGATCCTGCTCGCACTGTGGCTGATGACCGCCAAACCCACGGCGCTCAATGCCTGAGCGATCAGGGCAGGGCGGTAAACAACTCCCGCCGGGCACCCTCGGTAATGGCCACAATGCCGGGGTGCTTGACCTTGCGCTCCACTGAGATCGCATAAAACGACTCGGTCACTGCATCGGTCTGGCCAATCAGCGCCACGCCGTATTGGCGCACCACCTCGTCGGCGATCACGCTGGGCGCGATAAAAATCCCACTGCCGGATTGCCCGAAGGCCTGCATCAAGGCGCTGTCGTCGAACTCGCCGATGATGCGGGGTTGAATCTGCTGTTCGGCGAACCAGCGCTGCAAACGGCTGCGTACCACGGTCTCTGCCCCCGGAATCAACAGCGGTGCGCCTTGCAAACACTGTGGGAAATCCCCCCCATGCTGGTCAGCCAACGCCTGGGTGGCGAAAAAACTGATGCCGCATTCTCCCAGTTTCTGGCTGTAGCCCTTGATGTCCAAGTGCGTGGGCATGGGGCTGTCGGAAATCACCAAGTCCAGGCGCTGGATCGCCAGGTCGGCCAGTAAACGTTCGAGTTTGTCTTCACGGCAGGTGATGCGGATCGGTTCGCTCAACTCCATGGTCGGCGCGATCAGCCGGTACACGATGGATTTGGGCACCACATCCGCCACCCCAACGCGGAACGGGATCTGCTGCTCGTCAGGCTGGGCGCGCAGCATCGCCTCCAGTTCATTGCCGGTCTGGAACATCTGCTCGGCGTAGGGCAGCGCCTGGCGCCCGGCTTCGGTCAGTTCAAGCTGGCGCCCGACCCGCTGAAACAGGGCAATACCGAAGGTCTGCTCCAACAGGCTGATCTGCCCGCTGATGGTCTGCGGCGTGAGGTTCAATTGCTCACAGGCGCGCACGATGCTACCGGTCTTGGCCACCACCCAGAAGTAATGCAGTTGTCGATAATTGAGCATCACGGCCTACACTTCGTAAAAATCGAAGTATACGCGAGAAAAATACGAATTTTCCTGAACTGTTCGCCTGCATAGAATGCCTCGCTATCGAGGGGCCACTACTTGGACCCAATGGTTCTAACGAGGAATACATCATGAAACTCAATTCCCTGGGCGCGGCGTCGTTGCTTGCGCTTTCATTGATAGTGGTCAGCGGCTGTGATCAAGTCGAGAAAAGCGCGCAACAGGTGCTGGGCAAAGCCACCGAGTCGGCCAAGCAGGCCATCGACGAGACCCACAAGGCCGCCGAGCAGGCATTGAGTGAAGCAACCCAGGGCTTGATCAGCCCTGAGAAGCAGGAAAAAGACGCCGAAAACGCTGCTGAATCCGACACCAAAGAAACCTAATTCCCCAGCACTACCACGTCAGGACTGACTTATGGATTACCTTCTACAACTGGCCGCCAGCCCCACCGCCTGGGTCGCACTGGCGACCTTGATCGTCATGGAAATCGTGCTGGGCATCGATAACCTGATCTTTATCTCGATCCTCACCAACAAACTGCCGGAGAAGCACCGGGCCAAGGCGCGGCGCATTGGTATCAGCATGGCGTTGATATTGCGCCTGGGCCTGTTGAGCACCATCGCATTCATCGTGCAATTGACAACACCGGTGTTCGAAGTTTTCGGCCAGGCGTTTTCGTGGAAGGACATGATCCTGATCGCCGGCGGCCTGTTTCTGGTGTGGAAGGCGACCACCGAGATCCATCACAGCATGGACCCGGAGCCTGAAGAGAAGGCAACCGTCAGCAACACCGTGACCATCGGTTTTGCCGCCGCCATCGGCCAGATCCTGATGCTCGACCTGGTGTTCTCCATCGACAGCATCATCACCGCCGTGGGTATGACCGAGCACTTGCCGATCATGATCATTGCCGTGGTGGTCTCGGTGATCGTGATGCTGGTGGCCGCTGAGCCGTTGGCCAAGTTCATCAACGACAACCCGACCGTGGTGATGCTGGCCCTGGGCTTCTTGATCATGATCGGCATGACGCTGATCGCCGAAGGCTTCGGCGCCCACGTACCAAAAGGCTACGTGTATGCGGCCATGGCGTTCTCGGCTGCGATCGAATGCTTGAACATCGCCCGGCGTAACCGGCACGCACGTTTGCTCGCTGCACGCCAGTAACCGCTGAACAAACAGGCCGGCTGTGCTCACAAGAGCCCAGCCGGCCTTTTGCTGTCTGCTAGAATCGGCCCACTTGATAGCTTGAGGTCCCCCATGAACGAGCCGATTCGCCTTACCCAGTACAGCCACGGTGCGGGTTGCGGTTGCAAGATTTCGCCCCAGGTCCTGGAAGTGATCCTTGCGGGCAGCGGTGCACAGAACCTCGACCCCAACCTGTGGGTGGGCAATGCCTCCCGCGACGATGCGGCGGTATACGCCATCGACGACGAGCGCGGCGTGGTGTCCACCACGGACTTTTTCATGCCGATTGTCGACGACCCATTCGACTTCGGCCGCATCGCCGCCACCAATGCCATAAGCGATATCTACGCCATGGGCGGCGATCCCTTGATGGCCATCGCCATTCTCGGCTGGCCGGTCAATGTGCTCGCGCCGGAGATTGCCCGCGAAGTGATTCGCGGCGGTCGGGCGGTGTGCGACGCAGCTGGCATTCCGCTTGCGGGCGGGCATTCCATCGACGCGCCGGAGCCGATCTTCGGCCTGGCCGTGACCGGCATCGTGCAAAAGCGCCATATGAAGCGTAACGACACGGCTACCGCCGGTTGCCGCCTGTACCTGACCAAGCCCCTGGGCATCGGCATCCTCACCACCGCCGAGAAGAAGGGCAAGCTGCGCGAGGCGGATATCGGCCTGGCGCGTGACTGGATGTGCACACTCAACAAGCCGGGCAGCCGTTTCGGCAAGTTGGCCGGTGTGACGGCCATGACCGATGTCACTGGTTTCGGCCTGCTTGGCCACCTGGTGGAAATGGCCGATGGCAGTGGCCTGACGGCCCGTATCGACTATGCAAAGGTTCCGCGCCTGCCGGGGGTGGAGTATTACCTGGACCAGGGCTGCGTGCCGGGTGGCACCTTGCGCAACTTCGAGAGCTACGCCAGCAAGCTGGGGCGTGTGCAGGAGCTGCACAAGCGCGTGCTGTGCGACCCCCAGACCAGCGGTGGCCTGCTGATCGCCGTTACCCCAGAAGGTGATGCCGAGTTCCACGCCGTGGCTGCCGAGCTGGGCTTGGCCCTTGAGCCTATCGGTGAACTGCTGGAGCGACAGACCAACGCGGTTGAGGTGATTTGATGGCGACGGACATCACCGATTACCGCGACATTTTCCTCAACGACCGGCCGATGATGGATACCCGCGCGCCGGTCGAATTCACCAAGGGCGCGTTCCCCGGGGTGATCAACCTGCCGCTGATGACCGACGATGAGCGCCAGCGAGTCGGCACCTGTTACAAGCAGCAAGGCCAGCAAGCGGCGATCGTGCTGGGGCATGAACTGGTGTCGGGGGCAATCAAGGCCGAGCGCATCGAACAGTGGGCGCAGTTTGCCCAGGCTAACCCCAATGGCTATCTGTACTGCTTTCGGGGCGGCCTGCGTTCGCAGATCGTGCAGCAATGGTTGAAAACCGAAGCGGGCATCGAATACCCCCGCGTCGGCGGTGGCTACAAGGCCATGCGTACCTTCCTGCTGGAAACCCTGGAGCAGGCGACTGCCCAGTGTGATTTCGTACTGCTGGGCGGCATGACCGGCACCGGCAAGACCGAAGTGCTCGGCCAACTGCGCAATGCCCTGGATTTGGAAGGGCACGCCAACCATCGCGGTTCCAGTTTCGGCAAGCGCGCCACGGCGCAACCCACCAATATCGACTTCGAAAATCGCCTGGCGGTGGATTTGCTGAAGAAGCGCGCAGGTGGTATCGAGCAGTTTGTGGTCGAGGACGAGAGCCGCATGATCGGCAGCTGTGCGCTGCCGCTGCCATTGCACAAGGGCATGCAGACGTTTCCTATGGTGTGGCTGGAAGACAGCGTCGAGGGCCGTGTCGAGCGCATCCTGAAGGATTACGTGGTGGACCTGTGCGCCGAGTTCATTGAGGTGTTTGGGGAAACCGGCCAGCGATTATTTGCCGAGCGCCTGACTCAGAGCCTGGCCAATATTCACAAGCGCCTGGGCGGCGAGCGTTTCCAACGGTTGCAGGCGGTGTTGCAGGAGGCCCTGGCCGAACAGGCACGCAGCGGCGCAGTGGAGTTGCATCGGGTATGGATTGAAGGCTTGCTGCGTGAGTATTACGACCCGATGTATGCGTTCCAGCGCGAGAGCAAGGGCGCGCGTATCGAGTTTGCCGGGGAGCAGGGTGCGGTGGTGGAGTATTTGCGCGAGCGAGCAGCTCGGGTGGGGTGACCTTTCGGACGCCATCGCAGGCAAGCCAGCTCCCACCTTTTGAAGTGTGAATACATACAAAGGTGGGAGCTGGCTTGCCTGCGATGAGGCCATCAGCCCCACTTGAAATCTAAAGAATTACCGCTCCAATCAACCCACACACCACCCCCACCAGCATGGTCAAGCCGGCCACCGTCACCAGCACCCGCGCATCGAAATCCTTGCGCAGCATCAACAGCGACGGCAGGCTCACGCTCGGCAGGGTCATCAGCAAGGCAACGGCCGGGCCGGTGCCCATGCCCAGGGCCATCATGGTTTGTACGATGGGAATCTCTGCCGCTGTCGGAATCACAAACAGCGTGCCCACAATCGCCAGCGGCACCAGCCACACCAGGCTGTCGGCCATCGCCCCGTCCACATGAGGGAACAGCCAAACCCGTGCCGCGCCGAGGATCAGCACCGCCAGGATATACACCGGGATAGTGCTCCAGAACAGCTGCCACAGCGTGCGTAACCAGCGGCTCAGGAACGGTTGCGACTCCACTGTGCTGACGTCGGCAACGGCTTCAAGTGCTGCTTCCGGCACCTGGTCCGGGCGCGCAATGCGCTGTGCCACCAGGGACACGCCCACCACCAGCACAATCCCCGCCACCAGCCGCAGCGCGGTGAAACCCCAGCCCAGCACAAAGCCCATGAACACCAATGTCGCCGGGTTCAATACCGGGTTGGCAATCCAGAACGCCAGCGCCGCGCCGACCGACACCTGCTGGCGGCGCATGCCCGCCGCCACCGGGGCCGCGCAGCAACTGCACATCATCCCCGGCAGGGCGAACAGCCCACCGCGCAGGGTCGAGCCCAGCCCGGCGCGGCCAAACAGGCGCAGCAGCCAGTCGCGGGGGATCAATACCTGCAGCAATGAACCGAGGATCACTGCCAGTACGGCGGCTTTCCAGATGGCCAGGAAATACACCTGGGCATAGGCCAGCGCCGCCGCCAGAGGCGAGCTTTGCTGGTCATTGAGAATCGAGGCGCCAATGCTGTGGTTGTCGGCCGCTACAAACGCCTTTAGGTAGTAGGGCGACCACTTCACATAGTAGAGGCCGATGCAGGCCACCAGGAGAAACAGCGCAGGTTTGCACCAGAATGCCCAGCCGCGGTTGGGCTGGGTGGAAGCGAGGTTGGACATGGAGATGATCCGCAGGTGAGTCGATAGCCCGGCATCATACGCCCCTGCGGCCCAAGCTTCAGATATCTGCGCTGACCTGGGTCGGGTCCGGGCAGTTTTCCCCGCCGTTATTCAGCCCTTGCTTGTAGTTGCGGCTGAGCAGCGAAGCCTTGCCGTTGTGCCAGGTCAATGTCAGCACGTACAGGGAGTCGTAGTCATTTCCAGACCAATCATCGGTAATGGTGTGTTTTTCGCCGGCGGCTTCGCTGGCGACTTTGTTGATCAGTTCCGGCAAGTAACCATGGGACCAGGCCGTGTAGATGGTCGCGTTGCGGTACTTGTCCTCGACCAGTTCTTCGGCCAGGGCACTGGTGTCATTCGCTGAGAACTCGATGTTCACCGGCAGGCCGAGCTTGATCGCGCTGGGGCTGATGGTGATCAGTGGGCGAATGTAGCTGTAGGAGTTATCCAGTTCGCCTTCCTCGACGTTACGCGTCGGGTTGGCAGCGAACACATAGTTGGCTTTGCCGAACTTTTCCGGCAACAGAGTCGCCAGGTTCATGGCGCGGTTCAGGCCCTGGCAATTGAGTTGGCCCAGGCCTCCGGCCGGTTTTTCGCCGTGGCGCAGGAATACCAGGGTTTGTACGCCATCGACCGGTTGCGCACGGCTTTCACGGGCGTCCAGGGCGGTGACGATGGCAGCGCTGACCAGCAGCAGCGGCAATACCATGTAGGAATAACGTTTGAGTCGTGGCACAAGGCGCAGAGGCTTGATCTTCATGATAGGTTCGAGTCTTCGTGCGTCGGGTTAAGGCGGACAAGCCCGGCCCCAGTGACGCATCAGCGTCCTGCGGTGTTCCCTGTCGATATAGCAAGCAGCCTCCATTCATTGTTCGGGCGCTCTTAAGAGTGCATTCGGGCGCTTTGGTTCGCCCACGCGGGATACTAGCTGGCAAATGTTGCGCAACGATGACCCATGCACGATGGCAGGCAGATGACTATCATGGGGACTTTCCGACCAGGGGGTTCTCGATGAACGCACTCGCCGCTTTCCCGATCAACAGCAAATGGCCCGCCCAGCACCCGGAACGCTTGCAGTTGTATTCGTTGCCTACGCCCAATGGCGTCAAGGTGTCGATCATGCTCGAAGAACTGGGCCTGCCTTATGAGGCGCACAAGGTCAGCTTCGACACCCAGGACCAGTTGTCTCCCGAGTTCCTGTCCCTGAACCCCAACAACAAGATCCCTGCGATCATCGACCCCAACGGCCCGAGCGGGCAGCCGTTGGCGTTGTTCGAATCCGGCGCGATCCTCATTTACCTGGCGGAAAAGACTAGCCAGTTGCTCTCCGAAGACCCGGCCACACGCTATGAAACCCTGCAATGGTTGATGTTCCAGATGGGCGGCATTGGCCCGATGTTTGGTCAACTGGGGTTCTTCAACAAATTCGCCGGCAAGGCGTATGAGGACAAGCGCCCGCGTGATCGCTACGCCGCCGAATCGCGGCGCTTGCTGGGCGTGCTGGAAAAGCGCCTGCTGGGCCGCACCTGGATCATGGGCGACGAGTACAGCATCGCCGACATTGCCATCTTTCCGTGGGTTCGCAACCTGATCGGGTTCTACGAGTCCGGTGACCTGGTAGGCATCACCGATTTCCCTAACGTACTGCGCGCGTTGGACGGCTTTGTCGCACGTCCTGCGGTGATCCGTGGCCTGAACATTCCGAGCTGATGCATGCCGACTTTCGATTTTCAACAACTGGACGTATTCAGCAGCGTACCGCTCAAAGGCAACCCCTTGGCCGTGGTGCTGGGGGCCGATAGCTTCACCGACCAGCAGATGGCGGACTTTGCCAATTGGACCAACCTCAGCGAAACCACGTTTTTACTGACGCCGCGCGACCCACGTGCTGACTATCGGGTAAGAATCTTCACCACCCTCAAAGAGCTGCCGTTCGCCGGGCATCCAACCTTGGGCAGTTGCCACGCCTGGTTGCAGGCTGGCGGCGTGCCACGTGGGGAGGAGATTATCCAGGAGTGCGAAATCGGCTTGGTGCGTATTCGTCGCCAGGGTGACCAACTGGCGTTTATCGCGCCGCCATTGTTGCGTGCAGGGCCCGTGGAGGCGCCGTTGCTGGAGCGCGTGCGCCTGGCTTTGAAGCTGGCGCCCGAGGCGATTGTGCGCAGCCAGTGGGTCGACAATGGTGCGGGTTGGCTGGCGGTGATGCTGGCTGATCGTGACGCGGTGCTTGCGTTGCAACCGGACTATGCGCAACTGCTGGGTCTGGCCGTAGGGGTGATCGCTCCCTGTGATCCGACGCGTGATGCGGTGGACGCGCAATTTGAAGTGCGCGCTTTTGTCGCTGGCGATGGCGCCGCCGAAGACCCGGCCACCGGCAGCTTGAATGCCGGCGTGGCCCAGTGGCTGCTCGCCGAGGGCCTGGCGCCCAGCCGTTACGTGGTCAGCCAAGGCACGGCGATCGGGCGAGCGGGGCGTATTCATATCGAGCGCCAGGGCGATGAAATCTGGGTGGGCGGCGCCGTAGCGTTGTGCATCGAAGGGCGTCTACAGCTGTAGATCAATGAATTGTTACGCACCCGGCAATACACTATTGGCCCCTCGGCATTTGTGTTGCCGGGACTTGGGGGCATAAGCTTTCGCCCCAAAGTGTTCAGCCATTTTTCAGGATTGCCATGACCAGCCAGTTCCCCCAAGCCCGTCCACGTCGCCTGCGCCGCTCCCCGGAACTGCGTGGCCTGTTCCAGGAAAGTGAGTTCACCCTCAACGACCTGGTACTGCCGATTTTCGTCGAAGAAGAAATCGACGACTTCGTGCCCATCACCAGCATGCCGGGTGTGTTGCGCATTCCTGAGAAAAAACTCGCCGGTGAGATCGAGCGTTACGCCCGCGCTGGCATCAAGTCGGTGATGACCTTCGGTGTGTCCCACCACCTCGACGCCAGCGGCAGCGACACGTGGAAAGAACGCGGCCTGGTTTCGCGCATGTCCTCGATCATCAAGGACGCCGTGCCGGAAATGATCGTGATGTCCGACACCTGCTTCTGCGAATACACCGACCACGGCCACTGCGGCGTGATGCACGGTGCCCATGTCGACAACGACGCGACCCTGGTCAACCTCGGCAAGCAAGCCGTGGCCGCCGCCCGCGCCGGCGCCGACGTGATCGCCCCGTCAGCGGCGATGGACGGCCAGGTCCAGGCCATCCGCCGCGCCCTGGATGACGCCGGCTTCACCCACATCCCGATCATGGCCTACTCCACCAAATTCGCCTCGGCCCTCTACGGCCCCTTCCGAGAAGCCGGCGGTAGCGCGCTCAAGGGCGACCGCAAAAGCTACCAGATGAACCCGATGAACCGCCGCGAAGCCGTGCGCGAATCGCTGCTGGACGAACAGGAAGGCGCCGACGCGCTGATGGTCAAGCCTGCCGGTGCCTACCTCGACATCATCCGCGACATCCGCGAAGCCTCGCGCCTGCCGGTGGCGGCGTACCAGGTGAGCGGTGAGTACGCGATGATCAAGTTCGGCGCACAGGCAGGGGCGATTGATGAGGATCGAGTGGTGCGCGAGACGTTGGGGTCGATCAAGCGGGCGGGGGCGGATTTGATATTTACGTATTTTGCGATGGATTTGGCGTTGGCGGGGATTTAAGGATATCGTTTCTCCCCTGTGGTGAGCTGGCTAATCACAGGGGGAGGGGCACTCATAACTTAGTTGAATTTTTCGTAATCTTGCGCACCTAGTGACACCAACCATTTCCTGAAGAAATCAATTTGTTCCTGTGGGTCGTTTGTTAGGTTCTCCTCTTCGTAGTCAAACAAATGGACTATGTCGTCGTTGGTAGCTTGCTGACCTAAAGTCATTTCGTATGCGACGAGCCCCGCGCTCATCTGAGAAGCCATTCTTGAAGGTTTAACATTTATTTTTGCCCCTTTGCATAAAAAAGTTATATGCGGGAAGTCTGCTCTGATTTTTGCGAGGCATATATATAGGTCATGCCCTTCATAAACTTTTTTAAAGTTATCGGCCTCTGAAAATGTCATGATGAGCTTCCTTGGGTCATATTTGACGGTGACCTCCTTGTGCTCGTTTTTGATTATCACCTTTATATTTTTGGTTTTCATTTTATTTCCTGTTGGGGTTTGGTATGGAATATCCAACGTAAGTTCCATCAGATTTTACTGGGGTGGCGCCTAATATATCCTCTGGGTCGATTTTGTTATGGATAGCGAATTCTAGCTCTTTAGGGTAGGGCGCCTGCTTGCCTAGTTCTGTATTTATATCATGCCCCTCAATACTCTTAAGTGTGTACAAATAGCCTTTTTTATCTCCGTAGCTGGTAGCAAAAGTGATCCCGACTGCCCGTGATGGCGATGTGCTTATGAAATTGCTGGGAGGGTCATTACTGTCAATTGCGTGTAGGTACAAATCTTCGCTATCGCCTTTGCTTTTAAAGCCATTTTTGAATACCTCGTTTGGAGGGGTTTTGTCTCCGCGAAAAAGATACTCTTCGTCATTATGAGGAGTCGGAACGTTGGGTTCTGATTTCTTACTTGATGCTGGAGTTGAAGGATCTTCAGCGCCTAAGGATGGTTCGCATCCTACCGTACCTGGGCATCTGTTCAGTCCCAGCGGGTCTACCCAACCTGTCGGATTGGGCACATACCGGTACCCATTGATCCCACCCGCCAACTTCACCGGGTCCGGTGTCAGGTAACGACCAATATCCGGATTGTAGTAGCGATGGCG